>ERZ795055.430-NODE-430-length-40514-cov-6.916731_pt1 | contig 40514 bp, 67 predicted proteins | sample MGYA00375139_ERZ795055 | MGnify/ENA primary metagenome ERZ795055 (study PRJEB30184, sample SAMN05720283) | anaerobic digester metagenome | isolation source: active sludge of municipal wastewater-treating anaerobic digesters | place: USA | collected 2015-01-23 ... | reverse complement strand
AGTGTTTTGGTCAGAGATTTGACATTTTGAACCAAGCTTGGATGCTTTATCCGGATGCCACTTCTAACGCGACTACATCTACAAAAGTGCTGCTTCATAACTATATCGAGGATAGCTGGGCAGTATTTAACATGCCTTTATCATGCTTAGGACTAGGTTTTGGCGTCAAAGATTTAACTTGGGCCGATTTTACTCTACCTTGGGAAAAAGAAGCTAATGCATGGAACAGCTACTTGCAACAAAAAGAGTCTTTGAGATTACTTGGGGGTAATTTCGTCGGCCAAGTTCTGCAACTTAATGATGGCCCAGATGACAATGGCACTTCCGTAGTTATGAATGCTTGGACTAAAAAGTATAATCCTTTTGCAAAGGATGGGTTGAAGGGTAATTTCGGCTATCTAGATGTCTATTATACTGTAAATCCTGAAGTCACCCTCACATTTAACTTTTTTATCGATAACAATAGTGCGTCAGTAGCATTAACACAAAATATTGCCTTAGAAGGTACAACAGGAGCTGATTACGGCTGGCAGCGAATATTTATAAACATTCAAGCATCTCAGCTTCAATGGCAAATAGTAGATAATGGCGTAACTAATTTTGAAATACTTGGACAAATTTTACATGCATCACCAGCAGGTAGGATTACACAATGACCTCTAATGTAAACATAAACAACAACTTTCAATATCCAAATCTTCCTGTCAGCATTATCTGGCCGGAAGATGAAGAAGATATTAGATGGTTTATGATGCGTCTATATGAGCAGATGTCTTATGCCATCAACTCTAAAGATAACGGCATTTTTCAAATGGCTATGCCTGGAAATAGTTCTGACGCTACTACAGGAGCCGTGCAAATACCAAACGTTAATGCTCAAGGAGCTTATCTAATATCTGTGAGTGGCTCAGGAATATATACAGATCCTGCTACCGGACAAACTGGGTATTGGCCTGCCGAGGTTTTTTCGGTTGTAAAATCCGATCCTTTATCTAATCTAAATACATATACAACCCATAATAGTTCTCCTGGCACAGGATTTTTATCAGGGGCTGATTATATAATTTCGGTTCAGCAACTTCCTGGCCAAACTGGGACTACATATCCTTATTATTTCTTTATAAAACACAATAAAGATGGGATAACAGGATCATTTAACGTAAACATACAAGGTACATTTTGAGGTAACTTATGCCAAAAAAAGCTCTTTCTGGAACTCAATGGAAGACATATAAACAGGCAAGCAAGACAGGTAGACGCTCGATTAAAGAAATTGAGCAAATGATCAAACCTGGAGAAAATTTAAAGCAATTTGATAAATCATTCAATCTTGCTCAGCAGCAATTAGCGCCATATTCAGCAGAACTGCAAAGACAATTTCGTCAAGAACAAGCTCCAGAGCTAATAGCTAACCTTGGAGCAGGAGCGGGTGCTAAATCATCATCTGCTTTAAACCAAGCTCTTGCTGCTGCTATGACAAATCTTCAAAATAGAATACAATCAGAAACGCTAGGATTGGCTTCACAAATAGCTGAAAGTGATTTAAATAGACGTATGCAAGCTGCACAGTTTGGTGCAAACGCTGGTATGAATGCTATGAATACACCTCTTTATCAACAAAAAAGTGGCCAACCAGGCTTTGGTAAGCAACTTATAGGATCAGCTATAGAAGGCGCTTCTAAGGTTATAGGTGGCGCATTAGGAGGAGCTGGAGAGGCTTGGGGAAGAAAACTACAAGGGCAATTTAGTCCTACTCAAAATTCTACAACTCAAATTGGATCAACAAATCAGATGGGAGGGTAATATGGCAAAATATGTTGGTGGAAGTGAGTACGCTCAGCCTAAAGTAAATCCCATTCAGCAGGGTGTATTATCTGGTGTTCAAGAAATTAGCAAACAAGTTCAAGTTGCTAGAGTTCAAAAATTATTAGATGATCATAAAGCGTCGACAATTCAAAAAGCCATGGCATTGGCATCACTAGGACACGAAAAGTTAGGTTCAGATCTGCTTAAACAACAAGCAAATCAAAGTGCACTCCAACAAATACAGGAAAATCTCAGGCAAAACTTAGGCATGGGACAACAAGCACCAAATCCTGAAGGTCGTGATCGTAGCTGGGTTCCCGATATGTCAGGCCGTACGCCTACAATTAGGCCGAATGAACCTGTAAATCAAGTACAACCTGGTGCTGAGCCTCAAGGAACGCCATCACAACCTGGCTTTTCGCCTAATGCTCCAGCTATGGCAGCAAGGAATGCTACGGCGCTTAACACTCAGGGTGTACCGCAAATGGGCAACGTTCCTCAAGCAACTCCGCAAGTCATGCCGCAGCAAAGACAAATTAGTCCTGAGCAAGAAGCAGCTGCATATGAGCAAGCAGCGCAAGAGGCTGCTGCAATCCATGATAAAAATGCTTACGATTTTTATCAAAATAAGACAAATGAGATAAGAAAGGACATAAGGCAACAAAAAAAGTTTGACTTTCAAAGTGAAGAAAAACGCAGAGCAGAAAGGTTACCAATTCTTCAGCAATATGCTAATGAGGCAAAATCTGCTTCTGATGTAATCGCTAATCAAGAAGAACTTTTAAGATTGGTAAATACTGGTGATTTAGATAATCCTTTATTTGCTACTTTAGCTAACAATGTCATTCCTTATGATCTTGCAAAGCAATTTTTATCTCCTGAGACTGTAACATATGAGGCTATTAGAGCAGCAAACTTTGCTGAAATCAGAAATATGTTTAAGGGAACTACCAATCTAAAAGAAATTGAAATAGAAGATGCTCGACTTGCAGGAACTTTTCTTAATGACCTTCAGAAAAAGGCCGTTCTTAATGCACGTATCAAAGCAGAAGGGGCTAAATTGATTAAAGCTCAAGCAGCAGAGGAGATTGATGCGAAATATCCTAATGCCAGCGTTCTTGAATTTCAAAACAGAACAGAGAAATTAGCCAAGAAAAATCTAGAGCAATATGCTAAAGAGTATGCTCAAGAAATAAAAAGAGTTATAGGTTTGAGACCATTATCAAATGTTAACCAGGCAGATAGAGAACTTGTTAAAAAATATATTGTGAAAAACAACGGAAACCTAGACAAAGCTTACAAACAATTAGAAGATGATGGGTATAAATTTGAATGAGTAATCCATTAAAATCCTTTGTGGATGGAAAAGAAACGTCTAAAGCACATCCATTGATGTCTTTTATTGAACCTGAACAGGAAAAATCTATATTTCAGGAAGCTTTATCTACTGCTAAAAATATTGGACTTGGCGTTGCTCAACGTTTTACTTTTCCTGCTGATATAGCACAAGCTATTGCTCTGGAAAATATGCGTGAAGAGGAGCGAGAAGCTCTAATATCAGGCAATAAAGAAGGCGCTCAAGCTGCTCATGAGCAGCAAATGAGAATAGCTCAAGAATTTCCGACACAATCAAACTTAGAAAAAAAAGCAGAAGAGAAGTTTGGAATTGAATTAGAGCCGAAAACGGCTCGAGAAAGGATAGAACGGTCATTTGGAACTTTAGGAATAAACCCTCAAGGACTTATTGGTGCTTTGGGAGAAGAAGGACTGAAAAAAATTGGCGTTCCGGATTGGATTGCTGGTCTAGTGGCTGGGGCAGGAGTCGGAGTGGCAAGAACTAAGGGAAAAAGTGCTGCTCCCGCTACAGCAGAAGCAAAGGAATTGCGAAATATTAGTACAAAACATGAATTACCTTACATGAAGGGAATAGAAAATACAAATATTACTAAACCTGCACAGATTTCTGCTAAAAAACATGCTAAAATAGAGGGTAACCTAGGTAAAGCTAGTCAGGAAGCTGTTGGCAAAATAATAGAAAAAAATATTCCTGTAGCTTCTTTAAAAAAACAAGGAATAAATCTTAAGGATTATTCTGAGCAAGCATTAAAGTATGCGGAACATCAAGCTAAAACAGCTAAACATCCATTTTATACCAAAGATTTAAAAGATTATCTTCAAAATGAGATGTCAGCTATAAAGCAAAAAAGCCCTCACTTAAGTGGCGCTGATCAAATAGTATACAAAGAACTTGAGACATTAAATAATAAACTTGTAAATCCGTTTTACACAGCACAAGAAGGTATTAATATATACCGTGCTCTGAATGAAGATTTGAAATCTATATATCGTAAACCGCAATTTACAGGTGCAGAACCAAAAATAGCCACATCTTATGAAGGTGTAAAAAAGAAAATAATTGATGAGCTTGATCGAGTTAATCCCGAAGTGGGAAAAGCATTAAAAGAGTCTAATAAAATCTACCACCAAAGGTTATCTCTAGAGCAAACAAATAAGATATTAGACCCAGTTTTTGCAAATGGATATAATCCAAGAAAATTGAATTCGATTCTAGCATCGTCCAAGGGAGATTTTTTAAAGCGTAATTTAGGCCAGCAAGGAGTCAAAGAATTACAGGAAATAGCTCACTATGGAAATATAGCTAAGCAAAAAATCCTAAATAGAGTGGACATTGCAAAGCCATTAGAAGAGCAGTTTCGAGGATTGGGTTTTGTTGGTTCAAGAATTTTTACTGCAAAAAAGGTTTTAAAAGTTCCAGGCCATTTACTAAAAACTGCTAGAGGCATTGTATTGACAAGTCCAAAACTTCGCAAAGATTACAAAGACTTTTTAAAGAATGCAGCAAAAAATTCTAGTCTCAAATCTTTACAAAATTCGGCCTCAAAATTTGAAAATGATCTTATTGAAGAGTTTGGTTCAATAGACAATTTATTTGCTATGGCCAAAGAATTCTCTCCAGATCAAGAAAGGGATTTGAACAATCCAGCAAATAAGAATAAAAAATAATATCCAAAATAAAATCATGTAATTACCTCTTTTCCTAATACTAACATTACCCACAATTTACCACAACCTACAATCTTTCCTTTTGCCCTAGTCGTCTTGTTATAGTACGATAGTTTTAACTAACAAGAATTCCTTACACAGGAGCAAGAAGTTTATGCCTTTTCAAGGTGGTATCGGTGGTAATAAGGTATGCATGTTCGCAGGCGGTGGGCAAGTGCCGAATCCCGCGAACGTCACAGTACAAGCTGGAGTCCCTTCTTCAAATGCGCGTGGAGCAAATATTGGCGACATCTATGTTAACAAAACAACATCGATCCCATATATCTGCGTAGCAAGCACAGGCGCAGCAGGCGGAACTACCTGGGAACAACTTGGTCTTGCAACAGGTTCTGTAGGTCAAATTAACGGCGACACAGGCAGCGCACTTCCTAGTGCAGGTGTTATTACCGTAGCTGGAACCGCAAACCAGATCACAACAGCAGCTTCTAGTGCGACAGTAACATTATCGCTTCCTTCAGCTATTACCGCTCCTGGATCTGTAACGGCTACAACTACAGTTACAGCGACTTCAGGCAATATTACTGCTACTAACGGCAATTTTGTTGCTTCAGCAGCAGGCAGTGGTATTGTTGTTCCGGCAGCAGTAGTCGGGCCTGGCGCTTCTCCTCAAGTAAGCAACGCAAGAGCAGGATCTGTTACTTTTAGTAGCGTATCGATTGCAGCAGCAGCAACTCAGACTCTTGTTATAACAAACAGCACTATCACTGGCGCATCTACTAGGATTCTATTTAGTCTTGTGGGCGCAACTACAGGTTCAGCTTTGACAATACAGAGCTATACTCCATCTGCTGGTTCAGTTTCAGTAGTCATCATGAACGGCACAGGAGCTACTACTACTACAGCCAATATAACTCTAGACTATCTAGTTCTTAACTAAGGTAAACTATGCCAGCTATTCAAACAAAGCTTGCTTTTGAGGCGCTAAGATCAGTAGCTGCTTCTACCTTTGATGGTACTTATAAGACTCTTGGTGCGGTTATGGATCACCCGATCCGCATCTTCAAGATTACTAATAATAGCTCAGTTGATATCACCGTCTCTTTTGATGGTGGTACAACTGACCATGAATATATTCCTACAGGGTCATTTCTACTAATCGATGTGGCCTCAGATAGAGTGGCGGACTCAGAGTTCGTTCTCGCTAAAGGCGTACAGGTAAGTGTGAAAGGATCTGCCGGAACAGGTACAGTTTATTTATCAACCTATTATGCTGCATAGGTGTCATGTCGCAAGCAGGTGTAACAAGTACCACATCCTCACAACAATATGTTAGGTACATTTCACCGAGCATAAACTTCAAAAACACAGGGGCAACTACTATTTTCACAAATGGTAGTTCTAACTTTGTCGTGGATCAGATCATATTCTTAGTGGATACCGTAGTAAATTACAGTGGTGGATACACTGCTAATGTAGGATTTACCGCAGCAGCATACAGCGATTATCTATCTAGCTATGTGACAAGCCTACAAGATCCATCTACATATGACATTATTGATATTAGCGGAAGTGAAGATTCTGGAATTTTTCCGTATCTTCCGGCTAGTACAGCACTCCGCGTAAATGTTACTAGCGGTGCTATAGCCGATACTTTTACTGGGCGCGTATTAATTTCTGGATTTATAGTGTGAGGAAGTATGTCACAAGCTGGGGCTAATGGTTCAGGTGGTGGTGGTGGAGGTTCTGCAACCTTTACCTTCACTGATAAAAATACAAGTTTTTCAGCCTCTGCAAATAATGGTTATTTTTGCACCGCTGCTTTAACAGCGACATTGCCTACAAGTCCAACTCAAGGAAGTTATGTCATTATCGAAACAACTACAGGCTCAGCGGTAGTAGTTCAGGCAGGAGGAACCAATGTTATTGAACTTGGTTCTGGAAGCACTTCTGCCGGTGGAACTGCTACAAGTAATGCAAGTGGAAATTCAGTCTTTTTAATATTTAGATCAGCAAATTCAACCTGGTACTCGATATCCACAGAGGGTTCTTGGACTTTAGCTTAGGAGTTTTATGGGAACACCAGCCAACGCTTTAAATATCACTGCTCCTGGTTTAGTCCGTTTTGACGGAGTAAACACCTTCAGCGGAGTCACTACAACTCAACATGACTTGCTTATTGGCGCTGCTTCGAATGGTATAACATCTGTGGCTCCTTCGGCCACTTCAGGTGTTCCGGTAATTTCTCAAGGCGCGTCAGCGGACCCAACTTTTGGTACTGCTGCAATTGCTGGAGGAGGAACAAATGCAACCAGCTTTTCGACTACGAATGGCATAGTTACGTATGACGGAACGAGATTAGTTTCTTCTACTCAAGCCACAATTTCATCCGGTGTCTATACAAATACGGGTCAGGTTGGCGGTACTTGGGATCTGACAAATGTTACAACAAATTTTACTGGAGATGGCACAGTCGCTACCGTGCCTTTCAATCACCAGGCTTGGCAGCAAGGAAATAACTTTAACACTACTACAGGTGTTTATACTGTTCCGAATGCTGGCAAATACATAGTTTCAGGGATGATAACCTTTAATAATCTTTCAGGTGTTTTCAATGCTGGTGAAGTAAGCATTAAGTCCTCGGCAGGAGTTTTTACGAGACAGCTTTTTAACCCAGGGCTAGTAAGAGATAGCAGCAACAATACATGTATACCATTTTCCGCCGTAGGCAGCTATGCAGCCTCTGATACAATTTATGTTGATGTTAAGGTATCTGGCGGTACAAAGATCGTAGGAATAAAAGAATCTTCCTTCGGTGCATTCACTTATTTTTCTATCATGAAGGTCGCATAATGACAGCTTTCCAAGACACAATTACACAGTATAACGTCATAGTCGGTGATGCAAACAAAGCTTTAGCCTCTGTTGCACCATCTGCCACCTCTGGTGTGCCTCTTGTCTCTGGCGGATCATCTGCAAATCCTAGCTTTACGACCGCAGTAGTAGCAGGTGGAGGAACGGGAGCCACAAGTTTTACTGCATATAGCCTTCTATGCGCAGGCACTACATCGACTGGCGCAATGCAAAGTGTAGGCACAGGAAGCTCAGGGAAAATATTGCGCTCTGCTGGTTCGTCTGCTCTACCATCTTGGAGCACGGCGACCTATCCTGCAACGGCTGGATCATCAGGAAATGTTCTTACTTCTAACGGCACAGACTGGGTAAGTTCTACTCCCAGCTCATCTTCAGGTGGCATGTTGATGATAGCTAATGCACTTCAAACTAACCCTGCTGATGCTACAACGTATTATTATGGTGTTCCCAACACTACAACCACAGCAGGTAGCACTCTAGTTCGTATAAATATTGCAAAGGCAATAACAATTACTGCTTTTTATGGTAGCTGGAACATAACCGGAACTGCATCAACAGAAAGTGTAAGCGTATACATCCGTTTAAATAATACTACCGATACAACTATTACAACATCATTAAATGTAAGCGGCACTAATGGATCTTTCAACGCAACAGGCCTTAGCATTTCATGCGCTGCGGGTGATTATATACAACTTAAAGTGGTTACTCCTACCTGGGCTACCAACCCTACTGGTTTGTCAATAAATGGATCTGTCGCTTATTAACGTTCTAGTTGACTTTTGGGTGAATCTTTGCCATAACGTCATGTAAAAAGGCTTTACATGGCAAAGATTTTCATCGCAACACCGGCATTTTCGGGCCAAACTCACGTACTTTACACTATAGCGCTTGCTGAAACTTGCACCGCGCTTTCTCATGCCGGACATGATACCGTAATCCGCATACATAGCTCAGGATCATTGCTGGTGGCGGAACGAAATAACCTCAACGATGCATTCTTGCGGTCAGACTGCACACACATGCTTTGCATAGATAGCGATCTTGCATGGAGATATGATGCAGTTCTTGCAATGCTGCATTATGACAAGGATTTTATCGTTGGATGCTATCCAGCAAGAAAAAAACCTGATGTTTTCCATTTCATTCCAGATGAAAACGAAGATGGCACAATTAAGACTGATGGCCCTTTGATTAAGCTAAAGTATGCCCCGGCTGGCTTTATGCTGCTTAAAAGACGAGTCCTTGAAAAGATGACAGAGTTTCACAAAGACCAGCAGTATGAGCCTATAGATGAAAATAGCGGGGAAACACCAGGCTGCGCGCTGTTTAACACAGAAATTGTCAATGGAGCTTTTTGGGGAGAGGACTATGTATTTTGCCGCAGGGCTAGAGAGGCTGGCTTTGACATTTGGTGTGATCCACGATTTGTATTTAATCATGCGGATACTGTCGGATGCCTTGCGTCTAAATTGACCCAGGATAAAACGATGTATATCAAGCCACCACAGGGCTTGCCTTAATCTGAGTTTGAAAAGCGATTGGGATTAAATGCCACGTTATTTGTGGTGTGTATCAATCTTTGCGTCTTCGTAACCTTTCTCGTTGAGTGCTGGCCCTTTGACCAGCGCTCATTTTGCATCTTAATTTTGTGATGTTCAGCACAATAGGAGCTGCAATATTTCTGCGTAGTATGCGATGTCTCGAAATTGTGCTGGCAGTTAGGGCACTCTTTTTTCATCAAAAAGGGCATTCCTCTTCATCTAGAACAGGTGCTGGGGGCCGTTTTTGCAGCTCTTCATATTCGCCTTTAGCTATCAAAGCCAAGACCGAATCTTGGAACTTTTTATGCCTAGCTTCATCAAACTTTACTAAAGATTGATACTTTTTCTGGCCATCTTTTTCATACTCTCGGCTTGGGAGGTTTACCCATTTCTTGCCGTCTTTGTCGAAAAAAGAGCAAGCAATCGTCATGCCCCATTCCTCGATTACGACATCAAAAAAACCTCGAAGGTAGCCTTTTTCTATTGGTTTAAAGTTAATTATTTTCATGTAATTTTCTTTCTTTTAATTTTGTATTAATATATGGTGAAAATCTGTTTAGAAATTCTGCTAGTGCCAGCGATCCATCACAAACTATTGTGTCAATATAATCATAATTAAAGCTCACATAGTATGTATGTGCAAGTCGGTTGGCGTATATTTCGATAATGAAATCATGACAGTCTGAATTTTCAGGAATATACACTACATTATAACAATGCGTTGAAAGCCAATCACTTGAGCCAAAATCATCTGGCATTTCAAGCACATCATAAGTGCCGTTTAAATTGTATTTATAAACCGTCATTATTCCATTTCCTGCACGCAGCGAAGCATTTCTTTTTTGTAATAAGATTTAATATCCTTTTTCATAATTTCTGACATGCTATTTATCTCTTCCAAAATTCTTTCATAGTGATCTATGCAAGATGGATGAAATTTCTTGCTGAGATTAATAAGTTCATTTATATGCTGCTTTACGTATTGAGTTTTTGAATGCAGAGAATCTAAATTTTGTTCCATATTGCTTTTTTGATATGAAATATCATTTTTACATTTCTCTTCTATCACATCTTTTATATAACCCATGTTTTATCTCCTTTTAGGTTGTTTTTTCATTTCCGCTAAATTGCATTGGTACAAATCTGCTAAATTTCAGCTCTTCTGCGACATAGAGTACAGTAGTCGGGCCGTGTCTGTTTTTTTCAATCATGACAGATATTCGACCAGGCCTATCATTTGCATTGTCAGAGGATGGCCTATGCAGAAAAATCACTTGATCCGCATCTTGCTCGATAGAACCTGATTCTCTTAAATCCGATAGCTGAGGCTTGCCGCCAGCTCGATTTTCTACTGATCGGTTTAGCTGTGAAAGGCAGACAATCGGAATGTCAAGCTCCATGGCTAAAAGTTTTAGCTTACGGGAGATGTCCGACACCTCATTGACGCGGCTATCGCTATTCTTAAACTTGGCCGACCCGCTTATAAGTTGCAGATAGTCAATTATTAACAACTCAATCTTGTGTACTTCTTTTAGCTTCTTGGCGGCAATCATGATTGAAGAAATATCTACGTTGTAAGAGGTGTAAAAGTGTATCGGCGCTTCTTGAATTTTAGCCACGGTATTAGTAAGCTTTACCCAGTATTGCTCGAGATGGCCTTTATGGATTGCTTCGAGAGGGATCTCTCCTTGATTGGCAAGTATTCTTTCGAGTATTTGCTGCGGATCCATCTCAAGAGAAAAGATACCGACTGGCCTATTTTTCCTAATGGCTTGCTCAATTGCAAACTCGATAGCCATAGTCGTTTTACCGACACCAGGCCGAGCTGCTAAAATTACAAGATTTTTCTTACCTAGTCCATTTAGCGTTTCATCGAGTTTTGGGAATCCCGTCGTCAAACCAAGGCAATTACCTACCCCTGCCTCTTTTCGTTGATCCTGCCTCGATTCTAGCAGTTCTAGGATGGTTTCCGGTTGCTTCTCCGTTCCGCCTTTGCAAATTTGCTCAATTGTTATGAATTCATTATAAGACTTTTTTTTGCCAAGGTTGTGCAGTTCGGATGTGACCATGGAAATATGCTTTTCGACGGTGTCGGCATTTTCGATGACCTCTTTTGCCGAGCGCTGATGCAGATGGATAAGATCTCTACGGATTGACTTATCTAAAATAATGCTTGCGTACTCTTCGGCATCATAGGCAATGAGTGCAGCTTCTTTGCACTCGAGAAGATAGGCTATTCCTCCAGCTGCGGGAAGCTGGTTCTTCTCTTTCAAAAGCTCAATGAGGATCTGAAGCTCTGCCGGCTTGTTGTTCTCATAGAGATACTGCAAGTGCTGGAACAGCACAATGTTTCTTGTATCTAGAAAATCTTGCGGAGTGAGCCTCTGGCAAGCTAGGTCATTGTCTCCCGCTGATGAGAGCATCATGCCGATTAAAATTGTTTCTGAATCTACCGCGTTAGGTAGCTCGTGATATTTTTTCATATAACATCCTTATGCAATTATTAAACACTTTTTCAAATAAGGCTTCTTGACATTTGAAAGCACTATACTCGATGCCGTCAAAACCGACAAGCAAATCATCTCGGCTTTCGCTGCAATAAACACCGGCTATCCGGCATAAATCTTTAACTTCTTTAATTATTTCTTGCTGCTTAGTAGAATTATTTTTAACCGGCCCAGACTTTTCGTAAGATTTTGCTTTCCCTTGAGCGGATCGTTCGAGTCTGCTCATGTGCGTTTTGCATAAGCTCGTGAATACGGCTATTGGTTTGTCTGGAGTCTCAGGCATTTTGCTAATGCATCGCTTCGCGTAGGCTATAGCATCTCGAGGATATTGCTTTAGTTGGCGCTTGTCCTTTTGGCTAAATGGCAATGCCTCGATATCGTCTCTTTCGAGAGGCTTGGAGTTTTCTTCGTGAGAGTGCTCCTGTGAGGGAGCTTCGAATTCGTTAGTATTTATATATAAGGAAGGAGTGCACTTTTCCGCGTGACGGTTTTGTGCACACGGCGAACATTTTTTGAATTTTGGTTCTTCTGAAAAATAATATACTGTGTTTTGAAACTTGCCTTTAAATTTTTGTTGTGTACGAGTTATGTATCCATGAGCGATACCCTCATCAAGAATTTTATATACCCAACGCTTGCAAAATCCCATCATATCGATAAGATTTTGTAAAGAGAACACCCATGTATTAGGCTTTCTTAAACAATAAATTAATAACATTTTTAGATTATGACTGATTTCCATATTGTCAAGTAGCTGATTGGAAATCATTGTATAGGGATGCTCGCGATCATGGGGCGAGCGCTGAAAAGTAATTTCTACGGACACAATTCTTCATGCCTTCAGATCTTTATGTTTAAGAAAAATCAGCAACATGATAGGATCTTGACTATCATGTTGCTGGGAAAAGGGTCGCGCAAACTTGGTTGGATACGCGGCCCTTTACGTTTTAATACGATAACTTTAATTAACCTTTTTGTCTTCCTAAAAAAGTCAATGCTTTGTAAATTACGTCACATGGTGTAGCATGGAATGGCAAATATTAACCACATTTTTCGCTTTCATTTCCGTAGTCCTTTTGGTTCTGCTATTTACGAAACAACATGTGCTTGCTCGAAAATTAGATTACTATCTTGATCACAATATGACCCTATCTGAGAAAGTAAAACTCATCTTATCTATCGTCGAGCAAATCGAGTCAAAGCAAGATCTTATGTTCAAAAATGCTCGTCCTATGCCCGGAGAAGTAACTAGAGATGATATAGGCGAAGATTTGTACTGGGAAAATCCTAAAGTTTCATCCGTGATCGAATTCAAAGAACAACCTGGGGAAACATTTATGGAAGCTGCTCGTAGGGCCATTGAGAAGCATAATGCTAAAGTATTTTCCATAATACCGCCAAAAAAAAGGGGACGTCCGAAGAAGTCCCCTGATGCTATTACGATTAAACTTGAGGAATGACTTCCTCAGATGGCTTTAACGCTTGCTGATACGCTTCTAGTTCTTTGACGAGCTTAGTCATCTGAGAGTCGCTATTTAGCGATGATCTGATGACGACATCTTCGGTCAAGTTGCGTTTAGCGCAGAAGTCCTTTAGAAATTCCTTGAATTCAGCTTCTTCAACTGGCTGTCGTAACAGCACCTCTGTCAAAAGATCGCCAAATCTAGATGCTTCAAGAGCTGGTCTCGCTGCCTCTTGCACAACAGCAGTAACCTCAATGTCAGTTTGGCTAATTTCTGGTTCTTTATCTTCTCTCGATGTTGCTTTGATATCTTCCATTTCACCGTCTGTGTATGCGCCTCCTATTACGTCGCTAAATAACATTCTTCCTAATCTGCCCATGGCTCTGCTGTAGAGCATATCTGAGCGCCATTTGTTCCAATTTTCTTTGTTGTGTATGCCAGCCCTTTTAGCGTCTTCATAACTAAAACTAATAGTGCACTCATCATCATTATCCTTGCGCCTGCCTTTCAATATACAAGCTACATCGTCATTTTGTATAATTTTGATGCTGTGTCCCGCCTTTCTGATCATGTCAGACATGAGTATCGGCTTCATACTGATCTTGCCTTGGATGATGTCAAATCCGTTCATCAATGCTTTAACTGGATGGATGCCAAGATCTCTTGCATACAGAACAAGAACCGCAACGGTATCTTCGTTCCAATCTTTAGACCATTTGCCTGTCTTCACGATCATTTTGCCGACTTCTCTTGCGTAGTCGAGTTCTGTTTTGTAATGTGCAGCTTGCACTAATTCGTTACTCATAATTTTATTTTCCTTTTAGTTCATCTGGCCACGGTTCGCCGAGATCATGCTCAGGAACCGGATATATTTTTTCCATGTAGCTCACCTCCAGAGAGATAAGTTACTTTGTCTTGTATAAATGTTCAAGTTTATTATAACAATCTAGTAACTGATTGTATAATTGGTTAGAGACATCCAGTCTTTTTTTGTAAAAAGCAATTTCATCTTCCATTGTCTCGCGTAAAAAGATTAGCTCGCTTTCGTATTTTTGCTTTTGTATAGCTAATTCGCGCTCTAGCGTCTCGATACGCAATTCTTTCCAGCAAAAACTTAGTGCTTGATCAAATTCTTCCTGTGTCATACCATACCTACCGGATATCATAATTATCTCCTGCCGTTTCTGCGGCAAATTTTTGGTGTTTTAAGTTCGGCGCTGTGAATTTCCCTCACAGCGCTTTTTTATTTGTAATAACGTTCTAGATCTTTGATCTGTTCAATCAAAATCAATGCCTCTTGAGCATCTTCTTTGGAATAGTTTTTGACATCTATGTCATCAACAGGCTGCTCCATGTCGTAGTAATCATCATTGTCTGAGATGATGATCGCTAGCCTGCCGCGGAGTTTGCTGATTTCTTTGGCTACTCCGAGGTTTTCCCATTCTTCAAATTCCATTGCTAATTGCTGGTAGTTCATGCTGCTCCTTTTGTTGTATAGCTCAAGGTTAACATTAACCACACAAATTAAGCAAGACATTTCGCATCTGATTTTAGTTCCCAATACCGAATTGCCGCTTCTATGCACTTGTCGAGCACTTCTTGCTCAAATGTGAAGTTGAAAACAATAGGCTCAACCGGGTCATAAATCAGCTCGTTATATCCGTCAGATTTGTACTTAATTCGCTTGTGATGGCGAAGATTTATCCACATCATCCTCTCAGATATGCTGTAGCCGTTTTCTTTAAGCAGATACCAATAGAAATGAGCCTGCATTTTCCATTGCTGAATATGCGGCGATGCTGAGCATTTCCAGTCTATAAGCATGTCAGGGCCATTTCCTTGTAATAGACCGTCACATTCACCGGTTATCATGAGCTTATCGCAATAAAGCCTTTCTACTTGCCTTATGAGAGGGATTTTTGGGTACATCATTTTGTAGCTGTTAAAGTATGCCTTTGCTCTATCGCATTCTAAAACAACAAAGTCATCCCTACAATCTTGCAGAATGGCATTGTGTACATTTGTGCCAATCTTTGCCTTGGCCTCTAGTATATCCTTATCGACATCGACATAGGGAAAAAGCATTGCTAAAATTGCGCTTACTCGTACATGTTGGGTCATAAGTATCTCTTTTGTTTAAGTTCACGTTGACTATAATCGAGGTTAACATTATACTCAAGCGAAACAAAGGAGGTGCTGATGAATTTAAGAGAGTGGATGGATCAAGAATGCATTGAAGTTAAACAACTTGCGGGAAAAATGGGGGTATCGAGACATACTATACATTTGTGGCTAGCAGGGAAAACGCGTCCGCTACGCGTGCATAGGGCACTAATACAAAAAATAACTAAAGACACAATTAAGATAGGAGACTGGGATGAAACAGGAAAAATGGATCGACGCGTATCAAGCAGCAAAAAAGATGGACTGCAAAGTTCACAACGTTTGGGCAATGATTCGAAGACTAAGCCTAAAGTCAAAAAAAATAGACGGTAAGCTTTATACTTGCGACCAATGGATCGAGGAATTTCTTGAAAACAAGCGCAACAAAGACCTTCACAGTATTTTCAACGGTCGCAAAGTTTTTGATCCTGATAAGGGCGAACTTAGCTTATCGATGGTGGCGAAAGAATTAAATCTTGCTAAACGCACGCTTTTTTATTATATACATTCGGGGAAACTGAAGAGCCACCGTAAAGGGCACTACATAGTAGTATTGAGAGAGAATCTGGAACAATTTAAAGTTGCTCAATGGGGCGACAAATACGACCTTAAAAGTAAAAATGCTTGATGCAATTCCGTTAAAAGATTATGACATATGCAATGAGACCTTGCGTATGTTCCTATTTGAGATACACAGTACACCGCGTCCACAGAAGCAAACACAGCTTGGGCGCGGACATTGGTATGACCCGTCGAAGATGACTAAGAAGCAAATCCAATGGCAAATTGCGCCCCATGCTCCAAAAGAGCCATTGAGCGGCGCTCTTGAAATGCATATTGCCTTCTACATGCCGATCCCAAAAAATGCCCGTGGCCTGCAACGACAAGCCATGTCTCACAATGTCGTAAAACATTACAAGCGACCTGACATTGACAATTTGGCTTACATCGTGACTAACGCTTTAAAAGGCATTGTCTACAAAGACGATAGCCAGATTTGCCGTCTAGTATTGGACAAGCTTTATGGCGAGCAGCCTAAAACTGTGATTAAGGTAATGGAAGTATGAGACTAATTTACGAGCATGATCAGGAAGAGGATTTTGTAGAGATACATCTTACAGAGAAAGAGCTAAAAGATATACTTAAGGGCGATCCAGTGGCAAAAGATTTTCCTGCCGCTTTGCACGAAAGGCGTAATACAAATATTTACATAAGGAGAGGGGCAAATGCCATTAGTTAAGGGTAAAAGCGAAAAAGCTATTAAGCAGAATATTGAGACAGAAATGAAAGTCGGAAATCGTCCACGCAAACAAGCAGTGGCGATAGCTTTAAACGAAGCGAGAAAGTCAGGGGCAAAAATTCCTAAGAAGGGTAAGAAGTGAGCGAGTTTATCGTTAAGACAACAGCAGAGTGGCATAGCGCTACTGAATCTTTGCCTGAGATCGGTAAGACTGTAGAGGTTTTAGCTACGATGATAACAAAAGCATCTCTGCTTAGCACCGATCCTAAGCAGATGTGGCAACAAGAACAAGACGCAGCTGATGCGCAAACCGAAGTGAAATTGTGGAGAGAGTGTGATGTTTAGGGATAAGTTTTTGGAATATAGAGATCAAAGAGGACATAGACCTTTTGATGAAGAAGCTGATGCAGAGTTTGTAAATAAATTATGCTCACAAAGCCTCAGTGACTTTTGCAGAAAGATTTTTTCTGAAATCGTTGATATCGAAAGACGTCTTGAAGATTTAGAAAATAATAAGGGCCTCCAATAAAGAAAACCCTTGGCGCTTGTGAGAGTTACGCTATCCTTTCTTTCACGAGCGTTTGCTCATTAAGATGCAGCTGTTCAGTTCTGCAGTCTTCATAAAATCTAAGATACTCTTTCAATTCTAAGAAGTTACGCTGATACTTGCGCTCTCTAGCGATGCGTCTTTCTTCTCTTACTGCTTCAAAAGCTTCTTTCCATGTTGTCATTTTAGGTCCTTTTTTATTGTTAACTTTGTGGGATGTATTTGTTCATGCTGATGCCTTTTCTTGATTGAATAGGCTCATAATCTCTTTAACTAATTCTTTACATTGCGGATCATCTTGATACCCACTGGTATAGAATTTTTGCCATCCCTTAAATGTGCTAGTATTATATACATTCCTGTTGAAACACCGTTATCTCGTTCGTTTTTTAGATCATTTAGGTAAATGTCATAATCCATTGTAATTTGCTTCATACTGATCTCCTTAGGATGCCTTACGTTCAATTTGATAAAATCCACTGAAAGTTTCGAAATTTTGTGGCCCAGTGAACCATTTCTCTAATTCACTTCCATAAAATTGTCTTACCTGTTCGTGGTACATTTCTAATAGTTTTAATTCCGCAGCTTCTTTAGTCGGGAAATACTCGCTAAATTTGGACTTTTCTCTCTTGAAGTATAACTGCCATTCCATATGTGTCTCCTTAGTGTTTGTTCGTGGTTAACATTATGCACGACCTGCATTTATTTACGCAACAAGAAAAGGAAAAAACTTGCGATTTGTCCTAAGTTGTTATACGTTAGTATTAACCTAAACACAAGAGATTAGATCATGGCTGCTCCAAAGGGCAATCAATACGCGAAAGGTCATGGCAAAGGTAGACCCAAAACTTGGGATGACGACGCTATTGAAAATGAAGCCGAAGCTTTGCTCGAATGGATAAAAAACCCTTCCAGCTACTACCTTGGAGTGTTTGCTGAGAATCGCGGATACAATCGAGCCAAACTTTCTGTGTGGGCAAAGTCAAATGAAATCTTTCGTAACGCTTATGAGAAAGCGCAGCAATGGCAAGAGAATTTATTTATCCACAATGGCCTCACAAAGACATGGGATTCTACCTTCACCGCTAGAGTAATGGCTAGGGTATGTGGCGATGAATGGAAGAACTCTTTTGATAAGGATACGAAGGATATTAACAATCTAGATATCCTCGAATTTATCTCTAGACTCATGCAGCAAGCAAAGGCAAAGCCCGATGCTAACTCAGGAACATAAAGAGCTTCTAACAGATATCTTCACAGACGAATGGACTAGGCTTAACACCCTCTATCATATAGTAGATAAAGAGGGGAATAAGAAGGTCTTCAAAGCTAATTGGGCACAGAAAGAACTCTACTATAATTTACACAATCTTAACATTGTCCTAAAAGCTAGACAGCTTGGTATCTCTACATTTATTGGCCTGTACTTTTTAGACAAATGCCTATTTGAGGATAACATCTCATGCGGCATGATTTGCGACTCACGGGAGAATGCCAAGCAGTTCTTTAAGCGCATTAAGTTTGCTTACGACCAATTGCCAGAGTTCCTCAAAGCCATCCGTTCCGCAACTGTAGACTCAGCCCAAGAGCTTGTTTTTAGCAATGGCTCATCTATTCGTGTCGGTACATCAATGCGCGGCTCTACGCTTAACTATCTGCATGTATCGGAGTTTGGTAAGATCTGTGCGCATTACCCTGAGAAGGCACGTGAGATTATCACTGGTAGCCTTAATACATTAGCCGCTGGTCAATTCTGCTGCATTGAGTCAACGGCTGAAGGGCAAGACGGCGAGTTTTACGACATGTGCCGAACAGCTCAAAGGCTAAAAGAACAAAACAAAAAGCTCACCAAGCTAGACTACAAGTTCCACTTCTTTCCTTGGTGGAAGGAGCCTCTCTATATACTTAAAGACAAGGTTGCCATCGAGCCTGAAAAAGAGAAATACTTTGCTCAGCTCAAGCACCTCGGCATAGAACTCACAGAGCCTCAAAAGCAATGGTATGTATCTGTCGAAAAGACTCAGTCTGAGGATATGAAGCGTGAGTATCCAAGCACACCTGAAGAGTCATTCCAAGCTGCTACTGATGGCGCGTACTATCACAAGCAATTGTCTCTAGCTAGGATGCAAGGCAGGATCAGCACTGTTTATCACAACGAAGAACTGCCAGTACATACCGCTTGGGATCTTGGCTATGCTGACGACACAGTTATATGGCTGTTTCAGATGGAAGGCCAAGAGATACACATATTCGACTACATAGAAGGATCGGGAGAGCCGCTTACATACTATCTCAAGCTGCTTAAGGCTAAAGGCTACATCTACGGCACGCATCTTGTTCCTCATGATGCAAACAACACAGAGTATGGCTCAGGATTTACTCGGATCGAGACTGCACGTAAAGCCGGCTTTACATTGACGCTTACAACTGATGTCGGCGTAGACGAAGGCATAGACGCAACAAGGCTTATCTTCAACCGCTTTTGGTTCGATGAAGTCAAGTGCGCTAAAGGCATACACCATCTCGACAACTACAAGAGAGCCTGGAACACAGCTCATGGCTGCTGGTCATCTCGGCCAAATCACGATGAACATAGCCACGCCTCCGATGCGTTACGTTATCTATCCGTTGGCTTAGACAAGATCGGGACAAGGCTTATCAGTGATGCCGAGGTCGAAAGACTGCGCGACATCCATCAGCCACGTTTCAGTTGACCTAAAAACATACCGAGGTTAATCTTGGACAAAATAGGTTGCCCTATGCGTACACTTCTTAGTTTAATTCTGTTAGTATCAATCTTAATATTTTTGTTTCAGGTAGCAATAAGTGATCATCTCGATGACATAGAGGATCACGTGATGAATATTTATGACTCAACGCAGCTATATTGTAGGAGATAGCATGACCCACGTAGCCAACAGCCCTAGACCTCCAAGGCCCAATAACTTATGGAATATGTGGCCATACCCACAGACTACCATTAGCACAGTTCCGCCGACACAATACTATCCACAGGGGCCGAGACCAAGATGAAACTGAATAATAATGATATGACTCTCTTTGTATTAAATAGTTTTGAGGTTGAAGGCAAAGATAGCCCAAATCTTATGCATTACCATAATTGGCTTTTAATGCAGACAGATATTAAAGATAACGGTTTTCAAGAAATCGCAACCAAATATCCTGATTGCATCTATGATAAGAATGTAGATTACCAAGCTAAATTAGAGGAGTACTTAGATGACCAAAACAGTTCCCAAAACCAATAACATAGATTATATATGTAAAGGGTGTAAAAGAGCTGTAAATCAATCGATATGCCTTAGACAAGGATTGTCTGTAAAATGTATGTCATATGTTTGTGATAATTGGGAGAGGAATCCTTGTAACGCTTATAACATTTTCCATTATACTTATGACAGATTAAGAGAAGAAGGTATGATAAATGACCAAAACAGTATCAGTCCCTAAACACATCCCAATAGCGCCTTTCTGGTTCGAAAACATTCAGGTTACATGGTGTAAAGCTCCTGGCCCTCAGTGGCCTAGACATTTCTATGGGCCTAGAGCATGAAGAAAGCAATTATTGTTCGGGATGAACTTTACCCCTTTTATATATTAGACACTAGCGAAATGGCTATTAAAATAGCCTGTGGTGAGATAGTAGATATTTCCGATGACTTTTATACTGAATACATTAAAGTTATGAAAGATTTTAATGCTATGCAAGATCTTTTGCGTAGAAAATCAAAAGACAATCTTCAATACCAAGATCCACCAGAAACGTTTGAGGGAATTCCAGATTCATGAAATGGATAAGTTAAAATAAATAAGATGAGGTCATTATGTCCGAAGTCATGAGATGTCCGTTAGTAGAGGGAACCTATACAGTGAAAGCCCACGAAGTCGAGGCGCCGTTTGTCGCTTACTGGAATGGCAGACGTTGGATACATGGCGCTATGAAGTATAACATTAATATACATACATGGATTAAAAACTAATGGAGCATGCTTTGTTTTACAAAGTTTTTTGCTCTATAATCGTTATTTGCATAATTCCATATCTCGTTAACTCTTATAAGCTTGCAAAATCATGGCCATTGTTTTATGTTGCGTTAACTTTTATTGGGTTTTTTTTAATAAGAATATGGTGTTAAAGGCTACCGGAGAAAATTATGACTAAAACTAACTACATACCACGCCCTCCAGCACCTTGGTCTAAGCCTTATCCTTGGTGGAAGCCTCAGACTGTTTTTATACATATCAATGCTACGCCTGTAATTCGAGGTCAAGGCGGGATATGAAATGGATATCTTTTAACGATAAGAAGCCTGAGAAAGGGCAGCTCATCATTATCTTGGATGACGGCAAAGTTTTTGCCCATTACTTTTGTGCTCATGAGTCTGAATATTACCCATGTGTAAAGTGGATACCATGGCCAGAGGAGTGACACATGCTACGGGTCAACGTCTGATAACACTAATTATGTTGTGTTAAAATGGAATATATTAAGTTAATACTATCGGTAGTGATTTTCTGCCTAGGATTATCCATCATCTGGTATAACGTACATAGAGACACATAACTTTTGGAGGTGTCAGATGGTCCCGATTGAAAAAGTAGAGGCAAGAAGCTCTGTAGACATAGATGATAGCTGCAACAACTGCTGCTATGGCTGCTGGAAAACACCAGCCCAGACAACACGTCCAGAGCGATCAAGTTCTATTCATGAGTTTGCAGAACACGTCGAGGATGTGCTCAAGGGCCATCTTGAAGTAACCCCAAATGAAATCAAAGTATTTAGCTCGATCCCTCCAGAACAGCGTGAAGACGGCATGTGGGAGCTGACGATAGAGCGTAAAGATGATGGCCTTAAGGCACGTCGTCAAGAATCTCAGGCAAGACTTCAGGACGCAGGAAAAAAAGTGTAGGTAAAAACCAAGGAGGAAAAAATGGGTGCAATTTTGAGTTTTATACAAAAACATACAGGTATTCTTGTAGCAGTCGAAAAAGCGGCTCTTCACGAGCTTCCAAAGCTGCTTCAGGCTCTTTATCCACAAGATCCTGTTATTCAGGAAGTATGTGGTAAAATTATTGACGAGCTAGAAAAGCTGCAAGGCATACAGCAGGCATAACATGGCAAAGACGGTGACAGTTAAAATAACTCCACCGCCAAACAGGGGCTACGTTGGCTGGCAATTTCCAAATCAGTTTGGTGGGCCAGTGCGTATCCCCTATCCCAATGCAAATCAAGTTAATCAACCTGGAACAAGATGACAAAACGTGAACGAGTAGAAGATCTTGGCGTGCTCAAGGTTATGCTACAAGAGATTTTAGACAATGAAATCTTTGCCCATACTAACTCTAAGCATGGCTATGAGCAATGGTTTGAGCAAAATATAGACAAAGATGGTGAAGTTGTCCAACAACCTGTGGGACTTTATGATTTGTTTTCTCGAGTTAGAGGCCTCAGATATAGCCTAGAGGCTGCTTTTGAGATTGCTGTAGGAGATGACGAATGACTCCTTTTGAAAAAGCCTACAAAGCTATAGAACGAGGCGGAAAGCAGTATTTAGATTGTTTTGAAAAAGCTAAATTAGAAAACCGTAAGGTTAGTGCTGAAGAAGCCTTATTATTTACAGACGTCTATGGGTTGGAAGCTTTTGCAGTTTATATGATTGCCTTTAGTCATGGCGTGGAGATAGATGTTGAAGGTTTTGAGAATATTATTAAGGAAAGGTCTAAGGAAAGGACAAGAATTTGTCCTGCAATTAGATGTTTTCACATATCGAAATTAGGAGATGAAGAGTGAATATTATACCAATGCCTCCTGAAACGCGTATGCAAGTTCATTATTTGCATTTATACAATTTATGGGAAAAATCCCATTACGAAAATACAAAAGAATTTCCTTCTTACGAAGAATGGAAAAATGAATACTTAAATACAAAAGAGCATAGATAGAGTGATCATTCATGGCGACTGCTTAGAAGTTATGACAAAATATCCTGACAATTACTTTTCGGCAGTGGTGACTGATCCACCATATGGGCTTAAGTTTATGGGCAAGCAGTGGGATCATGGGATTCCTGGTATTGAGTTTTGGCAACAGGCATTACGAGTAGCTAAGCCAGGATCGTTTCTTTTGGCATTTGGTGGTACACGTACCTTTCATAGACTTACTTGTGCAATTGAAGATGCAGGATGGGAGATACGCGACTGTATTTTTTGGTGTTACGGACAAGGATTCCCAAAAAGCCATAATTTTGGTTGTAAATGTAGAGGGGATACGTTACCATATAGCCATGAAAAAACAACCAAATCGCCGACCGAATCATCATTGCGATCTCTGCAAGAAACAAATTTATCGCCGGAAATCAACTCTATTGATCAACAAGGGAAAGTTTTGTTCTCGAGCTTGCAGGAACAAAGTTCACAAACATTCGGGACCATGTCCAGCCAAGGGATTGAAGAGAGAAAAGAATCCTGCATGGAAGGGTGGAATAACATACAAGCGGAACAAGGGCAACTATATAGGTCCGAAGTATGTGAGATGTCCAATCGAGTATATATCGATGGCGAGGAAAGACGGTTATGTGATGGAACATCGATTAGTCATGGCGAAACATCTGAACAGAATATTGCAGAGAGTGGAAGTAGTTCATCACAAGGATCACAACACACGCAACAACTCAATAGAAAACCTAGAATTGTTCCCCGACAATCGGACACACAAAATAATAGAATGGCAGCGTGTGAAAAGTGCGGGGGCCTCATCAACTTCAAAGGATTCGGAACAGCCTTAAAACCATCGGTTGAGCCAATCATCATGGCTATGAAGCCATGCGATGGCACTTTTGCTAAGAATGCGGAAAAGTGGGGACAGGCAGGGATTAATATAGATGAAGCAAGGATAGAAGGGAAAAGATGGCCAGCTAACATACTATTTGACGAATCATCCGCAGCAATGCTTGATGAGCAGAGTGGGATAAGCAAATCACCTAAATCAGGAATAAGAAAAGCGTCAAGTGAATTTGGTCAAAATTCAGGTTGGAATGACCATAAAAATATAGATACATTTCGTTTGGGCCACAACGATTCAGGAGGCGCATCTCGCTTCTTCTACTGTGCAAAAGCTTCACCAAGTGAACGTGGTGAAAATAATCATCCAACTGTTAAACCTCTAAAACTCATGGAATATCTCATAAAACTCGTTATGCCTCCTAAAGATGGAATTCTTCTCGATCCCTTTGCAGGATCTGGTACTACCATTGTGGCAGCTAAAAATTTAGGTTATGAAGCTGTAGGCATAGAACTAGAGCAAGAATATTGTGAAATAGCAAATAAAAGAATTGAATCAGTAAAAAATGAACAACAATTGGCATTATTTTAAATATGATTAATACCGACTACGCACAATACCAAGCTTTGGCTGATCTTGTAGTCAATGACGCTATAAAGCAATCCAAAGCTAAGCTAGAAGCCGAAAAGCTAGAGCAAGTTAAGCAAAAAATCTTTACACCTGTAATTGTTGAGACCACTGATGATGAGACTAACTAATTTGTTAATTATTGGCACATGCCTAGGGCTGCAAGGCTGCACCGTCGCTATCAATCTCACCCATACTGAAGGCCAAGCCAGCGACATTGTCGACGAAACACAGACAAACTCACCCAATGTCGACCCTACATTGTCCATTCCTGCGCTGAAGTTTTCTGGCGTTCAAGGTGCTACAGCTCCCAAGCAATTCCCAAAGCCCCCATGTGGCGCAAACTTCCCCTCAGTTAAAAAACTATGTGACACTAATGTCAACGACCAATATAGTAATCACCAGCAATACCCAAAACGGCATCGTCAAGGTGCAAAAAGACCTGATTGGACGGACTAAATGTGCCTAGGATGCTGGAACCCATTAAAAAAAGAGAGTCTATTTATGGACAAACGTATCAAAAAAGCTGAGCAGCATATCGAAAAAGTAGAGAAAAAAGAGTTTAAAGGACTTCTTAAAGAAGACAAAAAGCTTGATAAGAAGCGTGATATGCTCGAAAAAAAAGTAAAGATGAAAAAAGGCTGCTAAAAAGCAATGGATCTTACAAAGATTAGATTTCTTGGCAATAAAGGTTTATATCCAGAATTGCGAGATCCAGATTTTACAGAGTGGGCGTTTGGTTCAACAGATTTATCTACTAGATTGGAAGATACGCCTGCGATGTGGAATGCTTTACATTCCGATCTTTTTGTTTGCTACGGACATGGTGAAGTTAGGCCAACACTAGATCGCATGTATGATTTCTACAAAAAATCGCAGTTGTAAAGCGGTTTGACAAAGTGCCATATTAATATTATCGTACTACGTATTTCACCTGTGTGATACACTCAAATTTTACATAGGTGAAGTATGGCCCAACCCATGTCTGATTATTCCGACGATGCCCGTCAATTTCTCAAAGAGTATAAAGAAAAATCACGCTCACAATCACTTGAAGACCATCAAGACATAATCAAAGAGTTCGGCGAGAACTACGAGCGAGCCTATCAGCAGCTTAATACTTACTATGCGGAAGCCTATCGTGATCTGTCGTACAGTTTAGGCAACCAATGGTCTCTTGAAGAAATTTCTTACCTCAACAATCAGCGTAGATCGAGCTTTACCTACAATATGTGCCGTAGGCTTATCAATCTGATCGAAGGCATCCAAAGAGAAAACCGTCTTGCCACAAAGATCAGCCCGATAGAAGATGCTTCAGAGCCTACTGCCGAGCTGATGACCGATGTCATGCAGTACATAATGAATTCAGGATCAGGCTATGACAAAATATCGCAAGCATTTCGTGATAGTCTTATTACAGGTATATCGTGGATATGCCCATACCTTGACTATAGGGGGGACCCTGTCAATGGGGATGTTAAATTTAACATCACAAATTGGAATGACAGCATATGGGACCCTTTTTTCTTCGAAAAGGACATGTCCGACTGCTCTTTTTGGGCACGTAGAAAGTACCTCGATCGAACCACCGTGATATCACTTTTGCCGGATCAAGAAGAGCGCATCAATGCCCTACCGTATGGCAATAGAGATGACAAATTCACCTACATGAGTTTTGCCAGAAACTGGGGGATGCAAAAGCTGCTGAACTACACGGAATACTGGCGCAGGAAATGGGAGACAAAAAATGTCCTTGTCGATATGGACACTGGAGAAACTACAGTTTGGAAGGGGCCAAAAGAGCGATTACAGTTCATACAAGCTTTACATCCTAATCTCCAAATTGTTCGTAAGCCTGTCAGGACTGTTGAGCTGGGTATTATCGTAGAAGGAGAACTATTGTATTATGGAAAAGATCCTTGGGGCCTTGACGATTACCCTTGTGTGCCTATTTTCGGTGGTGACTATGCACCTTCTTACGATCTTTATACATGGAAGCTACAAGGGATTGTCCGTTACATCAGAGATCCTCAAACTGAGCTTAATAAGCGTATCTCTCGCCATGTTGATCTGCTGGATTCTCAACTTAATTCAGGCTGGATAGCTAAAACTGGTGCTGTAACTAACACCTCAAGCCTTTTTAAGTCTGGTAATGGCCAGGTTGTGTTCATCCGTCCAGATGCTGATATGGCAGATGTTCAACGAATTATGCCTCCAGATATCCCTCAAGGGCAGATGGTGTTAACAGAGATGTTCAATGAGATTATCCCAAATATACTCGGAATTAACCCTGAGATGCTGGGTATGCCCGATAACGAAAAGGTCGAGACTGCTGCTATATTGGCCAAAATGCGTCAAGCAGCGGGACTCGTTAGCCTTAAGGGTGTGTTTGATAACTTGGCTGAAAGTCAGAAAATTCTCGGTCAAAAGGTTCTCAAAATGATGCAGGAAAATTACTCTCCTGAAAAGATCCAGATGATAACCAAGAAAGAAGTCACACCAGAGTTTTACTCGAAGGCATTTTCTAGGTATGATGTCGTAGTCGAAGAAGGCCTCTTGACCAATACTCAAAAGCAGACTGAGTTTATGCAGCTTACTACTCTTAAGCAAATGGGTATGCCTATTCCTGATAGTCTGATCATCGAAAAATCAAGCCTACATTGCCGTTCTGAGCTTAATGAAATCCTCGATGCTCAAGCACAACAAGAGCAAGAAGCTATACAAAGACGCATGGAGATGGAAGATCAACAGATGGCGATCACTACAGAGGGCATAGAAGCTAAAGCTAAGTCTGACCAGGCTCTTGCTATGGAGCGGTTATCGACAATACAACTTAAGAATGCTGAAAATGCCGAAAGACAGCAAAAAGCAGAAACAGATCGTACAGCAGCCGAACTTAATTTTGTAAAAGCCTTAAAAGAACTTCAAGAAATGGATTTAAATTCCCTTTCTCAAAAGATAGCCATGCTTAAGGAGCTAGGACAAATTCAACATGCTGAAGGCGAGCAAAGACGCGCGCAAATTGAACATGAGGCTGCTATGAACCAGCAACAATTGGCAATGCAATCAAACCAGAATGTACCTGTCGGTGGCATTTCTCGCATAGAATAGTCCAATTTGAAGGTATGTTATTTTTGTTGTTACCATCAAGGTGATGTACATGTAGCCTACGATGCTTTTTAGAACAATTTGAGCACTTATATTCGTATAACTTAAGCGCTTCTCGACGATATATCTTAAACCCATGCTTGAATGACGGTGAACTTTCGCCAGTTATAGTTCGTTCATATGCCCATTTGCATTCTTTAGAGCAATATTTTGCATCTTTTCGGTAAGCTTTAACCTGTTTTATCTTCCCGCATTGTTTACATGTCACCGATTTAACTTTTTTATGTTCTTTGCGGTATCTAAGTTGACAAGATTTACAACAGAATTTTCTAAGGCCAGTCGTACCATTTTTTTTCCACATTGCTTTGGATTTTTCAATAAGAAAGGTATTAGAACAGTGAAGACAAGTAAGGCTAATTATTTCAGCTCGCGTGTGGGCCTTTTTAGCACCTTCTCCAGCTATTTGTGCACGACATCTAGGCGAGCAGGTTGTGCTAGTTTGTGCACGACATTCGGGAACTGAATAATCTTTTTGACAAACTATACAAGTTTTCTTTGTTTTAAAAGATTTATTCCATTCTTTGTAACAAGTTTTATCGCAAAACAAATTGGTTTTCTTAGTAATTTCCTTACCACACCACTCGCACTTTTTTATCATCTTACCTCATCTTATTTACTCAAGCATAAGGCAATTGCTCGATCAAGTCAAGCACAACTGAGCATGAGATGGGTCTTATGGAGCGTCAACAGGCGATGAGTCAACCTCAACAGGTGGTTTAGGCAGCTCTGCCCAATATAAGGTTATTGGATAATCGCAATCGCATTCATAACCTGAACATTCACATTTGATTTTCCAGTAAGGTGGATACTTTTTTTCTCCTAAGTAGTAACCTATATATAAGCCATTACCACCAAAATTGTAATAAGTTTCTTTGCAGAAGATTAACACTTCTTTATCTTTTTCAGGTAATCTGTCCTTAACACTAATCCATTCACTCATAGTTCCACAGGTGGTTTAGGTATTAACATCCAGTGCGTGATATTTTCAGGATATATTGTCCATTCCAAGTCATAGTAATATCCTGTAAAATCACAAGATGAAAAATCCCATTCATTTTTCACTTGTCTCGCTATACCAATAGGCTTTGGTTCTCCTGTGCCTTTGCTATCGCAGAATATTAAAACATAGTCATATTCTGGGGGAAGCATGTCACTGCACTTAACCCACTCAGTCATAAATAGGCATCCATAATTCTTTTAAATGTTGATGATAAGGCTTCAGGAATTCAATAATTTTTACTTCATCATTCCTGCACACATCGATTAAGCATGTAATAATATATCCTTTTCGTTGCAAAATAAAAAAAAGATATAAAACACCATCTCTATAGCTATCATCTTCGTTTTTGTTTTCTATCTCCCAATCCCATCTGAAAAGTAAATTATAATCCTTGTCGGCATTATCCCAATCTACTAAAAATTCATTCCAAGATTTATATTTGCAAGTAGTATCTTCGTTTGTGAAATAATTAGTGTTAGTACAATAGTAATTATGTTCTACTTCCCATAAATGTATTTTATTTTTTTCTGTCATCAGTGTCATCAAATTTGATCCACTCAGTCATCTTTTATCCCATATTGTCTTTTAAAACCTGGCAACAGAGAATCAGCCATGTCTTTTCTTATATCCTGCATCATTGATGAAATTTGATCTGGCGGTTCAGGCAATTGTGCCCAGTGCGTGATACTTTCAGGCAGGCACTCTATTTGATAATCACATTTAGGATCAAATATATCTATATATTTACCATCAGTAGGTTCGAATTTTCTATCATGAACATCAAAATAGGTAAATCCAATAAAAGCACCATTTGTCACTAAAATCTGTCTACAATCCACTGGTAAAGCGAATTTAACACTAATCCATTCAGTCATTTGGTTCCTCTATGTACATCCAATGCGTTATCTCTGCAAAGTGATGGGGTTTATACCACTTTTGATCTACAATTATATCTTTGCAATGTACGGTAAAAAAAGTCGTATTTTCTAATGGTTTATTATACATTACACTTTGTGTAGCAAAAATAAAACCAATTTCATCTGTCAAGTGATATGTGGTATTCATCTTGATCGAACTGCAAACAAAATATTTACCATTGATATTAACTAAGAGCTTGCCCTCTTTTTCAGGGAGTCTATCAGAGCACTTGATCCACTCAGTCATGATTCCTTAGGTGGTTCAGGCAATGGCATCCAGTGGGTTACAGTGTCATTTTCACCCATAACTTGATGAGTCCAGTTCACTTGGAATGACTGTTTAAAATATTTATTTGCATATTGAGATTGAAAAACAGGTTTATCGTATATTGGATCAAAAACAATTACCTCTTGACTTTCTAGAGGCAACCTCTCGCTGCATTTTATCCACTCAGTCATTGATTTTCTCCATTAGTTTTTCAAAAGTTGGTGCACAAGTCCAATGAAAGCCACTAGGAGTTTCAGGATACCATTGCGCGGTCCATATCTCTTGTAGTTCACAACATTCTTTAAAAAAACCTAGGTTTCTTTCAGAAAAAGGGTAATACTCAAAATATTCTTCAATTGACTGGTAAGAACCTTTATGGGGATTATGTTCTATTATTAAACAAATATGTTTTGGAAAATTGGTCATGATTTAGTCTTAACAAATTTATTATTATTTATTTCAGCTTTAGTTATGCTAGGCGCGCTATTTCCAATCTCTTTAGCATAACTTTGTGCTTCTTCATAAGTTCCTCTGAATAATGTTTCTCCGATTGGAGAAACATTTTCGTGTACAATTATGCAGTATGTTCGTTCAGTCATGATTTAACCCAATTAATGTTTCAAAGGCTTTTTTTGCTTGTTCTGGAACCACTGCATTGCCCAAGGCTCTAAGTTGTGCTATATGATCTTGGGCATCTTCCCTACATTTTTTAATCCACGCTGATTTAAAACTTTGTGCCAATAATTGTGACAAATCTTGCAAAGAGTTTGGATGTTTGAAGGTTCGTTGTTCTTGTGATTGTGATCCACATGATGCGCTTGTAAGTTTTTTTCTGCTCCGCATGCTTCGCAAAAATTCTCTCGGAGTTTTCGGGCTGCTTTGTGAAATGAGTTCTTGTGCACTGGATGCTTGTTTACATTTCTGTACGCACAAGCGCAAGAACTCGAACAATATTTCTTCTTCAGGAATATAGGACGTCCCTGAAGTTTCCCATTCCTGAAGCGAGGACGCAATATTTCCCCTTTGCAGTAAAGACAAAACTTCTTCGGGACAAATTTCATTGGTTGAGGCATATTGATATATTAACATAGAGCCTTCAATTAAATCAATTGTGTCCAAGTTTCTTTGTATCCCATGAGAACACTTACCCATCTCGGACACAGTTTCTTGCCAATGCTCTCTGGATTCAAGCGGCCAATAGAATCTTGAAGATCTTCCCCATGTGTTTTGTTTAATCGAGTCGGACTTGGTTGCCGAATGGGTTTGTTTGCTTGGCTCGCTGTCGGGGTAGCCATTAATACCATGCTGTGTAAACATGGAGAATTTCTTTTCCGTTCGCTCGGTGTATCTGTTTGTGCTCTTGCTTGAGGAGTGGGCCAAAAGAAACCATCTTTCACGTCTATGAAGCGCTCCAATGCTTGAAGCGGATATAATACACCATCTACAATCATACCCAATTTCGGTAATTTCTCTAACGACTCGAACTCCGCCCCTAGTAGTGATTGCGGGCACGTTTTCAAGGAATATGAAACTGGGCTTGATTTCTTTGGCCAAGCGTATGATCTCAAAAAATAATCCGCTTCGCTTTCCTTCCAAGCCTTTTCCAGCTCCTGCAATACTAATGTCTTGACAGGGGAAGCCACCATATATGATATCAATATGTCCAAAGAATTGGGTTCCATCAAGTGACATAATGTCATCCCAGATGGGTGCTTTTTGCAATTCTCCTTTAAACATTCTGGACAAAAGTACTGCCTGGCAGTATTTGTCAATTTCACAGTAGGCAATTGGTCTGACATGCTCACGCAATGCGAGGCTGATTCCTCCGATTCCACTAAATAAATCCAAACCATTCATATTACCTTGTAAACAATGACATGGGAGGGACTCGAACCCTCATGCCTTTGATTCCCCTTTAGCGTCATGCATAACGCATAATCAGTTTCACAACGCTCTACCATTGAGCTACTCACGTCTTTAAAACTGTGTAAACTTCGAGCCTAACTTTAACCACAATTGACATTTTCTTGCAATCCTTAAGTTTCGTTTTGCTTGTACTTAATAACAAGATAGTTTTAACTAATAACTTAGTCATTAAATTTAACTAGAGGTCTCGTCATGAGCTTCAATTTTCTCGATCAACAGTTTATGCCAAGCGATTCCTACTCAAGAGAACTGGATCGCAGGGTAGCTATGGATGAATACCCATACGGATATGAAGGCGAAGTGCCTCCACAAGGTCATATGAATGGCATGGGACTGGTCAATGATTCCTATAAAAACACACCTGATAAGCCTCAAAAAAAGCCTTGGAAGGAACTTAAGTGAAACCTGGAAGACTAAACGATCAGGCTCCTAAGCCTAGACTTGGCAATGATCCCAATTTACACGGAAAACGCTCCGTAGACAATGCCGGTGGGGCAAATCCGCCTCCGGTAAATCCTGGCAAAGCCAGTAAAAAGAAGAGGTAGTTATGTACGAACATGAAGTAGATAAGCCTAAAGAGGCTCCAAAGGGCATGAAGCCTTCGAACATTCACCCAATGAATGATTTCAAGCGTGATTGCTCAGATCAAGCATATGGCCAAGGCGGAAAAGCTGGCTGTATGGCAGATCACAAGAAAATTATGGGTCAGCATTTTACTGGCGCATACAAGGACGATGGATATTAAGCATGACTGAAACTTTGGGTAATCTACGGGAAGCGATGGCTATAGACTGCTGGAATCAGGCAGAGAAAATAGCCAACGAACGACGAAACGATCCAAAACCATTTTACATTATGTACGTAGGCAAAGTCGACCCTGCATTGTCAGGAGCTGACGCCTGGGGCAAACATGTAGCTGGCGGGATTAGACAGTCGTTTAAGCTTTCATATGATAGACCGCCCTTTGTTTTAGGGATGCTGGTGTGGTTCGTAAATGCACCACTTGGGATTTTTGAGTTTATTCCTGATCTCTCGAGTCCCCCAGATATTCCCATCGATCCAAGCCTATTGTCTCATCGATCAGAGGATTTCTCTGTAGATTTGGCAAATAAGGCGCAGCAGATGAATAAAGTAATACCGCTAGTTAGCTAGTGGGATCATAGCCAACTTTTAATGGGCGTAAACGAGCGTGTCGCCGACGCAAGGACACTATGACAATATACGATCAAGATTACGTTGCAGAGCTAACAGCTCAGCAAGAAGCTATGCAGGGCGTAACAGACCCAGTCGCCGGGGGTCAGGTAGAAGCTAATACTCAAGTAGCTGAGGAACCTGTCGAGGAAACAGTTGATCAGGCCGTTGAACCTGAGCATCCAGTAGAATCTGACAAGGAATACAACTTCAGGGCACTACGCGAGGAACTAGCACAATTTAAACAAGAACGGGATAGATACCGTGAAGAAGCTGAAGCGTTACGCCGAGATGTGCAGCGTAAACCTGAAGCGCCTCGTAAGCGCGCAATCGATGACATACAAAACGATGATCTCGTAACAGGTGCACAGTTCAAAGCCATAATGCAAGAAAGAGAAGCAGAGTATCAGATGATGCTAGGCGAACTCCAAGTCAAATCACAGAATCCCGATTATGACGAGGTCACAGCTAAGTATGGCGTGCCTCTTATTGAAAAAGAACCTGATCTAGCTCAAGGATTCCTTGCCTCCAACAACAAAGCCGCTTATCTATACAAGATAGGTAAGATGGCGATGCTGGCGGAACAAAGGCAGCAACCAGAGCCTGTAGCCGCGCCTCCTCAGCCCTCGCAAGCTGCAAAGCGCATAGTAGAAAACTCGCGAAAACCTGGCACACTTTCTAACACAGTTGGCGGCGCTGGGACATTATCAAAAGCCGACTACTACGCGACGATGTCCGAAGCCGACTTCAAAGCTCTGATTGAAAGGAACATGGAGCAGATCTAATTAAGAGTAGATCTAAATGGCAATTACAACATTAACGCAACTTCCTCCGGAAGTTCGTACCTATTTCGATAGGATGTTGCTAACGCTGGCGAGACCTTACTTCATCTACGATCTTTTCGCTCAAAAGAGACAGATTCCTCTGAACTCTGGCGATCAGATGGTATTTGCAAGGTATTCGACCTTAGCGGCTGCAACAATTCCGCTTACCGATGGACAAACTCCAGCGGGTAGCCAACTTTCCCGTACAGATTTTAAAGCAGCTATTAGCTGGTATGGGGATTATGTGACCATAAACGAAGTTGTGGTCGATAAATCTTCTCTGATTGACTTAGAACTCCTGGCGGCTTAACAGGACAATAAGGGGCAAGCGAAAGCAGCCTGAACGACTAAGTGAGAAGACCCGAGAGGGATGCGATAGTCTGAACACGAGCTATACATAAAACTCGTGAGGTGAATCCGAAGAGGTTTACCCGCTACATAAATGTAGTAGTAACAATTTGAACTGACCAGGTGCAATTCGTTGTACAAGACCGTGTGCTTAATGAAGCGACAAAAGTCCTTTCTTTACAACTCGGCCTTACAATCGACACCCTCATACGCGATATGATGGTATCGACAGCATCGACTATTGCTTGTACAGCAGGCGTAAACGGCAACACACCTACTGAAATCACTGATACTGATATTCAGACAGCGATTGTTGCGCTTCGTCAAGGTAACGCTCGTCTAATGACGAACCCACTACCAGGCGAAAACAAGTTCGGTACTGCGCCAGTTCGTTCATCATACTGGGGCTTTATGTCGGTAGATATGCAGAAAGATCTTGAAGCTGTATCTAGCTTCATCTCTGCTGCTAACTATCCAAACCCAATGAATGCATTGGAAGCTGAGTTAACAAATTCCCTAGCTCAGGATAAATTTTCTCTAATTGACTTGGAACTCGCAGCATAATTGTATTTGGAGAGCTGGAATGGTAGTAAGCATGGCCTTGATCGGCCTGCAAAGAGACAAAACACTTTAAGTGACAAAACTCTTTACGTGTTAGGTTCGAATCCTAACCCAAATATTTTTGATGGCGACAATAAGGCGGAAGGCGAAAGCCACCGTGAACGACTAAGTGAGAAAACCTCATAAGAGGAAGCGATAGTCTGGACTCACTGGTAACAGTGAGAGGTTAGCAGAAATGACTAACCCACTCGAAAGAGTAGTAACAAGCTTCGGGGGAAGCACGAAAAACTGCCGATGGCTCCTAAACACCAACGGCTATAACAATGGCGCCGCAACGCCTATCTATAGCTCGTTTATGTTGGGCCAAGAGGCATACGGCGTAGTCCGTCTCGGTGCAAAAGAAGCCGAGTTCATCGTTAAGCCACTAGGTGCTAGTGGAACAGCTGACCCGCTTAACCAGCGCGGTACAGTGGGTTATAAATATCCTTTTGCGACCAGAATCTTGAATGACAACTGGATCACAAGAATTATTTCAACACTAAGACTATAAGGAGGGTATCATGGCTATTTATAAGTACGGTACTTTCTCTACAGGTACTACAACCCAATATCAATTGAACTTGGGCTTCATTCCGTCAGTCTTTAGACTTAGAAATGAGACTATCTTTGCAAGCGGTACAGTAACAGGCGTACTTGAAGGGTACTGGAACCAAGCACTTGGTGCTTTGTCCACACCTTACTCTATGCTTGCTACTTATACAACTGGTACAGCTACATGGTCAAGAACAGCATCTGGTAGTGTAACTACTGCGACTGGTTTTGTTCCTTACAGCACACCCGACAGCAAACTATATGTGCCTAACCAGGCTCCATATACAGATGCAACAAATGCGAGACAATATGTAGGCCCTTCAACTTTACAGGTACTTTCAAAAGTTGGTCCGGGTATTAGCCAAGCAGCGAATGCTTTGGTTACTACTACTGTAGCGCACTCATTTACAACTGCGGCTGACGTTGGTGTAACTGTTGTGACATTCCACGGTGTTCCTGGAATGACACAAATCAATGGTTTGTCAGGTGTTATTACTTCTGTGCCAAGTACTACAACTTTCACAGTAAATATTAACACGACAAACTTCAGTGCATACAATGCGACTGGTGTAACTGATGGTATTAGTTCAGGCTTCTTTAACGTCATTACAGGTGCTCCTGCTAACACGCTCTACAGCAATGTAAGCTTGCCAACAGCAGAAGCAAACCTCGGATCGACTGGCCTAATCGTAGGTACGACATTTACAAACGGCGGTGGCGCAACTACCGACGTATGGTCTTATGAAGCAATCCTTCAAAGCCCTGTAACTGGTCCGTAATGTAAAGCGGTTTGACAAAAGGGGAGATGGCTCCCCTTTTTATAGTGAATTAGTTGTGAGAGTATAAATGGCAAGAAACTTAGCAGGAACAGGACTTCCGGCAGGAAATGGTGGGGTTACATACCCTTCACCAAACGAATGGCCGATTACGGTTCATTCGATCACAGGTATTACCAAATCTGTGCAGCCTATAGTGACTGCTCCTGGCCATGGCATCACACTTTCATCTACGCAGTCTACTCCAAAAGTAGACTTCACCCAAGTTCGCGGGATGTCTCAGATAAACGGACAAGCTGCCTATGTTACTGCTGTCATAGATGCCGATAACATCAAGGTAGCTTTGGATACATCCCAATATTCTCCGTATACAAGTGGCGGGTTTTTGAACGTACTCATTAGCCCTTCCCCTATAGATCCTTTAACCAACACATATCCATGAGGTAAAAATGGCAAGACCTAGAAAAAATGCAGAACCTAAATTAAATGACATGGACAAAGAGACAATTGCGAAGAACTTTCTTCAGGAAGACTCAACAGATATTCCTGAAACAAAGGTAGTCATCGCAAAAGAAGTGCCAAAATACGAAAGAGTGGTTTTTATCAACAACCGCGATCCCGGCTGTATCTTGTATTTCCACTACGCTAGCAAGGCCCATCCTCTAAAGCATTACACTCTTATGCATGGCATGGAGTATGACCTGCCAGTCGAGGTAATTAAGCACCTTGAAGGGCAAAACGATATGGATCCATACTCATGCCATTCAAGAATTTACAGCGAGAGAAAGAACTACGAGGGCAATCCAGAAACTTATGTTTCAGGATATAAGCCATATTTTCAGTGCCGAAGTGTAAGGAAATAAGAGGTAAAAAATGACCATAACTCCCAGTACTTGGACATCGGCAGATATTGCGGCCAAAGTGCGTAGAATTACTGGCACACCATCGCAAAATCAACTTAGTGATGCATCAATTTATGATTACATCAATAAATACTATACATACACAATGCCTTTTGAGCTAAAGGAGCAAGTAAATCTTCAGCCTTATAACTTTACAACTCAGGCAAATGTTGATGTATATCCAGTACTGGGAGCTTTTCAGACTGAAGAGCCAATGGCCTATGCAAACGGATACCCTCTTGTCTTTTATCAAGATAGAGACATCTTTTACCAAGATTGGCCGCAGCAATATACGCAAGATCAGGTAGGCACAGGAACTGGCGCTCAGACGGCATTTCCAGGAACTACTCTTGCTGCACCTGTGATTGCTGGTTCTTTTTTCATAACTGATGGCACTCAAATACTTTCAGATATTGGACAATCAGTTTCAAATGAGCAATTAGCCATAGGCAATGGTATTTTGCTTACCTTTTCAAGTACATTGAACTTTTTCCCAATACAATCTGGCACTTTAGAGATTACAGATAATGTCGAGGTGTTCCTTGATAACGGTAATGGTACTCTTACCGGAAGTGCCGGAGGTACAGGAACCATCAATTATACAACAGGCGCTTATTCAGTGACCTTTTCAGTTGCTCCTTTAAATGGGCAGCAAATAGTCGCTAATTATTCCTTGCCTAATACCTCTGGAATACTATCAGGAAATGGATCAGGCACTATTAACTATGTTACCGGTGTATTTACTGCAACATTTAGCACAGCTCCTGCCACTGGTTTATTGATCTATAACAATTACCAAGCCTATCAGCCTGCGAGGCCGCAAGGAGTTTTATTTTACAATAATGAATTCACATTCAGACCTATACCAGATCAGGTTTACCAGATTACTATGCAGGGATTTGTTGCAACTACGCAACTTTCAACTCCTGCAAGTACTCCAATATTTACAGAATGGGGAGAGCTTATAGCAATAGGTGCATCTTTAGATATATTCTTAGATAGAGGCGATCTGGTTGCGTATAACAATTTAATGCCTATGTTCAAGCGCTATGAAAATGTGGCTCTTGGAAGATATATTGAAAACTTTACTAACGCACAAAGCGTGCCACGTTTTTGAGGATTTATGAGTTTTGATACAACACAGCCACAGCCTACCCAGAATATATCTTCAGGTCAGGCTACTATTTTAAGTAACTTTCAATATTTAGGAAGCACTACAGGTAATACCAATCCAACAGGTTATTACAAATTACCTAATGGATTGATAGTAAACTGGGGTCGAATTGATATTACTACAGTTGGAAATAAGACTCAGAGTTATACTCAAGCTTATACTACAATAGTTTATAATCTACAGTTTTCTTTAGGGTATGTGTCAGCAGGTGATGTGAGAGATATTCCATTGGTATGTTGCATAGATACTAATGCAAATATCCCTTTGAGCCTAACTACAGCTAAATTCCGCTGTTCAGATGCCCCTAGTGGCGGAAATACTCTATATTTATGGTGGGTTGCAATAGGTAAATAATGACACAATTGTCTAGCTATACACCTTTTTTAATAGGATCAGGAACCTCTAAAACGGGCCTTTTCCAATATCTTGAATCCTGGGTTAAACCTGAAGATGCCTATGATGTCCTTGAAGATGCTTACATAAATCGTGGCAGGCTTTTTAAGAGAGAAGGGCAAACCTTACTTGGCGTATTAAAATACTGTTCTTCAGAGGTAGTGGGATATGGTACTGGAGCTGCTGGTGCTTACAGCGGCACTATGAACACGCATTTGCCTATTTTAGCTGGTAGTGTAACCATAAAGACAATAAGCGCAACTCCTGTGATAGAAACCTATACAGATAACGGAGCTAATGTTTTGACAGGTGATGCTGGAGGCACAGGAACGATTAATTATCTAACTGGTGCATGGAGCATAAATTCAGTTATTACTTTAGTGAATGGTTCTCCAATCTCAATGGATTATACCTTTACTCCATCAAGTGCTACGAATCAAAATAAAAATAAATCAGTTGCAGCACTAGGAACAGGTGCAAGAACTCGTTCAGGCACTTTTAGTAAAAATTTACCTGCGGTTGCCGGTAGTGTTGTAATGACTGCTAGACAAAGCAACGGTACTGAAACCTATACTGATAATGGAGCAAATGTTCTTGTAGGAAGTCTTGGCGGCACAGGCACAATTAACTACACTACAGGTGCATGGTCTTTGGACTCTGGCGTAGGCCATACAATAGTAAATGGATCTCCAATCACTATTTCCTTTACCGGTCCTTCGACTACTTTGACAATAATGGGCATAAATCAGTGGAATGACGAGTCTAATAATACCTTTACGCTTTGTGTTGAAGACTGCAGAAGGATGAGTACCTATGATATTAATACTCAGACATTTGACCCAATTTGCACAGTAAATGAAACGTTATATATTTTACCAAATGCTACTTCACCATCTTCTATTTTTGACAATGGAACTCAAGGTGTAAACCCAACTTTTCCTCTTATAGCGCCGCTTTCAATGACTTTTCAGTTAATTGATACTTTAACGGGAAATGTTGTAACTGCTCCAGGAGGAACTACCACAGATGATGGAATGGGTAATATTATTGCCACACCTTATTTTTTAAATGGAGTAGGATTTGGAACTGTAGATTATTATACTGGGCAAATTCAAATAAAAGTTCAGTCAGGAGCGCAAGCATTAGCTGCTGGCATGGCCATAAATGTAAGCTTCACTTTACAAAATGACTACTTCAGTGGAAACCAATCTAACTTTTTCAATTGGACTAACTGGGAACCTTCGACTAACCGAATAGTGACTGCAGCAGCTGTAGGCACAGAAACCCCTACTCAATTCCAGCAAGGATTTCTCTATTTAACAAATAATGTTGATCCTATCACGCTTTTCAATGGCACAGATCTTTCTCGACCAGCATTCGCTATTAAGCAATCAAATCTAGGACTAGGGAAAAATGAAATAACAAAAGCACTTGATGTTAAGACATTTGCATCTCGATTGTTGATTGTTCAGCCGACTACTACTATTGGGAATGGAAATCCTGATCCCCAAAGTATCCGGTGGAGTGCACAGTTTCAGCCGACTAATACCGTGTCTGATATTCCTGGAAGCGGTGGCGAGCTTTCCGCAGCAACCTCTGACTGGATTAAATCTGCAAAATTCCTAAAGGACTTCATTGTTGTAAGCTTTCAAAACTCTACATGGACATTTCGCTTTACAGGTAGTGCTTTTGCTCCTTTTCAATGGTTTAGGCTCAATGCAACCAAGACCTGCAATGCCCCGTATGGATCAATAGAATATGATGAGTTTATCAAAACTATGGGGTCAAAAGGACTTACCTATTGCGATGGCGCTGCTGTAGAACGATATGATTTAAAAATTATAGATCAGTTTGAAGACATCAATGCAACGTCATTTGGACA
>ERZ795055.428-NODE-428-length-40668-cov-15.980893_pt1 | contig 40668 bp, 41 predicted proteins | sample MGYA00375139_ERZ795055 | MGnify/ENA primary metagenome ERZ795055 (study PRJEB30184, sample SAMN05720283) | anaerobic digester metagenome | isolation source: active sludge of municipal wastewater-treating anaerobic digesters | place: USA | collected 2015-01-23 ... | reverse complement strand
TCCTGCCATCGCTGCGGCCGGCCACCGACGATGCGCTCGGCGATCATCGGCCCGTAGCTCTCGAAGCTCCACAGCTGCGCATTGGGATAGCGCGCCACCAGCGCGGTGATTGCCGCGATGTCGGCCCAGCGCTGCTCGAGCTTGCCGCAGGCCGCGTCGAATTCGGCCACCTGGGCGGGCTGCGGATAGATGAACAGGCGCAGATCCACGGCCTTGGTCTCGGCCAGATCGAGCAGGGCGCGCAGGCCGTCGAGCTTGCTGTCGGCCGCTGCGGGCGGCTCAGGCGGCAGATCCTGCCCAAGGCGGCAGGCAGCCCCGCCATAGCGCTCGCCCACCAGCCTCTTCAGGAACTTGCGGAACACCGCCTCGTGGTCGGGGGCATCGTCGCCAAAGAAGGCGCGACCCTCGGGGGTGTGGGTGGCACGGCCCTTCTTCTGCTTGCGGATGGTGCTCAGCGAGGCCTCCAGCGTGGTGCGCGAGGCAAGCAGCTTGAACACGGAAAACTCCGCGATCTCGGGCATCTCCCTGGCGCAGTCCACCGCGGGCAGGTCCCCCGGCAGCAGCCCCACCACCGCGCGCTTCATGGGCACGGTCTGCGCGGCGTACTCAAAACCGCACAAGGTCCTGCCCCAACCGCCGCCGTAGAAGGCGAAGTTGTATGCCCGCAGGCGCCCCTGGTCCGAAAGCCCCGGGTGCGTGGGCTCGAGGCCGATCTTGGCGACCGAACTGCCGAACACCAGCGCCTCGGGCTGCAGGCGGCGGATCACCTGCGGCTGCACGTGGCGCTCGTATTCCGAGATCTCGGTCTTGAAGCGATTGAGCCCGCGGATCGAGACGTCGTTGTACAGCCCGAACGGATCGACCACGCGGTTGAGCGCCATGGTCGCGCCCACCAGGGCGGCGACCACGGCCGCGAGCACGAGCACGTAGCGGCGCATGCGTGCGGCCTGGGCGGGGTCGTTCAGGGCGCGGTCCACGGGTTCAGAAGTTGAAGTAGATGAACTCGCTGATCTGGTTCAGCGAGAGCAGGGCCGCGGCGGCGGCCACGGCGACCACGACGAGCCACAGGGGGCTGGGTCGCCACATCCACCAGCGCAATGCGACGGTGCCGGGCTCGGGCATCTCCAGCGCGGGGCGAAAGCGCGCCAGGATCTGCTGGCTGTTGGGGCAGGCCCAGATGATGAACAGGCACACCAGGGTGCGGTTGATCTGGCCGCGCATGGTATCGAGCTGCTCCAGCCCCAGGCCGTGCAGGCCGAGCATGCCCTTGACCATCAGCCAGGCCGCAGGCAGGTCGGCCGCGCGGAAGAACACCCACGCGAACACGGTGGCCACGAAGGTCAGCGCCACCGCCGTCGCCACGCGCAGCCAGCGCGGGAACGGCGCCCCAAGGCGCGTGCCGAGGCCGCTGGCGCGCCAGGCGTGGTTCACGAGCAGGTACAAGCCGTGCAGCGCGCCCCAGATCACGAAGGTCCAGCTTGCGCCGTGCCACAGGCCGCCCAGCCACATGGTGGCGCTGAGATTGAAGTAGCGCCGCGCCACGCCGCGCTGGTTGCCCCCGAGCGGGATGTAAAGGTAGTCGCGCAGGAAGCGCGAGAGGGTCATGTGCCAGCGGCGCCAGAAGTCGGCGATGCTGGTGGCCTTGTAGGGCGAATTGAAGTTCAGCGGCAGGCGGATGCCCAGCATCATCGACAGGCCCAGCGCCATGTCGGTGTAGCCCGAGAAGTCGAAGTACAGCTGGCAGGTGTAGGCCAGCGCGCCGCCCCAACTCTGCACCAGGCTCAGCGCCTGACCCGCCGCGACGGCGTCGAAGGCCGGCCGCACGTAGTGCGCGATTCCGTCGGCGATGATCACCTTCTTGAACAGGCCCATCACGAACAGCGTCGTGCCCACGGCGAAGTGGGTCCAGTCGAAGCGGTAGACCGAGTCCTGCGCGAACTGCGGCATCATCTCCTTGTGATGCAGCACCGGACCCGCGATCAGGTGCGGGAAGTAGGTCACGAACAGCCCGTAGTGCACCGGCCTGAATTCCCGGGCGATGCCCTGGTAGGCGTCGACCAGGAAGGCGATCTGGGTGAAGGTGAAGAACGAGATCCCCAGCGGCAGCGCGATGTCCGGGATCTCGCCGCCCACCCCCGTGAGCGCCTGAAAGTTGGCGAGCAGGAAGCCGGTGTACTTGAAGTAGGCGAGCAGGCCGAGGTCGAAGACGATGCCGCCCACCAGCCAGCGCCTGGCGGCGAGGCGATCGCGCTCGCGGCGCCGGGCGATCTGCACGCCCACGGTGTAGTTCACCGCGATCGACGCGAGCAGAAGCACCACGTAGCGCGCGTCCCACCACCCATAGAAGCCGAGCGAGGCCACGGTGAGCCAGGTCGCGGCTGCCAGCTTGCCCGCGAAGCGCGCGAGCAGGAAGAAGCCGACCAGCGTGACCGGCAGATAGAGAAAGATGAACTCGTAGGAATTGAACAGCATCGCGTGCGCGCGCCGCCTAGCCCGCCGCGGCCTTGGCCTTGGCGCTCGTGCGGCTCGCCGGAAACAGCCGCTTGACCAGGCGATGCGCGTACTGGTTGGGCGGATCCTCGAACCAGCGGAAGCTCAGCCCCGCCACCACGAGCGTGCCGGCCACGGCGAACAGCACGTAGGCCGACACATGCAGCTGCGCCACCCAGCTCTCGGGATGCTGGCGCGCCCACCAGTAGAGCGGATAGAAGACCACCGGGTGGAACAGGTAGGTCGAATAGCTCACCGTCCCCACCCACACCAGGAAGCGCCAGACCGCGTTGCGCGTGTAGCGGTACGGGAAGACCAGGAAGCCCACGAACATCGCCATGCCGAGCGGCCCGGCAATCGCCGCCGAGATCGAGGTCTGGCTCTCCCACAGCGCCAGGCGCGCCAGCGCCGGCCCGAGCATCAGCGCACTGGCCACGAGGAACTCGCGGTCCTTGATCCAGCTCCAGTAGGCGCCGCCGGCCGCCTGATTGCGGTCGTGCGCCATGCGAGCCACCCAGCCCCAGAGCACGATGCCCATGTGGTAGGGCGTGATCTGCCAGGGCTTGTACTCGGGGTAGGGAATGAGATGGAACACCCCGAGCGCCAGCACGAGCTGAAAGAGCGCGATCACCGCCAGGACCCAGCGCCCTTTCCACAGGATGCCCACCGCGAACATCGCGGCTGCCAGCACGTAGAACAGCGCCTCGGTCTCGAGCGACCAGTACTGGCCCATGATCACCGGCTGGCCCAGCAGCATGGGCAGGATGGTGATGTTGGCCGCGATCAGCTGCCAGCTGATGGGCTTGTCGAACAGGTACCAGGCCGCCCACAGCCCGAACGGGATCGACACCCAGAACACCGGGTAGAGGCGGAAGAAGCGCTTGATCGCGAACGACGCGAGGGTGGTGCCCAGCGGACCGCGCAGCGTGGCGCAGATCACGAAGCCGCTGACCGCGAAAAAGCCGATCAGTCCGGCGCGCCCCAGACCCGCGAGGTTGATCACGTCGTAGAGCACGGTGCCGTGCGCCGCCACCGCCGGGATCTTGACGAACATCTCGGACGAGTGCAGCCAGATCACGAAGATCGCCGCCAGCCCGCGCAGCGCATCGAGCCCCTCGAACCAGGTCTGGGGGCGGCCGTCGGGCGTCGGGAGAGGATGGGTCATGGACGGGCGCAGTCGCCGCTCGCGCGAAGGCGCGATTATGCGGGATGCGCCCCGGCAGCCCGGCGGGGCCGCCTGACCGATCAGGACACGCCCAGGGCCTTCTTCAAGTCCTCGGGCGGCAGATAGCCGGGAATCGTCGCGGCCTGGCCCTGCGCATCGCGGAAGACCGCGAAGGGCACGCTGCGCCCGCCGGTGCGGCGGAAGATGCGCGAGTTGGTCCAGACGTCCTCGCGCGCGGCCATGGGCGGCGCCAGCGACTCCAGCGGCAGGCCGCCCTTGGGCAGCTGCGCCTCGTTGGCCTCCATGGTCTCGACCGGATTGGCTGCGGCGAGGATGGCCGCGCCCTGCGGCTCACTGCGCGGATTCAGCACCGCCACCGGCAGCCACACGAAGCGCACCCGATCGGCGATCGGCTTGGCGGAATCCCACAACTTCGCGCACCAGGGGCACTGCGGGTCGAACACCACATAGACCGTGGTGGCGGCCTTCACGCCCGGGCGCATCTCGAAGCCGCGGCCGCTCTTCTCGAACTGCTCGAGCATGGCGCGCGCGTCGGGCGGCGGCGGCGAGGCCGGCGTCGAGGCGGCTGTGGCGGCCGGCGCCTGGGCCCGCGCCGGTGTCGCGAGCGAGGCGGCGGCAAGCGTGGCGGCCAGTCCCAGCAGGCGGCGGCGTTCGCGGATCATCTTGGCTCTCACTTGAGGGGATCGATGGCGCATGCTCGCGCGGCGGCGGAGCGGGCAGCCTGCACGAGATCAAGCCGCCCCGCCCTCGCGCCCCCGGAACAACCCTGGGCGGAGGGCCCGGCGCGCGCGGCGCCTAAAATGCGAGCCGCTCCCGGAGACCGAATGAAGTTCACCGACAAGCTCGCCGCGCGCTGGCGCGAGGACAACACCCTGCTGTGCATCGGGCTCGACCCCGACCCCAGCCGCTTCCCGGCCGCGGTGCGCGGGCGCGACGACGCGATCTACGAGTTTTGCCGGGCGATCGTGGACGCCACCGCCGACCTGGCCTGTGCCTTCAAGCCGCAGATCGCCTACTTCGCCTCGTGCCGGGCCGAGGATCAGCTCGAGGCCCTGATCGCCCACGTGCGCGCACAGCACCCGCAGGTGCCGGTGATCCTCGACGCCAAGCGCGGCGACATCGGCTCGACCGCCGAGCACTACGCGCGCGAGGCCTTCGAGCGCTACGGAGCCGACGCGGTGACCCTCTCGCCCTACATGGGGCGCGACTCGCTCGAGCCCTACCTCGCCTATCCCGAGCGCGGCGCCTTCCTGCTGTGCCGCACGAGCAATCCGGGCGGCAATGACCTGCAGATGCTCGAGACCGGCGGGCGCCGCCTCTACGAGCGCGTGGCCGAACTCGCGGCAGGCCCCTGGAACACGCACGGACAACTGGGACTGGTGGTGGGCGCGACCTACCCCGCAGAACTGGCCACCGTGCGCCGCCTGGCACCGCACCTGCCCCTGCTCGTCCCGGGCATCGGGGCGCAGGGTGGCGACGTGGCGGCCAGCGTTCACGCCGGCCAGACGGCCGCGGGCGCGGGCATGGTGATCAACTCCAGCCGCGCCATCCTCTACGCCGGTCACGAGGAAGACTTTGCCGCCGCGGCGCGCGCCGTGGCGCTGCGCACGCGCGACGAGATCAACCGCCACCGCGCGCACCCGTAGCGGGCGCGGACTCAGTCCTCTTCGAGCGGGGCGGGCAGGCGCGAGGCCAGCACCTTGTCGATGCGGCGGCTGTCCATGTCCACGATCTCGAAGCGCCAGCCTTCCCACTCCACGGCGTCGGCGGTGCGCGGCACCCGACCGAGCAAGAGCATCACCATGCCCGAGAGCGTGTTGTAGCGCCCCAGTTCCTCTTCCGGCGCGCTGGGCAGGCCGAGTCGGTCCTTGAGCTCGGGAATGGGAATCAGGCCGTCGAGCAGCCAGGATCCGTCGGCCCGCTGCACCGCCCAGGAGTCTTCGTTGCTGGGCGTCTTGAACTCGCCGGCGATGGCTTCGAGCAGGTCCTGGGGAGTGACCACGCCCTGGATCTCGCCGTACTCGTCCACCACCACCGCGAGGTGCGCGCTCGAGGCGCGGAAGTTGTCGAGCAGTTCCATGCCGGTCAGCGACTCCGGCACGTAGACCACCGGTTGCAGGTCGCGCCGAAAGTCGGCGCGGCCACCGTCGGCGATCTGCTGCAGCAGGCGCCGCACGGTGATGATGCCTTCGATGTCCGCCAGTCCGCCGCGCACCACCGGCAGGCGCGAGTGCCCCGACGAGAGCACCTTGCGCATGTTCTCGTCGTCGGGATCGTCGAGGTCGATGTACTCGATGTCCGAGCGCGGCGTCATCAGCGAGCCGATCTGCCGGTCATCGAGACGGAACACGTTGCGCACCATGGCGCGCTCCTGCGCATCGATCACGCCCGACTCGGAGCCCTCGTCGATCATGGCGTGGATCTCTTCCTCGGTGACCGCCTGCGCCGAGGTGTGGCGCGCGCCCAGCAGGCGCAGGATCAGGTCGGTCGAGGCCGAGAGCAGGCGCACGAAGGGCTTGGCCACGGCCGCCAGGCCGCGGATCGGCAGCGCCACGCGGCGCGCGATGCTCTCGGGGCTGATCTGGCCCAGGCGCTTGGGCACCAGTTCGCCCAGCACGATCGAGAAGTAGGTCACCACGACCACCACCAGCGCGGTGGCGCCAAAGCGCGCCGCACCGCCCTCCACGCCCAGGCCGACGAGCCAGTTGCCCAGCGGCGCGGCCAGCGCGGCCTCGCCCACGATGCCCGAGAGGATGCCGATCGAGGTGATGCCCACCTGGATGGTCGAGAGCACCCGCGTGGGGTGCTCGTTGAGCGCCAGGGCGATCTGCGCCCCCTTGTCGCCCTGCTCAGCCAGCACCTGCAGGCGCGCGCGCCGCGCGGTGACGAGCGCGATCTCGGACATCGCGAACAGGCCGTTGACGAAGATGAGGCCGAAGAGCAGAAAGACTTCCGCCATGGAGCACTTTTGACTGACTCGGGCCGCGTAGATTAGCCCAAGGGCCGCCCCGCTTGCCGCGCACTGGCGAGCGCGGCGGCGCCTGCCTCAGACGCTAGCGTCGGCGCCGTGCATCTCCAGGCGGGAGCGCGCCGCGTCCAGCGCCACGCGCAGGGTGGCGGCGCGGATCGGCTTGCGCAGCAGCAGGGGGGTCATGCGGTGCTCGCGGCCACGCTCCTCGGGCCGTCGGCCCAGGTTCACGCGCAGCACCGCGCAGTGCTCGGGGTCGCCCTCGCGGGTGCCCTGCGCCAGCAGCATGGCGTGGATCGGCACTGTGTCGGTGACGATCCAGCTCGCGGCACTCTGGGCCACCAGATCGCGCAGGATCTGCGCCTCGGCGGGCGTGAAGCCCTGGAGGACGAGGCGCAGGCGGGGAAGGTCGGACATGGCTGGGGCGGAACTCGACCGGCCGATCCTAGCGCCCCGACCGCCCCGGCCGGGCGCGACTCCCACATTCGGATGAGGCGCCGGTCAGACGCGCGGGAAGTGGGCCTCGACTTCCTCGGCAAGCAGGCCTGGGGATTCCTCGGGGATGTAGTGCCCGCCCGGCGCGGTTCGCCCGCTGACGGGCGCCTCGCTCACCTCCTGCCAGTCGGCCACCGGTGAGAACAGGCGGTGCACCACGCCGCGCTCGCCCCAGAGCACGCGCAGCGGGCAGCGCAGCCGTCGGCCGGCCGCCGCATCGGCCGCATCGTGCTCGAGGTCGACCGAGGCCGCAGCGCGGTAGTCCTCGCACATCGCGTGGATCGCCTCGGGGGTGAAGCAGCGCTCGTATTCGGCGAGCGCGCGGCGGTCGAAGAGGCTCAGGCCTTGCGAGCCCCACCCGCCGAGCTTGGCGCGCAGGTAGAACAGCGGGTCGGCGCCGATCAGGGTCTCGGGCAGCGGCGCGGGCTGGATCAGGAAGAACCAGTGGTAGTAGGCCTGGGCGAAGGCACGGTCGGTGCGCGCGTACATCGTCGCGGTGGGCGAGATGTCGAGCACCATCAGCCGCCGCACCGCCTCGGGATGGTCGAGCGCGAGCCGGTGAGCGACGCGCCCTCCGCGGTCGTGGCCGCACAGGTCGAAGCGCTCGTAGCCCAGACCGCGCATCAGGGCAACGATGTCCGCCGCCATGGCGCGCTTGGAGTAGGGCAGGTGCGGCGCATCGCTGGCCGGCTTGGCGGAGTCGCCGTAGCCGCGCAGGTCGGGCATCACCAGCCGGTAGCGCTGCGCCAGCAGCGGCGCCACGCGGTGCCAGATCGCGTGGGTCTGCGGAAAGCCGTGCAGCAGCACGAGCGGCGGTCCCTCGCCCCCGATGCGCACGGCCAGTTCCGCCCCCGCGCCCGCGCGCCGCTCCAGGCGAAATCCGTCGGGCCAGAGCTCTAGCGCAGCCACTCGATCGCCCCCTCGAGCGCGGCGATGATCGAGGCCGAGCGCACGCTCGAGCGATCGCCCTCGAAGTGGCGCGTGCTCACGCGCACCTCCGTGGCCTCGCCCACGCGTCGCGCCCAGCCCAGGCAGACCGTGCCCACGGGCTTGCCGGGCACGCCCCCGGCGGGACCCGCGATCCCGCTCACGGCGAGCGCGAGATCGGCGTGCCCCCGCGCGAGCGCTCCCAGGGCCATGGCGCGCACCACCGGCACGCTCACCGCGCCCAGTCCTTCGATCAGCGCCAGAGGCACTCCGAGTTCCTCGTGCTTGGAGGCGTTCGAATACGTCACCCAGCCGCGCTCGAACCACGCGCTCGAACCCGGCACGGTGGTGAGCGCGTAGGCGATGCCGCCGGCGGTGCAGGACTCGGCGCAGACGACGCGCCAGCCGCGGGCGGCAAGGGCCGTGCCGGTGTCGGCGGCGAGGGCGAGGATGCGTTGGGCAGGAGTCATCAGGTCAGACGCAGGATGAGGGCACATACGAGCAAGGTGTAGAGCGCGGCGATCAGGTCGTCGAGCATCACGCCGACGCCGTTCTTGAAGCGCCGGTCCGCCTGGCGGATGGGCGGCGGCTTGAGGATGTCGAAGGCGCGGAAGATCACGAAGCCGGCCGCCTGCCAGGCCAGCGTCTTGGGCAGCAGCACCAGCACGATCCAGAAGGCCACGATCTCGTCGATCACGATGGCGCCGTGATCCGCACGCCCGAGGGCCGCGCCGGTGCGCTGCGCCGCCCAGGCGCCGAAGTACAGGCCCAGCAGGATCAGCGCCGCCCACACCGGATCGCCCCACCAGCGCGAGCCGAGGGCAAAGGTTCCCCAGGCGAAGAGCGTGCCCCAGGTTCCCGGTGCGGGGCGCAGCGCCCCGCTGCCCGCGCCCAGGGCGATGAAGTGCCAGGGGTGCGACCAGGCGAAGCGCAGGCTGGGCGACCCGGGCGCGGGCGCAGCCGCGCCTGCCACTTCGCGCTGGGCAGAACCGTCGAGCGGGGGCGCGGGTCGGTCGGCGGGGTCCGGGCTCATGGGCGCAGGATCGGGAGCAGGAGTCACGGGCACAGTCTGCACGAGCGCCTGAGCGGGAGGCCTCGGGAATGGGTAGCCAGTGGTCGCAAGCCGGCCGCGCTCACGACGCGAAGTGATCGTAGCCGCGCCGCGCGAGTTCAATGCGCGCACCCGCGTCGTCCAGGATCTCGAGCCCCGGCTCGGCGCGGATCGTGCCGATGCGGCTCACCGCCACGCCGGCCGAGCGCGCCGCCGCCACCACCGCATCGCGCTGCTGCGGCGGCGCGGTGAACAGCAGTTCGTAGTCGTCGCCGCCGGCCAGCGCGCATTCGCGCTGCAGCACCTCGGGCTGGGCGCGCAAGCTCGCCGATCGCGGCACCGCCAGCCAGTGCAGGCTCGCGCCCACGCCGGAGCGCGCCAGCACGTGGCCAAGATCCGCCGCCAACCCGTCCGAGACGTCGATCGCGCTCGTCGCCAGGTCGAGCAGCGCCCGCCCCAGCGCCACGCGCGGCTGCGGCCGTTCGAGCCTTGCGCGCACGGCGGCAAGCGCATCGGCCGCGAGCGCCACCGCACCGGTGCGCGCCGCCAGCGCCAGGGCCGCGTCGCCCAGTTCGCCCGAGACCCAGAGCTCGTCGCCCGGGCGCGCGCCGGCGCGCGTCAGTCCCACACCTGGCGGCAGTTCGCCCAATACCGTGAGGCTCAGCGTCAGCGGGCCGGCGCCCTGGGCGAGTTGCGGCGTGCGTGTCGTGTCGCCGCCCAGCAGCGGGCAGCCGTGCGCGTCGGCCAGGGCGTGCAGGCCCGCCGCGAAGCGCGCCAGCCAGGCCTCGTCCGCCTCGGGCAGGCCGAGCGCCAGAAAGCAGGCGCGCGGCGCGGCGCCCGCGGCAGCAAGGTCCGAGAGGTTCACCGCCAGGGCCTTGTGGCCGATGGATTCGGGCTCGTCGTCGGGAAAGAAGTGGCGGCCGGCGATCAGCATGTCGCAGCTCACCGCCAGTCGCAGGCCCGGCAGATCGATCAGCGCACAGTCGTCGCCCACGCCCTGCGAAGGCCAGGCGCCGTGCGGGGCGCGCGTGAAGTGCCGGGCGATCAGATCGAACTCGCCCACCCTGCCCCCTGCCCTAGCGCGCCGCGCGGGCCTCGTGCGGCCGCAGGCTGCCCGCGACCTTGTCGAGCACCCCGTTGACGTAGCGGAAGCCGTCGGTGCCGCCGAAGCTCTTGGCCAGTTCCACCGACTCGTTGATCACCACCCGGTACGGGATCTCCGGACGGCTGCGCAGCTCGTAGGTGCCGAGCAGCAGGATGGCGTGCTCCACCGGCGAGAGCGCAGCGACCTCGCGGTCGATGAAGGGCGAGAACGCGGCACGCAGCTCGTCCGCGCCGTCGATCGCGCCATGCAGCACTTCGCGAAAGTGCGCCACGTCGCACTTGTCGAAGCCCTCGATCTCCATCATGTGCGCCTCGATGGCGGGGCCGTCGGCTCCACCCACCAGCCACTGGTAGAGGCCCTGCAGCGCGAACTCGCGAGCGCGACGACGGGCACTGCGCCCTGCCGGGCTCCTGCGGGTGTCGGGCTGGCTCACTCGTGATGCTCCTCTTCCTGCTCGGCCTCGGCCTCGTCGATCGCCCACATGAGATTGGCCATCTCGACCGCCACGCGCGCGGCGTCGCGACCCTTCTCGGCGACGCGCGCCTGCGCCTGCTCGTCGCTTTCAGTGGTGAGGATGGCGTTGGCAATCGGCACGCCGTAGTCCAGCGCCACGCGGCTCACGCCGGCCGCCGACTCGTTCGACACGACCTCGAAGTGGTAGGTCTCGCCGCGCACCACCAGGCCGATCGCCACCAGCGCGTCGAACTCCTCGGTGCGCGCGAGCCGGGCCAGTGCGAGCGGCACCTCGAGCGCGCCGGGCACGCTGATCTGGGTGATGTCTTCCTCGGCCACGCCCAGGGCCTTGAGTTCGGCCACGCAGGCGTCGACCAGCGCGCGGCCGGCCCATTCATTGAAGCGTGCCTGCACGATGCCGATGCGCAGGCCGTTGCCCTCGAGGTCGGGCGGGATGTAGTCGATGCTCATGAAAACTCCGAAGTGGCGCCTCGGCCGGGCGCCGCGTCACAGTGTGCGCGCAGGCGGCAGGCGGCGCAAACCGCGATCAGCGCTCGAGATAGCCGGTGGTCACGAGCCCGAAGCCCGTCATCGAAGGCATCTTGCGCGGCTTGGCGAGCAGGCGCATGTGGGTGACCTGCAGGTCGCGCAGGATCTGTGCGCCCACGCCGTAGGTGCGCAGGTCCATCTTGGCGGCCCGCGCGGGCTCGGCCGGCGCGGCACCGCCGAGCAGTACCTCGGCCCGCGCGAGCAGGCGAGCCGTGTCTTCGCCGCAGTTGAGCAGCACCATCACGCCGGCCTCGGCCTGGGCGATGCGCTCGAGCGCGCGCCCGAAGGGCCAGGAGTGCGTCGACAGCTCGGGCGCGATCACGTCGAGCACGCTCACCGGCTCGTGCACGCGCACCAGCGCCTCGCGGCCCGGCTGGATCTGGCCATGCACCAGCGCCAGGTGAACCGAGCTGCTGGGCCGGTCGCGGTAGGCCACGAGTTCGAATTCACCCGCGGCGGTGGCGATGCGCCGGCTGCCCAGGCGCTCGATCATCGACTCGGTGGCCGCGCGCCAGTGGATCAGGTCGGCGATCGTGCCGATCTTCAGGCCGTGGCTGCGCGCGAACGGGATGAGGTCGGGCAGGCGCGCCATGGTGCCGTCGTCGTTCATGACCTCGCAGATCACGGCCGCCGGAGTGAGGCCCGCGGCGGCGGTCAGGTCGCAGCCCGCCTCGGTGTGCCCGGCGCGCATCAACACCCCGCCGGGCTGGGCCACGATCGGAAACACGTGGCCGGGCTGGACGATGTCGGCCGCGCGGGCGTTGGGACGCGTCGCCACGTGAATGGTGCGCGCCCGGTCGGCCGCCGAAATCCCCGTGGTCACGCCCTCGGCCGCCTCGATCGACACCGTGAAATTGGTGCCGTATTGCGTGCCGTTCGACTGGGTCATGGGGCTCAGGCCCAGGCGATCGGCCTGCGCGCCGGTGAGCGTCAGGCATACCAGGCCGCGCGCGTGACGCGCCATGAAGTTGATCTTCTCGGGGGTGACGAAGTCGGCGGCGAAGACGAGGTCGCCCTCGTTCTCGCGGTCCTCGTCGTCGACCAGCACGACCATGCGGCCGCAGCGGATCTCTTCGATGATCTCTTCGGTCGAGGCAAGGTCGTCGCGCAGAGCCTGCGCGGCGGGGTTCACGGACTTGAGCATGGCGACACCCCGAGGGGCAGCGGCGAAAGGACCGTGATTTTACGCCCCGCGCCCGCGGCGCCCCGCCCGGCGCCCTCTTGGAAGGCGCGCAGCGCCTAGCCGAAGATGCGCGCCGCCTCGCCCGAGCGCGCGCGCAGGTACTGGCGCGGGGCCTGAATCCGGGCGCCGAGCTCCGTGGCTGCGCGCCAGGGCCAGTGCGGGTCGTCGAGGAAGGCGCGCCCCAGGGCCACGAGATCGGCGTCGCCTTGCGCGAGGATGGCCTCGGCCTGCGTGGGCGCGGTGATCATTCCCACGGCCATGGTCGTCATCCCGGTGGCGGCGCGGATCGCCCGCGCCAGCGGCACCTGGTAGCCCGCCCCGAGGGGAATCTTCTGCGCCAGGCTGATGCCGCCGCTCGAGACGTCGATCCAGTCGCAGCCGCGCTTCTTGAGTTCCTGCGCGAAGACGATGCTGTCCTCCAGCCGCCAGCTCGGCACCCCCTCGACCCAGTCGGTGGCCGAGATGCGCACCCCCACCGGGATGTGCTCCGGCACCGCGGCGCGCAGGGCCTCGAACACCTCCAGCGGAAAGCGCATGCGTGCCGCGAGCGAGCCGCCGTAGCCGTCGCTGCGCTGGTTGGCCAGCGGAGACAGGAACTGATGCAGCAGGTAGCCGTGCGCGGCGTGCAGTTCGATCGCGTCAAAGCCCAGGCGCGCGGCGCGGCGCCCCGCCGCCGCGAAGGCTTCGCGCAATCCGTCGAGCTCTTCAGTGGCCAGGGCGCGCGGCGCCGGCTCGGCGTTGAACGGCACGGCCGAGGGCGCCACGGGATGCCAGCCGCCCTCGCCGGGCGGCACCTGGCGCGCCGGCGTCCAGGGCACGGCGCTCGAGGCCTTGCGCCCGGCGTGCGCCAGTTGCACCGCGAGTTTGATGGGCGCCACCGCCCGGATCATCCCCAGCACGGGCTCGAGCGCGGCCTCGTTGGCGTCGTTCCACAACCCGAGGTCATCCGGGCTGATGCGGCCCTCGGGCACCACCGCCGTCGCCTCCAGGCACAGCAGCCCCGCGCCCGAGATGGCGAGCGAGCCGAGGTGCGCGTAGTGCCACTCGGAAGCGCAGCCCTCGCGCGCGGAGTACATGCACATGGGCGAGACCACGATGCGGTTGGCAAGCGTGGTGCCCCGCAGGGCAAGCGGCGAGAAGAGTCGGGTCATGGCGGGAACGTGAAGGTCAGCGGGCGCTGCAGGCGAGCATGCGCTCGACGTAGCGGGCGATGGTGTCGATCTCGAGGTTCACCGCGTCGCCCGGTCGCAACTCACCGAGCGTGGTGACCTGCACCGTGTGGGGGATGAGGTTGATGTGCACCCGCGTGCCGTCGGCCACGTCTTCGACGCGGTTGACGGTGAGCGAGACGCCGTTGACGGTGATCGAGCCTTTGTAGGCGAGGTAGCGCGACAGTTCCGGCGGCGCGTGCACCACGAGGTGCCAGCTTTCGGCCACGGGCTCGAGCACCTCGACCCGCCCGCGGCCATCCACGTGGCCGCTGACGATGTGGCCGTCGAGGCGGTCGCCCACGCGCATCGCCTTCTCGAGGTTGACCTTGCCCAGCGCCTCCAGGCCGGCGGTGCGCGCCAGCGACTCGGCCGAGACCTCGATCTCGAAGCCCTGCTCGTCTCGCGCCACCACGGTCATGCAGGCGCCGTTGATGGCAATCGAGTCACCGATGCCCACGGCGGCCAGCCCCAGCTCGGGCGCGTGGATACGCAGGCGCCGGCCCTCGCCGAGCGGCTCGTTGCGCTCGATGCGGCCCACGGCCTGGATGATTCCCGTGAACATCAGTTCCACCTCGCCAGGATGCGGATGTCTTCGCCCACCGGGCGCACGTCGCGAAAGCTCAGGCGCCGCGCCTGCGCCAGTTCGGCCAGAGCCGGCAGGTGGGCCATGCCGGTGGCCTCGCCGATCAGCATGGGCGCGAGGTAGACCAGCAGCTCGTCGATCACGCCCGCGGCGATCAGCGAGCCGTTGAGCTTGAAGCCGGCCTCGGCCAGCACCTCGTTGACCTGGCGCCGGCCGAGCTCCTGCATCAGCGCGGCCAGGTCGACCTTGCCGTTCGTGCCGGGCAGCACCACCACGGTCGCGCCCGCGACCTCGAGCGCCGCGCGGCGCGCCGGATCGTCGACCGCGCAGGCCACCAGCACCTCGCCATCGGCGAACAGCCGCGCCTGCGGCGAGGTCTCGAGCCGGCTGTCCACCAGCACCTTCAGGGGCTGGCGTGGCGCGTCGATCAGGCGCACGTTGAGTTGGGGATCGTCGGCCTGCACGGTGCCCGCGCCGGTGAGCACCGCGCCCGAGCGCGCCCGCCAGGCGTGGCCGTCGGTGCGCGCCGCCTCGGAGGTGATCCATTGGCTCATGCCGTTGGCCAGCGCGGTCTTGCCGTCGAGGCTGGCGGCGATCTTGAGCCGCACCCAGGGGCGGCCGCGGGTCATGCGCGAGAAGAAGCCCACGTTGGCCTCGCGCGCGTCATCGGCGAGCAGGCCGCAGCGCACGTCGATGCCGGCGTCGCGCAGCATGGCCAGGCCCTTGCCTGCCACCAGGGGATTGGGATCCTCGACCGCCGCCACCAGCTTGGCGATCCGCGCCTCGACCAGCGCCGAGGCGCACGGCGGCGTGCGGCCGTAGTGCGAGCAGGGCTCGAGCGAGACATAGGCCGTGGCGCCGCGCAGGTCGTGCCCGTTCGCGCGCGCGTCCTGCAGGGCCTCGATCTCGGCGTGGTTGGCGCCGGCACGCTGGGTCCAGCCCTCGCCCAGCACGCGCCCGTCGCGCACCAGCACGCAGCCGACCGCCGGGTTGGGGGCACTGAGCAGGCGGGAGCGCTCAGCCAGCTCGAGCGCGCGCCGCATGAAGGCGCGGTCTTGGTCGGAGTACATGCCGCGATTGTAGAGAGCCGGCCAAAGAAAAAGGCCGCGCGCGGGCGCGGCCTCGGGGCCACCCGGGCCACCGCCGGCGAGGCAGCGGCGCCGGGCCGGGCCGGCACTACTTGATCATGAGCTTGCGGCTCACGACCGGGGCGCGCTTGGGCAGGGCGAGGGTGAGCACGCCGTTTTCGAACTTCGCCTCGGCGGCCTCTTCGGTCACCTCGGCCGGCAGCTCGAAGCTGCGGGCATAGCTCGCGGCGTAGCGCTCGCTGTGCAGCAGGCGCTCGCCTTCCTTGACCTCGCGCTCGAGCTTGGCCTCGGCGTTCACCGACACGCGGGCGCCCTCGATCGAGACGTTGATGTCTTCCTTCTTGACTCCGGGAAGGTCCATCGTGATCTCGAACTTCTCGCCCTTGTCGAGCACGTCCATGCGCGCGCGGGTGATGGTGGGCACCTCGGGGGCGCCGACCGACGAGAACGCCGGCCGCGACAGCATCAGGTCGCTCAGGAAGTCGTCGAACAGCGGGCCGAAGGCGCCGCGACGAACGGTCAGGCTGGTCATCGTTGTCCTCCTTGCGGTGGGAATCGGAGCGGACCTCCCGCTCCTTCGATTCCAATATGCGCGCGCAGAACCGCTTTTCAAGGCCAGGCGAGCAGGGGCAGGACCCCGGAAGACCCCGGGGGAAACTCAGGATGGGCGGCGGCGACGGCGCACGGGGCGCACCTCGCGCACCACCTCGGCGAACTCGTCCACGTCCTCGAAGCTGCGGTAGACCGAGGCGAAGCGGATGTAGGCCACCTTGTCGAGCCGCTTGAGCTCGCGCATCACCAGCTCGCCGAGCTTCTCGCTCTTGACCTCGCGCTGCGCGCTGCTCAGAAGCTTTTCCTCGATGCGGCCGATGGCCTCGTCGACCGCGTCGCTTGCCACCGGACGCTTGCGCAGGGCCAGCATCATCGAGGCGCGCAGCTTGTCGCGGCCGTACTCGGCGCGCCCACCACCGCGCTTGACGATCACCGGCATCGACAGCTCGACGCGCTCGTAGGTCGTGAAGCGCTTCTCGCACGACAGGCAGCGGCGGCGGCGACGGATCGTCGCGCCCTCGTCCGAGGCGCGCGAGTCGATCACCTGGGTGTCGGCGTGGTGGCAGAAGGGGCAGCGCATGGGCCACGGCAGTGTACGCGGCGCGCCCGCTCGAGCGCCACGGCGCCCGCCGCGTCGGACCAGACTCAGGTGCGCCGTAGCGGCAGGCCGCGGCACGCCGCCCGCGAACCCCTCCCCGCCTGCCAGCTTGCCGGCCGCGACCCCGGGTCGCCGGCGCGCGCCGCCATCGGGGACCCACGCGGATGGCACGGGCCGAGGCCCGGCGCTGACCTCGATCAGCCGGCGCCCCCGCGTCCTCGCGCTAACCTTCGCCGCGCCTGCATCGACGGGAGTCGGACTTGACCCGGGTACTGCTGCTCTATTCCACCAACTTTGGTCTCTCGCAGCGAATCTGCGAGCGCATCGCCGAACTGCTGCGGCCGCGCGGACTGGACGCCCGCGTTTGCGCGCTCACCGATCCCGGGGTCGATCCGGCCGACTGCGATGCGATCGTGATCGGCGCGAGCATCAAGCACGGCAAGCACCAGCCCAGCGTGCTCGAGTTCATCCAGCGCCACCGCGCCGCGCTCGACGCCCGGCCCGGCGCGCTGTTCTCGGTCAATCTGGTGGCGCGCAAGCCTCATCGCAACACGCCCGAGACCAACCCCTACCTCAGGCGCCTGGTTGGACAGTCGCCCTGGAAGCCGCGCCTGCTCGGCGTGTTCGCGGGCGAGCTCGACTACTCGCGCTACGGCCCGGTGGACCGCCACATGATGCGGCTGGTGATGTGGATCAACCGTGGCCCGACCGACCTCGACACCAAGGTGGCCTTCACCAACTGGCAGGAGGTGGAGCGCTTTGCCGAGCGGGTGGCCGAACTGGCGCGCCCCGCGGCGGCGCCCGCCTGAGCGCGATGAGTGCCCGGCGCGAGACCCTGCGCCGCCCCCTGCACACCGCGCTGGCCCTGGCTGCGCTGTGGCTGGTCGGCACCAGCCCCTGGCTTGCGATGTTCACCGCGCTGCCCACGCCGGCGGGCGCGTTCAACCTCGCGCACCTGATCCTGGGCTTCGCCGCGCTTCCGCTCGCCCTGCTCTTTCTGGCGGCCTGCACCCTGGGCGGCGGCTGGCGGCTGTACTTTCCCTGGCTGGCGGGAGAGTTCGCGCAGACCGGGCGCGATCTGGCGGGGCTCGCGCGCGGCGAGCGGCCATTGAGCGAAGGCGGCGGCTTGTTCGCGGCGCTCGAGGGTCTACTGCTGGTCGCCCTGCTCGCCGCGGCAGCCACCGGTGCGGCCTGGTTCCTCGCCCAGGGCAGCGAGGCGGTGGTGAGCTTGTGGCAGTGGCACAAGCTCGCCGCGCGCATCTGCACCGCGCTGCTGGTGCTGCACATCACCGCCGCCGCCCTGCACTGGGTGGACCTCATCCGCGGCTAGCTCGCATTGCAAGCGGGAGCTCGGTGCACGCAAGCGCAGTGCACGCACGGCGCGGCCCGCTGGCGCTGCCGGCCCCGGTGTACGCGACGCGGCCACGCCCGGCGCGGACGCTCGCCAGCGCGCCTGCCCGCCGGCACGCGCCTATCGGCCCCATAGGAAAACACGCTTGGACCCGCGCGCGGTCCGCCTCCTAGACTGACTTCACCCATTCACGGTCAGCCCAGGAGGCAAAGATGCCCAACGAATCCAAGTGCCCGTTCGCACACGGCGAGCACCCCACCATGGCCGCGGGCGGCCGCGGCAACCGTGACTGGTGGCCCGAGCAGCTCAACCTCGCCATCCTGCACCAGCATTCCCCGGCCTCGAACCCGATGGGCGAGGACTTCGATTACGCCGCGGCCTTCAAGGCGCTCGACCTCGACGCCGTGGTCGCCGACCTGCGCGCGCTGATGACCGACTCGCAGGACTGGTGGCCGGCCGACTGGGGCCACTACGGCGGCCTGATGATCCGCATGGCCTGGCACGCGGCGGGCACCTACCGCATCGCCGACGGCCGGGGCGGCGCGGGCACGGGCGCGCAGCGCTTTGCCCCGCTCAACAGCTGGCCCGACAACGGCAACCTCGACAAGGCGCGCCGCCTCTTGTGGCCGGTCAAGCGCAAGTACGGCCGCGCGCTCAGTTGGGCCGACCTGATGATCCTGGCCGGCAACGTCGCGCTCGAATCGATGGGCTTCAAGACCCTGGGATTCGCCGGCGGCCGCGCCGACATCTGGGAGCCCGAGCTCGACATCAACTGGGGCCACGAAACCACCTGGCTGGGCGATCAGCGCTACACGGGCGATCGCCAGCTCGACAACCCGCTCGCCGCGGTGCAGATGGGTCTCATCTACGTGAACCCCGAGGGCCCCAATGGCCATCCGGATCCGGTGGCCTCGGGCCGCGACGTGCGCGAGACCTTCGCCCGCATGGCCATGGACGACGAGGAAACCGTGGCCCTGGTGGCCGGCGGCCACACCTTTGGCAAGGCGCACGGCGCGGGCGATCCCAAGCTGGTGGGCCGCGAGCCCGAAGGCGCGCCCATCGAAGAGCAGGGCCTGGGCTGGAAGAACGCGCTGGGTACCGGCAAGGGCGCCGACACCACCACCAGCGGCATCGAAGGCGCGTGGAAGCCCAATCCCACGACCTGGGACAACGGCTACTTCGACACGCTGTTCGGCTACGAGTGGCAACTCACCAAGAGCCCGGCCGGCGCGCATCAGTGGACCCCCGTGAACTGCAAGCCCGAGCACCTGATCCCCGACGCTCACAACCCGGCGAAGAAGCACCCGCCGATGATGACCACGGCGGATCTGTCGCTGCGCTTCGATCCGGCCTACGAGAAGATCGCGCGCCGCTTCCACGCCGACCCGCAGGCCTTCGCCGACGCCTTTGCGCGCGCCTGGTTCAAGCTCACCCACCGCGACATGGGGCCGCGTGCGCGTTACCTGGGCAAGCTCGTGCCGCAGCAGACCATGATCTGGCAAGACCCGATCCCGGCCGTGGATCACCCGCTGGTCGATACCGCCGACGTCGCCGCGCTCAAGGCCAAGGTGCTGGCCGCGGGCCTGTCGACCGCCGAACTGGTTCGTGCGGCGTGGGCCTCCGCTTCCACCTACCGCGGCAGCGACAAGCGCGGCGGCGCCAATGGCGCACGCATCCGGCTCGCGCCGCAAAGGGACTGGGCGGCCAACGGCCCGGCCGAACTCGCCGGCGTGCTCGCCAAACTCGAAGCGATCCAGCGTGAGTTCAACGCCAAGGCGGCGGCGGGCAAGAAGGTCTCGCTCGCCGACCTGATCGTGCTCGCGGGCGGCGCGGCCATCGAGGCCGCTGCCCGCAAGGCGGGCCACGCGCTCGAAGTGCCCTTCACGCCCGGCCGCATGGACGCAAGTCAGGAACACACCGATGTGCACTCTTTCGCCGTGCTCGAACCGCAGGCCGACGGCTTCCGCAACTACGCGCGCCCCGGGCTCGAGGCCGCCGCGGCCGAACTGCTGGTGGACAAGGCGCAGCTGCTCACGCTCAGCGCACCCCAGATGACGGCGCTGGTGGGTGGCCTGCGCGTGCTGGGCGCCAACGCGGGCGGCAGCCCGCACGGCGTGTTCACCACCCGCCCGGGCATGCTCACCAACGACTTCTTCGTGAACCTGCTCGACATGCGCACGGTGTGGCACAAGTCCGCCACCCCCGGCGTGCTCGAGGGCCGCGACCGCACCACGGGCGCGCCCAAGTGGACCGGCACGATCGCCGACCTGGTGTTCGGCTCGAACTCGCAACTGCGCGCGCTGGCCGAGGTCTATGCCAGCGGCGACGGCGAAGCGGCCTTCCTGCGCGAGTTCGTCAACGCCTGGACCAAGGTGATGAACGCCGACCGCTTCGATCTGGCGTAGGCGCAGCGGCACGCCAAAACAGAAACGGGCCTCGCGGCCCGTTTCTGCTTGCGCGACGGCAAGTGCTCAGCCGTAAACCGGGAAGCGCTTGGTCAGCGCGGCCACCTCACGCTTGACGCGCTCGATGGTCGCGGCGTCGTGCGGATTCTCGAGCACGTCGGCGATCAGGTTGGCGGTCAGGCGGGCCTCGGCTTCCTTGAAGCCGCGGGTGGTCATGGCCGGGCTGCCCAGGCGGATGCCGCTGGTGACGAAGGGCTTCTCGGGATCCTTGGGGATCGCGTTCTTGTTGACGGTGATGTGCGCCTGGCCCAGCACCGCCTCGGCTTCCTTGCCGGTGATCTTCTTGGCGCGCAGATCCACCAGCATCAGGTGGCTCTCGGTGCGCCCGCTGACGATGCGCAGGCCGCGCTTGGTGAGCTCGTCGGCCATCGCCGCGGCGTTCTTGAGCACCTGCTCCTGATACGCCTTGAACTCAGGCGTGAGCGCCTCCTTGAAGGCCACGGCCTTGGCAGCGATCACGTGCATCAGCGGGCCGCCCTGCAGACCGGGGAAGACGGCGGAGTTGATCGCCTTCTCGAACTGCGGCTTGCTCAGGATCAGGCCGCCGCGCGGACCGCGCAGGGTCTTGTGGGTGGTGGTGGTCACCACGTCGGCGTGCGGGATGGGGCTGGGGTAGACGCCCGCGGCGATCAGGCCGGCGTAGTGCGCCATGTCGACCATGAACACCGCGCCGACGTCCTTGGCCACCTTGGCAAAGCGCGCGAAGTCGATCTTCAGCGAGTACGCCGACGCGCCGGCGATGATCAGCTTGGGGCGGTGCTGATGGGCCAGGGCCTCCATCGCGTCGTAGTCGATCTCTTCGCGCTCGTTCAGGCCGTAGCTCACCACCTTGAACCACTTGCCGCTGATGTTGAGCGCCATGCCGTGGGTGAGGTGGCCGCCTTCGGCCAGGCTCATGCCCATGATCGTGTCGCCAGGGTTGAGCAGCGCCAGGAACACGGCCTCGTTGGCCTGCGCGCCGGCGTGCGGCTGCACGTTGGCGGCGATCTCCACCGTGGGGTAGCCGAAGAGCTGCTTGGCGCGCTCGATGGCCAGGGTCTCGGCCACGTCGACGAATTCGCAGCCGCCGTAGTAGCGCTTGCCGGGGTAGCCCTCGGCGTACTTGTTGGTGAGCTGGCTGCCCTGCGCCTGCATCACCGCGGGGCTGGTGTAGTTCTCGCTGGCGATCAGCTCGATGTGGTCTTCCTGGCGCTGGTTCTCGCGAGTGATGGCCGACCAGAGTTCGGGATCGGCGAGCTCGAGGGTGTGGGAACGCTTGAACATGATGGCCTCGTGAGTAAGCGGTGGGACGCGACGGCGCCGCCGGTGCGCGGCGGCGGCAGTGCCAGAGTCGGCCCAGGCGAGCGGCGGCGCCGGCCTCGCCGGCGCACTTCGCCCCGCGCTTCCCGGGTGTACTCACCCTGTTCGCCAGTCACGCGGGGACGTGGCGTGCGAATTATAGGGCGAGGGTGTGCACACCCCACAGGCCCAGCACCAGCCCCAGGAACGCGCCCAGGAATCCCGTTGCCGTGAGCCAGCCCAGGCGCAGCGAGCCGGCCACGGCCACCATGCCGGCCTTGAGCAGGAGGTTGGACGAGACCGCGATGACGATCGCGCTCATTGCCTCGCGCACGCCGATGGCCTCGTTGGCGTGCAGTTGCAGGGAGCTCAGCGTGATCGCGTCCACGTCGGTCAGGCCCGAGACGGCTGCAACGCCGTACAGGCCCGCGGCGCCCAGGCGCTCCGACATCCACGCGGCCAGCAGCAGGATGCCCGCGTAGGCCAGGCCAAAGACCAGCGCCGTCGAAAGCTGCGTCGGGTTGCTGAACTGATCGCCCTCGCCCGTGCTGGTGGCGCCGGCACGGCGCAGGTGCCAGAGCACCGCCGGTGTCGCGCCCGCGAGCGCCAGCCCGAAGACCAGCGCGGCAGCGCTCCACAGCCCAGGCGCGACGATCACGATGATCAGCAGCACACGGGCCAGCATGGTGGCGTTGGCGAGCAGGATCACGGCCAGCGCCGCCTCGCCGTGCGGGCTTGCGTGCGCATGCCGTGCCCAGGCGAGCGTGGTGGCCGTGGACGAGACCAGACCGCCCAGCAAGCCGGTGAGCGCCAGTCCCTTGCGCCCCAGCGTCAGGCGCCAGGCCAGGTAGCCGGCCAGGCTCACACCCGAGATCAGCACGACCATGAGCCAGATCCGGAACGGATTGAGCACACCGTGCGGGCCCCAGGGCTGGTCGGGCAGCAAAGGCAGCACGATCGCCGAGACGGCCGCGAACTGCAAAGCCGAGCGCACGTCCTGCGCCGTGATGCGCTGCGAGAAGCCCTCGAGCTCGTCCTTGTAGTAGAGCAGCGCGGTCATGCCCACGCCCAGGCCGACCGCCAGCACGCGGTAACCGTAGTAGTTGGCGGCACCGAGCGCGAAGACCGTGAGCGCGGCGACGATGGTGGTGCTGCCCGAGTCCTCGGCCACGTGACGCGGATCGTTGGCGTAGGCGGCGATCAAGGTGGCCGCGACGGCGAGCGCCAGCGCCATCAGGATCCAGGCCGAGCCGGCGGCGTCGGTGAGCAGGGCCGCGAGCGTGCCCAGCACCGCGATCAGGGTGAAGGTGCGCACCCCTGCCTTGGCGCCCGGCTTGCGCTCGCGCTCCAGCCCGACCAGCAGGCCCAGGCCGGCGCTCACGGCAAAGGTGATGAACTGCGAAAGCGTCTGGTTCACGCTGCCAGCCTAGGCCGGCGGGCGGCGCGGGTGATGCCCGATCTCAAGAACCGGCGTGGTCGCCATGCCGGACGGCCCAGGCAAGCGGGTATGGACGGGCTCGGGCGCGGCGGTGCGGCTAGACCACGCTCAGCTCGTCGCGCGCGTCCGACAGATGGGCCACGTCAGCCCAGTCGAGGATCTCGAGCGCCAGCGGCGCGGCCTGCGCCCTCAGGCGATTGATCCCGGCGTTGGGCAAGGCGTGGCTGCGCTGCGCCTGCCAGGGGATCCCGGTGGCCAGGCGGTACGCCGCGTCGAGCACGCCGCCATGCGCCACCACGGCCACCTGAGTGCCGGCGTAGCGGCGGGCAATCTCGTCCAGCGCCTCGGCCACGCGGTCGCGCAGCTGCACGATGGACTCGCCGCCGGGAATGACCCAGTCGGGATCGCGCGCCTGGTGTACGGCCCACTCGGCCGGATAGCGCTCGGCCAGGCCCGCATAGCGCTCGCCTTCGAAGATGCCGTAGGCGCGCTCGCGCAACCGCGGCTCGGGCTGCACGGGCAGGCCCAGCGCCGCGGCCAGGGGCGTGGCGGTCTGCCGGGCGCGCTCGAGATCACTCGAGACGACGGCTGCAAACGACTCGCCGCGCAGGCGCTGCGCCACGCGTTGCGCCTGCCAGAGCCCGAGCTGCGACAGGGGCACGTCGATCGCGCCCTGCAGCCGGCCCGCGGCGTTCCACTCGGTCTCGCCGTGGCGGATGAGGACGAGCCGCGCGGGCTGCACGCTCAGCCCAGCCGCGGATTGAGCCAATACGTGCCGGTCAGGCTGGCCTGCGCGAGCACGTGCCCTGCCATGGCCTGCCGCACCTGCGCGCCGGTGAAGGTGCCGTCGAGCGCAAGGCGCTCGCAGTCCAGGGCATAGAGCGTGAAGACGTAGTGGTGAACGATCGAGTCGTTCCACGGCGGGCAGGGACCGTCGTAGCCGTAGTAGTCGCCGCTCATGTCGTGATCGCTGGCGAACCACTGGGTGTAGTCGTTCACGCCTTGGCGCGTGCCGTTGGCGGCGGCCGGGCCGCCCTTGCCGCGCGGAGAGACCTCGCGCGAGTAGCTGCCCGCCTCGATCTCGCGCACGCCGGGGGGGATGTCGACCAGGGTCCAGTGGAAGAAGTCCACGCGCGGCAGGCTGGCGGGAATCTCGCGTCCCTCCTGGTTCACGTCGTCGCCGCGCGAGGGCACGTCGCGGTCGTGGCAGACCAGGACGAAGGACTGCGTGCCGGCGGGCACGTCGTCCCAGGCAAGGTGGGGATTGCGGTTGTTCGAGAGCTTCACGTGGTGCGCCGCGTCGGGCACGGCGAAGGCGAACTCGCCGGGAATGCGGGCGTCGTTCTCGAAGGAGTTGCTCCAGAGTCTCATCGTGCGCTGCTCCTAGGCGATGGGTGGCGGGGCTGCACCTGCAGCCAGAAGGTGACGGGGCCGTCGTTGACGAGCTCGACCTGCATGGCCGCGCCGAAACGGCCCGACCGGACCTCGCCGTGAAGCTTACGGGCGTGGCGCAGGAAATGCTCGTACAGGCGCTCGCCGTCGGCGGGCGTCGCGGCGGGCGTGAAGCTAGGGCGCGTGCCGCTGGCGGTGTCGGCCGCCAAGGTGAACTGCGAGACCACCAGCAGGCCGCCGCCAGCGTCCGCCAAGCTGCGGTTCATGCGTCCGGCCTGGTCGGGAAAGACGCGGAACGCGAGCAGTTTGGCCACCAGGCGTTCGGCCTCGGCTTCCGAGTCGCCCCGCTCGGCGCAGACCAGGGCCAGCAGGCCGGGGCCGATCGCGCCGGTGAGCTCGTCGCCGACACTCACGTTGGCCCGGGCCACGCGCTGGATCAGGGCGATCACGCCTGTTTCGCCCCCGGCTCAGGCATGGCTCAGGCGAGCGTGACGCGCGCCCACTTGCGCTTGCCCACCTGCACGACCACGGTGCCCGGCGCGATCACACGGCCGCGGTCTTCGACGCGCTCGCCATCGACCCGCACTCCACCCTGTTCAATGTTGCGCACGGCCTCCGAGCTGGAGGGTGCTAGTCCCGCCTGCTTGAGCAGTTGCGCGATCGCCAGGCCCTGGCCGCCCGTGTCGAAGCGGTACTCGGGCATCTCGTCGGGCACCGCGCCGCCGCGAAAGCGGGCGTCGAATTCTGCGGTGGCGGCCTCGGCTGCAGCCTTGGAGTGAAACCGCGCCACGATCTCCTGCGCGAGCAGGACCTTGACGTCCCGCGGGTTGCGCCCCTCGGCGCACTCGCGCTTGAGGCGGGCGAGCTCTTCGTTCGAGCGCAGCGAGACGAGGTCGTACCAGCGCCACATGAGCTCGTCCGAAATCGACATCACCTTGCCGAACATCTCGCCCGGCGCCTCGGTGATGCCGATGTAGTTGTTCTTGGACTTGGACATCTTCTCAACGCCGTCCAGGCCCACCAGCAAGGGCATGGTCAGGATGCACTGCGGCTCCTGACCCACGTGACGCTGGAGCTCCCGGCCCACCAGCAGGTTGAATTTCTGGTCGGTGCCGCCGAGTTCGAGATCGGCGTGCAGGGCCACCGAGTCGTAGCCCTGCATGAGCGGGTAGAGCAGCTCGTGCATGGCGATCGGCGTGTTCTCGGCGTGCCGCTTGGCGAAGTCGTCGCGCTCGAGCAGACGGGCCAGGGTGTATTGCGAGGCCAGGCGGATCATTCCGGCCGCGCCCAGGGGCTCGGACCACTCGGAGTTGTAGCGGATCTCGGTGCGGCCGCGGTCGAGCACCAGCGCGGCCTGTTCGAAGTAGGTGCGCGCGTTGGCCTCGATCGCCTCGCGCGTCAGGGGCGGGCGCAAGGTGTTGCGGCCCGAGGGGTCGCCGATCATGGCGGTGAAGTCGCCGATCAGGAAGATGACCGTGTGCCCCAGATCCTGCAACTGGCGCAGCTTGTTGAGCACCACGGTGTGGCCGAGGTGGATGTCGGGCGCCGTGGGATCCAGGCCGAGCTTGCAGCGCAGGGGTTTCCCCGAGGCGGCCGAGCGGGCGAGCTTGGCGGCGAACTCGGATTCGATCAGCAATTCGTCGACGCCGCGCTTGATCACGGCCAAGGCGCGCTCGATCTCGGGGCTGGGGGGGTGCTGGACTTGGGCTGGCATCGCGTGTTTCCGGTAGGGCTCCCTGGCAGGCCGGACGGACGGAAGCGGGTCGGCCGGGGCGGGCTCCTATAATCCGTGACGTTTTGTAAAGGGGCGCGCTGCGGTGCGCCCCTTCATCGTCCCGACCCGTGAAGCCCGCCGAGATTCTATCCAAGCACGCCCTTGCCCTCGCCGCGCGCGCCCGCGCGGGCGCGAGTGCGGCCGTGGCCGCCTGGGAACGGATCGATCCCAAGCGTCGCAGCCGGATCGAACTGGCCGGCATCCTGAGCCTGCTGCCCCTGTCGGCCGCCATTGCGGCACTGGCGGCCGTGCCGGCTGCAGCCGACCTCGACAACCTGCCTCAGCAGACCATCACCCAGGCGCTGGCGGTGCCCGAACTGGCCGACCAGATTTCCGAGCTGGCCGAGCGCATGGACAGCTTTGTGCGCGAGGCGCGCATCCAGCGCGGCGACACGGCGGCGAGTCTTTTCGAGCGTCTCGAGATCGACGACCCCGAGGCCGCGCGGTATCTGCGCGGCGACGGCCGCAAGGCCGCCACTCAGTTGTTGCCCGGGCGCTTTGTGCAGGCGCGCGTGCGCCATGACGGCCGCCTGATGTCGCTGAAGCTGTTCCTTGCGGCGGACCTCGACGCGCCGGTCGGCCAGGGTCGCATGCTGGTGCTCGAGCGCTCTGCCGGCGGCAAGGGGCTGCAGTTGTCCGAACGGCAGTTCAGCTACGAGCGCCGCGTCGAAATGCGCGCCGGGGAGATCGGGGCCTCGCTGTTCGGCGCGACCGATGCGGCCGGCGTGCCCGATTCCGTGGCTCAGCAGATGATCGAGGCGCTCGAGGCAGAACTCGACTTCGCCTCGGACCTGCGGCGGGGCGACACCTTCCGGGTGGTCTACGAGACGCTGCACGTGGCCGGCGAGTATCTGCGGCCGGGGCGTCTTCTGGCGGTGGAGTTCCTCAATGCCGGCCAGCGCCACGAGGCCTACTGGTTCGGCGGCGACGGCACCCGCAATGGCGGCTTCTACGCGCTCGACGGCAGCACCACGCGCCGCGCCTTCCTGCGTTCGCCGCTGGAGTTCTCGCGGGTCAGTTCCGGATTCAGCGGCAACCGCACGCACCCGGTATTCGGCTACACGGCCGCGCACGCGGGGGTCGACATGTCGGCCCCCACCGGCACCAAGATCCGCACCGTGGCCGACGGAATCGTCACCCGTCAGGGCTTCGAACGCGGCTACGGCAACGTGGTCGAGGTTCGGCACGACAGCCGGCACGCCACGGTGTACGCCCACATGTCGGGCTTCGCGCCGGGCATGCGGGTGGGCGCCAAGGTCGGGCGTGGCGACGTGATCGGCTACGTGGGCGCGACGGGCTGGGCGACCGGGCCGCATCTGCACTACGAAGTCCGCATCAACGGCGCGCCGGTCAACCCCATGACCGCCAAGCTGCCCGAGGCGCGTCCGCTGAACGGCACGCAACTGGCCTCGCTGCGCGAGGCCGCCGGCCCGCTGCAGGGGCGCCTCGCGCTGCTCGATCGCGTGGTGCGCGTGGCCCAGACCGATGCGGGCAAAACTGGCGCCGTCGGCGAGCCCGCCTCGGTCGCGGCGCCGGGTGGGTCGGTCGTCGCCCAGTAAGCCCCCTGCCGGGCAGCGCGGCGGGCACTCCGAGCCGCGGCTGCTGATCGGCCTGATGTCGGGCACCAGCCTCGACGGAGTCGACGCCGTGCTCGCCAGCATTTCGGGCAACGCTCCCCCGGTTCTTCTGCAGGCGAATCACCGCGCCTTTGCGCCCGCCCTGCGCGAAGAACTGCTGGCGCTGACCCAGCCTGGCGACAACGAGATCGAGCGCGCCGGACGAGCCTCCAATCAGCTGAGCCAACTCTACGCCGAGGCGGTCAGCGGACTGCTCGAGGCGGGCCGCATCGCCCCGGCGGCGGTAGCGGCAATCGGCGCCCATGGGCAGACTGTGCGCCACCGCCCTGAGGCCGGATTCACGGTCCAGTTAGGCGCACCAGCGCTGCTCGCGGAACTCACGGGGATCGCCGTCGTGGCGGACTTCCGCTCGCGCGACCTCGCCGCGGGCGGCCACGGCGCACCACTCGTGCCCGCCTTTCATGCGGCCGTGTTTGCCGCCGACCACCCACGCGCCGTGGTCAACATCGGCGGCATCGCGAACCTCTCGAGCCTGCCTGCGAGTGCAACGCAGGGCCTGGTGCGCGGCTTCGACTGTGGGCCGGGCAATCTTCTGCTGGACGCCTGGATCCAGCGTCACCTGGGTCTGGCGTTCGACCGCGACGGCGCCTGGGGCGCAGGCGGGCGCGTGGACCCGGGCCTGCTCGCGCGCCTGCTCGCCGATCCCTACTTCGAGCAGACGCCGCCCAAGAGCACGGGGCGCGAGCGCTTCAATCCGGACTGGCTGGATGCAAGGCTCACGGGGCGCGAGGCGCCGCAGGATGTCCAGGCGACGCTGGCAGCGCTCACGGCGACCGCCATCGCGCGGGCGGTCGAGCGTTGGGCGCCGGAATGTGTCGACCTGTTGGTGTGCGGTGGGGGAGCACGCAACGCGGCGCTGATGCGCTCGCTGGCAGCACTCTGCGGCGAGCGTACGGTGGCCAGCACCGAGGCGCACGGCATCGCGCCCGAGCATGTCGAGGCACTTGCCTTCGCCTGGCTCGCTCACGCCCACCTCGAGCGCCTGGCTGGCAATCTGCCCGAGGTCACCGGGGCGCGCGGGCCGCGCGTGCTCGGAGCGCTGTACCCCGCCTGAAGCAAGGTCCTCCACAACGACGAAGGGCGCCTTTCGGCGCCCTTGCGGCTTTACGGGGAGGCAGGTCTCAGACCGAGAACGACGAGCCGCAACCGCAGGTGGTGGTGGCGTTCGGGTTCTTGATCACGAACTGCGCGCCCTCGAGGTCTTCCTTGTAGTCGATCTCGGCGCCAAGCAGGTACTGGTAGCTCATCGAGTCGATCAGCAGGGTGACGCCGTTCTTCTGCATCGTGGCGTCGTCGTCGTTGACCACTTCGTCGAAGGTGAATCCATACTGGAAGCCCGAGCAGCCGCCGCCCTGCACGAACACGCGCAGCTTGAGCTCGGTGTTGCCTTCCTCGTCGATCAGTTGCTTGACCTTGGCGGCAGCCGCATCGGTGAAGAGCAGCGGGGCCGGCATCTCGACAGGGGCGTTCATGGGAGACCTCCGGGAGTGAATTGCAGTCGATTATAGGGATGCAGGGGCCGGCATACGCAAGCGGTCGGACAAACGCGCAGGCCGGAAAGTATCAACCCCGCACGCCCAGGGGTGATCGGGTTTGCGGCGGATTGCCCAAACGTCAAGGCCGCCCGAGGGCGGCCTTGACGCGCCAGCACGGGGCCGCGCGAAGCGCGCGACACCCGGCGCCAGGAACGATTAGCGCTTCGAGAACTGCTTGCGGCGACGAGCCTTGCGCAGACCGACCTTCTTGCGCTCGACCTCGCGCGCATCGCGCGTGACCAGGCCGGCCTTGGACAGCGTGGGCTTGAGGGCCGCGTCGTAGTCGATCAGCGCGCGCGTGATGCCGTGGCGCACGGCACCCGCCTGGCCGGACTCGCCACCACCCGTGACGTTGACCTTGATGTCGAAGGTCTCGGCGTTGCCGGTGAGTTCGAGAGGCTGGCGCACGATCATGCGGCCGGTCTCGCGAGTGAAGTAGGTGTCGAGCGGGCGCCCGTTGACGACGATGTCGCCCTTGCCGCGCTTCATGAAGACGCGAGCGACGGAGCTCTTGCGGCGGCCGGTGCCGTAGTTGTAGTTGCCGATCATGCGGACCTCAGATGTCCAGAGCCTGCGGTTGCTGGGCGGTGTGCGGGTGCTGATCGTCCGCATACACCTTGAGCTTCTTGATCATCGCGTAGCCGAGCGGCCCCTTGGGCAGCATGCCCTTGACGGCGAGCTCGAGCGCGCGCCCGGGGAAGCGCTCCTGCATCTTCGAGAAGCTGGTCTCGGTGACACCACCGGGATAGCCGCTGTGGCGGTAGTAGCGCTTGTCTTCGGGCTTGTTGCCGGTCATCTTCAGCTTGGCGGCATTGACCACCACGATGAAGTCGCCCGTGTCGACGTGGGGCGTGTACTCGGGCTTGTGCTTGCCGCGCAGACGGGTCGCGATCTGGCTGGCCAGGCGCCCGACCACCTTGTCGCTGGCGTCGACCACGAACCAGTCGCGCTTCACCTCGTGCGGCTTTGCCGAGAAGGTCTTCATTGCGATCACCTCAGGATGGCGCGGGCCGTGCCCGCGTCGGAGGGGGCACGCGCCGGGCGCGCCCCTGAATACTCGGCCGTCTTCCCGTCGTGAGCTGCGCCCCGCTCGGGGCCGCCCACGGACTCAGCGCGAACGCTGCGCGAAGGAAGAAGCGGAAAGCCCGAGATGATACCGCCAAGGTCCAAGCACGGGCAAGCCGGACAAAAAAGGGCCCGAGGGAAACCTCGGGCCCGAATCCACACCTTGGAGGAGGGTGGAGGAGACGCTGCCAGGATGCCTAGGCATCCACTGGCGTGAACTATGAGCACGTGCGTGCTGCACTGCAAGAGGCCCAAGTGACGGCGATCACCCAGGCTTCTCAGCGCAAGCTTGGAAAACGCAGCGGAATCAATATCTTGCCTTCCCGAGCGGGCGCCTAGAGTAAGCACTCTTCAACGGGCGCCGACCGTGTCGGCCCCGGCTTGCACCGGCCCAGCGCCGGGGATTCCTCGCGGATTCCGCCTCCATCGGAGGCCTGCTCTGGCCAAGCACCTCGCCCGCGGACTGGTAGCCTCCCGGGCGACCCATAGGCAGGAGGAAACCCCATGGAATGCAACGTCCGCTGGATGGGCCAAGAGGGCATGAGTTTCGTGGCCGAGACCGGCAGTGGCCACCTCGTCGCCATGGACGGCTCGCCGGAAGCGGGGGGCCGCAATCTCGCGCCCCGCCCCATGGAGATGCTCCTGCTCGGCGCGGGTGGCTGCACTGCCTTCGACGTCGTGCTCATCCTCAAGCGCGGACGCCACGCGGTGAGTCGCTGCGACGTGCACCTCACCGCCGAGCGCGCCGCCGATGACCCCAAGGTCTTTACCCGGATCGAGATGCGCTACACGGTGCGCGGCAACGGCCTCAAGCGCGCTGCGGTGGAGCGCGCGGTGAGCCTGTCTCACGAGAAATATTGCTCGGCCTCCGCCATGCTGGCCCACACCGCAGCCATCACCTGGACGCTCGACGTCCTCGAGGACGAACCCGCCGCGCCCTAAGCGCTGCTGCGAGCAACCGGCCGGCGGGGGCGCGCCTGCTGCCCGCGCGCCGGCTCAGATGCGGTGAGCGGTGGTGGTCATCACCTTGGCAGCCACGCGCATCGCCAGACGCAGTGGAAAGGGCAGATCCGCGCCGCCCAGGTCACTGGCCGTATTGGCGTGCTGGACCTCGTCGGCCTTCATCTGCTCCACCACCGCGCGCGAGGCCAGATCCTCGCGGGGCAGTCGATCAAGGTGTCCATCCAGGTGCGCCTCGACCTGGCGTTCGGTCTCGGCCATGAAGCCCAGGCTCAGGCGATCGCCGGCACGCGCGGCCACCAGGCCGATGGCGAAGGCGCCGGCGTACCAGAGCGGGTTGAGCACGCTCAGCCGGCCGCCAAGCGCCTCGACGCGCTCCTGGGTCCACGCCAGGTGGTCGGTCTCTTCCTCCGCCGCCCGCCGGAACATGGACCGCAAGCGCTCATCCCGTGTGGCCAGGGCCTGCGCGTCGTAGAGCGCCTGCGCGCAGACCTCGCCGACGTGATTCACGCGCATCAGGGCAGCCGCCTCGGCGCGCTGCTCCGCGCCCAGTTCCTGCGCCCCGTCCACCAGACCGCGCGCCGGGCTCGGGCGCAAGGCCACCGGCGGCGCAGCCACGGTTCGCAAGGCGCGGTCCACCGCACCGATGACTTGATCGACCGTGCTCAATCCCATCTGCCTCGCCCCTGTTGCAAAAAGGTGACGCCTCACCGCTGGACTTGCATCCGGGGCTCCTCGCGGAGCGCCGGCCCGGACTATTCTCGCTCAGTCTGTAGTCAAAAGAACCCTCGGGGGAGACACCATGCGCAAGACCCTTTTGGCCGCGGCTTTTGCCGTCGCGTTCCCGGCCGCCTACGCCCAAACCCAAGCCCAGCCCGCGGAGCCGTCCTCCCGCGAGAACCGCCTGCAGCCGGCCAGCCCGGTGCCGGTGCGCACGCGCGAAGCCGACCTGACGCTTTTCAGCGGCTCGACGCGCGTTGAACTCTACGGCGTGCTCGACGGCGGCTACGAGTACTACAACTTCGGCGGCAAGTCCGCTGCCTCGCGCCTGATGACAGGCATGTCGGCCGGCAACCGCTGGGGTCTGCGCGGTTCCGAGAACCTGGGCGACGGCTGGCGCGCGATCTTCGTGCTCGAGAGCCGCTTCTCGCTCGACACCGGCAGCGTGCAGAACAACGACGGCGTGTACTGGTGCGGCACCGGCCAATACGTGCCCGGCGTGGCCTCGACCACCGGCCCGCAGTGCCCGGGCGCCAACGGCCGGCCGCTGCCGCTCGCGGTTCCGCTGCCTCCGACCGCCGCCCTGCCCGTCCAGATCGGCCTGAACACCGCCAACGCGCTGCTGCTTCAGTCGATCACCACGGTCAACCCGGTCAACGCCCTGTTCGATCGCCAGGCCTTCCTCGCGCTGATCACGCCGGTCGGCGCGGTTGCCGCCGGCCGCCAGTACACGCCCGGCTACGAAATCCTGAACCGCTACAGCTCCTTCGCCGACCAGACCGCCGGCCAGATGGGCCAGGGCTTCGCGACCCTGAAGATTCGCGCCAACAACGCGCTGGGCTACCGGGCCGAGCTCAAGGGCTTCACCCTGTCGCTGCAGTACGGCTTCGGCGGCACCGAGTCGCTGCGCCAGGAGCGCGCCAACGCGCCCACCAGCGGCGACGACTTCTACGGCGCCAACTTCCAGTACACCTCGCCGGACGGCGGCTGGTCCTTGGGCGTGGGCTACAACCACGACAACGTGGTCACCTTCAACAAGCCCACCGAAGCGCAGACCGGGCTCGAGACATTCAACGTCGGCGGCTTCTTCACGATCGGGCCGGTGAAGCTCTTCGGCCAGTACATGAAGCGCAAGAACGACAACCCCATCGTCACGGCCGCCGACCTGCAAGGCATCCTGATCGTGGGCGGCGCGCCTGGCCTGCAAGCCACGCTGCAGTCGCAGCAGATCAACCCCTGGGACATCGACACCACGCGTGGCGTGGTGGGCCAGACCGACACCAACGTGTATCACCTCGGCGCCAACTGGCAGGTCGGCCCAGGCAACCTGGTCGTGGCCTGGAACAACGCCAAGGACTCCGCCCGGTCGGTGTGGCAGACCGAGGACGCCAAGGCCAACCATTACGCCATCGGCTACTTCTATCCCTTCTCGCGGCGCACGACGCTCTATGGCGCCTACGCGTTCATGGACAACAGCGGCCAGGCGCGCATGGGCCTGAACAGCGCCGGCTATACGAACGGTTGGACCACTGAGCCCGGGCAATCGGCCTACGCCGTTCAGCTCGGCCTGCGTCACGCCTTCTGATCCACCGTCCGGACGAGCAAACAGGGGCGCTTCGGCGCCCCTGTTTGTTGCCCGGGAGCAACACCTGAGGCCCTCCTAGGGTAAGAGCCCGGCCTGTGTCATTGGACTTCGGGAGCTTCTCTGAAAGAATTGGGCCAGCTTCTCTAGGGAAGTCTTCTTGTAGGGCGTCGGCGGGTGAACTTGCTGCCGTTACGCTGACAACGTTCAAACGCTAGCTAGGAGAGCAAAGCATGAAGAAGAGTCTGGTCGCCCTGGCGATCCTCGGTGCGTTCAGCGGCACCGCGCTCGCCCAATCCAATGTGACCATGTACGGCATCGTTGATGTCGGCTTGCAGATCATCAAGGCTGACAACAAGTCGAGCCTCGTGGGCGTCGAGAGCGGCTACCAGTCCGGCAGCCGCTTTGGCGTGCGTGGTTCCGAAGCCCTCGGCAACGGCATGACCGCCATCTTCACCCTCGAGGCGGGCTACGACGTGTCGACCGGCCAGTCGCTGCAGGGCGGGCGTCTGTTCGGCCGCCAGGCCTTTGCCGGCCTGCAGAGCGGCCTCGGCACGGTGGTTGCCGGCCGCATCGCCAGCTTCTCGTCGGGCACGGGTTCGTTCGACATGTTCGGTCAGGTCGATCCGTTCGCCACCGGCTGGGGCCTCAACAGCCTGGGTTCGACCTTCCTGTCGGCCAACGCCCTGCGTGTGGACAACGCGCTCGCGTACGTCAGCCCGACCTGGGGCGGCCTGAAGTTCGGCGTGGGCTACTCGTTCAACACCAACGGCGCCGAGACCGCTGGCACCAGCACCAACACCCGCGCCTTCGTGAGCGGCGTGTCCTGGGGTTCGGGCCCGTTCTACGCCGTCGCCACGTACGACCAGATCCAGTACCGCGACTGCGTGACGCCTGTTGTGCAGCCTTGCAGCAGCCCCAACCAGAAGCACCTGCAACTGGGCGCCTCGTGGGACTTCGGTTTCATGAAGCTTAGCGGCGGCTATGCTGACCAGTCGAACATCCGCTCGGTCACGCCGACGGCAACCCTGGGCACCACCGGCGCGGTCACGCTGCCTGGCTTCCTGGGCGCCACGGGCTACGACAACAGCGCCTACTTCATCGGCGCGTCGGTGCCCCTGTTCGGCGGCAAGCTGCTCGCTTCGTACCAGTGGTCGTCGGCTGACAGCAAGTGCGATCCGCTGCGTCCGCTGGTGTGCTTCGAGCCCAGCTACTCGGTGATCGGCGTCGGCTACGAGTACAACTTCTCGCGCCGTACCAACATGTACATCGGCTTTGGCCAGCGCGATCCGAGCGGCACGCTCGACATCGCCAACCAGACCTTCGGTGGTTACCAGACCGCCCTGGGCATCCGTCACATGTTCTAAGAGCCGCTTCTGCTCTGAAAGGCCGCCTTCGGGCGGCCTTTTTTTGTTTGTGGCTTGCTGTGCGCGCCTCGCACGCCCCCGCGCCACGCGGGCTTGCCCGGTGAATGCGGCGCCCTCGCGAGATAGGCATCCGCAAGTGGCCGTTGCTCTACGAGCACGAATTCCCGGCCAGCGAGTGTGGGCGGCTTGCTCCCCAGGCGATGCGCGCGACAATGAATCTGGCGGGCGCTAGAGGTGGTGTGTCGTCGCGTCGGCCGCTTGCTTCGGGCTCAACGCACGGAGGTTTCCATGAACCGGTCCCTGATCGCCTTGGCTGGCCTGGCGGTGGCCGCCGCGCCGGCGGCGGCGCAGTCGAACGTGACGCTCTACGGCATCGTCGACGTGGGCCTCGCCGTGCAAAGCGCGGACAACCGCTCGAGCGTGGTCGGCGTGGACAGCGGCTACCAGTCCGGCAGCCGCTTCGGGCTGCGCGGCTCAGAGGCGCTGGGCAGCGGCCTCGCGGCCATCTTCACGCTCGAGGGCGGCTACGACGTGTCCACCGGGCAGTCAAGTCAGGGTGGCCGCCTGTTCGGTCGCCAGGCCTGGGCCGGACTGCAATCCGGGTGGGGCTCGCTCGTGGCGGGCCGCATAGCCACGTTCTCGTCGGGCACGGGCTCGTTCGACATGATGACCGGCATCGATCCCTTCAGCTACGGCTGGGGCATCAACACCCTGGGGTCGACCTTCCTGTCGGGCAGCCTGCGCCTCGACAACACGCTGGCCTATATCTCGCCCACCTGGGCGGGCTTGAAGCTGGGTGTGGGCTACTCGTTCAACACCAGCGGCACCGAGACCGCAGGCTCGTCCACCAACACGCGCGCCCTGGCCACCGGCCTGTCGTGGGGCACGGGGCCGTTCTACGTGGTCGTGACCTACGACCAGATCTACTACCGCGATTGCTCCATCACCTCGGGCAGTCCCTGCGGCAACCCCAACCAGAAGCACTTCCAGGTGGCGGGCTCGTGGGACTTCGGCTTCATGAAGTTCAGCGGCGGCTACGCCGACCAGTCGCACATCCGCTCATTCACCCCGAGCGGAATCGGCGGCGGCCAGTCCATCACCATCCCGAGCTGGCTCGGCGCGGGCTACGACAACAACGCCTACTTCCTCGGCGCCGCGGTGCCGCTGCTGGGCGGCAAGCTGCTGGGCTCCTACCAGTGGTCGTCGGCCAGCAGCGTGTGCAATCCGGCCCGGCCAGTCGAGTGCTTCGAACCGAGCTACGCGGTGTGGGGCCTGGGCTACCAGTACGACTTCTCGCGCCGGACCAACCTGTACCTGGGCTACGGCATGCGCGACCCGTCAGGCACGCTCAACACCGCCAATCAGACCTTCGGTGGCTATCAGGCCGCGGTGGGCCTGCGCCACGCGTTCTAGAGCGCTCGCAGTCTTCCTGAAGGCCCGGCCTGCCGGCCCTTCGTGGTTGAAGCGAGCTCGTCGGGCTGGTGAACCTCGCACCCCTTCTTGCTTGCCCGACGCCCAGCTCAGATCAGGCTGCCCGCCAACGCCGCGCGCACCGTGCCTTCGAGCGCGCGTGCGCGTGCCTCGTCGAGCAGGCCGATGCGCAGGCGGCGGTTGAGCACGTCTTCCACAGTGCGAGCCTGCTGGTAGTCGCGCGCGTGGCGCGCGTACTCGGCCACCTGCTCGTCGCCGCGCCCCGCCAGGGCTTCGGCCATGAGTTGCGTGGCGTCCCAGTCCGCGTCGTCGGCCAGCGCCAGCGCCTCGGTCGTGCAGGGCCGCACCGGCAGCAAGCCAGCGCGCTCGGCTGCCGCCAGCGCGTCGATGGCCATCTTGCGGTAGGTGGTCCACTTGCCGCCGGTGATGGTGATCAGGTTGCCGTACTCGGGAATCACCGCGTGCTCGCGCGAGACCTGCGCCGTGCTGCCCGCGGCGCCGGCGTTGAACAGCGGCCGCAGGCCCGAGAAGCTCGCGCGCACGTCGGCGCGCGTGATCTTCTTCTTCAGGTAGCCGGCGGCCGTCTCGATCATGAAGTCGATCTCGTCGCCCGAGGCGCGCGGCTCGAACACCGGCCCCTGCTCCTCGACGTCGGTGGTGCCCACCAGCAGCCGCCCGTGCCAGGGAATGGCAAAGAGCACGCGCCCGTCGCGCGTCTTGGGAATCAGCATGCCCGCCGCGGCCGGCATGTAGTCGAGGTCGAGCAGGATGTGCGAGCCGCGCGAGACCCGCACCAGCCGCTTGGCCTGGGGATCGGCAAGATGGCGGATCGCATCCACCCACACCCCCGCGGCATTGAACACGGCCTTGGCGCGCAGCGCGAAAGTCTCGCCGGTCTCGGCGTCGCGCACCGTCACCATGCCGATGCCGTCGGCCCCTCGCTCCAGCGCCACCACCGGCAGGTAGTTGAGCGGCACCGCGCCCTGCGCCCAGGCGGTGCGCATCAGGCTCACCACCAGCTGCGCGTCGTCGAACTGGCCGTCCCAGTAGAGCACCCCGCCGCGCAGGCCTTCGGAGCGCACTCCCGGCAGGCGCGCCAGCGTCTCTTCGCGGCTCAGCCACTCGGTGGCGCCGATGCCGTACTTGCCGGCAAGCGCGTCGTACAGGCCCAGGCCGATGCGCATCACCTCGCGCTCGAACAGGCCGTAGCAGGGCACGATGAAGGGCCGCGCCTGCACCAGGTGCGAGGCGTTCTTGAGCAGCAGCGCGCGCTCGTGCAGCGCCTCGCGCACCAGGGCCACGTTGCCCTGCTGCAGGTAGCGCACCCCGCCGTGGATCAGCTTGGTGCTGCGCGAGGAGGTGCCGGCCGAAAAGTCCTGAGCCTCGACCAGCACGGTGTCGAAGCCGCGCGCGGCCGCATCCACCGCGATGCCCATGCCGGTGGCGCCGCCACCGATCACCAGCACGTCCCACACGTGCGGCTCTCGCAGCTGCGCAAGCAGACGCGCGCGCGAAATCGGCTGCGCCAGATCGTTTTTCATGCCGCCCATCCTCTTGCCCTTTCCACGGCGCGCCGCCATGTCGCCATGAGCTGCGCGCGCTGATCCTCGCCCATTCCCGGCTCGAAGCGCCGCTCGGCGCGCCACAGCCGCTCCAGCTCGTCGGTGCCCGACCACACCCCCACCGCCAGGCCGGCCAGGTAGGCCGCGCCCAGGGCGGTGGTCTCGGTCACTTCCGGGCGCACCACCGGCACACCGGCGATGTCGGCCTGAAACTGCATCAACAGGTCGTTGCGCGCGGCCCCGCCGTCGACCCGCAGCTCGGTCAGCGGCGTGGCCGCATCGCGCTGCATGGCGTCGAGCACCTCGGCGCTCTGGAAGGCGATGGCCTCGAGCGCCGCGCGCGCCACGTGCGCGCGCGTGCTGCCGCGCGTGAGCCCGATGAGCAGGCCGCGTGCGTCCGGATCCCAATGCGGCGCGCCCAGGCCCACGAAGGCCGGCACCAGCACCACGCCGCCGGCGTCGGGCACTTGTCGCGCCAGGGCCTCGACCTCTTCGGCCCGCGCGAACATGCCCATGCCGTCGCGCAGCCACTGCACCACGGCACCCGCCACGAACACGCTGCCCTCGAGCATGTAGGCGGCCGGCGCGCTGCCCAGGCGCCAGCCCAGGGTGGCGAGCAGGCGGTTGGCCGAGGCCTGCGGCGCTGTGCCCACGTTCATGAGCATGAAGCCGCCCGTGCCGTAGGTGTTCTTGGCCATGCCGGGCGTAAAGCAGGCCTGGCCGAAGGTGGCGGCCTGCTGGTCGCCGGCATTGCCGGCGATGGCGATGGACGCTCCGAGCAACGCAGAATCGCTGTGCCCCACCACCTCGGACGAGGCGCTCACCCGGGGCAGCACGCTGCGCGGCACGCCCATGAGCGCGAGCAGGTGCTCGTCCCAGTCCAGCGTGTGCAGGTTGAAGAGCAGCGAGCGCGAGGCGTTCGACACGTCGGTCACGTGCACCCGGCCGCCGGTGAGGTTCCAGATCAGCCAGGTGTCCACGGTGCCGAAGGCCAGTTCGCCGCGCTCGGCGCGCGCCCGCGCGCCGGGCACGTGGTCGAGCAGCCAGGCGATCTTGGTGCCCGAAAAGTAGGGGTCGAGCAGCAGCCCGGTACGCGCGCGGACTTCGTCTTCCGCGCCGCCTTCGCGCAGGCGCACGCAGTGCTCCGCCGTGCGCCGGTCCTGCCAGACGATCGCAGGCGCGATCGGCAGGCCCGTGGCGCGGTCCCAGAGGATCGTGGTCTCGCGTTGGTTGCTCACCCCGATGGCAGCCACCTCGTGCGGCGCCACGCCCGCCTCGCGCAGCGCACGGCGCGCGCAATCAAGCTGGGTCGACCAGATCTCGTGGGCGTCGTGCTCCACCCAGCCGGGCTGCGGGTAGTGCTGGCGGAACTCCCGCTGCGCCACGCCGCACACCCTGCCCTCGCGGTCGAAGACGATGGCGCGCGAACTCGTGGTCCCCTGGTCCAGCGCCAGGACGTGATTCATGGACTGGCCTCCTTGGCCTCGCAGGCTGGCGAGGATAGTCCAAGCCACGGTCCGCCCTGGCGACGCGCATCAAGGGCACGGGACCTCGGAGCGGCGACGGCGACTGTTGCGCGCATGCCCACGGAACAGCCGAGTGACGAATCTGCGGCAGACGGACATCGCCCGGTCATCGTGCAATGGAATCGTGCGTCATGGAGGTGACAGCCATGCAAGTCCAGATCCAGCACACCCTCGACGCGGTCGAGATCTACCTCGCCGATGCGCGCGGCCGCGAGGCCCAGGTCCTGCGCGCGCTGGCCGGATCGGCGCGAGCCGACGCCGCTGCGGGCACGATCCGCGTGCGCGCGCGCGGCGCGAGCCTGCGCGTGCACCTGGCCGCCGCCTCGCTGACGGGCGACGCCGGGCTGATCGGCCGGGTGGTCGAAGCCGCCTGCGCCCCTGCCCTGGGGCGGGGCGCGATGGGCAGCGCGCTCTAGCGCCGCTCTTCCATGTAGGCGAGCAGAGTGCCGTCCGGGTCCCGGAAAAAGCACATCCACAGCTCGTGGTCGGGCATGCGCGCCACCATCTGCGGCGCTCGCTCGAGGTAGACGCCCCGGGCAGACAGCTCGCCCGCCGCGCGATCGATCGACTCCACCCGGAAGTACAGGCACACCTCGTCGCGCTTGCCGGTCGGCTCGTGGCCGCCCTCGAGCATGAGGCGCACGCCAGCCATGTCGAAGAACACCGTCTGCCCAAAGCGAAACAGCGGCGCAAACCCGAGCTTGTCGCGGTAGAACGCCTCGGCGCGGTCGGGATCCGACACGTGCAGGGCCACCTGGCCCAGCACGCCCGCCGGCCCCGCCTTACTCATCGAAGTCGTCCTCGAAGCGTGCCCCTTCTGGCGTCGCCTCGGCCGGCGCGGCTGCCGGCGCCGGGGCGCGGGCGGGCCGCACGGCGGCGGCCTCGCGCGGCGCCGCGGCACGCGCTGGCACCTGGGCCGCAAGCTCGATCAGTCCGCGCAGCGCGGCGTTGACGGCCTCGGAGTCGCGGAACACGCGGGCCACGTCGGGGTCGAGCGAGACCAAGGCCGGGCGGCCCGGGCGCTCCGCTCGCTGGTTCGCATCGGCGTAACGCTGCTCCTGTGCCGCCCGGGCGCGGGGCCCGCTGCGGTAACCACCCTCGCCACCGCTGCCTCGATCACCGTAAGGCTTGCGCTCGCCGAAGGGC
>ERZ795055.427-NODE-427-length-40690-cov-6.502079_pt1 | contig 40690 bp, 36 predicted proteins | sample MGYA00375139_ERZ795055 | MGnify/ENA primary metagenome ERZ795055 (study PRJEB30184, sample SAMN05720283) | anaerobic digester metagenome | isolation source: active sludge of municipal wastewater-treating anaerobic digesters | place: USA | collected 2015-01-23 ... | reverse complement strand
GGCGACGAGATCTTCAACCAGGCCTCCAAGTGGCAGTCCATGTCCGCGGGCCTCCTGAAGATGCCCCTGGTCATCCGGGTCTCCGTGGGCAACAAGTACGGGGCCCAGCACAGCCAGGACTGGTCGGCCCTCGTGGCCCACGTGCCCGGCCTCAAGGCCTACTTCCCCGCCACGCCCTACGACGCCAAGGGCATGCTCAACCTCGCGCTCCGCGGCACCGACCCCGTCGTCTTCTTCGAGAGCCAGCTCCTCTACGACAAGGGCGAGGAGTTCGAGTCCGGCGGGGTGCCCGAGGGCTACTACGAGGTCGCCGAGGGCGAGCCGGCCCTCCGCCGCGCGGGCAAGGACCTCACCATAGCCACCCTCGGCGCCACCCTCTACAAGGCCATGGAGGCGGCCAAGGTCCTGAAGGACAAGTACGGCCTCGAGGCCGAGGTCATCGACCTCCGCTTCATCGCGCCCCTGAACTACGACAAGCTCGTCGAGTCCGTGCGCAAGACGGGGCGCCTCCTGCTCGCCAGCGACGCGGCCGAGCGGGGCTCCTTCCTCCATACGGTGGCGTCCAACGTGCAGACCCTCGCCTTCGACTCCCTCGACGCCCCCGTGGCAGTGGTCGGGAGCCGCAACTGGATCACGCCGGCCGCGGAGATGGAGGCCCTCTACTTCCCCCAGGCCCCGTGGATCCTCGACGCGATCCACGAGCGGATCCTGCCCCTGCCCGGCCACGCGCCGGCCACGGCGCAGTCCGTCCTCGAGCTGGCGCGCCGCGCGCGCGCGGGAGTCTAGGGCGCGATGGGCGACCGAGACTACCTGCTCGGCAGGGCCAACGACCCCGCCGCCGGCCGCGAGGGGCGCCTCGAGGCCCTGCGCGAGCTCGCGCGGGGCCTGCCCCCGCCCCTGGCCGGTCCGGGGGAGGGCGGCGAGGTCAATAACCACGTCCACACGATCTACAGCTTCAGCCCCTACAGCCCCTCGATGGCGGCCCTCCGCGCCCGCGAGGCCGGCCTCGAGGTCGCCGGCTCCGTGGACCACGACTCGATCTCGGCGTCCCGCGAGATGGTCGCGGCCTGCGCGGCGGTCGGCATAGGCGGCGTCACGGGCTGCGAGCTCCGCGTGGGCTTCGGCCGCGAGGGCGGGGCCGCGGCCGCGGCCTTCGCCGGCCGCAAGATCAACAGCCCCGACTCGGCCGGCATCGCCTACATGACCATCCAGGGAGTGCCCGCGAATCGCGTCGACGAGCTCGACGCCTTCCTCGCCCCGATCCGCGCGCGCCGGGTCGAGCGCACGCGGCGCATGGCCGAGGCCGCCTCCGACCGCCTCGCGGAGGCCGGCATGCCGCGCCTGGACTTCGATGCCGAGGTCCTCGCGCGCTCGATGGCTCGGGAGGGGGGAGGCCTGACCGAGCGCCACCTCCTCGCCGCCGCGGCCTCCCGCCTCGTCGGCCGCTTCGGCCGGGGGCCGGGCCTCGTCGAGGGCCTGGAGCGGAGCCTCGGCATACGGCCCTCGCCCAAGGCCGCGGCCCTCCTCGCCGACCCGGCCAATCCCTACCTCGAGTACGACCTCCTCGGCCTCCTCAAGATGGGCTTCCTCGACGGGATCTTCGAGCAGCCCGACGAGCTCGAGTGCCCCGATGCCCGGGCCGCCGTGGCCCTCGCGCGCTCGATCGGCGCGGTGCCCGCCTACGCCTACCTGGGCGACGTGGGCGAGTCCCCCACGGGGGACAAGAAGGCGGAAAAGTTCGAGGATGAGTTCCTGGACGAGCTGTTCGAGTACGTCGCGGGCCTCGGCTACCTCGCGATCGCCTACATGCCGCCCCGCAACAGCCGGGCCCAGCTCGAGCGGGTGCAGGCCCTCTGCGCCCGGCACGGCCTGATGGAGATCTCCGGGGTCGACATCAACCAGCCGAGGCAGTCCTTCAGCTGCCCCGAGCTGCGCGAGGCCCGCTTCCGCCACCTCGTCGGCACGACCTGGGCCCTCGTGGCCCACGAGCGCCTGTCCTCGATCGATCCCCGCCTGGGCCTCTTCTCCCCGGACAATCCCCTGGCGGCCGAGGGCCTCGGCTCCCGGATCGCCGCCTACGCCCGGGCCGGGCGCGCGCTCGCCCCGGGGCGTCCCGGCGCGGCCGCCGACGTCATCACCGAGCTCGCGAAGGGCAGGTACACGCGATGAGCGAACTAGATCATTCCCTGGCGGCGCCCCTGGCGCGCGGCCTGTATCTCGAGGCCGCCGGTTCGCCGCTGGCCGTCTCGCCCGGCCCCCTGCCCCCGGCCTCGGCCCGGGGCCCGCTCGAGCTCGAGCTGCCCGGCTCGGCCCGCGGCTCCGCCTCCGGCTTCGACGAGGACTCCGCGGCCCGCGCCGCCCAGGCGGCCTTCGCCGCCTGGAGGGCCGCCGACCCCGCCCGCTCGGGCCTCGTTCCCGGCTGCGTCGTCGCGCGCGACGGGCAGGCCGCGGCGGCCTACTGGCCCGGGGCGGAGGTCGGCGAGGCCCGGGCCCGGGCCGCCAGGGCCGATTGCGCGGCCTTCGCCCCGGCCCCGCGGCCGCCCGCCGCGGCGGGGAGCGCGGAGGGCCGCGAGGCCGTGGTGCGAGGCCGCGTCGCCCTGGTGACCGGCGGGGCCCAGGGCTTCGGCGAGGAGATCGCCCGGGGCCTCGCGGCCTCGGGGGCGACCGTCTTCGTGGCCGACCTGAACGCGGCGGGGGCCGAGAAGCTGGCCGCCGCGATAAACGCTGAGTCGGGCCGCGCCGCGGCCTTCGGGCTCGCGGTCAACGTCTCCGACGAGGCCTCGGTGCGGGCCATGTTCGACCAGGCGGCCGCGATCGCCGGCGGGCTCGACCTCGTGGTGAGCAACGCGGGGGTCCTCAAGGCCGGCTCCGTGCTCGAGCAGGACTCGGCCTCCTTCCGCTTCGTGACCGAGGTGAACTACCACGGCTTCTTCCTCGTGGCCAAGTACGCCGGCCTCCTTCTGCGGAGGCAGCGGCGGACCGCCCCGCGTTGGGCGACCGATATCGTGCAGGTCAACTCGAAGTCCGGCCTCGAGGGCTCGAACCGCAACGGGGCCTACGCCGGCTCCAAGTTCGGGGGCATCGGGCTGGTGCAGAGCTTCGCCCTCGAGCTCGTCGAGCACGGCATCAAGGTCAACGCCATCTGCCCGGGCAACTTCCTCGACGGGCCCCTGTGGTCCGACCCGGACCGGGGGCTCTTCGTCCAGTACCTGCGCTCGGGCAAGGTGCCCGGCGCCAAGACGATAGCCGAGGTCAGGTCCTACTACGAGGCCAAGGTGCCCATGCGCCGCGGCTGCGAGGGGGCCGACGTCATGCGGGCCATCTACTACGCCGTCGAGCAGGCCTACGAGACCGGCCAGGCCCTCCCCGTCACGGGGGGCCAGGTCATGCTCGCCTAGGGGAAAGCCATGAAGAGAGCCATCGCCGTCATCGATATCGGCATGACGAACAAGAAGGTCGCCGTCTACGACGAGGGCCTGCGCTGCCTCGACGCGGTCTCGCGGAGCTTCGAGCCCCTGCCCGTAGGGGACGAGGGCCTGCCGGCCCACGACCTTGCGGGCATGGAGGAGTGGCTCCTCGAGCGGCTCGCCGAGCTCGGGCGGCGCCACGCGATAGGCGCCATAGCCGTCGCGACCCACGGGGCCACCATGGTCCTCGTCGGGCCCGACGGCAGGCCCTGCGCGCCCTGCCTGTACTACACGCACGAGCCGGGGCCGGAGTTCCACGAGCGTTTCTACCGACTCGCGGGCGCCCGGCTCCCGCCGGGCGCCCGCGTCCGCGAGGAGCTCCAGGCCGTCACGGGCACGCCCGAGCTCTCCGCGATGATCAACCCGGCCAAGGGCCTTTTCTTCCTCAAGGAGCGCTTCCCCGCGGAGTACGCCCGCGCGGCCCGCGTCCTCTCCTACCCCCAGTACTGGGGCTTCCGCCTCACCGGCCGGGCCGCCTCCGAGGGCACCTACATGTGCTGCCACACCTACCTCTGGGACCAGCTGCGCGAGCGCTTCTCCTCGGTTGCCGAGGCCCTCGGCGCGGCCGCCAAGATGCCTTCGCCCCTGCGGCCCTCCTGGGAGGTCCTCGGCAAGCTCGAGCCCTCGGTCGCCGCCCGCGCCGGCCTCTCGCCCGAGACGATCGTGACGATGGGCATCCACGACTCCAACGCCTCCCTCCTGCCCCACATCCTCAAGGGCCGGGGCCGGGACTTCATCCTCAACTCGACGGGCACCTGGTGCGTGCTCATGCATCCCCAGGAGGGCTACGGCTTCGAGCCCGGGGAGCTCGGGAAGGTGGTATTCTTCAACCGCTCGGCCCTCATGAAGCCGGTCAAGACCGCGATCTTCCTGGGCGGGATGGAGTACGAGACCTGGGGCAGGCTCATAGCCGAGGCCTCCGGCCGGCCGGCCGCCGACCCCGGGGCCCTCGCCTACCCGGCGGTCCTCGAGGAGCGCTCGGCCTTCATCCTGCCGGAGGTCGTGCCCGGCTCGGGGCAGTTCCCCGGCTCGCGGGCCCGGGCGGTCGAGGCCGGCCGCGAGTACGCGTTGGACGACATCAAGGCGGGGAGGGCGATGCCGCCCTTCCTGCGCGACGAGCGCAGGGCCATGGCCGTCCTCAACGCCTCCCTGGTCGTCCAGACCACCGTGGCCCTCGCCCGCGCGGGCCTGGGCAAGGGGACCGAGGTCTACACCGAGGGCGGCTTCCGCAAGAACGCGGACTACAACGCCCTCCTCGCCGCGGCCCTGGGGGACCGGGCGGTCTACCTGACCGACCTGGCCGAGGCCACGGCCTTCGGCGCGGCCCTGACCGCCCTGGCCGCCCTCGAAGGGGGGCCAGGCGGCCTCGAGGGCCTCGCCGGGAGATTCGACGTCGACTACCAGCGCGTGGACCCCCTGCCGGGGGCCGCGGGCTTCGAAGCCTACCGGCGGGCCTACCTGGCCCTCGTCGGCGGCGCGGGCGAGTAAGGGGGAAGCATGAAGACCAAAGCGGTGCGGCTCTACGGGATCGACGACCTGCGGCTCGAGGAGTTCGATCTCCCCGCGATCGAGGACGACGAGATCCTCGCCAAGGTCGTCTCCGACTCGATCTGCATGTCGAGCCACAAGCTCGCCATGCAGGGCGACAAGCACAAGCGGGTGCGCGCCCCCCTGGCCTCGAACCCGGTGATCGTCGGCCACGAGTTCTGCGGCGAGCTCGTCGAGGTGGGGAAGAAGTGGCGGGGCCGCTTCGCGCCCGGGCAGAAGTTCGCCATCCAGCCCGCCCTGAACTACCAAGGCAGCCTCTGGGCCCCCGGCTATTCCTATCCCCACATCGGCGGCGACGCCACCTACGTCGTGATCCCCGCCGAGGTCATGGAGTCCGGCTGCCTCCTCGAGTACGAGGCCGAGGCCTTCTTCATGGGCTCCCTCTCCGAGCCGATGTCCTGCATCGTGGGCGCCTACCACGCCCAGTACCACACCCGCGGCGGCTCCTACGTCCACGAGATGGGCATCAAGGAGGGCGGGAGCCTGGCCCTCCTCGCGAGCGTGGGGCCCATGGGCATGGGGGCCATCGACTACGCGATGCACGCCCCCCGCAGGCCCGCGCGCGTGGTCGTCACCGACATCGACGAGGCCCGCCTCGCCCGCGCCGCCTCGATCTTCACCGTCGAGGAGGCGGCCCGCAACGGCGTCGAGCTCCGCTACGTGAACACGAGGGACCTGCCCGATCCCGTGGCCCGCCTGCGCGGGCTCAACGGCGGCAAGCTCTTCGACGACGTCTTCGTCTTCGCCCCGGTGCGGCCCGTGGTCGAGCTCGGCGACCGCCTCCTCGGGCCCGACGGCTGCCTCAACTTCTTCGCCGGCCCGACCGACACCTCCTTCTCGGCATCGCTCAACTTCTACGACGTCCACTACGAGTCCCATCACCTCGTCGGCACCTCCGGCGGGAACACCGACGACATCGTCGAGTCCCTGGCCATGATGGCGGCGGGGACGCTCAACCCGGTGGCCATGATCACCCACGTGGGCGGCCTCGACGCGGTGGCCGACACCACGATACGGCTCGACAAGATCCCCGGCGGGAAGAAGCTCATCTACACGCACAAGCGCCTGCCCCTCGTCGCCCTGGCCGACCTCGAGGAGAAGGGGAGGGGCGATCCCCTCCTCGCCGAGCTCGCGCGCGCGGTGAAGTCGCATAACGGCCTGTGGTCCAAGGAGGCCGAGGACCTCGTCCTGGCCAAGGCCCCGGCGATATGAGCGGCGCCCGCGGGCGCCTGCAGGCGGTGCTCTTCGACATGGACGGGGTCCTCGCGGACTCCGAGCCCTTCATCATCGCGGCGGCGACGGCGATGTTCGCCGAGCGCCACGGGGCCGCGGTCGAGGCCGAGGAATTCCTCCCCTTCGTCGGGACCGGCGAGGACCGCTTCCTGGGCGGCGTCGCGGAGAAGCGCGGCATCGGGCTCGACCTGCCCTCCGACAAGGAGCGCACCTACGCCATCTACGGCGAGCTGATCCGCGGCAAGCTCGCGGAGCTGCCCGGGGCTGCGGCCTTCGTGCGGGAGTGCCGGGAGCGGGGCCTCAAGACCGCCCTCGCCACGAGCGCCGACCGCCCGAAGATGGAGGCCAACCTCCGCGAGCTCGGCCTGGGCGAGGATGCCTTCGACGCCGTGGTGAACGGCCTGGACGTGGCGCGCAAGAAGCCCTTCCCCGACATCTACCTCGAGGCGGCCCGCCGCCTCGGCGCCGACCCGGGCCGCTGCCTCGTCGTGGAGGACGCGTTGAGCGGCGTAGCGGCGGCCAAGGCCGCGGGCTGCGCCTGCCTGGGCATCACGGGGAGCTTCGACGCCGCGGCCCTGCGCGGGGCCGGGGCCGACTGGACGGCCCCCGACCTGGCCCGGGCGGACCGGGCGATCCTGGGCTAGGCCAGGGCTAGAGGATCGAGCCGGGCTTCAGCAGCTCGGCGTTGCGGGCGCCGAGGCGCATGCCCTCGGCCACGGCCTCGGCCATCGAGCCCCCGGCCGACAGGACCGCGGCGAGGCCGGCCGTGAAGGCGTCGCCCGAGCCCGTGGGGTTGAGGGGGGCGCAGGCCCGCGCGGGCTCCTCGCGCAGCGCCCCGCCGTCCCAGTACCAGGCCGGCTCGGGGCCGCGCGTGACGACGAGGCGGCTGCCCCCCTCGCCCTGGAGCCGCGCGGCGAGCGCGGCGACGTGGGCGCGCAGCTCCGGAAGGCCGGCCCGGGCCGGATCGGCGAGGGGCCAGGTGGCCAGGAGCTCGGCGAGGTTGGGCTTGACCAGGTCGGGCCCGAAGGGCAGGCAGGCCCTGAGGTCGGCGCCCTTGATGTCGAGGACGAGGAGCTTGCCCGCGGCCTTGGCCCGCCGCGCCATCTCCGGCAGGACATGCTCCTCGAAGCCCGGGGCCTTGGTGCCCGAGATCACGACGGCCCCGCACTCGGGCAGGGCCCGGTCGAACTCCGCGAGGACCAGGGCGCCGGTGCCGGGCGCCACGGGCTGGGCCTCCTCGACGAGCTCGGTGGCCGTGCCGTCGGCCCGGTCGACGATCGTGTAGCAGAAGCGGATCTCCGAGCCCGACTCGACCCAGCGCAGCTCGAGGCCGTCGGCGGCGCAGAGCGAGAGGAACCACTCGCGCGTGGGGCCGCCCGCCTGGGTGAGGTGGATGGCGCGGCGGCCGGACTGGGTCAGGACCCGGGCCACGTTCACGCCCTTGCCCGAGGCGTCCACGCGATGCTCGGCCGAGCGGTTGACCTCGCCCTTGAGGATACCCGCGTAAGCGAGGGTCTTCTGGATCACCGGGTTCAGGCACACGACGAGGCAGGGGCTTTCGCTGCTCATGCCGCGACTATAGCTTCTCCCGATCGGCCTCGTCCATATCGGGCCTGTCCGGGCCCTCGCGGCCCGCCTGCCTATGCCGTATACTGAGCTGGAATAGGGGGCCCGCATGGACGACTTCACCTTCCGCAATCCCACCAAGATCATCTTCGGCCGCGGGACCGAGGCGCGGGTCGGCGAGGAGGCCGCCGCCTTCTCCACGAAGGTCCTCCTCCACTACGGCGGCGGGAGCATCAAGCGGACCGGCCTCTACGACCGGCTCATGGCCTCCCTTGCCGCCGCGGGCATCTCCGTGGTCGAGCTGCCCGGGGTCAAGCCCAATCCGCGCCTCTCCCTCGTGCGCGAGGGCATTCGGCTCTGCCGCGAGCGGGGACTCGGCCTCGTCCTCGCCGTCGGCGGGGGGAGCGCCATCGACTCGGCCAAGGCCATAGCCGCGGGCGTGCCCTACGAGGGCGACGTCTGGGACTTCTACGCCGGCAAGGCCGAGCCCCGGGCCGCCCTCCCGGTCGGCACCGTCCTGACCATCCCCGCGGCGGGCAGCGAGGCGAGCACGGGCACGGTGATCACGAAGGAGGATGGCTGGCTCAAGCGGGCCTTCAACTCCGAGCTGGTCTACCCCCGCTTCTCGATCCTCGATCCCGAGCTGGCCTTCACCCTGCCCGACGCCCAGGTCGCCAACGGGGTCGCCGACATCATGTCCCACCTCATGGAGCGCTACTTCACCAACTCGCGGCCCGTCGAGTTCACCGACCGCCTCATCGAGGCCACGCTCCGGACGGTCATCGACGCGGCGCCGCGGGTCATGCGCAAGCGCGACGACTACGATGCCTGGGCCGAGCTCATGTGGGCCGGCACGATCGCCCACAACAACCTCCTCAATACCGGGCGCGAGGGAGACTGGGGCTCCCACGAGATCGAGCACGAGCTCTCGGGGGCCTACGACATAGCCCACGGGGCCGGGCTCGCGACGATCTTCCCCGCCTGGATGAAGCTTGTCTTCTCCCACGACCCGGCCCGCTTCCTGCGCTACGCGGTCGAGGTCTGGGGCGTCGAGCAGTCCTTCGTCGATCCGGAGCGCAGCGCCCGCGAGGGCATAGCCCGCCTCGAGGCCTTCTGGTCCTCCCTCGGCCTCGCGATCAGGCTCGCTGGCCTGGGCATCGGGAGCGAGCGGATCGAGGAGATGGCCGCGAAGGCGACCGAGGGCGGCAGCCGGAAGCTCGGCCATTTCCTGCCCCTCGGCCCGGACGAGGTCCGGGAGATTTACCGGCTCGCCCTGTAGGCCCTCCTCGTCCGGCGCCGCGGGGCCGCCGAAGGGGGGCGGTGCAAGGGGGGTCGGCCGCGGGGCAGATCGGGTCCGGCGCCCCTTGCCCGGATCGACCGCATGTGAGCTGGGGGAAATTCGTGTAATCGTTTACAAATTTTTGTTGACAGTTTGAGGTTTATGGTAAACGATTACATCTGCAAGGATAGCTGTCGCAAGCCATCCGGCTCCCCTGGAGGAACCATGCTGATCGGCATCGCCCCCTGCATCTCCCCCGAGCTCCTCTCCACCCTCCATCGAATGGGCCATGGCGACGAGATCGTCCTCGCCGACGCCTTCTTCCCCGGCGATTCCACCAACTCCCGCGTCATCCGCGCGGACGGGATCCGCATCCCCGAGCTCCTCGACGGAATCCTCGGCCTCATCAACCTCGACTCCTACGTCGAGGCTCCGGTGATGCTGATGGCGCCGGTGCCGGGGGACGAGCTCGACCCCTCGGTGGAGCTGGCCTATCGCTCGGCCATCGATGGGCGCTGGCCGGGCACCCCGCCCTTCGCCTGGATCGAGCGCTTCGCCTTCTACGAGCGGGCCAGGAAGGCCTTCGCGGTGGTCATGACCGGCGAGACGGTCAAGTACGGCAACGTGATCCTCAAGAAGGGCGTCATCCCGGTTTCCAGGTAGGTCCCTGCTTCGGCATTCGGCCAGCGCGTCGCGCTGGCTAGAGAGATTCAAAGAGGAGAGCGTTATGAAGAGAATGTCCATTCTCGCACTGGCCCTCGTCGTCCTCGCGGCCGGTTCCCTGATCGGCTGCCAGTCCAAGTCGAGCAAGCCCGTCATCGGTGCCCTCATCCGCAACCTGGACGAGCAGTTCGTCGCCGACTACGCGGCCAACGTCAAGGTCCTCGCCGAGAAGGCGGGCGTCGAGCTCAAGCTCCTGGACTCCCGATCCGACCAGGCCACCCAGCTCGACCAGCTCAATACCCTGCTCAGCCAGGGCGTGAAGTACTTCGTCATCGTCCCGAACCAGACCGAGGCCACCGAGCAGATGGCCCAGGCCATCGCCAAGAAGAAGGGCGGGGCCGCCTTCTCCAACATCCAGCCCTCCGTCGCGGCCCTCAAGGTCGGCAAGAACTTCTTCCTCGCCTCCAGCCCCGAGTCCGTCGCCGGCCAGATCCAGGCGCAGATCATCGACGACTACTTCCAGAAGAACCCGAAGAAGCTCGGCGCGAACAAGACGATCAACGCCCTCATGCTCCTCGGCCAGCTCGGCCACCCCGCCCAGAAGTACCGCACCGACGCCGTCCTCCAGGGCCTCAAGGACAAGGGCTACACCGTGAACGTCGTCGCCCAGGACACCGCCAACTGGAAGCCGGACGAGGCCCAGCAGAAGATGGACGCCTGGATCGCCGCCTTCAAGGGCAAGTTCAACATCGTCATCACCAACAACGACGGCATGGCCCTCGGCGCCGTCGAGTCCCTCCTCACCGCGAAGTACGTGGACGATCCCAAGGACCTGACCAAGGATACCGACGGCGACGGCACGGTCCTCAAGGTGCCCGTCCTCGGCGTCGACGCGACCCAGGTCGCCCTGAAGTCCATGTCCGAGAACAAGCTCTACGCCACGGTCCTCCAGGACTCCGTCGGCCAGTCCTCCACCGCCTTCGAGCTGGCCCTCGCCATGGCGCAGGGCAAGTACAAGGCCGGCTTCGAGGCCTGGGGCCTGAAGCCCGAGACCACGCCCGGCGACGAGGCCCCGGCCAACGACGCCGCCGTCATCGGCCAGTGCTACCTCGTCCCCTTCAAGGCCGTCACGAAGGACAACTACAAGGAATTCGTGAAGTAATCCGATCCTAGGATAAAATAAACGCGGAGGGCGCAGAGGGCGCGGAGGGAAGAACGGGATGTAAAGAGGGAGATGGGGACGAGAGGATTTGGATGATCGCTTCCCCCCTTTCCCTCTCTCAATTCCTTTTTCCCTTTCCTCCCTCTCCCCTGCGTCCTCTGCGTTGGGAAAATTCTTCATCTGGTTCCGGAGGGGTATAGATGCCGAACGATACGGCCTCGGGCTACGTCCTCGAGATGCTCGGGATATCCAAGAGCTTCCCGGGCGTCCAGGCCTTGAACGACGTCACGCTCAAGGTCCGCCCGGGCACCGTGCATGCCCTCATGGGCGAGAACGGCGCCGGCAAGTCGACGCTGATGAAGTGCCTCTTCGGCATCTACCGCGAGGACTCGGGCGATATCGTGCTCAAGGGCGCGAAGGTCAAGTTCCACAGCGCGAAGGACGCCCTCGTCTCGGGCGTCTCCATGATCCACCAGGAGCTCCTGAACGTGCCCGACCGCTCCGTGCGGGAGAACGTCTGGCTCGGCCGCGAGCCCATGCGCTCCTTCGGGCCCCTGCGTTTCCTCGACCACCGCAAGATGCACGAGGACACCGCGGCCCTCATGAAGAGCCTCGACATGGAGATCGATCCGGCCGACCGGATGGGCGGCCTGTCCATCTCGAAGCAGCAGGCTTGCGAGATCGCCAAGGCGGTGTCGTACGACGCCTCGGTGGTGGTCATGGACGAGCCGAGCTCCTCGCTCACCGAGACCGAGACCGAGCACCTGTTCAGGATCATCCGCGACCTGCGCTCCCGGGGCGTCGCCGTCATCTACATCTCGCACAAGATGAGCGAGATATTCCAGATCGCCGACGAGGTCTCCGTCATGCGCGACGGCAGGATGGTCGGCACCTACGCCGCGAGCGAGCTCGACGAGGACGGCCTCATCCGCCTCATGGTCGGCCGCGACACGACCGACCGCTTCCCGCCCGTGGCCTCGGTTCCCGGGGAGGTCCGCCTCGAGGTCCGCGGCCTCACCGCCGCGAACCCGCGCTCCTTCCGGGACGTCAGCTTCGACCTCAGGCGGGGCGAGATCCTCGGCATCGGCGGCCTGGTCGGGGCGCAGCGCACCGAGCTCGTCGAGGCCCTCTTCGGGCTCCGCGAGGTCGCCTCGGGCGAGATCCTCGTCGACGGCGGGCTCGTCCGCGTGCGCTCGCCGCGCGACGCGATCTCCCACGGCCTGGGCCTCATCACCGAGGACCGCCGGGGCTCGGGCATCTTCCCCCTGCTCTCGGTCACGGTGAACACCTCCGTCGCCTCCCTCGGGCGCTACCTGGGCAAGGCCCGCCTGCTCGAGCACCGGAGGATCGAGTCGGAGGCCGCCAAGCTCAACGAGGCGCTCCGGACGAAGACCCCCTCGATGGGGACGCAGATCCAGAACCTCTCGGGGGGCAACCAGCAGAAGGTCCTCGTGAGCCGCTGGCTCATGACACTGCCGGACATCCTCATCATGGACGAGCCGACGCGCGGCATCGACGTCGGCGCCAAGTACGAGATCTACACGATCATGGCCGAGCTGGCCAGGAACGGGAAGTCCATCATCATGGTCTCGTCCGAGATGCCCGAGCTCCTGGGCATGTCGCACCGCATCATGGTCCTCTGCGCCGGGCGGCACACCGGCACCCTCGAGGGGAAGCAGGCCACGCAAGAGAACATCATGCGCCTCGCGACGCAATTCGTATGAAGGAGGCTCCCTTGGCAGCCAGCAGCACCGTAACGGCCCAGGCTCCCGCCCGGGGCCTCCGCGCCTTCTTGAGCAAGAACACGAACATCGTGACCTTCGTGGTCCTCGCCCTCGCCCTCGGGGCCCTCACGGGCGGCCGGGCCTTCGGCCTGGACTCCATCCAGAACCTGCTCATCGCCGAGTCGGTGCGCGCCTTCGCCGCCCTGGGCGTCGGCATGATCATCATCACGAGGGGGATCGACCTCTCCATCGGCTACGTCGTCTGCCTCGTGGCGAGCGTCTCCGCCTCCTTCGCCCAGACGCCGGACTACGCCGCGGCCCTCTACGCGGGCAAGGACTTCGTCATCCTCGTGCCCATCGCCGCGGGGCTCATGACCGGCGCCCTGTGCGGGCTCGTCAACGGCCTCCTCGTGGCCTACGGCAAGCTGCCTGCCTTCATCGCCACCCTGGGCACCCTGTCCATCGCGCGGGGGCTGCAGCTCATCTACACCAAGGCCGCCGTCGTCGGCTCGCTCAAGCAGCCCTTCAAGAACATCTCGCAGGGCTCGCTCGGGCCCGTGCCCTACCTCGCCATCTACGTGGCCTTCGCGGCCTTCGTCGTCTGGGTGCTGCTGCGGCATACGAGGCGGGGGACCAACTTCTACGCGATAGGCGGCAACCCCGTCGCGGCCCGCGTGTCCGGGATCAACGTCGAGCGCGAGCTCGTGATGGTCTATCTCTACGCGGGCGTGCTCTACGGCATCGCCGGAGTGCTGCAGGCGGGGCGGCTCGGCCTCGCGAACGCGCTCACCGCCAACGGCATGGAGCTCGACGCCATAGCCGCGGTCACCGTAGGAGGCGTCTCCCAGACCGGCGGCGTCGGCACGATGGGCGGCATGATCGTCGGCGTCCTCACCCTGGGCATCATCAACTATGGCATGACCTACCTGGGCGTGGACTCCTACTACCAGCTGCTCATGAAGGGCGTGATCATCATCGTGGCGGTATTCATGGACATGAACAAGAACGCCCGGAGGTAGGGCGCTAGCGGCCGGCGGCCTCCCGGAGTCCGCGGAGGAGGTCGGAGGAGGGATCGGCGGCGAAGGTCTCGCGCCTCGCGCCGCCCTCCCAGGCCAGGGTGAAGCGGGGGAAGACGGGGCCGAACAGGCGGGCGAGGGGCCCGCGGCGGGGCTCGTCCAGCGAGGAGATTTCGGCGCGCGGCACGACTATGTCGATCGCGCGGGACGGAGACGGGGCATTCCTATGGGACTTGAACAGCGCCGAGATCCAGTTCTCGCTGGGGAGGTGCTTGAAGCGGAAGGACGCATCGGTGAGGATGAGCAGGCCCCAGACGCCCCGCTCGTCGCCGGGCTCGAAGTAGGTGCCGATGGCCCGCGCCTGGACCTTCTCGCCCGTCTCGGCCTCGAAATCGCTCCAGAATTTGGCGGCTTCGTCGTTCATGGCCTTCCCTCCCCAGGAAGCGGCATTATACGCCCGGCCCGCCCGACGCGCCAGGGGCGCCCGAGGACGCGCAGGTGAGGGAACGGACGGCCACCATCCGCGACGTGGCCGAGTCCGCCGGCGTCTCCACCGCCACGGTCTCGCGCGTCATCAACGGCGACGGCCGGGTGGTCCCCGGCACGGCCGCCAAGGTCCGGCGGGCCATAGCCGAGCTCGGCTACAACATGAACCAGGTGGCCCGGAGCCTCAAGACGAGGGCCACGAGGACGGTCGGCGTCATCGCCCCCGAGCTGGCCAGCGACTTCTTCATGCTCCTGGCCGAGAGCATGGACCGGGAGCTCTCCGCCCACGGCTACGGCCTCATCGTCTGCTCCTCGTGGGAGAGCGCGGGGGAGGAGGCGAAGCGCCTCCAGCTCCTCGCCGAGCGGCTCGTGGACGGGGTGGTCATGATACCGGCGACGGAGAAGGGACGCCACGTCCGCGGGGTCCAGGAGCGGGGGATCCCCGTGGTGCTGATCGACCGGCTCGCCCGGGACCTCTCCGTCGACGCGGTCCTCGTCGACAACGAGGGCGGCGCCTACGAGGCGACGAGCGCCCTCATAGGCGACGGCTTCCGCCGCATAGGCTTCCTCGGGGGCAGCCTCGCCGTCACGACGGCGCGCGAGCGCCACGAGGGCTACCGCCGGGCCATGGCCGAGGCCGGCCTCGCCGTGGAGCCGGACTTCGAGCGCTTCGGGAGCCTCCACATCGAGTCGGGCTACGGCTCCATGGCCGAGATGCTCTCGCGGCCCGGGGCGCCCGACGCGTACTTCGTCGTCAACGCGGACAACCACGTCGGCGCCACGAACTACCTCATGACGGAGGGCAGGGCCTACCGGGACCGGGTCGTCCTGGCCGCCTTCGACGAGATGCCCTACTCGCCCCTCCTGCAGTGCTGCCGGTATTCCGTTTCCCAGCCCATCGCGGAGATGGGCGCCCTCGCCGCGCGGATGCTCCTCGACCGGATCGAGGGCTCGCGGCAGGGGGAGCCGGAGGTGGTCCGGCTCAAGACTACGCTGATACGGCACGGCTAGGGAGCCGCGCGCCGCTATGATTTACTGATCGACGGAGGTTCTCCATGGCTGACGTGAACGAGATGAAGGTACAGGCCCCGGCCGCGAGGTTCCGCGGCAGCTTGCCGAAGATCGGCATCAGGCCGACCATCGACGGGAGGCGCCGAGGCGTGCGCGAGTCGCTCGAGGAGCCGACGATGGGCATGGCCAAGGCGGCCGCGAGGCTCATCTCCGAGAAGCTCCGGCACCCGAGCGGCCACGCCGTGGAGTGCGTGATCGCCGACGCCTGCATAGGCGGCGTCGCGGAGGCGGCCGCCTGCCAGGAGAAGTTCGAGCGCGAGGGCGTCGCCGTCACCCTCACCGTGACGCCCTGCTGGTGCTACGGCTCCGAGACCATGGACATGGACCCGGCCACCATCAAGGCGGTCTGGGGCTTCAACGGCACCGACCGGCCCGGCGCCGTCTACCTCGCCGCGGTCCTCGCGGCCCATAGCCAGAAGGGCCTGCCCGCCTTCGGCATCTACGGCCGGGACGTGCAGGACATGAGCAGCATCGCGACCATCCCCGCCGACGTCGCCGAGAAGATACTCCGCTTCGCCCGCGCGGGCCTCGCGGCGGCCTGGATGCGCGGCAAGAGCCAGCTCTCCATCGGCTCCGTGTCCATGGGCATCGCGGGCTCCATCGTCGATCCCGACTTCTTCCAGGACTACCTCGGGATGCGCAACGAGTACGTCGACATGAGCGAGATCGTGCGCCGCGTCGACGAGAAGATCTACTCCGAGGCCGAGTACAAGCGCGCCCTCGAGTGGACCAAGGCCAACTGCAAGGAGGGCCCGGACAACAACGCTCCCGAGGCCCAGCATCCCCGCGCCCGCAAGGACAAGTCCTGGGAGACGAGCGTGAAGATGGCGCTCATCGTGCGCGACCTCATGGCCGGCAACCCCGACCTGCGGCGCAAGGGCCTGGACGAGGAGGCCCTCGGGCACAACGCCATCCTCGCGGGCTTCCAGGGCCAGCGCCAGTGGACCGACCACTTCCCCAACGGCGACTTCCTCGAGACCGTCCTCAACTCGAGCTTCGACTGGAACGGCATCCGCCAGCCCTACCTCGTCGCCACCGAGAACGACGCGCTCAACGGCGTGGCCATGCTCTTCGGCCACCTCCTCACCGGCAGCGCGCAGATCTTCTCCGACGTGCGCACCTACTGGAGCCCCGAGGCCGTGCAGCGCGTCACCGGCTGGAAGCCCTCGGGCGAGGCCGCGAACGGCTTCATCCACCTCATCAATTCCGGCGCGACCTGCATGGACGGCACGGGCAAGCAGCGCCTCGGCGGCAAGCCCGCGATCAAGAAGTGGTGGGAGGTCACGCCCCAGGAGGCGGGCGCCTGCCTCGACGCGACCCAGTGGCGCTACGCCTCCCTGGGCTACTTCCGCGGCGGCGGCTACTCCTCGGACTTCCTCACCGAGGGCGGCATGCCCGTCACGATGAGCCGCCTCAACCTCGTTAAGGGCCTCGGGCCCGTCCTCCAGATCGCCGAGGGAATCACCGCCGCCCTGCCCGACGAGGTGCACGACAAGCTCGACAAGCGCACCGACCCGACCTGGCCCACGACCTGGTTCGTGCCCCGGCTCACCGGCTCCGGCCCCTTCGCGGACGTCTACTCCGTGATGGCCAACTGGGGCGCCAACCACGGCGCGATCAGCTACGGCCATATCGGCGCCGACCTCTTGAGCCTCGCCTCGATGCTCCGCATCCCCGTGTGCATGCACAACGTGCCGGAGTCCGACATCTTCCGGCCGAGCTACTGGAGCGCGATGGGCATGGACAAGGAAGGCGCCGACTACCGCGCCTGCCAGGCCCTCGGGCCGCTGTACGGGAAGAGGTAGGCGGCAGTGGGAAAGCGGCCCCGGGGGCGAGGGCTACCCGCGCCCCCGCCGCTTCCTCCATTGGCCGGGGCTGATCCCCTCGGCCTCCTTGAAGGCCGAGTGGAAGCGCTGGAGCGCGCCGAAGCCGGAGCGGGACGCCACCTCGTCGAGGGAGAGCCCCCCTTCCGCGAGGAGCCGCCGCGCCGTCGCGAGCCGGGCCCGGACGATCTCCTCGTGGAGGCTCCTGCCCAGGGCCCTGCGGAAGCGCGTCTCGAGGGAGCGGCGCGAGGCGGGGACGGCGGCGAGGACCTCGGGGACGCCGATCCCCTCGTGCGCGCGGGCGCGGATGAAGGTGGCCGCCCGCGCGACGAGCTCGTCGGGGCAGGCGTAGACCCGCGTCGACTCGCGCTCGGCCACCTCCTTGGGCGGCACGGCGCGGCGGGCCTCCGCGGGCCCCGGGCCCGGGGCTCCCGCCCCGGGGCCCTCGATGAGGGCGTCGAGGGCCCGCGCCGCCTCGTAGCCGATGGCCTCGCAGTCGAGGCGGATGCTCGAGAGCGAGGGGCTCGCGAGCTCGCAGAGGATGTCCTCGTCGTCGACCCCGAGTATGGCCAGGGCTCCCGGCACCGCGATGCCGAGCCTCCCCGCGAGCTCCGTGGCGCGCAGGCCCGTCGTGTCGTTGCAGGCGAAGAGCGCGGCGGGCTTCTCGAGGCCGGCGAGGAAGGCGGCGAGGCCCCCCGGCCTCGCGCCGGCCTCGCCTCCCGCCTCGCGGCCGCTCTCCCACCAGCCCAGGCTCCGCTCGAAGCTGGGCAGGCGCCCGATCGGCCCGGCCCCCTCCTCGAGGGCCTCGACGAAGCCGCGCTTGCGCTCCTGCGACCAAAGGGTGCCCTCGACGCCGAGGAAGGCGAAGCGCGAGAAGCCGCAGGAGCGGAGGTGGAGGGCGGCGCGGCGCCCGGTGAGGCGGTCGTCGTTCGCGACGGTGCGGAAGCCCGGCCGGAGGTAGGCCCCCGCGACGTCGACCAGGGGCAGGCCGAGGGAGGCCAGGCGGTCCGCCTCGGCGGCGCTCTCGATCCGCGCGACGATCCCGTCGCCCTCCCATCCCTCGAGGCTCGCCAGGGAGCGGAACATCCAGCCGTAGCCGAAGAGCCGCCAGTCGGGGCGGGATTTGGCGTAGCGGACGACCCCCCGCGCGATGCCGTGCTCGTAGAAGTCCGAGAGCTCCATGCAGAGGGCGATGTTGCGCATAATGGGATAATATATACGCATTTCGAGTATTGTCGAGCCTGCCCGAGCGACCTAGAATCAGCAGCGAAGAAGCCGAGAGCGGCTTAGGAGGACAACATGGAATACCAGTTCCCGAAGGCGAAGGAGCCGATCCCTTCCGCGGGCAAGGACGACCTCATCGCCATAGCCGGCGCCGGCGGCTTCATCGCGGGCAACCTCGTCGCGTACTTCAAGGGCAAGGGCTTCACGCGCATCCGCGCCATCGACAAGAAGCCGGTCTCCGAGTGGTACCAGACGGTGGGCGGCGTCGAGAACCTCTGCCTCGACCTCTCGATCGAGGAGAGCTGCCGCCGCGCCGTCGAGGGCGCGACCGAGGTCTACAACCTCGCCGCCGACATGGGCGGCATGGGCTTCATCGAGACCCACCGCGTCGATTGCCTGCGCTCCATCCTCATCAACACCCACATGGTCGAGGCCGCCTGGCGCGCCGGCGCCAAGCGCTACTTCTACTCCTCCTCGGCCTGCGCCTACAACACCGACCTGCAGAAGGACCCGCGCGTGCGGGCCCTCAAGGAGAGCGACGCCTATCCCGCCATGGCCGAGCGCGGCTACGGCTGGGAGAAGCTCGTCTCCGAGATGTTCTGCCAGGAGTACTGGGCCGAGCGCGGCCTGGCCACCTTCATCGCCCGCTTCCACAACGTCTACGGCCCCTTCGGCACCTGGGTCGGCGGCCGCGAGAAGGCCCCCGCCGCCATCTGCCGGAAGGTCCAGGAGGCCATCGACTCGAAGTCCGGCGCGATCGACATCTGGGGCGACGGGACCCAGACCCGCTCGTTCATGTACATCGACGACTGCGTGCAGGGCATCGACAAGATCACCCACTGCGACGCGCTCGTAGCCACGCCGATCAACCTCGGCTCCTCCGAGCTCATCGAGATCAACCATCTCGTCAGCCTGGCCGAGGAGATCGGCGGCGTGAAGCTGAAACGGAGCTACGACCCCAGCGCACCCAAGGGCGTCGCCGGCCGCAACTCCGACAATACCTTCATCAAGCAGGTGCTCAAGTGGGAGCCCTCGACCCCCTTCAAGGCCGGCCTCAAGAAGACCTACGACTGGATCGCGACCCAGCGCGCCGCGCGCGCGGCCGGCAGGCGCGTGGTGGACTGAGAGCCGATGCGAAGCGAGCTAGGAGTCCCCATGCCGAGCGATATCGCCGCGCAGCTGGGCGGCATCCCCTACCGCCTCGCCCTCGCGGGGGGCTGGATCGACCAGCCCTTCGTCTCGATGCGGGACCCCGAGCCGCCCGGCTCGATGGTCGTCGTCGCCGTGGAGCCCGAGTTCCGCTTCATGGACCGCTGCGGCATGGCGACGAGCACGAGGAAGGCCGCGGCCGCCCTCTGGGGGGGGCGGCTGCCCCGGGGGGAGCCCGCCGCGCTGGTGCGGGAGCTCTACGCCGCCGAGAACGCGGGCAGGGCCGAGCCCTCGGGGAGCCAGGATATGGTGGGCCTGGTCTACCCGGGGCTGAGCCGCATCGACTACGACCACCGCCACGAGGGGGGCGTCTTCCCCCTGCGAGTACAGACGAACGCGGATCCGGGGACCGCGGCCTGGCTCGAGTCGGTCCTGAAGATCCTCCCGATCGCCCCCCGGCCCTCCGGCTACTCGCCCCTCGGCGTCAAGAACCTCGATCCGGCCTGGGTCCGCCGCCTCGGGGCCTCGGGCAGGGACTGCTTCGCGGCCATAGAGGCCCATGACCTCGCCGGGCTCCAGGCCTCGATGAACGAGTGCACGCTCTGCTGGGAGGCCCTCCTGCCGGCCACCCTCCGGCATCCGACGATCGAGCTCGACCTCGCGGGGATCCAAGCCGCCTACCGCGCCGAATACGGCGGGGCCATGTACTCGGGCTGCGGCGGCGGCTACCTCTTCGTCGCGACCGGGCGCGAGGTGCCGGGCGCCTTCGGCTTCCGCGTCCGCCTTCCGGGGAAGGAGCTCGAGCCTTGAGCCGCGCCTTCGTCTCCGGGGCCTTCGACGATATCCGCTCGCGGCAGATCCGCTTCCTCGAGGAGGCCTCGCGCCTCGGGAGCCTGACCGTCTGCCTCTGGCCCGACGAGGCCGTCGCGCGCGTCGCGGGGGCGGCGCCGAAATTCGGCCTGGCCGAGCGGCGCTACTTCCTCGAGAGCATGCGCTTCGTCGACCGCGTCCTCGTCGCCCCCGAGGCCCTCGATCCCGATACCCTCGAGCTCGGCGCCGCCGATCCCGGCGTGGCAGGCGCGGCCGGCGCGGCCGGGGGGCTGCGCGGGGCCGCCTGGGTCCTCCCTCCCGAGCCCGCGCCGCCCGGCGAGGGCCCGAGCGCGGCGAAGCTCGCCTTCTGCGCGCGCGCGGGCCTCGAGCCCCGGGCCCTCCGCGCGGCCGAGCTCGGGGGCTTCCCCTACGAGGCCCCGCCCTACGGCGCCCCCATCGAGGGCGGCCGGCCCCGCGTCATCGTCACGGGCTGCTTCGACTGGTTCCACTCGGGGCACGCCCGCTTCTTCGAGGAGGCGGCCGCCTACGGGGAGCTCAACGTCGTCATCGGCTCCGACGAGAACCTCCGCCTCCTCAAGGGCGAGGGCCACCCCCTCTTCCCCGCCGAGGAGCGGCGCTACGTCGCGGCCTCCATGCGGAGCGCGGCCCGCGTCCTGGTCGCGAGCGGCTCGGGCTGGCTCGACGCCGAACCCGAGATCGTCGCGCTCGGCGCCTCGCGCTACGTCGTGAACGAGGACGGGGACAAGCCGGAGAAGCGCCGCTATTGCGAACGGCAGGGCATCGAGTATATCGTCCTCAAGCGGAGCCCGAAGGAGGGCCTGCCCCGCCGCGCGAGCACCGACCTGCGCGGCTTCTAGGGAAGGAGGAGGGACGATGCGCTACGCGCTCATACTCGCCGGCGGCTCCGGCACCCGGCTCTGGCCCCTCTCCCGCGACGCCTCGCCCAAGCAGCTCATCCCCCTGCTCGAGGGCCGCAGCCTCCTCGAGGAGGCCTACCTGCGCCTCGAGGGCCTCGTGCCCGAGGAGCGGCGGCTGGTCTGCGCCGCGCGGCGCTACCGCGATCCCGTCATCCGGCGCCTGCCCTCCCTCGCCGCCGCCGGCCCCTCCGGCGTCCCCCGCTACGTCGGCGAGCCCGAGGGCCGGGACACCCTGGCGGCTATCTACCTCTCCTGCGCCCTCGTCGCCCGGGAGGACCCCGACGCGACGGTGGGCCTCTTCACCTCGGACCACGTCATCAGGCCAGCGGCGCGCTTCCGCGAGATCGCGGGGCGGGCCTACGCCCTGGCCGAGGCCTCCCCGGGAAGCCTCGTCACCTTCGGCGTCGTGCCCGACCGGCCGGCGACGGGCTTCGGCTACGTCGAGCTGGGCCCGGAGCTCGCCGGGGCCGCGGCCTCGCCCGGCGCGCGGCGCGTCTTGCGCTTCCGCGAGAAGCCGGACGCGGCTACCGCGGCCTCCTTCCTCGCCGCCGGGCCCGGCCGCTACCTGTGGAACTCGGGCATGTTCGTGTGGAAGGCCGCCACCTTCCTCGAGCTGGCGCGGCGCTACGAGCCGGCCCTGGCGGCCTCGATCGACGCGGTGGCGCGCGGCGCGGGCCTGCCCGGCTTCGAGGCGGAGCTGGCCGCGGCCTACCCCGCGCTCAAGAAGATCTCGGTCGACTTCGGCTTCATGGAGCCGGCCTCCCGGGATCCCGGCGTCGAGATCGCGGTCCTGCCCCTGGACCTCGAGTGGCTGGACATCGGCTCCTGGCCGGCCTACGGCGAGCTCCTCCCGCGCGACGAGTCGCGCAACGCGGCCTCGGGCGAGGCGGCCCTCGTCGAGTGCTCCGGGACCCTCGCGGTCTCGACCGAGCCGGGGCACCTGGTCGCCTGCCTCGGCTGCGAGGACCTCGTCGTGGTCCATACGCCCGACGCCACCTTGGTCTGCCCCCGCTCGCGCGCCGACGAGCTCAAGAAGCTCTACGGCCCGGTCTCGGAGCTCGAGGGCGGCCGCTACAGATGAAGCGCTGCGCGAACTACCTCGCCGGGGTCGGCTACGCGACGATCTTCGGCTTCTCCTTCCTCGTCACGAAGGACGCCCTCGCGGCCCTCGATCCCTTCGAGCTCCTCTTCCTCCGCTTCGGCCTCGCGGCCCTGGCGATCGGGGCCCTGGCCCTGGCGGGCCTCGTGAAGCTCGAGTACCGGGGCAAGCCCAAGGCCGACCTCGCCCTGGCCTGCCTCTTCCAGCCCCTGCTGTACTTCGCCTTCGAGACCTTCGGCATCAAGGAGACCTCGACGAGCACGGCGGGCATCCTCATCGGGGCCCTGCCGGCGGCCGTCGCCGTCCTCGGCGCGCTCATGCTCAAGGAGCGCCTCTCCCTCCGCCAGGCCGCCTCCCTCGGGCTCTCGATCGCGGGCGTGGCCCTCGTCGCGGCCTGGGGCGCCATCTCGGGCTCGGGCGCGGAGCGGGGGGACAGCCCGAGGGGGATACTCCTCATCCTCGGGGCGGTCGGGAGCGCGACCTTCTTCAACATCTACTCGCGCAAGTCCAGCCGCAGCTACGGCCCCATCGAGACCACCTTCGCGATGATGCTCACCGGGGCGATCGTCTTCGGGGCCGTGGCCCTGGGCCGCGGCGCCGCCCTCGGGCGCCTGGCCGGCCCCGAGGGCCTGGCGGCCCGGGCCGCCTCGGCCTGGGTCGGGATAGCCTACCTGGGCCTCCTGTCCTCGGTCCTGGCCTTCTTCCTGGTCAACTTCACGCTCTCGCGGCTCATGGCCTCGCAGTCGGTGGTCTTCGCGAACCTGACGACGGTGGTCACCGTGGCCGCGGGGGTCGTCCTGCGGGGCGAGGCCTTCGGCGCGGTCCAGGCGATCGGGGCCGCGGCCATCGTCCTCGGGGTCTGGGGCACGAACGCGGCGGCCCGGCGGGGCCGCGCCTAGACCGGCATCTCGTACACGCGGTAGCGCCGGGAAGGCCGGCCGCCTAACTTGTTCACCGCGTTGACCATGGCCCAGTTGTCCTCGAGCACGTAGTTGACCTCCATGGTCAGCCGAGGCTCGGCCATGCGCTCCCACATCGCCCGGTACAGGAGGCTGTCGATCCCCCTGCCCTGGTAGCCCTCGGCGACCCCGAGCCCGAACATGCGGTAGCGGTGGAGCCGCGGTATGCCCCAGAGCAGGCGCGCCCAGCCGAAGGGGAGCATGCGGCCGCCCGTCCTCTTGAGGATCTGGTTGAGGTCGGGGAGGGTGAGGGTGAAGCCCACGTCGCGGCCCTCGGGATCGCGCGCGAAGAGGACGAGCTCGGGCCGGAGGATGGGCCTGAGGTCCCGCGCCATGGCGGCTATCTCCGCGTCCGTGATGGGGGAGATGCCCCAGTTGTCCTTGAGCGAGCCCAGCGAGAGCCGGGCGAAGAGCTCGACCTCCTCGTCGAAGCGCGAGAAGTCGAGGGTCCTGATCGTGATCCCATAGCGTTGGGCGACGGCGTCGGTCAACGTGAGGATGCGGTCGGGTATGCGGTAGCCGTCGGGTATGGAGAGCTCCCAGCACAGGAGGTCCTTGGCCTTGGCGAGGCCGTAGGCCTCGAGGAGGGCCGCGTAGGCGGGATGGTTGTAGGGGGCCATCACCACGGGCTCGGGCTCGAAGCCCTCGACGACCAGGCCCCACTCCTGGGAAACGAAGCTCCAGGGCCCGCGCATGGTCAGGATGCCGCGCGCGGCGAGCCAGTCCCGGGCCGCCCCGAGGAGGAGCGCCGCGTCCCCGCGGGCCAGAGCGCCCTCGGGATCGGCGCACTCGAAGTAGGCGAACATGCCGATCGCCGATCCCCAGGCCTCGAGGGCGAGGCGGTCGACCAGGGCCGCGATCCGCCCCACGGCCCGGCCCCCGCGCTTAAGGAGGAAGAGCCGGTAGTCGCAGTGGGCCAGGTAGGGATTCCGGTCCGGATCGAACTCCGCGGCGAGGGAGGCCCGCAGGGGCGGCACCCACATGGGGTCGCCGCGGTAGAGGCGGGAGGGGAGGGCGAGGAACTCCCTGAGCTCGCGCCCGGACTCGACGGGGACGATGAGGGCCCGAGCCTCCCCCGAGCCCCTCATGGCGCGGCCCCCTCGAGCCAGGATTCGAGGCGGGCGAGGGCCTCGGGGAAGTTGGCCCGGCCGAGGCCGAGGCGGAAGCGGGCGCGGTCCGCGCCGTAGCAGGAGCCGGGGAGGAGGAGGACCCCGGCCTCGCGCGCGAGGGCCCCGGCGAGGGCCTCGGCGTCGCGGCCGAAGCGGGCCGAGGTGTCGGGCCCGAGGGCCGGGAAGGCGATGGAGCCGCCCTCGGGCGCGATCCAGGAGGCGAAGCCGGGCCGGCGCGCGAAGAAGGAGGCGGCGAGGGCCGCGTTGGCGCTGACGAGGCCGAGGCTCCGCGCGGCGAGGAGCTCGAGGTGGCGAACGGCGACCCCGGCGAGGAGCTCCGAGGGCCCCGAGGAGCAGATCGAGTTGTAGTCCTTGACCACGGCGACCGCGTCGAGGAGGTCGGCCCGCCGCGTCGCGAGCCAGCCGATGCGCAGGCCCGCGAGCCCCGAGCTCTTGGAGAGCACGTTGAGCGAAACCCCGTTCTCGTAGGCCTCGCAGGCGGCGGGCAGCCGGCGCGCGCCCTCCAGCTCGAGGTAGCGGTAGACCTCGTCGACGAGGAGGATGGTCCCGCGCAGGCGGCAGAGCTCGACCACGCGCGCGAACTCCTCGGGCCGCATGAGGGCCCCCGTCGGGTTGTGGGGGGCGTTGAGGACGACGAGCTTGGCCGGCTTCCGGAGGAGGGAGGCGAGCTCCTCCGGGTCGAGGAGCCAGCGCCCGCCCTCGGGCCGGAGGGTCCAGGGCTCGACCTCGCAGCCGAGGGCCCGCGGGATCTCCGCGAGGGACTGGTAGCAGGGCTGGTTGACCAGGACCCGGTCGCCGCGCTCGAGGGTCGCGAGGCAGAAGTTGAGGATGGCCTCCTCGGCGCCGGCGTGGACGAGGACGCCCTCGGGCCCGAGGCCCCCGTAGAGCCGGGCTATGTCGGCGCGGAGGGCGGGGGCGCCCCGGGACTCGGTGTAGCCCAGGCGGAGCTCGAGGAGGGCCTCCTCGGCGCCGGCCTCGAGGGCGAGGAGCTCGCGGACCGGGATGCTCTCGCAGTCGGAGGAGCAGAGGAGGTAGGGGGTGGAGAACTCGTGCGCGGCGAAGAAGCGCTCGAGTCGGAAGGGCTCGAAGAATGCCATGGGGCAATAATAGCGAGCCGCGGCCGGAACGCAAGGGCGCGGGCCGAGGCCGCCCGAGCCTTAATCGAAATTTCGCTTGCGCCCCCGTCCGGGCTCGTCCATACTTCCCCCATGCCCAGACCCTTCCGCCTCAGGGCCCGAGGCGACCTGAGCGAGGACGCGAGGCTCATCGAGGCCCTCCTCTTCCTCTACCCGGCGACCCTCCTCGCCTTCGGCCTCGCCATCGAGGGCTTCGACCTCGGGGCGGTGGCCCGGGGCCTCGCGGTCATCGTGCGCGAGCCGGACACCCTGATCAACGACTACGTCGCGCACGCGGGCCTGGGCGCCCCCTTCGTCAACGCGGGGCTCTGCTCCCTGGCCGCCTTCGCCCTGATCCGCGCCCTGGGCGCCGTCGTCTCGGGGCCGGCCATCGCGGCCGTGCTCACGATCGCCGGCTTCGCCCTCTTCGGCAAGAACGTCTACAACATCTGGCCCGGCATGATCGGGATCTGGCTCTTCTCCCGGCTCGTCCGGAGGCCCTTCGCCGAGTTCCTCATCGTCGCCCTCTTCGGCACCGCCCTCTCCCCCCTCGTGAGCGAGGTGACCTTCGGCCTCGGCCTGCCCCCGGCCCTCGGCCTCGTCCTGGGCCCGGCCGCGGGGATGCTGGCGGGCTTCTGCCTGCCCTCCCTCGCCAAGCACCTTTTGCAGCTCCACCAGGGCTACAACCTCTACAACATCGGCCTCACCGCGGGCCTCGTCGGCACGGCGGTCATGTCCCTCTTCCGCGCCTTCGGCATCAAGGTCGACGGGGGCGGGGCCTGGTCAACGGGCAACCGCGAGGTCTACCTCCCCTTCCTCCTCGGCCTCTTCGGCTCCATGATAGCCTTCGGCCTCGCCATGGGCCCCTCGATCCGCTCGGGCCTGCGGGGTATCCTCTCCTCCTCGGGGCGGCTGGTGAGCGACTTCGTGCGGAGCTACGGCATCGGCCCGACCCTCGTCAACATGGGCCTGGTGGGCCTCGTCGGCTCGGCCTACATCCTCGCCGTGGGCGGGGACTGGAACGGGCCGACGATCGGGGGCCTGTTCACCATGGTCGGCTTCGCCGCCTTCGGCAAGCACCCCTTGAACATCGCCCCCGTGATGGCCGGGGTGGCCGCCACGGCCCTCGTCTCGACCTACTCTCCCGCGGCCCAGGGCCCCATCCTGGCCGCCCTCTTCGGGACGACCCTGGCCCCCCTGGCCGGGCGCTTCGGCCCCCTGGCCGGCTTCGCCGCGGGGGCCCTCCACCTCACGGTGGTGAGCAACGTGGGCTACCTCCACGGGGGGCTCAATCTCTACAACAACGGCTTCTCCGGCGGGCTCGTGGCGGCCATCCTCGTGCCCCTCTTCGAGGCCCTGCGGGAGAGGAGGCGCCATGGACGCTGAAGTCATCCAGCTCATGCGCATCGGCGAGGAGCTCCTGAAGTACCTCTACCTCGAGGGGGCCCGCTCGATCAGCATCCGCTACGAGTTCGGCTTAGGCGACGCGAGCTGCCTCGCCATAGCCCCCGATCTCGTCCTCGAGGAGGAGCGCCTGGCCGAGCTGCGCAAGAGCCTGAAAGGGCCCCTGCAGCCCGAGCTCTCCGAGTACTACGGCATCCTCGTGGGCAAGCGGATCGACGCCTCGGAGCTGGCCTTGGCGGCGACCATGGCCGAGGCGGGCTACATCGACTCCGATCCCGAGCGGGGCACGAGCATCCTCATGAGCCGCCGTACGCCCGCGAAAAGTTAGCCGACAGCGTTTCCCCGGCATCCTCGGCCGGGCGGCCGCGGATGGCCGCGATGCCCGCGACTACCTTTACTATGTCGCCCAACGCGCAGTAGGCCGAGCCCCGCGGGGGCTGCCAGGGGGCGTCGGTCTCCGAGAGCAGTCGCTCCGCCGGCAGCGAGGCGCAGGCCTCGATCGCGCGCTTGTGCCCGTTCAGGACGACGGCGCCGAAGGAGAAGTAGGCCTCGACGCCCCGCGACAGGAGCGAGGCGGCCTCCCCGGCGCCGCCCGAGTAGGAGTGGAATATCGCGGCCGGGAGGCGCTTGAGGCGCGGGGAGTACTCGAAGGCGAGGTCCATGGCCTTGCGCAGGTGGAGGATCAGCGGCAGGCCGCGGCGCTCGGCGATCCCGAGCTGGAGCTCGAAGGCCTCGCGCTGCGCGGCCTCGTTCTCCGGGCTCCGGACGAGCCCGGGGCGGTCGCCGAAGAAGTCGAAGCCGGCCTCCCCGATCGCGGCTATCCTGCCCTCGGCGGCCAGGCGCTCGAGGAAGCCGGGGTCCCCGATGCCGAGGGCCTGGGGGTGGATGCCGAAGCTCGCGACCGCGGCCAGGCCCCCCGCCGCGAGGCGGGCGCGGAGGGCCTCGCTGGCCTCGAACTCGGGTCGCTCGTGGCTGGCGGCGCAGCCCTTCCAGGCGAGGCCCCGGGCGGCCTCGGGGAAGCCCGGCTCGAGCCGGGCGAGGTCGACGAGGTGGAGGTGGGCGTCGGCGAGCATGGCCAGAGTATAGCCTGTCCGGGGCCTGCGCGCCCGCGAGGCCCCGCGGCCTCGGGCGCCGGGGGCCCTCAGCCCTCCAGGAAGACCGTGTCGCCCGGCCGCGCCACCACCCTGGCCGCTCCCTCGCCGAGGACGGACTCGAGCTCCTCCGTGCGCCGGCCCTTGGCCGCGAGGAGCTCGGCCGAGGAGAGGGAGCTTATGACCTTGGCCGCGTCGTTCACGAGGACGACGTCCCCGCGCTCGAAGCTCCCCTCGACGCCGACGACGCCCGCGGGCAGGAGGGAGTTGCTGCCGCGCATCGCGGCGAGGGCTCCGGGATCGACGAGGATGCGGCCCTTGGGGCGCTTGTTCTTGATCCAGCGGTCGCGGTTGCGCAGGCCGCTCGCGGCCTCGAAGAGGGTCCCGACCCGCTCGCCCGCGAGGATGCGCGATATCGCGCGGCTTTCGCGGCCGTGGGCGATGACGACGCGGCAGCGGGCGTCTCGGGCTATGCCCACCGCGAGGAGCTTGGTCCTCATCCCCCCGGTGGAGAACTCCGTGCCCTTGCCTCCGGCCGCGCCGAGTATCTCGGGGCCGAGCTCGCGCACGTAGGGTATGGGCCTGGCCCCCGGGTCCTCGCGGGGGTTCGCGTCGTAGAGCATGTCGACGTCGGAGAGGATGACCAGGAGCTCGGCGTCGATCTTGCTCGCGACGTAGGCCGAGAGCTGGTCGTTGTCCCCGAAGGCGATCTCGGCGGTGGAGACCGCGTCGTTCTCGTTGAACACGGGGATCACGCGGCGCTCGAGGAGGACCTCCACCGTGGAGCGGAGGTTGAGGTAGGCCTCGCGGTCGTCCCAGGTGTAGCGGGTGACCAGGACCTGGGCGGCGGTCAGTCCGTAGACCCCGAAGGCCCTGCGGTACTCGTCCATGAGCAGGCTCTGGCCGATGGCCGCGCAGGCCTGCTTCGTGCGCAGGTCCTTGGGGCGCTTGGCCAGGCCGAGCTCGCGCGCGCCCATGCCCACGGCTCCCGAGGTGACGACGATGATCTCGCGGCCGGCGCGGGAGAGGTCGGCGAGCTCCGCCGCCACGCGGTGGAGGAACTCGGCGTCGATGCCCCCGGCCTCGCGGTCGGGGCCGCCGGAGAGCCGGCCCGGCGCGTCCTTGGGCCGGGCTATGGTGTTCGTGCCGATCTTGATGACGACGCGCTTGGACTCGGCCAGGGCGCGCCGCGCCGCCCGCTCCGCGGCCGAGGCCGCCCCGGGCTTCCGCGGCCCCTCAGTTCCCGCCATAGCGCTTCCCCCTCTCCTCCGGCAGCTCGGCGTGCTCGAAGCGCCGCGAGCCCGAGGCGTAGTCGGCGACGAGCTGGCCCGAGCCCTCGAGGAGCCACTTGTAGGTCATGAGGCCCTCGAGGCCCATGGGGCCGCGGGCGTGGAGCTTGCCCGTCGAGATGCCGAGCTCGGCCCCGAGGCCGTAGCGGTAGCCGTCGGCGAAGCGGGTGCTCGCGTTCCAGTACACCGAGGCCGAGTCGACCTCGGCCATGAAGCGCCGGGCGGCCTCCCGCGAGGAGGTCGCGATGGCGTCCGTGTGGCCCGAGCCGAACTCGTTGACGTGGGCGATCGCCTCGTCGAGCGAGCCGACGACCTTCACGGCCATGACCAGGTCGAGGTACTCGACGGCCCAGTCCCCGCCGCCCTTGGGCGACCGGCCGGGGCCGGGGCCGAGGATGGCCAGGCTCCGAGGGCAGAGCTCGAGGCGGACCGAGGCGGACTCGAGGGCGGCCGCGATGGCCGGAAGCGCGCGTTGCGCGATCCCGGAGTGGACCAGGAGGACCTCGGCCGCGTTGCAGGCCGCGGGATACTGGGCCTTCGAGTCGAGGGCGAGGGCCGAGGCCATGGCCACGTCGGCGTCCTCGTGGACGTAGAGGTGGCAGATCCCGTCGGAGTGGCCGAGGACCGGGATCCGGCTCGACTCCTGGATCCGGCGGACGAACTGCTTGGAGCCCCGGGGTATGACGAGGTCGACGTAGCGGTCGAGCGCGAGGAGCTCGGCCACCTCCTCCCTGGTCTCGAGGCAGGAGAGCCAGCCGGCGGGGAGGCCGGCCTCGGCGCCGGCGGCCGCGAGGAGGGCGGCGAGCTCGCGGTTGGTGCGCTCCGCCTCCCGGCCCCCCTTGGCGACGATGGCGTTGCCGCTCTTGATGGCCAGCCCGGCCATCTGCACGAGGGCGTCGGGGCGGCTCTCGAAGACGAGGGCCACGAGGCCGATCGGGCAGGATATCCGCCTGAGCTCGAGGCCAGCGTCGAGGCGGCGGGCCTCGAGGATCCTGCCCGCCGGATCGGGCAGGCGGGCCAGGGCCGCGAGCATCGCGAGGGACTCGGCGAGCTTGCCCTCGTCGTAGGTTAGGCGCTTGAGAAGGGGAGGGGCGAGGCCGGCGGCGCGGGCGGCGGCGAGGTCGGCCTCGTTGGCCGCGAAGATCCGGCCCGAGCCCTCGCGCAGGCGGGCCGCGGCGAGGGCCAGGGCCCCGTCCTTGATCCCGGGGCCCAGGGCCAGGAGGGCGCGGGCGGCGGCGGCCCCCGCGCGGGCCAGTTCGAGCGTATCCATGGATAGAAACTAGCAGGGGGAGGGGGCGGCGCGCAATGGGAGCCCGAGGCGGGGCCCTCAGGCGCGGCGGAGGAAGAGGGAGGCGATCCAGGCGAGGAGGGCGATCCAGAGGAGGACGAAGAGGAGCGCGGCCGCCCTGCCGGCCTTCGCGTCCATCCGCTCCCCCGAGGCGAGGCGCTTCCAGGCCTCGCGGCGGCAGCGCGCGGCCACCTCGGGGGGGATGAGGCTGAGGGCCCAGGCCGCCAGGGCGGGCAGGATGACCAGGTCGTCGAGCTGGCCGAGGAGGGGAATGAAATCGGGGATGAGGTCCACCGGGCTCGCCGCGTAGGCGAGGGCGGCGATGATGACGACCCGGGCGAGGCGGGGCGTCCCCGGGTCGCGCAGGGCGAGGTAGGCGGTCCAGAGCTGCCGCTGGAGGCGGGCGGCGCGGCGCCTAAGGCGGGCGAGGGCGGGCCGCTGCGGGCGGCGGGCCCCGGGCGCGGCTCGGTCCGGAAGGTCCTTTCCCATGCCGGGATTCTAGCGAGCTTCGACCCCTCGGCATAGGCTCGGGCGCGATTTGCTTCGGCCCGCGGCCCCGCCTATACTGGGAGCAGAGTGGCATCGTGAGAACACGCAGCATCGGCTCCCTCCTCGCCCTGGCGGCCTCGCTCCTCCTCTCCTGCTCGGAGGGCCGGGGCGCCGCGCCCGGCGAGGCCCGGGCGCCCCGGGGCGAGGCGGGTCCCGCGCGGGAAGCCCCCCTGGCCGAGCCCTCGGCGGCCGCCCGGAAGCTGGCTGCACGACTCGCCGCCGGCGGGGGCCTCCGCGCGGCGACCACCGCCACGCGCAGCATCTACGAGCCCCCCGACCCCGGCGAGCCCGGGAAGGGCTTCGGCGGCTTCCACGCCCGCCTCGCCGCGGACTTCGCCTCCTGGCTCGGCGTGGGCTTCCGGATCGAGGTCCTCCCCTTCGACCGCTTCTTCTCCGTCGGCGGGAAGGTCTACGGCGAGGGCCTCCCCCCGCCCCCGGCCGGTTCCCGCTCCGATGTCTTCGAGGGCTACGACCTCATCGTCCACAGCCTCGCCCCCCTGCCCTGGCGCGAGCCGCTCATGCGGGTCCTGCCCTTCCTCCCCAACCGCATCCTCACGATCACCCGCGCGGGGGAGGAGCTCGCGAGCCTCCGCGACCTCGCGGGCAAGACGGCCGTCGTCTCGGCGCGGTCGAGCTACGAGTCCTCGCTCCGCGCGATCCGCGAGCGGCTCGGCCTCGGCTTCGCCATCGTCGCCCTGCCCGACGACCGGCTCGACGCCTACGCCGAGGTCCAGGAGGGGAGGGCCGATCTCACCCTCCGCGACGCCGACACGGCCGCCTACCTCGCCCCCGCCTATCCCGGCCTCTCCATCGGCCTCCCCGTCTCCGACCTCCAGCTGACCGGCTGGGCCGTGGCCCCCGAGGACGGGGAGCTCGAGGCGGCCTTCCGGGAGTACCTCGCGGCGGCCAAGGCCTCGGGCTCCTACGCCCGGCTCTGGCTCGAGTGCTTCGGCATGAAATTGGAGGACTACTACAGCCTCCTGCGCTACCGGGAGGCCGCGGCCCTCGCGCCGACCGGGCCTCAGCGCGCCCGCCTCGAGAGGATCAGGCGCGCTGGCGGGCTCAGGGTGGCCATCCAAGCCGAGCTCAGCGTCTACGAGCCGCCCGCGGGAGATTCCGGAGGCGAGCCCCGGGGCCTGCACTACCTCCTCGTGAAGCGCCTGGAGCGGGACCTCGGTATCCCGGTCATCCTGCGGCCGGTCCGCTTCGAGGACTTCCTCTCGCTCGGCGGGAGCGTTCCCGAGCGGGCCAAGACCGATCCGAGCTACTCCTACGCGCCCGATCTCCTCGAGGAGGTCGAGCTCTACGTCGGGAGCCTGAGCCCCCTCGCGTGGCGGAAGAAGTTCCTGCGCTTCGTCGGGCTCTACCCCAATCGCCTGATGTACGTCGGCCGCGGCGGGCTCGGGCTCGATTCCCCCGCGGCCTTGGCCCGGCTCCGGCTGAGCCTCCTGCCCGACACGAGCTACGAGTCCTGGCTCCGCGCCCGCGAGGCCGAGCTCGGATCGCGCCTCGGCTTCCTGCCGGCGGGCAGCGAGCGGGCCGCGGTCGAGGCCGTGGCAGCGGGGAAGGCCGACCTCACCATCTCGGACGCCACCATCGGCCTCGCCCTCCTCCGCGAGTACCCGGGGCTCTCGATGGCGCCGGCCTCGAGCGAGGTCGACACCATCTCCTGGGCCGTCGCCAAGGGCGACGAGGACCTGGCTTCCCTGCTCGACTCCTGGGTCGAAGCGATCAAGGGGGACGGGAGCTTCGAGGGCCTCTGGCTCGAGTCCTTCGGTTCCTCCTTCGCGGAGTACCTCGGCATGATCGCCGCGGAGGACTAGAGGGTGCGCTTCAGCTCTCGGCTCAGCCTGGTCCTCCTCCCGGTCGTCCTCCTCCCGGCCATCCTCGCGGGGAGCATCCTCTTCGCGACCACGAGGCTGACGGTCCGCGATCTCTACTTCGAGGCCCTCGACCTCGAGCTGAGGGCCCTCGAGCGGCAGTCCGAGCTCGAGGCCGAGCTCCTCGACCGCCTCGGCGTCGCCGCCTCGCCCTTCTACTCGAAGAGCGCCCGCAAGAAGCTCGCGGCCTTCGCCGCGGGCCTCTCGGGCACCCCCGGCGCTTTCCTCATCCTCGACGAGGCTGGCCGGATACTCCTCGGGCCTCCCGGGATCGAGGCCGGGGAGGCCGAGCTCCTCGTCGCCCCCTTCGGCGCCGATCCCGGGCGCCGCCTCGTCAGCTTCCCGGCCGAGGGGCTGCGCTACATCGGCCGGGAGCTTCTCCTCCCGGCCTGGGGCTGGAGGGCCTTCGCCCTCATCGACGAGGGCCTGCCGGCGCGGACCGCCTTCTCCCTCATCGTCCCCGCCATCGCCTTCCTCGCCGCCGGGGCCTTGGCGGCCGGGGCGGCCGCCCGCTTCCTGGCCAGGAGGGTCTCGCGGCCCGTCGAGCGCCTCGTCGCCGCGACGCGGCGCATGGGCTCAGGCGAGCTCTCGGCCCGGGCCGAGGCCCGGGGCGACGAGGAGTTCCTCGACCTCGCCTCCTCCTTCAACGAGATGGCGGGCCGCCTCGCCGAGATGACCTCGGGCCTCGAGGCCACCGTGGCCAGCCGCACCGAGGAGCTTTCGGCGGCCAACGCGGGGCTCCGGTCGGCCCTGGAGGAGCTCCGGGAGGCCCAGGACCACATCGTCCGCTCGGAGCGGCTCTCCGCCCTCGGCCAGCTCTCCGCCGGCATCGCCCACGAGCTCAATACCCCCTTGGGAGCCATCGCCTCATCGAACCGGAGCCTCTCCGAGATACTTGACCGCGACCTGATCCCGGCCCTCTCCCTCGCCGCGGGCCTCGGCCCCGAGCGGCTGGCCTGCTTCCTCCACCTCCTCGAGCTCGGCCTGGCGGGCGCCTCGGGCCGGCTGGACTTCCCCGACCGGGCCGCGGCCCGCGCGGCCCGGCGCTCCCTCGCCGTCAAGCTCGAGGAGGCGGGCTCCCCGGCCGCGGCCGAGCTCGCCTCCCTCGCCGAGGAGCTCGGGGTCGTCTCCCTCCTCCTCTCCGATGAGGAGGGGCTCCTGGGCTTCTTCGCCGACCCCGAGTGCGCGGCCCTCCTCGAGTCGGCCTCGGGCCTGGTCGCGGCGCGGCGGGCCGCGCAGATCGTGGAGACGGCTGCCTCGAAGGCTGTTGGCGTGGTCGGGGCCCTCCGGGGCTACCTCCTCCCCGACCGGGGGGAGGCGAGCCTCGAGCCCGTCGACCTGGCCGCGGAGATCGAGACCGTCCTGGTCCTCGTCCATCACCGGAGCAAGCTCGGCGTCGAGCTGAGCCGCAGCTTCGAGCCGGGGCTCATGGCCCTGGGCACGGCCGCCGGGCTCGGCCAGGTCTGGATGAACCTCGTCAACAACGCCCTCCAGGCCATGGAGTACAAGGGCAGGCTCGAGCTCTCATCCGAGCGCCGCGGCGACCGGGCCGTGGTCCGGATCGCGGACTCGGGCCCGGGCATACCGGAGGAGATCCGCCAGAGGATCTTCGAGCCCTTCTTCACCACCAAGAAGCGGGGCGAGGGCATCGGCCTGGGCCTGGACATCTGCCGCAAGATCGTGGAGAGCTGCGGCGGCTCCATCTCCTTCGAGAGCAGGCCGGGCCGCACCGTCTTCAGCGTCGAGCTCCCCGCGGCCCCTCAGCGCGGGACCAATCCCTCGTTCTCGGCCTGATCGGGCTTGAGCTCGCCGAAGTCCACGTGGCAGTAGCCGCCGGGATTCTTCCGCAGGTAGTCCTGGTGGTAGTCCTCGGCCGGGTAGAAGGGCATGGCCTCGACGAGCTCGGTGGCGAGGGGCCGGCGGTATCGGCCGCTCGAGCCGAGGCTCGCGAGCATGGCCGCGGCCGCCGCGCGCTGGGCCTCGCTCGCGTAGAAGACGACCGAGCGGTACTGGGCGCCGATGTCGTTGCCCTGGCGGTTCACCTGGGTCGGGTCGTGCATCTCGAAGAAACGGCGGAGGAGCTCCTCGTAGCCTATGCGCCGCGGATCGAAGACGATCCTGAGGGCCTCGGCGTGGCCCGTGCCTCCCGCGCAGACCTCCTCGTAGCTCGGGTTCGGGAGCTTCCCCCCGGAGTAGCCCACCTCGGTCTCGAGGACCCCGGGAAGGCGGCGGAAGTACTCTTCCACCCCCCAGAAGCAGCCCGCGGCGAAAACCGCCGTCTCGCGGCCGACCGCGGGCCTTCGCTCGAAATCCGGGAAGAGGGCGAGGAGCTCGCCGTAGCCCGCGGCCTCCAGCTCCTCGACGGGCACGAAGCGGAGGGCCGCCGAGTTGATGCAGTAGCGCAGCCCCGCGGGCCCGGGCCCGTCGGGGAAGAGGTGGCCGAGGTGGGAGTCGGCGACGGAGCTCCTGACCTCGGTCCGGACCATGCCGTAGCTGGCGTCGGGCCGCTCCTTGACCGCCCCCGACTCGATGGGACGGGTGAAGCTCGGCCAGCCCGAGCCCGAGTCGAACTTGTCGGCCGAGCTGAACAGGGGCGCCCCCGACACGATGTCGACGTAGATGCCCGGACGGTGCTCGTCCCAGTAGGCGTTGCGGAAGGGCGGCTCGGTCCCGCAGAGCTGGGTGACCGCGTACTGCTCCTCGCTCAGCCGGGAGCGGAGCTCGGCCTCGCGGGCCTCGTCGGCTTTCTCATTCATGGCGGAGCCTCCCTTGGGCGGGGCGCAGGAGCCGGCGAGGGCCGCCGCCAAGGCGAAGGCGAGGAAGGCTGCCGCTCGGGCTAGGCGCCGTGTATTCATGAATCTTAATATACTAAAAAGCCAAAGGGAGGGCGTGATGAAAGGCTCGGTAGGGCGAGGGACGAGCGAGGGGCGGCGGCCGGCCCGAGCCGCCGCCCTGCGGGCCAGCCCCGGCCTATTCGGCCGGGGCGGTCCCTAGACCTGGGCTATGCAGCTGACGGGGCAGACCGCGGCGCAGGCCCCGCAGTCGATGCAGGCAGCCTCGTCGATCACCCGCTTGCCGCCCTCGCCCTCGCTGATGCAGGAGACCGGGCATTCCGATTGGCAGGCTCCGCAGCCCGTGCACTCTTCCTTGTTGATCCGGTGCGCCATGTGTTCCTCCTCCTGGGTACTATAGCGCATACCCCCGGCGCCGGGGAAAGGCCCCGGCTTGCCGCCGGCCGCGGCTATCGGGTAGCTTCTGGCCATGGTCTACGAGCTCGCGATCATCGGCGCCGGCGCGGTGGGCGCTCTCCTCGCCCGGGAGGCCTCCCGGGCCGGCCTCAAGGTCCTCGTCCTCGAGGCCGAGGCCGACGTCGCCTCGGGGAGCAGCAAGGCCAACAGCGCCATCGTCCACGGGGGCTACGCCGAGGGGCCCGAGACCCTCAAGGGCAGGCTCTGCGCCCAGGGCCGGGCCCGCTTCCCCGAGCTCGAGCGCGAGCTGGGCTTCGGTTTCAGGCCTATCGGGAGCCTGGTCCTCGCCCGCGACCTGCCCGAGGACCGGGCCCGGCTCGAGGCCCTCCTCGCGCGGGGCCTGGCCAACGGCCTGCGGGACCTGCGCATCGTCGAGGGCCCGGAGCTGCGCGAGCTCGAGCCCGCGGCGAGCCCGGAGTACGGCCTCGCCCTCTATTGCGCGGGGGCGGGGATCTGCAGCCCCTGGGACCTCGCGATAGCCGCCCTGGAGGCGGCGATCGGCCGGGGGGCCGAGCTCGAGCTCCGCCGGCCCGTCGAGGCGGTCCGCCGCATTCCCTCGGGCGAGGCCCCGGGCGGCGGCTTCTGGGAGCTCGAGGCCGGCGGTTTCGCCTATCGCGCCCTGGCCGTGGCCAACGCCGCCGGCCTCGGGGCCGAGGGCCTGGACCGCCTGGCCGGCCTGGAGCCTCCGCGCACGGGGGCCCGCAACGGCCAGTACATCGTCCTGGACCGGGGCACGGGCGGCCTGGTTGGCCACGTCCTCTTCCAGCTCCCCGGCCCCCTGGGCAAGGGCATCCTCGTTACCCCGACCTACCAGGGCAACCTCCTCGTCGGCCCCGACGCGAAGGAGCTCGAGGCAGCCGAGGATCCCGCCGCCATGCTCGGCAGCGACGCCGAGCGCCTGGGCCGGATCTTCGAGAGCGCCCGCCGCGTCGTGCCCTCCCTGAGCCTCGAGCGGGCCATCCGGAGCTTCACGGGGCTGCGCTGCGCGGCCGAGGACGGGGACTTCCACGTCGGCGAGGCCGAGCCCGAGCGGGCCCCCGGCTGGTTCCACGCCCTCGGGATCCAGAGCCCGGGCCTCACCGCGAGCCCGGCCATCGCGAGCCTCCTCGCCGGCCAGGCCGCCGCGTACCTCGGCCGCGGCCCCTCGGCGGCCGGGCCCGGCCTCGAGGAGGACGCGCCGCGCCGCCCCCTCCCGCCCCATCTCTCGCGCCGGCCCGAGCGCCTCCCCCCCGAGGCGGCCAAGGCCGCGGCCGCGCTGCCCCCGGGCGAGTGCGAGCGCCTGGTCTGCCGCTGCGAGCAGGTGCGCGAGCGGGAGATCGCCGAGTGCCTCGACCGAGAGCCGCGATGCGCGACGCTGGACGGGATCAAGCGCCGGAGCCGGGCCGGCATGGGAAGCTGCCAGGGCCAGTTCTGCCGGCCCCGCGTGATCGAGTTCGCGCAACGCCAGCTCGGCCGGGAGCTCGACGGGCGGGAGAGGCTGCGCGACCTCGAGGCCCTCGCCGCCGCCGGCCGGCCCGTGGCGCGCCTCTCCGGCCCCGAGCTCCGGAAGCTCGGGCGGGAGCTCGAGGGCAGGGGCTGAGCCGCCCCGCGCGGAGGGGCGGCCCGCCCTTCCCCGGCCCCCAAGGGCTTTACCTGGCCGCGGGCCCGTGGCTACCTTATACCTCGATGAACAAAGGCGAGAAGCTAGGCGATTCCCCCGGCCTCCCGGCCGCTCTCGCGGGGCTCGGGCGGCGCCGCGCGGCCAAGGCCGGGACCCTCCTCTTCCAGCAGGGCGAGCCGGCGGCGAGCTGCCTCTACCTCGAGTCGGGCGAGGTCTCCCTCAGGCGGGTCTCGGGCTCGGGCGCCGAGGTCGAGATCGCCGCGATCGGGGCGGGGGAGTGGTGCGGCGAGGTCATCCTCTTCGCCGAGGGCAGCTATCCGGCCCAGGCGATCGCGGTCCGCGACGTCTCCCTCCTCGAGTTCCGCCGCGCCGAGATCCTGGGGAGCACCGACCCGGCGGTCGGCGCCTTCTTCCTCGGCCTCCTCGCGCGGAAGTGCCTCAGGCTCAACCGGCGCATCGAGCAGCTCGCCATCATGGACTCAAGGGAGCGGCTCGCCCACTACATCCTCGGCCTCTGCCCGGGCCATGCTTCGGGCTGCGAGGGCGGGCGGAGGGCCTGCTCCTTCCCCTTCCCCAAGAAGAAGCGGGAGGTGGCCGAGGAGCTCGGGATGGCGCCCGAGACCCTCTCGCGCTCGCTCAGGCAGCTCGAGGCCGAGGGCCTCATCAGGATCGACGGGCCCCGGATCGAGATCCCCTCCTGCGATGGCCTCCTGCGGCTGATCGGGGAGGGCGAGGGAATTCGCTGAAAAATGCCGATCCTTGACCTCGGTCAAGGATCGAGAGCCGGAGTTCCGCTATCCTCGAATCAGACAGGGGGTACGAAACATGCGGCGGAAGATCATCGAGATCAACAGGGAGCTCTGCGACGGCTGCGGCCTGTGCACCACGGCCTGCGCCGAGGGGGCCTTGGAGCTCGACGCGGAGGGCAAGGCCGTCCTCGTCCGGGAGATCTTCTGCGACGGGCTCGGCGCCTGCCTCGATGTCTGCCCCAGGGGGGCCCTCAAGGTCGTGGAGCGGGAAGCGGCTTCCTACGACGAGGAGGCCGCCGTGGCCCACGTGAGCGCCACGCGCGGAGCCGAGGCCGCCGCCTCGGTCCACCGGAGCGCGGGCGCCCCGGCTCAGGGCCCCGGGCCCGCCCAGGGCCCGGCTCCGGCCCACCATGCCCACCGCGGCTGCCCCGGCTCGATGGCTCGCAGCTTCCAGCCCGCGGCCCGGCGCTCCGAGCCGCTTAAGCCGGCCTCGGCCCCCGCCTCGGGCTCCCCGGCCGGGGCAGCAGCCGCCGCCGCCCAGAGTCCCGGAAGGGCGGAGAGCCTCGACTTCGCCTCGGCTTCGGAGCTCGGCCAGTGGCCCATCCAGCTCCACCTCGTCTCGCCCTCCGCGCCCTACTTCAAGGAATGCGACCTCCTCGTGGCCGCCGACTGCACCGCCTTCGCCCTGGGCTCCTTCCACGCCGAGCTCCTGCGCGGCAAGGCCCTGGCCATCGCCTGCCCCAAGCTCGATCGGACGGAGGGCTACGTCGAGAAGCTCGCCGAGCTCATCGCCTCGAACACCATCTACTCCCTCACCGTCGCCCTCATGGAGGTGCCCTGCTGCTCGGGCCTCCTGCGGATCGTCGAGGAGGCGGTGGCGCGCTCGGGCAAGAGCATCGCGGTCAAGAAGGTCGTGATCGGCCTGGACGGGTCGAGGCGCTAGGGGCGGGGGGCGTAACAGGAGCTCTGTCCCCTTACGAGGCGCCCAAGAAGCTTCTATACCGGAACTCGAGCCTCTCCCTAGCGGGCCTATCCGAGGCCCGGGCCGGGAGCGCGATCTTCGTTCCGTCGAGTTCCTGGAGTCCATGGAGGAGCATCGGCCCGTCGCGCTCCTTAAGGATATCGGATCGTATCTTGACCTCGAAATCCGGGCTTACGCCCAGGATATCGTGGTCGTAGGCGGCATGGTGGATCTTGCATAATGAGAGCCCGTTCTGGACGATGGGAGTTCCGCGGTCGTCCGAGTCCGGGACGATGTGCGCCGCATCGAGGAGCTCCGGATGGCGCAACCTACAGACCGCGCATCGTTGATCATAGGCCGTTACCACGATGTCGCGAAACGCTTCTTGATGGAGGCGCTGACGCGTCTGGGCCCAGGCGTAGCGGCGGAGATCGATCGGCGACAGCGGGATGTCCAGCGGGTTCGTGCTCGGCTGCAGATTCTCGTAGGCCGGATCGACGCAGGCCCGAACGCAGAGAGCGCTTGGGTCGTCGTCGATGATTATGAGCGGCCAGATCGCCTGGTATCGATAGCGATGGACTTCCTTGAAATAGATGAGGGGCGTCCGCGTCCGCATGGCCTCCCTGAGACCACGATTGTCGCGGTGCTCGGGATCCTGGCCACGGTAGGCGTAGGTAAGGATTCCATCGCCCATATCGTCGAGCCTATATGGCCCATTCGCGACCGTCGTGATCGATATAGGCAGTGAAAAGCCCGCTGGATACCAGATGCCGTTCTGCCCTTTGAGGGTCAATCTCCGGTCATCGATGGTGATGCCGGCATTAAGTTCGCGCCCGTCGAAAATGCCGCCTTCCTCGACCGAACGGGCGCGAAGGTAATCGAATACCTTGAATCTCAGTGCTCGTTCGTCCATCGCCATGCCTTGATCCTCCCCGATGACGCTACGAAAATAGTACCTACAGTCGCCTATCCTGATTTTTCGAATGGGTCAAGATGCATTGTAGAGCTTCGCTCTCTCGTTGAGAACCATCGGTCGCCTTGGGTAGTTCGCCTCACCTCTCCCACCAGCCCCGGATGGAGGGGGCGCGGGGGAGGAAGGGCGCGAGCGGCCCCCGCCAGCGGCCGGCCCACGGGACGGCGCGACCTTCTTCCCCCGCACGATCCGTTTT
>ERZ795055.426-NODE-426-length-40812-cov-11.674338_pt1 | contig 40812 bp, 55 predicted proteins | sample MGYA00375139_ERZ795055 | MGnify/ENA primary metagenome ERZ795055 (study PRJEB30184, sample SAMN05720283) | anaerobic digester metagenome | isolation source: active sludge of municipal wastewater-treating anaerobic digesters | place: USA | collected 2015-01-23 ... | reverse complement strand
AAAACCAATAAGAGGGTTAGTTTTGAAGGTTTTTTAGAAACCTCCTTCGGCAGAGGTTGTCGAATACAGACGTGGAGAGGCTAAAAGTCTTTATCTCCAAATGGGTTATAAAGCAACTTTGATGAAACGTCTAGAAGAACTGTAAGGTGTAGACTTTACAGTTCTTCGATACTATGGACATTTTTAGGAAAGGAATCAGATGAAAACTTAACTCTTGATGCACAACAGGTTAAAATGCAGTTGAATAAGGATTGGGAAGAACTTTCAAACGTTTAGGGAAAAATCATGAAGATGCTAACCGCAACTTTAACAAGTGGATTGCCTATTTCTATTGCCTTAGAAGGTAAGGCAATATCAGTAGTGGCAGAGATTTTTGAGGAATCAGACAAAATCAGATCCTTTAAGATCCACTCGGACAACTATTCTTATCATCATCCACATGAGTTTGGATTGGAGAACTTAACCAAGTGTCATGGACCCAAAGAAAAAATTAAATTCTGGCATAAAGACTGTGCCTGACCGTAGGTGTTTTGAATGTGGGGTTGAGATCAAGGAGTGTATGGGGTTTGTCTTTGCCGGGGAATTTCTCCAAATGTTACAGGATCAATCAATAGGAAGACCATTTAAAGTTCCTAAGGAACTATGTGGAAAATGTGGGGCAAAGAAACTTGTTCTAAACTGAACGAATCTTTTTCAACAACCATGAAGAGGGTTAGCTGATGTTTCTAGTCAATGGGTTTGTCATCATGTCATCTCCTTCTGGAATCACTGCGTTGAAGGGGGAGGTTACCTTACATTTCACTTCCTTAGAGAAAGCGCTGAGAATTTTAATCTCCCGCTAGTTCACCAGCCAATCACCTAGAAGTGACCAAACCTGTCACTTCTAGGTGATTTTATTTTTGGATATTGGTTAAAGTGTGCTTGACTTTCCCCCCGAAACCCACTATACTTGTTCCACGTTGAAGGTAACCCAACTCTCCTAGACCTGGAAACTACAATGAACCAACACGAATTTAAGACGTTCTCCAATTTCCTGAAAGGCCTTGAAACTAAGTACGGCCCGGAGATGTACCAAAAAACATTCTCCAATTCTGGGATAAAGGAATTGTTGTATGGGGTTGGTACTCCTTCGTCCTACATCAAGCCTATTATGACTTATTGCCGAGTTTCTAGGGGAAAATACGATCTTAAACTTCTCTTGAAGTTGTTGACAGAAGTAAACAACACTACTACTCTTCCTATTTCCCCAGTAGTTTCTGAAAAGCCCCAAGAAAAACCTAAGAGTGAAAGTCCAACAGTGGAGAGTCCTACCGTTGTAGAATTTGTTTACAACCGCCAAGTAGAATACAACAAAACTACCTACATTCCTCGTAAAGATGTAGACTTTGTCCCCTTCGGTTTCCATACTGCCTTAAAGACTATTATTGACTCTAAGAAGTTCTTCCCTTGTTATATTACCGGGCCTTCTGGACTGGGTAAGAATATGACAGTTAGTCAGGTATGTCATACTTTGTCTAGACCAATGGTCCTGGTGTCTATTACCGAAGAGACTTCAGATGATGATCTGATTGGTTGTTGGACACTCCAGAATGGCAATACTATTTGGAAAGAAGGCCCAGTAGTGTTTGCTGCCCGTCATGGGATGGTTGTAGTACTTGATGAAATTGACTTAGCTACTCCTAAGATCATGTGCCTCCAGTCAATTCTAAATGGTGACCCCATCTATATTGAACCTACTGGAGAACTCCTTGCTCCTAAAGAAGGATTTAACATCATTGCCACTGGCAACACTAAGGGCTTTGGTGAATCCTCAATCCATATTGGTACCCAGGCTCTTAATGAAGCATTCTTGGAACGTTTCAAGATTATGTTTGAACATGACTTTCCAAGTGCTGCGGTATTGAAGAAAATCGTAAATAAGAAAATGGATCATTTGGGAATGAATGAAGATAAGGATAAGGCATTCGCTGATAATCTTGTCAAATTTGTAGATTACGTTTCCTCTGCCTACAAATCAGAGTCTATTGATTATTTTATCTCTAACCGTAGGTTATCTGCCATTATAGAGACCTACAGTATCTTTAAAGATGTGGTACAGTCATTGACTCTGGGGTTGTCCCGGTTCCCGAATCCTATAGTTCAGACATTCCTTTCCCTCTACACTAAGATTGATTCTTCAATAAACCTCACTCCAGATGAAATCTTCACACAAATGAAGAAAGAACTGGAAGATTTGAATTAGAAACCTGGGGAGGAAACTCCCCCTTTTTAGGAGAATGCCATGTTGTCAAAAGTTAAAGAGCTGTTTAATTCCTGGATTGAGTCTTTTTCAGGTGAAGTTGAGCCTCCCCCATTCTGGGATGCTTATGAGGTTCCTTCTCAGTTTCAATGGAAACGCCTCGCCAAAGACGCTAAGATCCCAATTAGGGCAACTGAAGGGGCTGCTGGATTTGGCTCGACAGGGATCGATAAATAAAGAAAAACTATCGAGAAGGCTAAAATGAAAACATTCTCAGATTTAGTCATCAATGAAAAGCTGGATAAATCTAGTGAAAAGGCAGATTATTCCGCCAGAAATGACGCGATTAAACTTACCGATTTAGTTACAAATTACATCGCAAATTGGAATACAAAACACCCAGACCAAACTTTTTCTGATACGGAAATTGAACCAATTATCAACTACCTAAGTTCTAGGGCATCATTTTCTTTGAGGTATATGGATGATAATCTTCAGCCTAAGGGGAAATATATATTTGTTAGTTTTTTCAAAAATCTTATTGCTCTTGTAAAAGAGAAGATTACGGAAGCGGGTTATGGTAAAACCGGAACTAAAGACACCACCCTCACTCGGGCAGAAAGAGTTGATAATTTCTTAAAGCAGAAGCACATCGGACTAATCAAACGTTAATTGGAGATAGGTCATGCAGAAGTCACGTGAAGAAATGTTGAACGAGGCTGAACTTCGGGCTAAAGAAGCCAGTACCCTTCTTCAGGAGTTTGTGACCTGGAAAACTAAGGTAATTGCATTTGCGAAGGACGGACTCTTCTACCAGTGTGACACCAAAGCTAAGAAAAATAAGGCCACAACTCCAGAAAAACTCATCACTTTTTTGAACACTACCATCAGTGAACCGAAAAATCTTAATTACCGTTTTAAGCTTCAAGATGAGTTTACTGCCCACAAAGAGGCAGAGAAGAAAGCCAAAGAATATTTTGAACGTGAGAAGGTTGAGGAACTAAAACTCACTGAAGAGGCTTTGATGTTCCTTCAGGAACATGGAAAAGTCATTGGAATTGACTTTACCCTAATCAATGCGGTGAACATTGCAAATAATTTAGCTGCCGAGTTAGAAGTTAACCGCCGCATAGAAGAACGGTGCGGATATTTCGACTTTGATGGAACTGACACCTGCGATGAATCCTGTACCGGGTGGGATGGAGAAAGTCACCGGTGCTCTTGTGGAAACCGCCGGGTTTCATGGGAAGCAGATGACTATCACTCATTCAAGACCCCGTCAATTCATGCGGTTTCCTATTGACTACCCAAGGAAGAACAATGCCAACACCCTTTCTAAAAAAAGTTGCAAAGGACCATAATATTTCTATAAGTGCCGTAGAGGGAATTTGGGCTAAGGCAAAAAAGATAACTAAGAAGTTTATCAGAGTCAGTTCCCCTATGTTCTGGGGAACTGTGACCAACATCTTTAAAGCTCATTTGCACGCCAAACTGAAAAAGACCAAAAAAGACTGACCCATGTTGAATGTCAATGAACGTCTTGGCCATGACCAATTGTCTACTCAGGTTAAACAGTACCTTCTCAGTAAGTTTCCTAATTGTAAAGGTATAGTTGTTGAACCTGCATTCTTTTTTGACCAGGACTTTTTCACTCACCTGGTCCTCTTGCACAGTAACCTTTCTTTTAATGGAGTCGAACGGGTTCTTAACTCAGGTGAGTTTGGTGAACTATTCGATTCGGTATTTTCTGGACCAGTAAAGTTAGTCTTAATTGAATCTGAAATGAAGGATCTCTTTATGGGTTATTCCTTCTACTCCTTTAATGCCGGATTTCTGATCAATGAACTATTAACCCCTTTGGAGTTTAGTTTGACTCCCAAGGGATTGATTAGTGGAGATCAGGTAATTACCAATTCTTGGTTAAAGGTTTGTGATAGTTTAGATTTAAGCTCAAAGACTTGGGAACGTGGCTTTAAAGATCCACCTGAGTTGTTTGCCTTCCTAGGTACGTCTAACTTCTTAGTCCACAAAGAAGCTACATTTCAGAATAGACTAACTTGGAGCAATGAACTTGATAGGTCGTTATGGAGTGCTTACCAGGACTGGTTAGAAGGTAGACCTAGAAAAGAGGTGTCTCCACTTGAGGTTAGCACCAAACTTCAAGAAAGAATTAGAACTGTCTTTTCCTAAGGGGTTTCAATGACAGACAGACCGTTTCATCTAGAAAGGACTTCAGACACCCAGTTTCACAACTTACTGTCTATCATCTCCAGCAACTGGAATCTTTATGAAGTGGATTCCAAGTGTGATCTGTTAGTTGTTCACTCCTTGAAAGATCCCTTACTGAATAGGGCGAGTGCAATGCTTTCTCTATCCTGGTTAGGACAGTTAAAGACGGTCTTGCCTATTGCAGTGGTTGCAGATGATCAAACTTCTCGTCTATCCTTTGATTCGAATCAGATTAGGGATAGGTCATGGCTTCAAGAAAGAACTGATCCACTTCCATTAACCTTTACCAAATTTAATGGTTCCTTAGTGATCTCAGATTTCTACGGGGAGTGGATTGATCCCTTAGTAGCTGAAGATATTTTAGGGAAGTTCCTCTTTGAAGAGATTCAGGCTCTTTCTGAAAAAGCCTTTTCCAAGATGATTTCCTTAGTTCCTGAGTTAACTATGACACAATTTAACTTTGGGATTGGTCTGGATCACTCCTTGAAACTCATAGGGTGTCCTGGGCATCTAATCAATTCATCCTACAGCAGATCCTTTGTACTTAACTTTTTAGATTTCTGGATGAGCCCATGACCCAGTTGCTGTTCAGCATCCACCTCTACCAGGTAGTGAGACCTAAGGATTCAGTCCACCCAACACTTCTGCATCAATGTTCATTTGTCGCTAAACACGACAATTTGTTGGCTGTCAAAGAGGAAGCAGAGTTGTTCTGTTCAGAAACTACCCAGGTGAAAGTTACTGATTCCATTGGAAATGTGTACCACCTAGTACCTTCTCGGTAATCACTTGTTTTCCTTCCAAAAAAAATAAATCTTGACTTTCCCTTGAGGAACCAGTAAACTTGTTGGAACTTAACAGGGGATGCTGATGAAACCTAAAAATCTCTTCCAAGTGTTTGACAAAGAACTTAATTCAGAACGGTTCTGTTTCACTGCTAAGACCTTAGAAGAAGCTAAAGAGAAGTTTAATGGATGGTTACGCCGGCATGGCTATCTCCCCATCAAGGATCTCTTTAGTTTGACTCAAGTTGTTTCCTCATTGAATAGCAACAACATTCACAACGAGTGGGTTTGACATGCACATTTCTGAATTAAAGTCTTTAAGAGCTGATCCCATGATTCGGTTCAAAGAAGAAGTCTTGGATGGACAGTCCTTGACTATCGTCCACTACATGATTTCAAACTCCGAACTCTGGGATAATCCTGCTGCGCTTGAAGCTCGGGGTAATGTCTATGATGAAACTGGAGAGTGCGTTTGTGCGTGTTTCAGAAAGTTCTTTAATCTTAATGAGAGACCTGAAACTCGGTTAGAGTCCATCAAAGATAGGATTGTTCAGATTCAAGAAAAACGAGATGGATCACTCTTAGCCCCAGTACTGTCCTCCTTAGGACGAGTCGTTTTTAAAACGAAAAAGTCATTTTCTTCTGATGTAGCTCTCCTGGCTAATCAATGCGTTACTAAGGAAGTCTTAGAGCTTTCACGAATCTTCTTAGAGATGGGGTATACTCCCTTATTTGAATTTACTCACCCAGACTCTAAGGTTGTTTTAGACTATGGCCCAATTCCCCAGTTTACCCTCCTATCAGCGAGATCCTTTTCCTCAGGGGAAGAGATGACCTATTCAGAATTGTCTGGTATAGCTGAACAGTTCCTTAGTCCCAGCTTAACGGTTATCCCAGTTGTTCCTTACTCTTGGGTTGAAGTAAAGAGCCTACTAGAAACAGCAAAGGGGATTGAAGGGTTTGTTCTAATCTTGGATGATGGAACAAAGGTAAAGGTTAAGACCGAAGAGTATCTCCGGTTGCATCGGATTCATACTGAGATTCGAGAACGGGATATAGCAGAAGCAGTAGTAGATGAAACTTTGGATGATATCATTGGAGTGATTACCCAATCCAATTTAGATAGATCATTAGTGGATAAGATAGAGGCCAATGTCATTGACGAACTCTCCACGATTCAAGGTGAGGTAGAAACGTTGGTGTCTTCTGTCTCTGGACTATCCTTTAAGGAGATCGCTCTTTCTGTAAAGGACTCCAGCTACTTCCCACTGGTAATGGCTAAAGTTCGAGGCAAAGAGCCTAACGTTATTGAGTTCTGGAAAAAGAACTATCTGAAGAACTACAGCCTTCGGTGTGTCTTCAACCCCTCTTTCTAGGTGTGCTACCATGAGTTTGTCTTCTATCAAACAATTAAAGGCTATCCTGGACAACTGGGCCGATCACGAATCTGAATGCCCAGATCCAGACGGTTTAGATTGGTTAGCTGCCTCTTTTGGTGAACACTACCCAAAGTGGAGAAGGCTCCCGTTCTTCTATACGAATTATGAAGGTGGAATTCGTGCTGAATGGGATATCAAGAACTTTGAGGTTTCCTTAGATGTAAATCTTGAAACTCACCAGGCCTACTACCACTCGCTTGATCATGAAAGTGGCATTGATTATGATAGGATTCTGGATTTAAATGATGCCACAGATTGGAGGTGGTTAGTGAATGATCTAGATGGAATGTAAAAAATGAAGATAATCTCAAAGTTCACTGATTTCTATGATTCAGTAGGAAAGAAGTTTTCTGGCATACCAGGTCAACAGGTTTGGATTAGAGAAGATACTGAAATCTCTGATGTTACTGTCAGGAATCAAATAGTTTCAGAGATAGGTTTGAATAGGAATCTAATTGGTTCTCAAAGAGTATGGTCTGATAGAATAGAACTAACCATCGAGACCATCCTACTAGGAGTAGGGGGAAGGTGTGTTCCTTTAGTTAGAGTTCAACGACGGGATAATGTGAAGATTTTTGAAGATTTCTTCTACTCCTTTAAGAGTTTCACTTCTGATGACTCTATCCACTTGTCTGGATGGAAGCTAGCTCAGATTTATGACTTGTTTAGCAAAATCAATCTTGATATTCCTATGTCTGTCTGGAATGAGATCCAGACACCTCTGTTCCTACTTAAGAGTGACTCTTATGCGTACATCCCACAAAAACTTCCCAGACTAATCCTAAATCCATTATTAAAAGACTTTAAGTTTTTTAAGTTTAAAGATGCCTTTTCCACTTACCAAGAATTAGACCAGTTTCTTTCCAGGATTACCATCCCAGAGGAGAAACATCCACAAGTTTCTGATTCAGTACGGTTAGAGAAACATGGTTTTGACAAACGCTATGGCTTCCGTAAACGTAAGTTTTAGGTGACACCCTGACTGTCACATTTTTATGAATTTATTTTGAACTGATCCTTGACTTCCCCCTTAGGTTCCACTATAATTCATTCATAGGATGAACAAAGGGGAACCAAAAATGAACCAGCAAGAAGCCAAAGCAACGTTAACCGTAGAAGTACACCGGCAAGTTGCCATGATGGAAGAATATGCTAAGGATAAGTACGGTATCCCCGACTTTAAAGTAGACGTTGAACTTAAGTTTAACACCTACAAGTCATGGGGTGGTACTCATAATGGAGGTGTCCCGTTCGTTCAACTAGGGATGCAGTGGTACATGTTAGCGGTTCCCACTGATGGGAATTGTGATTTCCCGGAATATCCCAGTTTTGCTTTTGATAAAGTGATTGGCTCCTTAGTAAACGTACACTGGAAAAAGTCGTTATCCGCATTAGTAGCCCATGAGATAGCCCACGCCATTCAATTTGTTTCCCCATTACAAGTTGCCGACATCTTGTTTTCTTCCCGGTCTGAAGTAAACAGAAAAGATCTTCGTGGGCATAAGAAACTGTGGAGAAACATTTATAAGGATCTTCGGATTCAATTCGTAAACTCTACTGCTAAACCGGCAAATCAGGCTAAGACCAGCCTAGTTACCGTTGAACAACCCGTGGAAAAGGTTGTAGCCAAACCAGAAGTGAAGGTGGTTGTGAACACCACTAAGTCTTGGACCACCAACAAATATCGGAAGGATGGTGGGGTTGTGGTGGAGTACCTCCATATCGGAACCGGAAACGTGATGCTTAAACTGTTCGACCGTCAGAATGAACCCGTTTTAATCTTTAATCCCAACACCAACAAGTGGGAAAATTCCGGATCTACCTCCAGAGTGGAAGTGCGTAACCGGATGTTGAAACTTTCTGCTAAGTAGGATAATCCCAATGACCAACGTGTATGAAATTCTCCGGGAACTTGAAGAGACTACTAAACGGACAAAGAAGTTAGAGATTCTAAATCGTCATAAAGACAACCCTCAACTCAAGAGGGTATTCTACCTAACCTTGCATCCTAAGTTTAACTTTGGTATTGAACATTTTGACGATATCATTTACACCCGGGGTGATACAGACTTAGAAACAGCATTAGAGTTCTTAGAGAACAAACTGGCAACTCGGGAAGTTACCGGTAATGAAGCTAAGAATCAGCTTATGTCCGTTATTGAAAAACTAACCGTAATGGATCAACAGATTGTCTTGGATATCCTTTCTCGGAACTTACGAGTAGGAGTTTCCACCTCTACGGTAAATAAGGTATGGCCAGGTCTAATTGAAACTTGTGACTTCATGCTGGCTAAAAGTGATGCTGGTGGACTTATCTTCCCAGATGTAGTCTGTCAAGTTAAGTATGATGGTATGCGAGTACACGCAACCCTGGAAGGGGATTCAGTAGTCTTTCAGACTAGGAATTCTTCCAAGTTTACCGCCCCTGACCATCTAATCCCTGAAATAAAACAGATCATTAAGGCTGGTGAATTTATTGATGGAGAGCTGGTTTGCTTTACTAAAGATAATCTTCATGAAGACCGCCAGACTGGAAATGGCATTCTTAATAAGTTGATTCAGGGGACCTATTCCCCAGAAGAGACTGCTACAGTCCACTTCATTGTCTGGGATGTGGTTAACAGGAATGAACGTATCCCCTATGCAACTAGGCTGTATGATTTGAATAAACGAATGGATAAAACTGAAGAACCCTTAGAGTTTATCCATCCTGTTGAACAGAAGATGACAAACACCCCAGAACAACTCACAGAGTACTTTAACCTCCAGCTAGAGAAAGGACGAGAAGGGATTGTCGCTAAGAACATGTTCCATCTCTGGCAACCTAAACGGTCTCCTGATTGGGTAAAGTTTAAAGCCATTAAGACTGCTGATCTCCGAGTGGTTCAAATCATTCCAGGGAAAGGCAAATATACCGGGATGATGGGAGCTTTGGAGATTGCCAGTGATGATGGAGCTGTTAAAACCTCAGTAGGTACTGGATTTTCTGATGCCCAACGAGAACTGTTAAATAGTTCTAGGATCATTGGCCAGATTGTAGAGGTAGCCTATAACAGCATTATCCACAATAAAGATTCTACCACCTCCCTTTATCTCCCTAGGTTCATTAAGTTTCGTACCGATAAATCAACTACCACGACGAAAAGTGAGTTTTAACCCCATGAAAGGCATTTTAGAATTTACACTTCCTGAAGAATCTGAAGAATTTGAATTAGCCTCAAAGGCAGTCAGCCTTCTAACCGCTTTAAATGAATTTGATTATTACCTTAGGAATTTGATCAAGCATGGCCATAACTTTACTGGGATCGAGCAAGCGTTGGATTCGGTTCACCGACAGTTCTGGTCACTTATAGAACAGAATTCACTCTCTGATGTGGTTTAGGACATGGCCGCTAAAAATGATATCACTGGAGAGGCTATCATCTCTAAACCTCCCAGTGAACTTTACCGGAAGAACTGGGATCTCATCTTTGGCTGGAAGGCTATCTCAGAAGAACTACCTCCCCCAGGAGAAGATGTGGTAGTGAAGAGTTCATCAGGTGACACCTACGAGGCCTACCTGTGCCCCTGTTGCAAGAGTGAGTGGCGGGATCCATTCACTGGTTCACACCTCACCTTGTCCGTAACTCACTGGAAACCTCTTTGATGAATGCCTACCTGGTAGATTGCTTCACAGACTTAGAAAGTCCTGTTCTCCAGTTCTACCTCTTTGCGGACTCTTTTCAGGAAGCAATAGACCGTGTTGCTCACCGAAAGGATTTAATTATCCTGAAAGAACTTCAAATCTTTCAGGATCCAAAGACTTTCCAAATTCCTACCTTAGCTACTTTCTATTTCATGGTTTCATCAAAAGATCAAACTGAACATCAGATAGGAGTCCTAGCAGAAAATGTCGGAATTGCATTTTCTTTAGTTGTTGATAGCCTAGATGCTAAGACAAAGCTAACCGGGTTCTCCTTAGGAGAACAACGACTTGCCCCTTTCATTTCAACCTAAGTTGTGGAGAGTGATTCTTGAACGCCTATATCATTGAAGATTTCTACAGTGAACTTCCGTACACTCCTTTCTACCTCTTTGCAGAGTCCTTGCAAGATGCCTTTGCTAAGATTTCCCGAAAAAATGATCTAGTAAGCATCAAAGAGATTCCCCTCTTTCAAGATCCGGAAACCATTGAGACTCCTAAGCTAGGAGTCTACTACTTCGAGGTCATTCCCTCTATTGAGTTTAAGATACCACAACGAACTATTGGAGTTCTAGCAGAGAGTGTGGAGATTGCCTTTTCCATCATCACTGAGTGTTTGGATGAAGATTCTAAGGTGATAGAGTTTTCTTTAGGGGATGGTCGGGTTTCCCCTTATCCCAGTTTCTAAGTCAGAGGAGAGTTTTATGAATGAGAGTTTTATGGATGTTTTTGTTGGCCACATGGTAACCAAGAATCAACCTACATCAGATGTAGTTCCAGTTGAGTTCTACGCCGTTGCTCCAGATCTTTCAACTGCATTAAAGATCATGCACTGTCAGGAACCAAATTTTCAGGTAATGCAAATTGATCGGTTTGACTACATTCCGGTAGTGTCTCCCACGTTATCTCTTCAAGGCATTTCTAAACCTGTAATTACTGCTGGATTCGTAATTAGGGTTCGAGTTGAGTTGTTTGCTGAGATTCAAGAACACTCAGAACAAGTAGACCATATCTACCGGGCATTCTTCGTTATAGCAGAAGGAGACCAAGAAGCACTCTTTGAGTTGAATCGGGTTCTAACAGAACGATATCAGGTTCGTGATGTGACCGTGATTGGCCTAGACCGAGTAGGTCCAGAATACAAAATTTTCATTCATTCTTAAGGGGAACAGACATGTGGATTTGGTTTTGAATGTGGTTGATTGTAGAGGCTATCTTCATTCTGATGCTTACTCCAGATCAGTTCAAGAGTTTCTTCATTTCTAGGCAAGGAGTTTGGGAGCTCATGAAATTCATGCCAGTTCGGTTTATGCTTTGGCCATTCTTGCTGGTGGCAATGGCCGTTGAGATAATTGAGGCCATTCAAGACATCAATAGGCTTCATGTTTGGTGGTTTGACGAAGAAAACTTTAAACCATGAAGAAAGGGGGCTTAATCGCCCCTTTCATTTTGGAAGGATTGTCAAGGGTGAATTAAACCGTCTAACTTAGGAAAAAGTTTATTGAATTTGGCTAAGAAAGACTCAGTTTCAATATCTTCCCGTACTTTGATTAGAGCACTGACCAACTGAGGTTTACTGTAAATTTCTTTAATGGTTGGTGAAACGGTTTTAAACTCTGAAAAATTTATAGGAAGTTTTAAGGAATCCAACATGGTTCTGATGGTATAAGTAAAAACACTCAATTCTGTATCAGATAGAGTTTGTTTTCTTATCAGTTCATTAAGTTTATTTAGAACAGTTTTGATTTTATTAGGTTTATCATTATCGGTTTCATTGGTTTTAGAATCCTTATAGAGAAGGAATAATTTTCTTAGGTAATCTTGTTTGTAAAGCTCTGGATCGCCAGCAATGGCAACTATACCAAAGAACCGTTGTATGCTTTTAATGATGTTAGATTTTTTTCCTGGGAGGTAGTTACTTCCCCCTATAATCCTAAACTCTAAGACAGGATCATATCCTGTCTTAGGAGTAACCCACTTTATAAAGTTTATAGCTTGTTTTTTGTTGGCGGTATTTAAGAATTTAGAAAAATCAATGTTATTAAAGGTATTTAGATTTTTTTGAATTATTTTTATAGCTTCACCATTTATTGTCGAGGCATCTTTTATGGATGTTAGTAGAGAGACCGTATATTCATTGTTTTCTCTTCCATAGGTTTTTAACTCTTCATCATCTTTAGTTAGGATTGTTATTTTTAACAAGTCTAAATTTCTAGTTGTTTTGAAGCCAATATTGGAGTGCATTGAACACTCATCATTGGTTATCACTTTCTTCCGGGCAAATAGGTCACTGATAAAATCTATAGATTGAACAAGTTGATTAGATGGGATAGCCCTTGTGATAAACTCTACCGACTTATAATTTTCGAACCCATCTTCTCTGTAAATTTCATTTAAGGATGAATCTGAAGTTATATACCAGATAGCTTTATTCTTTGTCGAATCTTCTTTAGGATTTAGGATTACCTTTATTGGAGTACTTTCAAACACTGAGCCTTTAAACTCATTTTCTAGATCCTTAGCTATTACTTTAAAACTATCTTCTTCATACTCTATAGTTTTTGAAATTTTAAGAATTTGTGTTCTGTCCGTATTCCAGGAATATACCGGCATAGTCTCAAGCTGATATTTTTTATCAACTTCAACTATAGTTGGACTTTTATAGAAGTTCGAGCGCAGAAAACCGCGCTCTCTTTAGGAGCGTCGGATGAATGCGCTCCAGATCTATTAACCTTGGGATTCAATATATTGTCTAACCGTTTCTTGACTAGCATTTCCAATACTCGCAACAAAGTAACCATCTGACCAAAACGTATGTTCTTTCCAAAAATGCTTACTAAGATAAGCAGAATTGTTAATCCATATTCTATGAGTTGACATAGATTTAAGACGTTTAACAATAGATAATGGAGATAGTTTTGGAACTGAGTTAATTAACATGTGGATATGGTCAACATCTACTTCCATAGTCTCAATAGAGAAATCAGATTCAGCAGCTATATCCATGATGATAGATTTAACATCGTCTCCTAATTTAACTAAGAGCTTCTTACGATACTTAACCACAAATATTGTGTGAAATAATAGTAAGAACTTAGAATGGTTTAACGTGCGATATTCCATACCGACCTATTCTCCCATTCGCCACTTCTAAAGAAACTCTTACCATGTAATCTAGTTCCACCATAAGGCGCAGTATTACATTTGTATCTTTCAGATCTTCCATTATCGATGTAAATCCACTGTTTAGGATGGTTGCTATGAATACCTTCAGGCTTTACTCGGCATACGTTTCTCTTACCTAACTTAGTAATAATCTGTTTAATTCCACCTTTTAACTTGATATAATAGTTAGCACCTTCTGGACGTTTGTTAGACTTGTACAAAGCTCTAATTCTAGTCAGGCATCTTCTGACTTTAACTATCTTTTCAATGAAAGTTACTTTTCTATTAATATCAAGTTCGTTAGTAATAATAGGTTGATCTTCAAATATCTCACCAGTATTAATATCAAATACATTAGATTTGTTACATGCTAGTACAAAGCTATCAATACAATGAGCTTCAAAGGTTTCAGAATCTTTAGCTTTAGATTTTAAATCAACTCCAAAGCTATTAACTCTGAGTTTTTTAGTATTGAAACCGTCATAAGTTTCTAGCTGAATTCCTAGAGATCTGATAAACCTATATAACTCTTGTTTACCTTGTTCAACTAAACTAAAAGCTCTACCATCAGTATTAGCATAGTGATTGAATTTAACATCTTCAACTACAATCTTAGATATAGGATATATTTTAATTAGCTTAGATATTACCCATTTACGGAAGTCAACATTAGCTTTAATCGTTGGAGCTAGTTTTTTAGATGTTCTATAGTCAAAACGTATTCTACGATGTCTTAACCTACAACGTCTTACCCGACGGTTAGATGCTTGACGAGCTTTAAATGTCTTGATGGCATTCTTACCTTTCTTAGGACGTTGAATAAGTTCTATATTAACATGATGACATTTAGAACTTACAACTGATATACCGTCAAACGTAGAACCTGGATCAAGTCCAAGGTGAACTTCTTGAGTATCTTCACCTGACGGATCAACTAAAAGTTGAAGATAATGGATTCGTAACTTCCTATCGTAACGAATACGACCTTTACCGGAGTCTATGAACTTCTTAACTCTGGAAGACTTCATAGGCATTAAAGGTTTGCCTTGATAACGAACTGGACATCTGTGCATATGGATATAACCCCATAATGGAAACGTTGTTAAACTTCCCTCGACGTTGGCATCGGCTTAGGATATTAGGACTGGGAATGTACCCTAACGCTCTCAGAGAATATTAACGTTAACTATTCTCACCGTATACCGGCTCCTACCTGATGGTAGGCGTCTTATCAACTACTAAATTAGATAATCTCTGTTAAGAGGTCTCTAATGACCTAAATAGTCTTTTGAACTACTCAAGCCGCGCTGTCTTTAGCAGCGCGGTAGTTGACCTTCTTTCCAGATTTAAATGATAGGAGAGGGGATCCTTTCATTAGACTAGCTATGTCTTTATCGAATTTTTCACCATATTTGGCTTCCGATAAAGCTCGTTTAAACGTAATCAATTTCATGAGATTCATAAGTCCTTTGTTTAGAAAAAATTTTCAGATGCTCAGACAAAAAATTACACTTTTTAAGACATTAGAACTTCATCCTGCATCTTCTTTGATCCAAAAAACTACTTTTCTAAGCCATAGAAGTACCTATTAAACTCAATGGCATGTCTCGTACCTTTAAGTTCTTCTCGAATCTGTTTAAGAAACTCTTTAAGCTGACTATTCCGGTAGATGCGTTTGATGACAGAGGATGTCAACTTTCTAAAATCCCCCGAGTCAACCTTGTAAGAAGGAATCTTAATGAGTTGTCTAATGACCTTATTGAATTCAAGTAATTCAGCATCTCCTAGTTTCAGTTTAGGATCCTTCCACCGGTCTACTAGATTAGTAATTTCTTCAATTTGCCTAGAAAGGTCAAAAACGACATCTTTGCTCTGGGCAGCAAGATCTTGAACCTCCTTATCACTGGATTTCTTCCCTACAGTCTCAGTATCTTGAATAATCCTGGGGTAGAAGTACCGTGTCATCACAGCAAGGTCTTTCTTAGACCCACTCTCTTTGAGTTCATCCTTGATCTTCTCCAATGAATCCTTTAACTGTTTATTCTTTAAGATTTCTTTAATAGCTGGATTGATAAGAGTTTTAAACAGTTTGAAGGGAACCCGTTCTACTGACAATCTAATGATTTCTAGAATTTCATCTCGAAAATCTTCTAGATTGTATTGATTGAGTTCTACGTCTTTCTCATTCCATAACTTTACTCTACTGAACATGTTCTTAAATGCGGACTCCAGGGCTTCAACATTCCAATACTCAGTATCTTCTTTATCGTGCTTACCCTGTGATTTTTCTGAAATCCTCAAAAGCCGGGTAATGTACTCTTTCTTGTAAAGTTCACTATTCCCGGCTACCGCCATAATGTAGAAGAACCTATTCGATCTATGGATGATCTTAGCAGCATCTTTAAGGTAGTCCTTTCCACCCATTATTCTGAATTCGAGTACTGGCTTTAGCCCGGGAAATGGTTGTACCCATTTCTTGAAGTTTACGGCTACATACTTAGAGTTGGTATCTACAGGAAACGTCTTGTCTTTATTGAAAGCTTTTATTTGTTCCCATAAGATTTTGATAGATCTTTCATTGGTTACAGACACTCGTTTATTTTCAACTAAGTTTTGTATCTGAGACCTACAATATTGATTATTCGCCCTATCAAACAACTTCAGTTCATAATCATCTGCGGTTAAGACTACAATCTTTAACAGGTCTATATCCGTATGGGAGTTAAAGCCGATATTTAGATGTAGTCCTGTCTTTACCGTTGTCTTTACCCCTAACCGGTCAAACAAAGCACTCATGAACTGAATGGCTTTACCTAACTGGGTAAAAGGAATCCGCCTTGAAACTATCTCTACTGGAGTATAATTAGGGAATCTCTCAGTTAGTGACATATCCTCAGTAACATTCCAGACAGCCCCATTAAACTCTGCATCTTCTTCCTTAGTTAAATGTACTTCTACTCTATCTGAAGCGAAAATTGAGTCTTTGAACTGCTTAACCAGATCTGCAGCTATATCTTTAAGTTCATCGATTGAGTCATAATTGGTATTCGGTCTCATAATGAATCTACTATCAGACGAATAGAAACAAAACACAGAGAGATTTAAATCAAATTTAGCTATTACCTTTTTCCAGTTTTCAAATCCAGACTGTGAACTATATGCTTTTGTAATCTGTTTAAAACTTGCAGTACCCAAGAGGCGTTCAACAGCAGTAAACGTGTGTTCAATACTGTTTAGGTCCCAATTTTCATCCCGAATATGATTAGAGATTATATCAGAAACCTTATGCTTTTTGTCGCTACTGAATGAAGATTCCTGGGTTACATAGGAATCCATAAAGTCAAATAAATCTTTCCAAACAACTTCTGAATTAGGAAAGGTATAGAGTTCTTCTAATTCTATTAGTTTCTCTACGGAGAAGGGAGTAGATAAATCTAAAACTGCAATTTCTTTGGAGTTTATGGGGTAGTAGCATTCAAACTCAAACACCCCGAACATATCTTCCAATCCATTAGAGACTATCTTCCCGATATCTATTTCTCCTGAGTCTTCTGGTTCTCCTTCAACAAACTTAACTACTGGGTTCTTAGCAACCAACTTACCCGTCTTAAATAAGATATTAGAGTCATTGTCTAAACTCAATCCTTTCTTGACTTCTTGAATGTTTCGCATAGGTGTAATCCTTAGAATTTTTACTTATTTATTTGGAGGTGAGTGTGAATTGGTGGAATGAACTTCTTTCTCCTGAAGGTAAAGAACTTACCTTAAAGATTGTAAAGTCTCTTAAAGAGCTATCTCAGACTGTCGATGTTTTTCCTGACCCTGATCAGTTATTTAGGTGTTTGGATCTAGTGCAGACTCCCAAGGTAGTTATCCTGGGTCAAGATCCTTACCCAACTCCTGGTCATGCAAATGGGTTGGCGTTTGCAGTCAATGAAGAGTGTCAGATTCCTAAGTCTTTAATCAACATCTTTAAGGAACTTGAAACCGACATTCCGGGATCCTACCCAAACAGAACCCTCTTACCTTGGGTTAGACAAGGGGTTATCCTGTTGAACACTACCTTAACCGTAGAATCAGGAAAAGCCGGTTCACATAGGAACTTAGGGTGGGATAAAGTAACCAATGAGATTATCTTTAACCTTTCTTCCAACTACCACTACCTTGTCTTTATTCTCTGGGGAAACCATGCCCAGGAGAAGAAACCACTGATAGACACAACGAAACATCTAATCTTAACTTCTCCTCACCCTTCACCTCTTTCGGCAGCTAGGGGATTCTTTGGTTCTAAACCATTTTCTAAGACAAATGATTACCTGATAGCTCACCAAAGTACCCCCATTCAATGGTGATCTGTCACATGGACGTGAAAAAGAATTTCAAAAAGTGGGTTGACCATCGGGAAAAATTCAAGTAGACTAAGTTCCTAGTTACGAAAAGGGGAACAAAGATGGGTGACAGATTTTATTGCCAGCGTGATAACTTAACGCTCTCCTTACAGCCTGATAGACGTCCTAAAACTCAAGGAACGCCTACGTACTTTCAAACACCTCCAGAGCCGCTCTATCCTATTCCCGGAAAGGTGTATACGTTTAAGGGAGTGGAGAAAGTTTGGCAGAATGGGTGGGTCCTGGTAACTCCAGTCCCTGTGGTTTTTCCCGATAACCCTAGGATTGGACAAGTGTCTAAACAAAATGGGAAAGACTTTGTTTTTCTGTCTAAGAAAGGCTGGATTGAAGTTTCTGAACTCTCCTTTTTCTGAGGTTGATATGAAACAAGCATTGAAACTTCTGCGTGAACTCCTAATCAAGAATGCTCAGGATCAAATGAAGTTCTTCCCGCAATATCGGAACCATTTCGATACCTGGAAATTGGTGAAGGTAAATAAGGAAGTGAAAACTAAATTAGGTCTAGCCTTTGATGAAGATGAGATTTCTATTGCTATACCTAATTCCATGTTTCCTATTGACTTCAATGGCATGGATTTCACCTCTGTTTGGTCTTTTAAGACCCAAATCACCACTTCAGTTCCTTCTAAGAATGTAACTTTCATTGATTAGGGGTTATTCATGTACAGAAACCTAGATCAACTTATGAAAGGATGTAAAGATCTTTGATACCTAAATCTATTTTGCTCTGGGCAGCAAGATCTTTAACCTCATTTCCGCTGGGTTTCTTCCTGCCAGTCTCCGTATCTTAAACAGTTCTAGTATAGAAGTACCTAGTAAACACTGCAAAGTCTTTCTTTGAACCACTCTCTTTGATTTCAGCCTTGATCTTCTCCAATGAATCCTTTAACTGCTTATTCTTTAAGATTTCTTTAATAGCTGGATTGATAAGAGTTTTAAACAGTTTGAAGGGAACCCGTTCTACTGACAATCTAATGATTTCTAGAATTTCATCTCGAAAATCTTCTAGATTGTATTGATTGAGTTCTACGTCTTTCTCATTCCATAACTTTACTCTACTGAACATGTTCTTAAATGCGGACTCCAGGGCTTCAACACTCCAGTACTCATTGTCTTCCTTATCATACTTTCCCTGAGATTTTTCTGAAATCCTCAAAAGTCGGGTAATGTACTCCCTCTTGTAGAGTTCACTATTTCCTGCTACCGCCATGATATAAAAGAATCTATTCGATCTATGGATGATCTTGGCAGCATCTTTAAGGTAGTCCTTTCCACCCATTATCCTAAATTCGAGTACTGGCTTTAGCCCAGGAAATGGTTGTACCCACTTCTTAAAGTTGACAGCAACATACTTAGATTTGGTATCTACAGGAAACGCTTTATCCTTATTGAACGCCTTAATCTGTTCCCAAAGGATTTTGATAGATCTTTCATTGGTGACAGACACTCGTTTATTTTCAACCAAGGTTTGAATCTGAGACCTACAATATTGATTATTCGCCCTATCAAACAATTTCAGTTCATAATCATCTGCGGTTAAGACTACAATCTTTAACAGGTCTATATCCGTAGGAGAGTTAAAGCCGATATTTAAATGGAGTCCTGTCTTTCCAGTTGTCTTTACCCCTAACCTGTCAAATAAAGAACTCATGAACTGAATGGCTTTACCTAACTGGGCAAAAGGAATCCGACTTGAAACTATCTCTACTGGAATATAATTAGGGAATATCTCAGTTAGTGATCCATCTCCAGTAACATTCCAGACAGATCCATTAAACTCAGCATCTTTTTCCTTAGTTAAATGTACTTGAATTTTATCCGAAGTAAAAGGTGACTTTAAGAAATGTCTATAAAGGTCTGAAGCTACAAAGTCAAGAGAATATTCCCCTCCTTGTTCTCTTAAGATAAATTTATTGTCCTTAGAGAAAAAACTAAGCCTAGAAAGTTCTAAATCAAATTTGTCTATGACTCTTTTCCAGGTTTCAAAACCTGGTTGTTTGATGTAAGCATTCTTAACTTGATTTAATGACCTTGAGCCTAATATATTTTCAAGGTTATTAAAAGTATTTTCGAGAGATCTAATTCCCCACTTTCTGTCAAGGACATGATCAGATATTGCATCAAAAGCAAATTGTTTAACATCACTATCTAATTCTAGATGTTCTAAATAAGATTCCATGAAATCAAACAAATCTTTCCAAACAGCTTCTAAATTTGAGAATACAGTAAGCTCTTCAATTTTTAGAAGTGTCTCTACGGAGAAGGGAGTAGATAGTTCTAAAAGTTTAATCTTATTTGAGTTGATGGGGTAGTAGCATTCAAACTCAAACACCCCGAACATATCTTCCAATCCGTCAGAGACTATCTTCCCGATATCTATTTCTCCTGAGTCTTCTGGTTCTCCTTTAACAAACTTAACTACTGGGTTCTTAGCAACCAACTTACCCGTCTTAAATAGGATGTTGGAGTCATTGTCTAAACTCAATCCTTTCTTGACTTCTTGAATGTTTCGCATAGGTGTAATCCTTAGAATTTTTACTTATTTATTTTTGAATTTCAAGCGAGAAAACTACGATGTCTTTAGCATCCTAAGATGAATCGTCTGACTAAATAGGGATAAACTATCCAACATTAGACCAGAGACAATTTCTAAATCAAGAAATCGGGAATCAACGATTCCTATGGAACAAACTTCTGGTCAAGTCTACTGAACGGTATGAGGAAGAAAAGAAATTCATTTTCTACAATGAAGCAGCGTCCATGCTTCCTGACCTAAAAGAAACCTTCGTGTTCTTGAAGATTGGTGGTTTTTCCCGATAACCCTAGGCTTGGGCAAGTGTCTAATCAGAACGGAATCGATTATGTCTTTCTGCCTAAGAAAGGCTGGATTGAAGTTTCTGAACTCTCCTTCTTTTGAGGTTGATATGAAACAAGCACTGAAACTTCTTCGAGAACTTCTGATCAAAAATGCCCAGGATCAAATGAAGTTCTGCCCACAATACCGAAACTACTTTGATGATTGGGTTCTAGTAAAGGTCACCAAGGAGATTAAGACTAAACTAGGTCTAGCCTTTGATGAAGATGAGATTTCTATTGCTAGACCTAATTCCATGTTTCCTATTGACTTCAATGGCATGGATTTCACCTCTGTTTGGTCTTTTAAGACCCAAATCACCACTTCAGTTCCTTCTAAGAATGTAACTTTCATTGATTAGGGGGTGTTCATGTACAGAAACTTAGATCAACTTAAACTGCAAATTCGTGAACAAGTGTTAAAATTCAGAAAAACAGTTAGGGCCCAATGTCCACCTGATGAACAGACAGCATTCGACAACTGGTTCTGGAAGATGGTTCCCTTAATTCAAGTAGACCTTATCCCCTACTCCAATTCCATTAGAGTCTATGACACGACTCCCCCTGATGAAAAACTGAAGGTAACTTCAGGATAAGACGAGTAAGATCAGTAAGTTAAATGGAAATATGGAATTCTAGGACCTTTTAACCTGAAAGGTGTACCTATGTAGTCAATCTACCGTTTTTTTGAACAAAATTACGGTAAGTGATTGATACAGTTATGAAAAGTCATTTAAGTGAATAAACGTAAGTCATTGATTTATAACACGCTTAACACCCAACCCGGAAAATGGCATAAAAATGAAAGCAAGTGAACTTGTGGCTGTTCTTCAAGACAAAATTGACTCACAAGGGGATCAAGACATCTTCATCAAAGACAACAAAGTTTTTTTTGGTGACCTCGACAAACTTCTTCAATCTCAAGGCATCCCAAAAGCCATTGAAGATTACCTTGTTCATGCCAAAAAGGTAGTTGAGTCACGTCATGATTACTACTGATTTTTTTAAAGAACTCCCGGAGTCAATTCAAGAAACATTCAACGCTTGACAAGATTATCATCTCCGATTATAATGGTTTAAGGTTCTAAAGTTCTTAAAGGCCTAGAAGAACAGAAGGGTTAGGGGCGAGCAAAAAAGCTCGCCCCTAGAAACTTAAAGAATTTTAAGAACTTAAAGAACTTAAGCAGATTAAACTCAGAAAGGGTAGAACAGATGAACTCAACTTCGGTAAAAAACTACTTCATTCGTCAAATTCTTTCCTATGGTGTTCTCACTGAAGGTTCCTTTGAGTTAAATAGTGGAGTAATCAGTCCCTTCTACTTTGAATTTGAAAAGTTCAATGACGGAAAAGCCTTAAACGCTTTAGGGTTTACTTTTCTGGCAGCCGCTAGAGAATTGGATCTAAACTATGATGTAGTTTATGGTACCGCCTATAAAGGGGCTATATTGGCCCTGGCCATGTCATGTTATTCAAGAAACCTATCCTATGTAGTTGAACGTAAAGAAGCTAAAGAGAGAAACAACAAAGGATTCTTAATTGGGTCTTCCATAGAGAACAAAGACGTTCTGATAGTTGATGATGTAGCCACGTCGTTAAAGTCGCTTAGAAGGTCTTTAGAGATTGTATCGAAGTTCAATGTCAACACTATAAGCATTCTAGTGGGAGTAAATAGAACTGGACTTGAATATCCAATGGTGGAAGATTGTCCAGTCAATTATATTGTCGACTTCACTGAGGTTTTGACCAAGTTTAATCCCAAGATGGAGGAACACTCCGTCTAAATAGCGTAAAGAAGGGTGTCATGAAAGAGGTAGTTCGAAGAAGATCGAAGTTAAAACAAATTGTCAGAAGTCACCTGTTTAGACAGAGAGTAGTGGGGTCAAAGAAGGGAAAGGGGTCCTACCGAAGGACTGAAAGAAACAATTCTGAGGAAACTTCAACGTGAACATCCATGCCCAATTCAAGTCTACTCTTCAGGCTCTTGCCTGTCTACAGGCGTCATCCAGTTCCGAAGCAACCCCACCAATGTATGAGTTTGACCATTGGATTCTTGTTCAAATCAATGAACCCATGAAAACTAAGGTGGGGTTATCCTTCGATAAAGGTGAGCTAACTATTGCAAAACCTGGACAACAGTTTGGAGTAGACATGTTTGGAAATTCTGTTGAGAAGATGTTGGTTTGGTCATTTAAGAATCAACGAGTTGTTCTAGTTCCCTCTCAACACACTTCAACACTAGAAGGCGAATGTTCAACGATCAGAATCATGTGACTTCCATGGCTAATCACAAGCCAGTGATTAAAGCAGTTATCTTTGATAAGAAGGGTAGGATTCTTTCTGAAGCTGAGAACTCGTATACTAAGACTCACCCTTACCAGAAGAGATTAGCTGAAAAATCTAAGAATCCTCATAGGATATATCTTCATGCAGAGATTGCTGCTTTAGTACGATGCAGGGGGACTCCTTATAAAATTTCTATAACTAGAACTAATGCTAAGGGTGAATTGGTATTGGCTAAGCCATGTGATATATGTGAATTAGCCATAAAGGAAGCAGGAATAAAGATTGTTGAATTTTCAATCTGAACAAAATTAAACTCTAGAAGGAGTCTTTATGTTTGAATACGTTGCCTCAGGGTTAAGTCATACCCGAATAACTAGCGAATACAGTGGTTCTCATTCTACAACACAGATGATTGTTAAAGATATTTCATCTTCAGTTCAAGATCACCACAATCATAAAATATCTGTTCTGTACAATGCCTATACGGAAGAAAAGTTTTCACAAAAAATCCCACGAGTATTTGGTCCTGAGTATAAGAACATCTATTCTGATTCAGGTGGGCTACAGATTCTAACCTTGGGTAAACAGTTTACTCCAGAACTAAAGCGCAGGATCTATAGGAATCAGGGCTTGTATTCTGACTTCGCCATGTCGTTTGATGAGATCCCTATTGAAAATGTGTCATCCAGTACGTCTATTACATCCAAAAATAATAAGGTATTTAATTCATCGTTATTGAATGACTATGCCAAAAAGTCAGGAAACAATCTCAAGGAACAAATTCAGATATTTCAGGAGTTAGGGACAGACCGAAGAGCAACCATTCTCCCTATTATTCAAGGAAACACCATTCAAGGGTGTAAAGACTGGTTCTACTACCTCTTCGACCCGTTGACTGAAGAAGAACGAGCAATAACTTCTGGACTGTCATTCTCAATGGCAGCCTATGGGATTGGAATAAAGGAAGAACTTGAACGGATTATTCTAATGGAAGAGTTGAAGGAGTTCTATTCACATTGCCATCTTCTTGGGATATCGTCAATTCAACGTTTCCTCCCACTACTTATTATGAAGTATAATGGCTTCTTAAAAAATGTAGACTATCTATCATACGACTCTACTACCTTAACTTCCAATATAAGCAGAGGGCGATATTTTGATAAGAAAGGACAACAGATTGGTTTAGGCAGATTTAAGACCCCTATAGTGACTCATGTAGTTGAAGATATGTTGGACAATATTAAAGAATTCAATCCTGGACTCCTAGAAAGATATTCACTTGACTTAAATGAAGATATATTGTATGCTTCAATCTGTCAGCCATCGAAATTTGAGAAGTGTAGTGGTTATACTAAGGAATATTCGGGAGTCTACAAATTCCTATTCTATATTTCACAGGCATACAACTTCACTCGGTTGTTTAACAACTCTTTAGAGTATAAGAGCGAACTGGAAAACCTAATCTCCAAGTATGGCTATGGATTCTCTGGATCCTTATTTTCATTATTAGAGAATGTTCATTCTATCGAGGAATATGTCGAGTGGGAATCGCATGTAGGGAGCTCCTTAAAATCTAGAAAAATTACTCATAAATCCACTATAGATTTCAACTCCATGTTCGATTGAGGATTTCAACATGTGCTCTATTTCAGGTGGTATCTCCTGGTTGTCTGGATCAGCTTTAGATTTGGAATTTATCAAAAAGTTAGTAGTTGAAGGCTCTACTCGTGGACGGGATTCATTTGGGATTGCATATCCACTTCAAGGGGTGTCTGATAAGTTTATCGGCTCATCAGAGATAATTGACTTCTCTATCAGAAACTGTTCGCTTTTTCTTGCCAACAACCGGGCTGAACCTACTACTGAGTTTGTTAAGCATAAACAGTTGACTGATGTTCAGCCCTATACTGTGGGCCCCATTACCTTAGTTCATAATGGTACGATTGCAAATGATCAAGACTTGGAGAAAGAATTAGGGTGTTCATCCCGAAGAACTACTTCTATAGATTCAGAAATGTTAGGGTTTGTTCTTTCTGAACGGTGGGATGGAGTGGATGTAGACTCCTTGGTTAAACTGTTGTCAGAGACTGTTGTTGGCTCTATTGCTTTAGCCTTTTACGATACTCGGAATCCACGCTCAGTGTGGTTGGCTGTAAATTACAAACCACTAACCTTATTCTTAGCTACTGATAACTCGTCAATGTATTTTTCTTCGTTAGAAGAATATGCAGACTTAGACGTTGAAACGTACTCAACGTCACCCTTTAAGAAGATTGAGGTTCCCCCATATACCCTTATCCAAGTAAAGGATGGAACCCTTAAAACCTACTCGTTATGGAAAGATTCAGGAGTATCCCAGAAGAGGGCATTAGTTATTGCCTCTTCTGGGTTGGATTCTACGGTCTGCGCTTCTTGGTCAAAACATCAAGGATATGACACTCACCTATTGCATTTCAATTATGGGTGTAAGGCAACCGGCCGTGAACTGGAACAGATTGCCGCTATTGCAGAAGATCTACAACTGCCGTTAACTGTCATGCCTATTCCATTTTTTAAAAACGACATCGGATCGTCAAGACTGTTTGAAACGGAAGATGTAGTTTCTACAGAGCGGTCAGGCATTTCAGGGGCTGAACTTGCTTTGGAGTGGGTTCCAGCTCGAAATCTTATTTTTATGTCTATTGCGGCAGGATTCGCCGAAGCAAACAAATTCGACTATATTATTCTAGGTGGTAATCTAGAGGAGTCTGGTTGTATCTTAAACACAGAGGCTAATAGGTTAGAAACAGGGACTGGACTCTGGAAACTTCCTTCAGAAATTGAAGTGGGTGATGAACTGTTGACCTTAGACTCAACTGGGGGTCAGGTACGGACTCAGGTAAAACAAATATTTCTAAGTACGTTTGAGTCTTATGTTCGACTGGTATTCAAGACCCCTACCGCAGAACAGGAAGTTGAGTGTTCCAACGAACATCCCTTCTACGTGTTTAATGAAGGCTGGGTATCTGCAGGCTATTTGGAACTTGGGGATGAAGTTGTTGTCAGTTCTCAGTCTGATGAACGTCCAGTTGCTGTTTTGGTAAAGAAAGAGTTTATTGCTACTCCAGTAGACACCTTCAACTTCTACTGTGAACCCCATAACAGTTTTTGTATTGGAGAACTGGGACTTCTCTCTCACAACTCCTATCCTGATAATGAATTCATTTTTCAGAAAAAATTCAATGAGATTTTACCTTTTGCATTAAATCTCAATAACCGGGTAGAGGTTCTAACCCCTGTTGCTCATCTCATGAAACATGAAATAGTTAAATTAGGAAAGGAACTGGGAACCCCTTTTAACCTAACCTGGTCATGTTATAAGAACTTAAAGACTCCTTGTAGTGAATGTGGTCCTGATTTTATGCGGAGAATGGGCTTTAAAATGAATGGGTGGATAGACCCACAAGCAGCAGATCAGTCCTCGACTTTTTGGGAAGGGTGTGTTAGACTGGAACGAAGTGAAGAAAAAACAACCTGGAGAACACTATGATCACGTATTCAGATAATCTGGCCGACAAGTATAATGAATATCATTCACTTTCCTCAAATATCTTTGATCTTCAGTTGCAAAAGATTAAAGGCTATTTGAACACTTCAGAGACCACCTGGATCTTAGACGTAGGATGTGGCTCTGGTCGGTTATTGAAACCTTTGATTGAGAATAGGATATCTAATGTTATTGGAGTAGAAAAGTCTGAAGCTATGTTCCAACAGTGTTGTGAAAATACCAAACAACTTGCCCCAGGGTCGTTGAGTTATAATCTAGTAAACCTAGATTTTAATGAGTTTCTCCTCCAGAATGGAAGTAGCAAGTTGCAACTTGATGGGGCCTACTTTTCGTTCTCACTTCACCAGATTGGAAAGTCAAAATTAGAGCAGTTGGAGCTGTTAGAACGAACATTCTCAGTCTTAAAACCCCATTCTCCAATTTTGGTCATTACGGTAACCGAACGACAGTTTGAAGATATTACTATAAACCAGTTGATCCCTTCGGTGAGTAAAATTGACAAGGAACGATTCCTTACCCTTGAAACCTACAAGAACTTTTTCAATGTCTCTGTGATTGAAGATCAACGGTTGTTCTACCCCATGACCGTTGCTGCGTTAAAAGAACGCATTCAAAATAGATATATTTCAACACTCCAACTGGTTCCGAAGGAAGAGATTGAGTTTGGCCTAAACCAACTATCAAAGTATCCTGAACATCGACTCCTGGATTACAGTGATTGTTATTCCTATTTGGTTCTTTCAAAAAAATGAGAAATTTACTCTGGGCATATAAGACTGCATTGTCGTCTATGGATGAACGAATAATTCATCCTTTTACTGAATTTGAAATTCAACCCCTGTTCGCGAAAGAATGGATTGATAGATTGATTCCTCTCTACCAAGAGTTTGTCCCAAAGGGACCTGTCCAGCACTACTTTCTGAATAGATCAGTAACAAGGTCTATGTTTATTACTGATCTTCTGGATAACTATTATGCGTACTTTGGTCAACAAAAGTTTGAAGAAAACTTAGCCATACTAAAAACCTTCTGGAGAAAGATCTATAACGAACTTTATGGCAGTGAGTTTGAAGGGGCAGACCCCTTCTCCCAGTTCACTAATAAACCAATAGGGGATAGACTTCACCCTGAATTCTACTTTTATCAGACAGATGCCTTGTTTGAAACTCTTGCATTATGTTTTGCTATTTCTTATGCAAAAAACTTTGACATTATGGCTGATAACACTTATGAAATTACCGGACTTTATCATCAATCAGATAAACTGATTCAAAAAAACACCTTCCATCGTATCTTGGATCATAAAAACATAGTGTTATATACCTGGGGAAATAGGCCTATTGCTAGGACAGAAATCACTTTCTTTCAGGAACCTAAGCACGTTCAGATTGATATATTTGGCCATTCAACTCAGAATGGGTTAAATTCTATTGCTGGATTCCTAAACAATGTACCTCTATTGAACTCAGACATTCCAGCACTGAACCGTGCGCTAACTTCTGAATTGAATAGGTTTATCCTCAGAAATAAGAGGGCGGCCGTAGAAAGTAAGATATGTAGATATCTTCAAACAAGGCTGTCACGGTATAAGCGGTTAAGTGTGGTGTTAAATATTGATACCCTGACTCGACACCCAGGACCACTATCACCAAGGTTGTCAAAAACAGCCATGGAAGACACGTTAGCATTAGCTTTAGGTGGGTGAAAATGGAACAAAAAATTGTTTATAGGAATAGTCCGACGTGGAATGTAGAAAAGAACTACTACATCAAGAAGGATTCAGTCTCTGATGAAGCTATTCTTTTTGTTCTCCCGTGTACTGGAGGGGCTAGATACGGGGACTACTTTCATGGAAGCTCCTACTCAAGTCCCTGTTCATGGAGAACAGCAGACTTCCAGTTTAGAAAGTTTAGAAAAGATATCCTGTTTGCTGCATGTTCTTCAGTAGCCTACCACTTCGATCCAACTGGAGGATCACTGGTATTTGAACATGAGAATGACAGGGTAAAGTCAAACAACGATTTTGGTATGCCTGCATCTTCAAAGTTTTCGTGTTACAACGGTAAAAATCCTTGCTTTGATATAAACATTCTCATTGAAGGGTTAAAAGAAGGATTGACTAGGGCATTCACGGAGTTTAAGATAAAGAACATCTTTGCTATTCTTACCCCATTGGCCTATAAAGTGGCATTCTCTACTGCGGTCACTGAATTGAAATTATGGGACAAAGTTGTTCTTTGTGATATAAAAAGAATGGGAGCAACCAACTTTTTCATAAAGTTGTTTTTGGTATTTCGGGTTCTTAAGTTCAAGTATACCGGGATTTTTTCATCTTCCCCAGTATCATTTACTACCATCCACAAACCAGTAACAGAGAAACGATTTGAGTATTGGAATATCCCTGAATACTTCGAAGAATTGCCCTTTCCTCTCTATAAAATATGGATTGAGTCTGAAGGCAAAACGGACTACTTCTTGATATTGGAAGAACATAAAGATCTTCCAATTTCAGAGTTGTTACTGCTCTATCAATTCCCTATTTTTGGGTCGTTCCAAGTTGTAAAAACTGAACATTTTGAGATTGCCCCGTGGTCAAAGTCAACAAGTCCTTTGATTGGCTGTTCTGTGGTTGAAAGTTTTTAGTTCTTAGAGTAATCCCATGATCGAGAACTTTTCAGATCTTCAAGTATTTGCTAAAAAACTGATAACTACCCGTCAACTTGATGCTATGGTAAAGACCTTAGCATTAGAAGTAGACAAACAGTTCTTCTTCTCAAAATTAGAATGTATTGTGTTAATGAATGGTGCTTACCAGTTGGTGTCGGACCTATCAAAGTGGCTAACAGTTCCTTCAATCATGAACTTTGTTAGAGTTTCAAGATATAAAGACGATAAACCAACGGGATGTTTGTCAAACATCCATATCCCACTTCTGGCTAAGGATGGAAGACCCCTCTTAGTAATTGACGACGTCTTTGACGAAGGGGTAACTCTTTATGAAGTGGTAAAGTCATTACAACTTAATGCCCCAGAACGGCATGTCTACAGTCTAGTCCTCTTCAATAAGAAGAAGGTTAGGGGTATCACCTACAAACCAGATTTTGTTGGATCAGAGATCGAAGATACCTATATCTTCGGGTATGGAATGGATCTTTCGTTAAAGTGGAGACACTTACCTGAAGTGTGGGAGGTCACTTCACCCCAGACTAAATAGATGTTCAAGCCCAAACAGGAGAGCAAAATGCCAAAATTTTCAATTAGGAAACTGCCGTTAGCCGTAGGTCTATCCATGGGAATTATGTCCCTTCCTTCTCATTCGGATGACATCCTTTTCCCAATGGTGATTTCATCAAATACTGTAACCACACTATTGTCGGTAGTGAACTCAGGATCAACTGAGACACTTCATTACCGTTTCTACTATAAGACTTTAGAAACTCAAGATGCATGTGAAGAAGTCAACTTTAAACAACCTTCGAGTCCAAATGATCTAGTCACCTTTGATGTCAGTGGAGTCTTTGGTGATTCTACTGGAGTTTTGTTTGAACCTACAACTTCAATTACCTACCGACCTTTTTCCCCGTTTAAATCAGTTAAACCAGTCAGGGCTTTCGCAATGGTAGACTCTAATGATTCACAGACTCCACATCCCGACCAGAGTCTAAGTGGGGAAGCCTTAGTGATTGATTTCACAAACGGGTCTTTCTGGGGTTATATTGCCATGAATGCGTTACCTATCAATGGGGTAACTGCAAACAGGAGTGTGGTTGTCGGTAATCCATTTGATTTTTCAGACCGAGTTGAACGGACTGGAGAAGTTCTTACTCAGAACTCTAAAGGGGTAACCACTTCTATTCTACCTTTTGAGGCTGGAACTGAAACAGCATTTTTAGTCACTCCTATTGCTACTACCAGTCCATTCCAGCTTAGTGGGTCTACATCGACCACCTTAGGGCTTAGGATTCCAGAGGAGAATGGGTTAGCTACTGGAGTCATGTTCGATCGAGATGAAAATCCTTTCTCCGGAGTTCAAGATAAACAAGTCACCTGTGTAGGTCGAGTTGATGTAGGGTCACTTCTCTCTGAAGCCACTAAACAATATCTTCAAGATCTAGGAGGCTGGACTTCAGTGAAACCTACTTCAGGCCAGGCTATTGTCTTTAAGCTCGAATACAACGACTCCCCAGAGTTTGCTGGTGTTCCCCTAGGAGTAGGATCAGTGAACAATGCAATCTGGCTTAGGGAAGGAAATCGAGAATCGGTTACGAAGGATAATTTGACGGGTACCCAACTCCCGGTGAATCCTACCTTCTTCACTCCAGAAGAGTCGCCATTCCCTCTCATTGATGTGCCAAAAGCAGTACAGTTTAATCTTCCTTGGCCACCTAATGATACAGTTACCGCATTCTCTTATATCGAGAAGGGAGCTTACTCGGGGGTGACCTCTAAGCAGTGAGGTTGGTCTAAATGAAAAGGGACCTTAAAGGTCCCTTTTTTGTTCTTGAACTTTAAGGAAGGGTGTGTTAAACTTCAGTTTTCCAGCAGAGGAACGTCGATGAGATGTAACCTGGTAGATCCTAGAATATTGACCGATCAACATCTAATGGCAGAACGTCGTGAGTTAAGAATGATTCCTCCGTTATTGGAGAAACAGGTGTCTATCTTAGGAAAAAACATTAGGTCAGAACTTAGGAGAAAGATCCCATCCCAGTTTACCTTAGGGAAAGGTCACATGCTGTTCTGGTTGGATAAGTTTAAATTTCTGGAAGGTAGGTTTAATGCCCTAACTAAAGAGATGAAGTTTAGGGGGTTTTCCCCAGACACCTCGTTAACCTTGGAAATAACTCTAGCTAAACAACATGGTCTCTATTACTCTTGGCTTCCTTCCTTACCTGATATTCTACTCAGTAAGGCCCGAATAGTAGAACGAATCCTACAGAAACCTACCTGGTATCGATTTCATTCCTTACCTATTTCAGCAGCGTGGGTGGAGATGACCTACTTTCCTGAACAAAGTGTCACAGATCTCTGAATTTATTTTTCTAGGAGTTTAATGAAAATGTTTATGACGTTTAAAGAATTGCAAGAGTCCATTAAAAAAGCTGAAAAACATAGTGCGTGTGTTGGAGAACTAGACATTTTGGAAACATTGTCTTCTATCGAAGAGTTCTTTGACCATCCTAACTGTGCATATTGGTTGTACTGGTATTCGGCAAAAGTAATGAAGAATAGGTGGCCAGAAGCAGAACATATAATTAAGAAGAATAAGATTTGGGCTTTCTATTATAGCTTCAAAGTTATTAAAGGTCGTTGGCCAGAAGCAGAAGGAGTAATTAAAAAAGATACTATGTGTTCATGTTTATATGCTATTGATGTCATTAAAGGACGTTGGCCGGAAGCAGAGGACGTTATTATGCAGGATCCTTATTTTGCATATAGTTATGCTAAAACTGTCATTAAAGGACGTTGGCCGGAAGCAGAGGACGTTATTAAGAAGAATCATAAAATTTCTAAACGATATTTCGAATCAATTGGTTTCAGTTGAACTTAGAAGTTTTGAAAACTTGAATTAAGTTCATCAACTTTACATCCTAATGTCCCAACCGGGTTTAAATTTGGTAGTTCCTAGTGAACTTTTTGGATGGTTCTCCTGTGCGATGTCACAAATCAGTGAATTTATTTTTCAAGGAGGGGTTGTTTTCCTGGCTTAGCCAAGTTATACTTCTTTCATAGTTTGAAACGGAGGAAAAACGATGATACGCCAGTTTACCCAGAAGTTCGAAGACGGCTCCTACCCGGAAGGTGCTTTTTGTTTGGTGGTACATAAACAGTACAACCAAGGGGAAAGTGAAATGGTTATGGAGGACATTCTCCACGGCTGTGTCCTGGCAATCGGTGAACATAATTACTATGACGATTCCGACTTTTATGCAATAGTCTGGGATTCAAGTATTGGTCAACCCCGTAAAATCATTTATGCGACAACCCGTGCCTGGAGTTATCCTTGTGGGGCAGTTGTAGATGCCACTCCAGAAATTAAAGCTACCTACTCCGAGTGGGAAGCTAATCATAAGCTGGTTTGGGATGCGTACCATAAAGAAGTCGCTGCCTATGTTCCAGAAAAAGGTAAACTGGCTAAGTCAATTACCACTAAGGGTAAAGCCAAAGATCTTGAAGGTGAGATCTTCTGGATCGGGGACTCTAAGTTCAATGGAGAAAAGACCGTCGGGATTAGGGATGAAGATGGACGTTCCGCTTATGTTGCCCTGGAACGGACTCGGCTCTGGCATGAAGGACAACAGGAGTGGGTGAAGCCAGCTCATTATGTCAATAGTCTACGTTGTTGGGACACTTATGAAGTTCCGGTACCTCCTACATCTTATTGATATTGACGGGGGTCTTAGAGCCCCCTTCCTTGAGGTAACTATCATGTGGACTAAATTCTGGGACATGGCATCTGGTGGTAGCCACAAAGAAAAGTGGGACCACATCTATATCGAATCTGTGGAGGAAGAGGCTAAAATCATCTTCTTCAATAGGTTTAAACACAATCCTAACCGGGTGTCCTGTACCTGTTGTGGTGAAGATTATGACATCTGCGAATATCAGAGTCTTAAAGAGGCAACTGCTTTTGACCGAGGGTGTGCTTACGATGGTGAAAACAAGTGCTATCTGGAAAACATTGAGTCTGGGTACAAAGAGTACCAATCAGTCGAAGACTACCTGAAAAATGAAAATGTCCTGATAATCTTCGCAGATGATATCACCCCCGAAGAACGAGAAGGTGAAATCCCTGTTCAAGGCTACGTCTGGGTTGATTAGAGGAAACAAAATGACTCGTACTCTTGCTACTATTCAGAAAGTTTTTGAAGTTATCAATCATCCTAATGCTGATCGGCTTGATTTAGCCAAGATTAAAGGGTGGACTGTCGTTACTGGACGTGACGAAGTAAAGCCCGGTGATTGGGTTATCTACTTTGAGATTGATTCATTCCTTCCAGAGATTCCAGAGTTTGAATTTCTGCGAAACTCCTCGTTTAGGACTCATCCGGAGTTGGGGTCTGGCTTTAAACTGAAAACTCAGAAACTTAGGGGAGTTATCTCTCAAGGTTTGCTTATTCCCTTTACTAAGATTGAACATCTTCTCCCAGACAGTTTACCTGGCCTAGAAGAAAATTTAGATGTAACTGAGTTCCTGAATATCAAGAAGTGGGAACCGGTCATTCCTACCCAACTTCAGGGGTTTGTAAAAGGAAACTTTCCTTCGTTTCTCCGAAAGAGTGACCAGGAAAGAATCGAAAATTGTTCAGGTACTGTCTTTACTGACTATCAAGAAACCTTGTTTGAGGTTACTTTGAAATTGGATGGCAGTTCATGTACCACCTACTTTAAAGATGGAGAAGTGGGGGTCTGTTCCAGGAATTTAGAGCTGAAGTTAGCCGAAGAGAATGAGACTAACGCCTTTGTCAAGACCGCCACAGAAACAGGTCTCCTTGCTGCCTTGAAAGGTCTACACCGAAATATAGCTGTTGCTGCAGAACTGATGGGTCCTGGGATTCAGGGGAATCGGGAGAAGTTAAACAAGTTAGATCTCTTTGTATTTGATATTTGGGATATCGATGCCCAGGCCTACTTAGGTTCTCAAGAACGATTTCGAGTTGTTTCCCAGTTGACTAAACATGGCTTTTCTGGGGCACATGTCCCTTTGATTGACACAGGCAAAACTCTTTTAGAACTGGGAATAAGTGATGTACCCTCTTCTAAGGTATATGTAGACCGTCCTTCCTTAAATAGTTCTATTGCAGAAGGGTGTGTCTTTAAGAGTATCGATGGTCAGTTCTCCTTTAAGTCAATCAATAATAAGTACCTGTTGAAGTTTACTGATTAGGAGTGAAAAATGTTTCTAACTTTTCCAGAGCTTCAAGAGTGTATCAAGAAGGCTGAAGAACAGTGTGCGTGTTCTGATGAATTAGATACATTAAAATCATTGAACTTCATTGAAGAGTTCTTTTCTCATCCTAAATGTGCATATTGGTTGTACTGGTATGCAGCAAAAGTAATGAAGAATAGGTGGCTAGCAGCGGAAGAGATTATCAAGAATGATTCAAAGTGGGCATTCGAGTATAGTTTCAATGTCATACGGGGTAGGTTTAGAGCAGCAGAGGAAGTTATAAAACAAGATTATTTTTATGCTTATTGGTATGCTATTGATGTCATTAAAGGACGTTGGCCGGAAGCAGAGGACGTTATTATGCAGGATCCTTATTTTGCATATAGTTATGCTAAAACTGTAATTAAAGGACGTTGGGCGGAAGCAGAAGGAGTAATTAAAAAAGATAGCATATGTTCATGTTTATATGCTATTGATATCATTAAAGGACGTTGGCCAGAAGCTGAAGAAGTTATTAGTAAATCTCCATGGTGTGCTTACCGTTATGCTAAAACTGTCATTAAAGGTCGTTGGCCAGAAGCAGAAGACGTTATTAAGAAGAATCATAAAATTTCTAAACAATATTCAAGAGTTTAGATGGTCAGTTCTCCTTTAAGTCCATCAATAATAAGTACCTGTTGAAGTTTAATGATTAGGAGTGAAAAATGTTTCTAACTTTTCCAGAATTACAAGAATGTATCAAGAAGGCTGAAGAAAATGGTGCTTGTTCTGATGATCTTTCTATCTTAAAAGATTTAACATCCATCGAAGAGTTCTTTGACCATCCAAAGTGTGCTTTCTGGCTTTATTGGTACGCAAGAAATATTATCAACGGTCGTTGGCTGGAAGCAGAACCATTTATCAATAAAAATGTTGAATATTCTTATTGGTATGCGAGATGGGTAATTAAGGGGAGATGGGTAGAAGCAGAAACTGTTATTAGAACCTATCCTGATTGGGCTTACAGATATGCTAGATATGTGATAAAAGGTAGATGGCCAGAAGTAGAATACATTATTTCTAAAAATGACATAACTACAGCTGTTCAATACGCTAGAGATGTTATCAATGGAAGATGGCCAGAAATTGAAGATAGAATATTAAGTGATTTAGAATTATCATTCATATATGCTAAGGATGTTATTAGGGGAAGGTGGATACCAGCAGAGGAAATCATTAAAAAAGATGCACGATGTTCTTATATGTACGCAAGATCTGTACTCAAATGTAGGTGGGAAGAGGTAGAGGATGTTATTAAAAATAATCCCGAGTGTGTTTACTTTTATGCCAGACATGTTATCAACGCCCGTTGGCTAGAAGCAGAAGAGGTCATAAAAAGAGATCCAAAATGGGCTTACTTTTATGCTAAAGATGTAATCAAAGGTCGTTGGACAGAAGCTGAGGACTACCTTAAGACTGATCCTTGGTGGTTTGAAATCTACCAAATAGATGTCATCTAAGGATACTGAAATGAAAGCATTCTTAACTTTCTCAGAACTTCAAGACTGTATCGGGAAGGCTAATGATCATAATGCTTGTTCTGATGATCTTTCTAAGTTAAAAGATTTAACCTCTATTGAAGAGTTCTTTGATCATCCAAAATGTGCTTTCTGGCTGTGCTGGTATGTTGCTAACGTTATGAGATGCCGTTGGCCAGAGGCAGAAGAGATTATCAGGAATGATCCAAAGTGGGCATTCGAATATAGTTTTAATGTCATTAAAGGACGTTGGAATGAAGCAGAAGAGGTCATTAAACAAGATCCTTACTGGGCTTACCGGTATAGTTTAGATGTCATTAAAGGCCGTTGGCCAGAAGCGGAAGAAGTTATAAAACAATATTCATTTAGCTCTTTTAATTATGCTGCTAAAATCATGAAATGTAGGTGGCCAGACGCCGAAGAGGTTATAAAACGGGATCCTAAATGGGCTTTTTGGTATAGTTTAGATGTCGTTAAAGGTCGTTGGACTGAAGCCGAAGAGGTGATTAAACAGTATCCTAACTGGGCTTATTGGTATGCTAAAGAGGTAATCAAAGGCCGTTGGCCAGAAGCTGAAGAGGTTATTATGAATGATCCAGAGTGGGCTTCAGAGTACTATTTACTAGGAGTTGAATGACAATGTTTATGACTTTTGAAGAATTACAAGACTGTATCAGAAAGGCTAAAGAGCATAATGTTTGTTCTACTGATCTTTCTATCTTAAAAGATTTAACCTCTATTGAAGAGTTCTTTGATCATCCAAAATGTGCTTTCTGGTTGTGCTGGTATGCTGCTAAAGTTATGAGATGTCGCTGGCCAGAGGCAGAAGAAATAATCAGGAAAGAACCGTTGATAGCTTACCGGTATGCCTTTTTCGTCATTGATGGACGGTGGCCAGAAGCAGAAGAGATAATTGGAACCAATGCAGAAAGCGCTTATTGGTACGTCCGTGATTTCATTGGAGAACGATGGATTCCCTTTGAAAATGTGCTGAAATCTAATCCTCCCTGGGCTTATTGGTATGCTAAGGATATCATTAAAGGTCGTTGGCCAGCAGCAGAAGAATTCATTCAAAAAGATGCGGGGACAGCCTACCTATACGCTTTGAACGTCATTAAAGGTCGCTGGCCAGAAGCCGAAGATGTGATTAAAAATGCACCTAAATGGGCATATGACTATGCAACCCGTATCATCAAAGGACGGTGGGCAGAAGCGGAAGATGCAATATACAGGTACACCCACTACACGAGTTACTACTAATTTAAATAGGGAATCACCTAAAAAAGAAGAGATTATGAAAGCAATCTTAACCGTAGGAGTATCTGCTTCTGGGAAAAGTCAGTGGGCAGAGACCTTTGTTCAAGAGCATCCAGACTATATCAATCTGAATAGCGATACTATTCGACAAGATTTCTGGTACAGTCTTTATGACATCCCATTCTCCTGGCATGGATGGAGACGATGTATCCACTTGGAAAAGGAAGTCTATAGGATCCTAAAAGCTAAAATAGCAGATGCCATTCAGAAGCAACAGAATGTAATCATCTCCAACACCCACTTAAATAAGAAGACCCGGGAATGGACGGTGTCTCAATTCCAATCTGCTGGCTATGAAGTAACCTTGAAACTCTTTGATATTTCCTTTGCCGAGGCGGTAGAACGAGATCAGGAACGTCTTTACCCAGTAGGCTATCAGGTTATTGCCCAACAGTTCATTCAGTGGGATAAATTTGTTAAACAACAGTACAGTTCAGATCCAGAACTACCAAAGGCGATCATAGTTGATATAGATGGGACTTTAACCCACATCAATTCTAAGAGGTCTCCTTTTGCTTGGAACTTAGTAGGAAATGATGAGCCTAATCCTGTTGTAGTAGATCTTGTTCGGCGGTATAGTGGGGATCACTGCATTGTCATTCTAACCGGGAGAGAAGCCCTCGCTAAAGACCAAACTGAACTCTGGTTGAAAAAACATGATATCCCCTTTGATATCTTGATAATGCGAGAGATTTCAGACAATAGACGAGGAGATATAGTAAAGGAAGAGTTGTTTTGGTCTAAGATTGCAAATTCGTTCAATGTGGTTTTTGCTATTGAGGATACCCCTAAAGTAGTCAGGATGTGGCAATCTATCAATGTTCCGGTGTTCGCTATCGGAAACCAATACATCGAGAAGTCTTGGCAGAAACCTAAACTCTAAAAGGAAGTCTTTTATGAAATTAACCTTTCAAGTTCTCTCTTCCCCCTCTCAGGTGGCTCCGTTTAAACATGCCATTGAGAAACATCTCATGGATCTACCTCCGGAAGATAGGAACTTTAGATTCTTTGGAGTATCTAAAGCCAATGTAGACTTCTGGATTAATAAAATTACTACTTCCTCTGACTCTAAGCATATTATAGTGCTTATCTTCGATGAGGATGAAGTTGTAGCTGCTGGAGATATAGCGTACAGCACCCCCAAGAATGTTGCTGAGTTAGCATTATCGGTATCCCCTGAGGTACGGAAACTACTGGTTACCACTACAGATATCCCTAATGAACTAGAAAGCACACAGGATGGCACCAAGATCAATAAGTGGTTACTAGGAACATTGGTTGATATTGCTAAAGGAGATGGGTTTAACGGAGTTTCCTACTCAACGATGCCAGAAAATCAGAAAATGTTGACCTTAGGAAAGAATATGGGATTTTCACATAAATGGATTGATGGAGCAGTTATGGGAGAAAAGAACTTTCAAGGAGACGAATTGTGATTTGTCCATCCTGTCAGGAGGAAGAGATTTCCCAAGGTAGACTAAAGTTAGGGTATTGGATCTGTCTGACCTGTGGGGAAGAAATGGCTAAACGACAACGGTCTGCCTGGACGGTCGTGCCACTTCACAAGTCCTCCTACATTCTTGTCACTGACAAGAGTCTCCTTTCCCAGTTGAACAAAACTGCGGCCTAGCATAGAATGCCCCGAACGGGGCATTCTTCATTCATTCAAGGAGAACACCATGGCGATGCCAACTTTATCCTTTTCGGCTCTTTCCCAACTCTCTGACTGGGAAGAAGAGTTAGTAAGTTCTTTCTTAGACCACCATAATCGAATCAGACCTTTCTGGCAAGGAAGATTATCTTTTCCTGAAAAGTTTGTCTATGGTCATCTATTAAATAAGTTATATGAGGATCCTAGATTCTGTGTTCCGGTAATCCCACTTTCGGATCCCTTTATCTACCCATTCAGAAAGTACATTGATTCTGGAGATTGGCGAGGTTTTAAAGAACAACTTAATTATGATCCAGTAGACTTACTAATCCTTATTCAGAAACTTTTGAAACTAGTGACACTTGATCAACACACAATCACGTTAAGGTGAACTAAGATGGGAAAAATATTTCAATTTCCAGGCAAGAAATCTAACCTTAAGAAAGGTAAAGTAGTTTCCAGGAAGGGTGGTACTCCTTCTAGTGGAACACCTACTTTAACTAGATTTACCTGGGTGGGGTTTCCAAGACCACCTGCGTTGAATGCAGAGTTTAACATGTTTCAACCCCCTATAAATGATATAAATAGGTAAAAATTCATCTAAAACGGTAAATTCCACGTGAGCCATAAAGCCTTTAAACTTAGACTAGATCCCACACCAGAACAAACAGTCTTGTTGAACAAGACTTTTGGTTGTGTCCGGGCCATCTGGAATCAAAGAGTCTATAGCTTCAATAATTGGAGTCCAGGAACTGACACAGTAGAACCTACCATCAAGGAGTTAAAGGTTATCTATCCTTGGTTGTCTGAAGTTCCTTACAACGCATTAGAACAGAAACTCAACGATTGGCGGTCATTTAAGTCCCAATTCTTCAACAAGAAAAGGAAAAAGAAATTAGGAAGACCAAGCTTTAGAAGTCGTAGAGGACGTCAATCTTTTAGGTTATCTGTGAATGGATTTTCCTTTAAAGATAATCAAGTAGTGGTCTCTAAAATAGGTAAACTAAATCTTGTTGGTTATGATTTATCAATTTTACCTTTAGAGACTTGCAAGTCTATCACCATCTCTAAAGACCCTTCTGGGAAGTGTTTTTGTTCTATTCTTCTAGAAGTTACTATAGAACCTAAACCATTGACCGGTCAGATGGTTGGTATAGATTTAGGCATCAAAGATCTTTACATTCTTTCAGATGGTCAAGTTGTTGAAAACCCGAAGTGGTACCATGAAAACCAAGTGGTGCTGAAGAAGGCTCAACAACGGTTAGATAGAAAGGTTAAAGGTAGTAAACGGTATGAAAAGCAGCGAATCAAGGTAGCTAAGGTCTATGAGAAGATAAAGAACCAGAGAAACTACTTCCTTCACAACATCTCTTCTTCCTTAGTGACCAATTATGATCTTATCTGTCTTGAAGATTTGAACGTCTCTGGAATGGTCAAGAACCACTGTCTCTCTAAGGCCATCCAGAACGCTTCATGGTCTTCTTTTGTATCCATGTTGACCTACAAGTGTGATTGGTATGGAAAAACCTTGGTAAAGGTTGATCGGTTCTTTCCTTCCTCTAAGACTTGTTCTTCCTGTGGCTTCAAGATGGATAAGATGCCTTTATCTATTCGAGAATGGATCTGTCCTTCTTGTGGTTCAAGACACCATAGAGATCATAACGCTGCAAAGAACATTCTCCAGGAAGGATTTAGAATCCTGACTGGTCAGGAGTTTGCTAGTTTCCCTAAACTAGCTTCGGCAGAGTGTGTCGAATACAGACGTGGAGAGGTTGTAAGTCTATTTGATGCTCGTCATCACTTA
>ERZ795055.424-NODE-424-length-40872-cov-14.748512_pt1 | contig 40872 bp, 40 predicted proteins | sample MGYA00375139_ERZ795055 | MGnify/ENA primary metagenome ERZ795055 (study PRJEB30184, sample SAMN05720283) | anaerobic digester metagenome | isolation source: active sludge of municipal wastewater-treating anaerobic digesters | place: USA | collected 2015-01-23 ... | reverse complement strand
CTGAGTTCGCGGCACGCCCGGCGTGCCGCGCGCCGGGCTCAGTCCACCGGCCGCAGCCAGTCGGCCTCGGCCGCGTAGATGCGTGCTATCAGCGCGGACTCGCGCCGCGCGATGGTGGCCAGAAATTCGCGCGCGCCCTTCATCTTCGCGAAGGCGTCGAATCCGCCCTCCAGGAAGCCGTGCAGGTGCGCCAGGCCCATCGCCGCGGCCGGACCGCGCATCAGGTGCAAGGTGGCGCGCAGCAGGGGCACGCGCGAGAGCTTGTCCAGCGTGCGCCCGATGCCCTCGACGGCAGCGACCTGCGCGTCGCGCTGGGCCCGCGTGCCCACCTGGCGGAACGCCCGCGCGTAGGACTCGGCCGTGATCGACAGGCCCAGCCGCCCGGCCATCTGCGAGTCGAGGGTCTCGGACAGTTCGTCGAGCTCGACCGCCGCCACCAGCGTCTCGACCGCGCTCTCGGGCAGCATGCGCGCGAGCTTGGGCACGACGCGGCGCGTCTCGGCGTCGCGCTGCTCGAAGTCCTTGGCCCCGTAGATCTCCTCGAGGAAGAACTGCGCTGCGTCGTGATAGCGCTCGGAGGCGAGCAGGTCGGGGTAGGTCCGCGCCAGGCGCTGCGACTGCCAGTGCTTCAGCGCGAGCCAGTGTTGCGCAAGCTGCGGGTCGCCCGCGAGCGCGCGGCGCAGTTCCATGACACGGTCCAGCCCATCGGCCAGACGCGCCTGGAGTTCGCTGCTCATCCGGGCTAGGCGGCGCTCGCCAGCGGGCCGATGCGCCCGGCCAGGCCACGGGGAATGGCGCCCAGCAGGCGGCGCGTGTAGTCGTGCTGCGGCGCGGCGTAGATCGCCTGCGCATCGCCCGCCTCGACCACCTCGCCCTCGCGCATCACGATCATGTCGTCGGCCATGTACTTCACCACCGCCAGGTCGTGCGAAATGAACAGGTAGGCCAGTCCGCGCTCCTCCTGCAGGTCGAGCAGCAGGTTGAGCACCGTGGCCTGCACGCTCACGTCGAGCGCCGACACCGACTCGTCGCAGATCAGCACCTCGGGCTCGACCGCCAGGGCGCGCGCGATGGCGATGCGCTGGCGCTGGCCGCCCGAGAACTCGTGCGGGTACTTGTAGAACGCGCCTTCGGGCAGTCCCACCCGCGCCAGCAGCGCATGGCTGCGCTCGACCCGATCGGCCTCGTTGGCGCCGAGCCGGTGGATCTTCATGGGTTCGGTGAGGATCTGGCCGATGGTGAAGCGCGGGTTCAGGCTGGCGTAGGGATTCTGGAAGATCACCTGGATGCGGCGTCGGTAGGCCATCATCTGCTCGTCGCTCAGTTGCAGCAGATCGGTGCCGTCCCACAGCACCTGGCCGCCGCTGGCGTCGAGCAGGCGCATGAGCATCATGCCCACGGTGGTCTTGCCCGAGCCCGACTCGCCCACCAGCCCCAGCGTGCGCCCGCGCGCGAGGTCGAAGTCCACGCCCTTCACGGCGTGCAGCGACTCGCTGCGGAACAGGCCGGTCTTGAGCTTGAACTCCTTGCACAGGCCGCGCACCTGGACCACGGCGCCGTCCTTGGGCGGACGCACCAGCGGCGCCGTCTCGGCGCCCCCCCGGCCACTGAGGAAGTCGTCGATCACCGGCAGGCGCCGGGGGCGCGCGTCGACCGTCGGCCGGCAGGCGAGCAGCGCCTGCGTGTAGGGGTGGGACGGCGCCTCGAAGATGCGCGCGACCTCGCCCTGCTCCTGCACCTCGCCCTGGCGCATCACCACCACCCGGTCGGCGATCTCGCCCACCACACCGAGGTCGTGGGTGATGAACAGCACGCTCATCCGGTGCTTGTCCTTGAGCCGCGCGAGCAGCTCCAGCACCTGGCGCTGGATGGTCACGTCCAGCGCCGTGGTCGGCTCGTCGGCGATCAGCAGCTTGGGCTCGTTGGCGATCGCCATGGCGATCATCACGCGCTGCTGCTGGCCGCCCGACATCTCGTGCGGGTAGGCGTTGAGCCGCGCGCGCGGGTTGGGGATCCCCACCTCGTCGAGCAGTTCGAGCGTGCGCTCGCGCGCGGCCCGGCCCGCCAGGCCACGGTGCAGGCGCAGCACCTCGGCGATCTGGTCGCCCACCGTGTAGACCGGGTTGAGCGAGCTCATCGGCTCCTGGAACACGGCCGTGATGTCGTGCCCGCGGATCGCGCGCAGGCGCGACTCCGGGGCGCGCAGCAGGTCGTCGCCGGCGTAGACGATGCGGCTGGCGGGGTCGACCATGGCGTTGTCGGGCAGCAGGCGCAGGATCGACATCGCGGTCACGCTCTTGCCCGAGCCCGATTCGCCCACCACGGCCACGGTGCTGTTGGCCGGGATGTCGAAGCTCACGCCGCGCACCGCGGGCGCGACCTCGTGCTTGCCCAGCCGGAACGAGACCCGCAGGTCCTGGATCGAGACGAGTGCGCTCATGGCCTTACCTCAGCTTGGGATCGAGCGCGTCGCGCACGCTGTCGGTGAGCATCGAAAAGGCCGTCAGGAACACCGCCATGAACACGGTGGCCACCACCAGCTGCCACCACTTGCCGATCACCAGTTCGGTCTGCGCCTCGGCGAGCATGGTGCCCCACGACACCATGTCCACCGGTACGCCCAGGCCGAGGAAAGACAAGATCACCTCGACCTTGATGAAGCCCACCACCAGCAGCGACAGGCGCACCAGGATCACGTGGCTGATGTTGGGCAGGATGTGCACGAACATGCGCTGGCTGTGGCTCGCGCCGATCGCCTGCGCGGCGCGCACGTAGTCGCGCGAGCGGTGCTTCATGAACTCGGCGCGCACCTGGCGGTACATCCCGGTCCAGCCGGTGATGGCCAGGATGATCACCACGATCCAGATGCCCTCAGACAGGATCTTGCCCAGCCAGCCGGTGCGCAGCACCGCGGCCAGCGTGAGGATCAGCAAGATGTCGGGAATCGAGGTGAAGACGTTGTAGACCCACTCGAGGAAGTCGTTGCTGCGCCCGCCGAAGTAGCCCGCCAGGGCGCCCAGGAGCGTGCCAATGAGCGTGGCGCACAGGGCGGCGGCCAGGCCCACGGCGATCGAGACCTGCGAACCCTTGATCGCCTTGTCGATCACGTCGCGGCCCCAGCGGTCGCCGCCCAGGGGCAGGGTCTGGGCGCGCGGCGCCTCGGTGGTGGCCAGTTCCTTGGCGCGGCGATCCCAGTCGGCGTACCTGGACTCGAGCGGGTCGATCCCCGCCAGGCTGGGCGGCGCGCCGCGGTCGGTCTGCAGTTCCGAGCCGATGCGCGCCTCGTCGTTGGCGCGGTGCGCCAGGAAGCCCGGGTTGGCGTAGGGCACGCCGACCTCGGTGGACCAGTTGGCCGCGATCAGCCCGGCGCCGGCGGCCAGGATCATGAGCACGTAGGCGGTGACGATCGCCAGGCTCGCCATGCCCACGGCGTCGCCGCGCAGCCGCTTCCAGGCGGCGCGCCACACGCCGTCGGACTTCTGGTGGGGGGCCGTCGGCGCGGCGCCGGCGGTGTCGGCAACGGTGCTCATGGCCGGCTCACTTGAGTTGCACGCGCGGATCGACGAACTTGTAGAGCACGTCCGCGGTCAGGTTGATCAGCATGGTCAGCACCGCCAGGTACACCGTGAAGGCCTGGATCACCGGGTAGTCGCTGCGGTTGACGGCGAGGTAGATCTCGCGTCCCAGGCCCGGGATGGAGAAGAAGATCTCGAGCAGGAAACTGCCCACGAACACACCGGGCAGCAGCAGGGCCACGTTGGTGAGGATGGGGATCATCGCGTTGCGCAGCACGTGGCGCGTGAGGATGCGCCCCTCCGACAGGCCCTTGGCCCGCGCGGTGCGCACGTAGTCGTGCTTGATCTCGTCGAGGAAGAAGGTGCGGTACAGCCGCGTCTGAGGCGCCAGGCTCACCGCCACCGCGAGCAGGATGGGCAGCGGCGCGTAGGTCACGAGGTTCTTCCACAGGCTGTCGCTCCAGCCTTGCACCGGAAACAGCCCCCACTCGAAGGCCAGGAAGTACTGGCCGACGATGATGTAGACCAGGAAGGACACCGACATCGCCAGCACGCACACGATCATCACCGCGCGGTCGAACAGCTTGCCGCGGTAGTAGGCCACGGCCAGCGCGATCGGGATCGCCAGCAGCACCTCGAGCAGCAGGATGGGCAGGGTGATGGTCAGCGTCGCAGGCAGGCGGCTGAGGAAGATCGCCGACACCTGCTCCTTGGTCATCCAGCTCTTGCCGAAGTCGAAGGTGAAGATGTCCTGCACGAAGATCCACAGTTGCACCCACCAGGGCTGGTCGAGCCCGAGTTCCTTGCGGATCAGGTCGATCTGCTCCTGGCTGGCGGCCTGCCCGCCGAGGATCTCGGCCGGATCGCCTCCGAAGGCCTTGAAGATGAAGAAGATGAGCAGGATGACCCCGGCAAGCGTAGGAATCATCTGCCACAGTCTGCGCAGGATGTAGGCGGTCACGGCCGTGGCCTTGAAAGCGGGGAAGCGACGCTCCGGTGCCCGGGCGCGCGAAAGCGCGGATTATGCCGGTGCCCGGGCTATTCCGCAGGCGAGGATGCCCTCCAACTCTTTATGATGCGCGGTCTGCCCAAAGGGCTCCTCGCGCGTCAAGCTCGCATCCATGAGACCCCTCGACTTCCTCCGCGTCGTGCTGCGTGGCCTGCTCGCCGCCCTGGCCCTGCTGCCGCTGGCCTCGGCCGCCCAGGACAAGGCCGCCGGCACCCTGCCCAAGGTGCTGCGCTTCGCCTTCCCGGTGGCCGAGACCGGCTTCGACCCGGTGCAGATCAACGACCTGTACTCGTCGAACGTGCTGGCGCACATCTTCGATGCGCCGCTGACCTACGACTACCTGGCCCGGCCGGTGCAGGTCAGGCCCGCCACCGCCACCTCGCTGCCCCAGGTCTCGGAGGACGGCAAGACCTGGACGGTGCGCATCCGTCCCGGCATCTACTTCGACAACGACCCTGCCTTCAAGGGCGTCAAGCGCGAGCTCACGGCCGCGGACTACGTCTACTCGATCAAGCGCCAGTGGGACCCCCGGCTCAAGGCGCCCAACCTGTACCTGCTCGACAAGCGAGTGGTCGGCATGGCGGAGCTGCGCGCCGAGGCGATCAAGAGCGGCAAGTTCGACTACGACCGCGAGGTGGAAGGCATCAAGGCGCTGGACCGCTACACCTTCCAGATCCGCCTGACCGAGCCCACCCCCAACATGCTGTACTACCTGACCTACTGCAACCTCAGCTGCGCGATGGCGCGCGAGGTGGTCGAGGCCTACGGCGACAAGATCATGGAGCACCCGGTCGGCACCAACGCCTTCCGGCTGGCGCAGTGGAAGCGCTCCTCGCGCATGGTGCTAGAGCGCAATCCCAACTTCCGCGACGAGTTCTACGAGGCCACGCCCGATCCCACCGACCCGGTGTCGCAGCAGATTGCCGCCAAGCTCAAGGGACGCAAGCTGCCCATGCTCGACCGAGTGGAGATCAACATCGTCGAGGAGGCCCAGCCGCGCTGGCTCGCCTTCCTGAATCGCGAGCACGACTGGCTGGCCGGCATCCCGGCCGAGTACATCAACATCGCCATCCCCAACGGCAAACTTGCGCCCAACCTCGCCAAGCAGGGCATCCAGATGCACCGCACCGCGGAGCTGGACCTGGCCTACGTGTACTTCGGGATGGAGAACCCGGTGGTGGGCGGCTACACGCCCGACAAGGTGGCCCTGCGCCGCGCGCTGGCCCTGGGCTTCAACCTCGACGAGGCGATGCGCATCCTCTACCGCGGCCAGGTGGTACCGGCGCACTCGGTGGTGCCGCCCAGCGCCGTCGGCGGCCGGCCGGACCTGGCCGGCACGCTGGCCGAGTACAACCCCGCCAAGTCCAAGGCTCTGCTCGACACCTACGGCTACAAGGACGTCGACGGCGACGGCTACCGCGAGCTGCCCAGTGGCGAGAAGCTGGTGCTGGTGCTGGGCACCACGCCCGACTCCAACGGCAAGCAGCTCGACGAGCTCTGGCGCAAGAGCATGGACAAGATCGGCGTGCGCATCGAGTTCAAGAAGGCCAAGTGGCCCGAGCTGCTGCGCGAGTCGCGCTCCGGCAAGCTGATGATGTGGTCCTCGGGCTGGACCGCGGCCATCCCCGACGCCGACACCTTCTACGTGCTGCTCTACGGGCCCAACGCCGGCCAGAGCAATCACTCGCGCTTCAACCTGCCGCAGTTCAACGCGCTCTACGACAAGGCCAAGGTCCTGCCCGATGGGCCCGAGCGCCGCGCGCTGTACGAGCAGATGGACATGTACGTCTCGGCCTACGCGCCGGTGCGCCCCATCGTGCACCGCGTGGTCACCAGCCTGTCGCAGCCCTGGATGACCGGCTTCCGACGGCACCCCGTGTCGCGCCAGTTCTGGCAGTACGTCGACATCGACGCCGAGGCGCAGGCCAAGGCCACGCAGTAGGCGGACGGCGCGCCATGCTCGCGCGCGGCCTGCGCATCGCCAACCTCGTGGTGGCCCTGGCCACCAGCCTGCTCGCCTGGACTGTGCACCGCATGGGGCACGACTGGCCCGCCGCGATCGCGCTGGCGCTGCTGCTGCCGCTGGGCCTGCAGGCGCTGCCGCTGGCCCTGGAGTTCGCCACCGGCGCACTGGTCGATCGCCGCGCCGGCGACCGGCTCGGGCCGATCGCCGGGCTGCGCCTGTGGCTGGGCGAGACCCGGCACTCGCTGCGCCTGTTCAACTGCGACCAGGTGTGGCGCGCCGGCTTCCCCGAGCCGGCCGTGGACCGCGACCCCACGCGCCCCGCCGTGCTCCTGATCCACGGCTACATGTGCAACCGCGCCGTCTGGCGCCAGTGGCTGCCTCGCATGAGCAACGCCGCCAACGTGGCAACCCTCAACCTCGAGCCCGTCTTCGGACCCATCGAGGGATACGCCGAGCGCATCGCGCAGGCGGTGGAGCGGCTGCGCGCAGCCAGCGGCGCGCCGCGGGTGACGATCGTGGCGCACAGCATGGGCGGGCTGGCCACACGCGCCTACCTGCGCCGCCACGGCGAGGCGGCGGTCGCTCAGGTGATCACCCTGGCCACACCGCACCACGGCACGGTGTTCGCGCGCCTGGGCCTGGGCCGCAACGCTCGCCAGATGCGCCCGGGCAGCGACTTCCTCCAGGCGCTCAATGGCACGACCGAGCCCGTGCCCTTCACCTGCATCGCCGCCGGCGACGACAACCTCATCGTGCCGCGCAGCAGCCCCCTGCTGCCCGGCGCGGCGGCGATTCGCATCGAGCGCGTCGGTCACCTTGCCTTGCTCGGCGACGAGCGTGCCCTGCAGGCCACGCTCGATCGCCTGCGCTAGGGCGCTCGGCTGCATCGCGGCGCGCACCCGGGAAGCAAGGCCGTGGCTGGCCGGGTGCCGTTGCTCGGCCCCAACGCCTGACCTGCGGCGGTCAGCCCATGGCTTGTGCGACGCGCGATCAGCGGACACAGTCTTTCGCACTCGCCTCGCTTGCGCTTGCCTCCGTGCCGTTGGGAACTCCTCGATGCGTCCTGCTTCTTGCTTGTGCCGTGCCATCACCCTCTTGGTCTCGCTGGTGGGGCTGCTTGTCCTGCCCACCGGCGCGCAGGCGGTACCGGCCTTCGCCTCTCAAACAGGACAGCAGTGCGCGGCCTGCCACGTCGGCGGCAACTGGCCTGCCCTCACGCCTTGGGGGCGCTTCTTCAAGCTCACGGCCTACACCGCCGGCCAGAGCGCCTGGGAAGGCGGCAAATTCAATCACCTGCCGCTGGGCGTGTGGGGTCAGTTCGGCGCCACCTGGGTCAACGACGACGCCAACGCCTCCCCGCCCAGCGCCAACGGAGCCTTTCGCCCCAAGGAGGTCACCGTCCACCTGGCGGGAAAGCTGACGGAGTTCGCGGGCGTGTTCCTGGAGTACACCAGCGGCTACACGGCGGGCTCCTCGCCCGCATGGGCCTGGGGCTCGGACGTGATGGATCTGCGCATGGCGCACTTCTTCCAACTGGCTGGCCAGGAGGTGCTGCTGGGCGTCACCGCCAATGACGGGCCCGGCATCCAGGACGTGTGGAACACCTCGTGGGCGTGGAGCTTTCCGTTCTACGGATCGCCGATCGCTCCGGGCCCGGCGGCGAGCCCCTTGCCCTTCGGCCTGGCGAACTTCGTGGCCGGATTCGGGGCGTACGCGTGGGTCAACCGCAGCGTCTATGCGGAGCTGAGCTTCTACCGCACCGCGCTCGGAGGATTCCGCTTCATGAGCTGGGGCGTGCCCTGGAGCCAGGCGGGCGGCGCGGTCTACGTGGACGGCTACAACCCCTACTGGCGCCTGACCTACAACACCGACCTCGGTGCCGGCAATCTGATGGTGGGAACGGTGGGCATGAAGACCAAGGCCTACCCCGACAACCTGCGTCCGCAGGGTCGCACCGACGATTACACCGACATCGGCTTCGACGCGCAGTACCAGTACCTCACCGACGCGCACAAGTTCACGGTGCGCGCGAGCTATCTGCGCGAGACGCAGAAATTCAACGCGAGCTTCCCGCTGGGCTCGAGTTCCGCGCCCGACGGCGACATCACGGTGATCAATCTCAATGGGGCCTACTGGCGCGGCAACACCTGGGGCCTGAGCCTGGGCTACGTGACCACCGCGGGCAGCGCGAACAACGCGCTCTACGGCTTCTCGACCACGCCCGACACCAACAACTGGGTGCTCGAGCTCGACTACATGCTCACCCAGAACATCAAGCTCATGGCGCAGTACAACGCCTACACGCGGTTCAACGGCGCCTCGAGCGGCGCGAGCGGCAACAACTCGCTCTACCTCAACGCCTTCATCGCCTACTGAGGAGCCCGCCATGTCCCGCCGCCATGCCCTGGCCGCCCTCGCCCTGGCCTGCACCATGGCCCCCGCTGCCGCGCAGACGCCACCGCGCATCGTCACCTGGAACTGCTCCGGCTGCCACGGGCTCGACGGCAACACCACCTGGCCGCAGGTGCCGCGTCTTTCGGGGCAGAACGCCACCTACCTGGCCGACCAGATCAGGGCTTTCCAACTCGCGCCCGCGGTGCACGCATGGCAGGTGCCCACATGGATCGCCGCCCCTGCGGTGCCTGCACCGGGCGCGCGCGTCGAACCGGCTTCGCAGACCTTCATGATCGGCATGGCCAAGAGCATCGGCGAAGACGAGGCTCGCGCAGCCGCGGCGTGGTACGCGGCGCAAAAGCCCGGGCCGGGCCGCGCGGGCGACGCCAGCGTCGTCGAGCGCGGGCGCGAAATCTTCCTCAAGGGCGTGCCCACCGCCGGTGTGATCGCCTGCCAAGACTGCCACGGCGCGCAGGGCCAGGGCCTGGGTGACTTTCCTCGCCTGGCCGGCCAAAACGCCGCCTACACGGTGCGCCAGCTCGTCGCGTTCCGGGCCGGCACGCGCGGCCACTCGCCCACCATGAAGTCCGAGTCCAAGGCGCTCACGGACGAGCAGATGCGCGACGTGGCCGTCTGGCTGCAGGCTCAACCCTGAGAAGCGGCCGGCCGCAAAAAACGGGGCGCGAAAGCGCCCCTGCTCGCAGCGCGCGCGGCCGACAAGCCACGCGCCGTGAGGTCGCCGCCCTAGAAGTGGATGCCGCGCATCAGGTTGGCGAAGGCGATCTGGTCAGGCGTGGCCTTGGCCTTCTCGCCCGGCTTGAGGCTCTTGGCCGCGTCCGAGTCCGGGAACATGCGGAAGGTCGTGTTCATCACGATCTGCGCCACGCGCGGCGCCAGCGCGTGCAGCGTGGCCCCGAAGATGCCCAGTCGCGTGGCAATGCGCACTGGCTTGTAGACAATGGCGTTGACCACCATGTCGGCCGCCTCGTCTGGCGTCAGCGTGGGCACGCTGTCGTAGATCTTGGTGGGGGCGATCATCGGCGTCTTGACCAGCGGCATGTTGATGGTCGTGAACTTGACGCCCACGTCGATGAACTCCGACGACGCGCAACTCGTCCAGGCGTCGAGCGCCGCCTTGCTCGCCACGTAGGCCGAGAAGCGCGGGGCGTTGGTGAGCACGCCGATCGAGGAGATGTTGATCACCTGGCCGCGACGCTTGGCCGCCATGTGGGGCAGCAGCCCCATGGTCAGCCGCAGGGCGCCGAAGTAGTTGACCTGCATCGTGCGCTCGAAGTCGTGGAAGCGGTCGAAGCTCGACTCGATGCCGCGGCGGATCGAACGGCCCGCGTTGTTGACCAGCACGTCCACGCCGCCGTAGGTCTCGATGGCCCAGGCCGCGATCTCGTCGCAGCCCTCGTAGCTCGAGATGTCGGCCGAGTGCGTGACCACCACCCCGCCGTTGGAGTTGTCGTTGCTGTCGGCGAGGTACTTCTCGATCTCGGCCTTGGCCTCCGCCAGCTTGTCGGGGTCGCGGGCGATGATCAGCGTGATCGCCCCGGCCTCGGCCATCTTCTTGGCGGTGGCCAGACCGATGCCCGAGGAGCCGCCGGTGATCAGCACCACCTTGCCTTGCACCTGCCCCTTGAGGGAGCGGTCGATCTGCAGGTCGGGATCGAGGTGGCGCTCCCAGTAGTCCCACAGCGCCCACGAGTAGTCGGGCAGGCGCGGGCAGCTGATGCCGCTGCCCTTGAGCGCGGCCGTGGTCTCGCGGCAGTCGAAGCGCGTGGGGTAGTTGACGAAGGTGAACATGTCCTCGGGCAAGCCGAGGTCCTTCATCACGGCGTCGCGGATGCGCCGCACCGGCGTGAGCGCGAGCAGGCCCTTGCGGATGCTGCCGGGAATGAAGCCGAAGAGCGCGGCGTTGATGCGCAGCGACATCTGCGGCGCGTGCGCGGCCTTGGCGAAGATGTTGAGCACGTCGCCGACGCGGTAGGGCGTGGGGTCGACCAGGTGGAAGGCCTTTCCGTCGCCGTCCTTGCGGTGCGCGATGTGGTCGGCCGCATCGACCACGAAGTCCACCGGAACGATGTTGATGCGCCCGCCCTCGATGCCCACCATCGGCATCCACGGCGGCAGCATCGACCGCATCTTCTGGATGAACTTGAAGAAGTAGTAGGGCCCGTCGACCTTGTCCATCTCGCCGGTGCGCGAGTCGCCGACCACCAGCCCGGGCCGGTAGACGCGCCAGGCACCCGTGACGTGCTGGCGGACGATCTTCTCGGACTCGTGCTTGGAGTAGAAGTAGGGATGCTCGAGGTTCTCGGCCTCGTCGAACATGTCCTCGCGGAAGATGCCCTCGTACATGCCCGCGGCGGCGATCGACGAGACGTGCTGGAAGATTCCGGCCTTGATCTCGTTGGCCAGCATCACCGCGTTCTTGGTGCCTTCGATGTTGGCGATGGTCTGGCTCTCGGCGTCGGCCTTGAGGTCGTAGATCGCGGCGAGGTGGAAGAAGTGCTTGATCTGCCCGGCGAGCTTCTTGACCTCGCCCTTGGGCAGCCCGAGCAAGGGTTTGCTCAGGTCGCCGTAGACGGCAATGGCGCGCTTCTCGTCCACTCCCCAGTACTCGAGCAGCTCGGGCACCTTGTCCTTGCTCTCGGAGCGCATCAGGAAGTAAACCACCGCGCCGCGCCGGGCGAGCAGCTTCTTGACGAGGCGCTTGCCGATGAAGCCGCTGGCACCCGTGACGAAATAGCTCATGGAAAGTCTCCTCCAACTCTTGTGGTGTGTATGGTCTGTGGCCGAGCGCTGCGGACGGCTCTGCGGCGAGTGTAGACCGGCTCCGTAGCCTGCGGCGCAAGCCGACGGCGCGGTGCACCGCGCGCAGCCGCGCCGGTGGCGCGACAAGCTAGAGACTAGGCTCTATGGCGACGGCTGTTCCGGGGCTGCGCGGGCGCATAGACTTGCCTCATCTCTTGAAGATCCGACACAAGGAGCAGCAAAGATGGTGAAGAAGCTCAAGGCCAAGGTCGCCGCCAAGCCCACCGACTCGCAACTGGCCGCCGCCGTCAAGGAATCGGCCCAGCAGATCTGGCTCGCCGGTCTGGGTGCCTTTGCCAAGGCCCAGGACGGTGGCAACAAGGTTTTCGAGACGCTTGCCCGCCAGGGTGTGTCGATCCAGAAGCGCACCATGAAGGTGACCGAGGACAAGGTGAACGAAGTGACGACCAAGGTGACCAAGGCGGCCAATCGCATCCAGAAGCAGGCAACCGGCTCCTGGGACAAGCTCGAGAACGTGTTCGAGCAGCGCGTCGAGCGTGCCATGACCCGCCTGGGCGTGCCCACCAGCAAGGAAGTCGCCGCCCTCACCAAGCGCGTCGAGCAGCTGACCGCCAGCGTCCAGGCCCTGACCCACAAGGCAAGCAAGCCGGCCGCGGTCGCCCCTGCCGCCAAGAAGGCCGTTGCCAAGAAGCCCGCCGCGAAGAAGCCGGCTGCCACGAAGGTCGTTGCCAAGAAGGCGGTCAAGGCCGCCAAGAAGGTCGTCAAGGCTGCCAAGGCCGCGCCCGCGGCTGCCGGCCTGAGCTCCGCCCCGACGGCCTGATCGACCAGGCGCAACTGATGCGCGGGCGGCGCAAGCTGCCCCGCGCTCCAGATGATCAAATCGCGTAGCAAGCCCAGCCTGGTGCCGCAGCACAAGACCCCTCACGAAGGCGTCGGCGCGGGCATCACCATCATCAACGCCTGCCCCGAACCGCTGCCCGCGGGTCGTCGTCCCCGAGTGGGCTTGGCGCTTGCCGGCGGCGGCCCGCTGGGGGCGATCTACGAGATCGGTGCGCTGGCGGCGCTGTCCGAGGCGCTGGCCGGGGTGGACTTCAACGAGGCTGACGCCTACGTGGGCGTGTCGGCGGGCGGCTTCATCGCCGCCGGCCTGGCCAACGGCTTCACTCCGCACCAGTTCTCGCGCGTGTTCATCGAGGGCGAGAAGAGCTTCGATCGGCTCGATCCCGCCGTGCTCCTGCGTCCGGCGCTGCGCGAATTCTCGCGACGGCTGGTGTCGCTGCCTCCGCTGGCGGCTCTGGCCTTCTGGAGCTACGTCACCAGCGGGCGCCACCTGATGAGTTCGCTGGAGCGGCTCGGCCGCGCCATTCCCACGGGCTTTTTCTCGGGCGACGAGATCGACCGCTACCTGACCCGCATCTTCAGCCAGCCCGGCCGCACCAACGACTTCCGCAAGCTCGAGCGCAAGCTCTTCCTGATCGGCACCGACCTCGACACCGGGGAGTCGATGGCCTTTGGCGCGCCGGGCACCGAGCACGTGCCGATCTCGCGGGCCGTGCAGGCCACCGCCGCCCTGCCCGGCCTGTTCCCCCCGGTCGAGATCGACGGGCGCTTCTTCGTCGACGGCGCGCTGGTCAAGACCCTGCACGCTTCCGTGGCCCTCAACGAGGGGCTGGACCTGCTGATCTGCCTCAACCCCCTGGTGCCCTTCGACGCCTCGCCGCATCTTGCCCACACCCGGGCCAGCGAGCATCGCCTGGCCAAGCTGGTCGAGGGCGGCCTGCCGGTGGTGCTGGCCCAGACCTTCCGCTCGATGATCCGCTCCCGCCTGGACGCGGGCATGGACCGCTACCGCGCCGCCTATCCCGAAACCGACATCGTGCTGATCGAGCCGCACCGGGTCGACGCGGACATGTTCTTCACCAACCCCTTCTCTTACTCCAGCCGGCGCCGGTTGTGTGAGCTGGCCTACCAGCGAACCCGCGCCGACCTCTGGGCGCGGCGGCACGAACTGGCGCCGCTGCTGGCGCGCCACGGCATCGAGATCGTCCCCGGCGTGCTGCGCGACCAGACCATGAGTCTGGTGAAGAGCCTGCGCCGGCGCCGCGACGGCTGGCGCGAGTCGGCGGCGACGCAGGCCACGCGCCGCCTCACCCACACGCTCGACGACCTCGAGCGCTGGATGCGTTCGGTTCACGCCTACGCAGGCTAGCCGCCCTGCGCTATCCTCGGCGCGATCCCCTCTTCCGTCGCGCCTTCCGGCGCGCCCGCGCATGGAACGCAAGCCGCCGCGCCGCACGCGTGAACGCATTCTCGAGCTGTCGCTGCGCCTGTTCAACGACTTCGGCGAGCCCAACGTCAACACCACGCTGATTGCCGAGGAGATGAACATCTCTCCGGGCAACCTGTACTACCACTTCAAGAACAAGGACGACATCATCAACTGCCTGTTCCAGCAGTTCGATCGCGAGATCGAGTCGCTGCTGGATCCGCCGACCGAGGCGCGCGCCAACGTCGAGGACGCGTGGCTCTTCCTGCACGTCCTGTTCGAGCTGATCTGGAAGTACCGCTTCTTCTACCGCGACCTCAACAACCTGCTGGCGAACAACCGCACCCTCGAGCTCAAGTTCAAGCAGCTGCTGCAGCAGAAGGTTCAGGTGGCGCGCGCGCTCACCGAGGGGCTCAAGGCCAGCGGCGACCTCACGGCCTCGGCCTCCGAGATCGAGGCCCTGGCCACCAACATGGTGGTGGTCGCGACCTACTGGCTGTCCTACGCTTACGTGCTCGACCCGCGCCGCATCGCCGATCCCGAGGTCCAGAGCCGGGCACTGTCACGCGGCTGCTACCAGGTGCTGTCGCTCACCGCGCCCTACCTCACCGGCGCGTCGCGGCAACTGTTCGAGAAGCTTGCGCACGAATATCTCACCGACTGAGGAGATCAGCATGGCCAAAGGCTGGGCGAAGTTCCCCTACCCCGACAAGAGTTACGTCTATACCGCCGCCTCGCTCAAGAAGGCCTGGCCCGACCTGCATCGCGGCGACGCCGAGCCCTTTCCCAAGGACGCTGCGGTGGTGGACGGATGGATCGCCTTTCACGCGGGTGAGTTCCACAAGGCCTACGAGGCCGGGCTCGCCGCCGGCGGGGCGGGCGTGACGCTCGCCAACAAGGCGCAGGCGATCTACGCCAACTACCTCGAGGAAGACGAGAAGAAGAAGCTCAAGATGTTCGAGGAGGTGGCCGAGCGCGCCGCGCAGCAGCAGGCCGACGACCCCAAGAACCCCGGCGCCTACTACTGGCAGGCCTACGCCCTGGGCCGCTACGCGCAGGGCATCTCGATCGTCAAGGCCCTTGCTGCGGGCATCGGCAGTACGGTCAAGACCGCGGTCGACACCGCACTGAAGCTCCAGCCCAAGCACGCGGACGCGCACACGACGGTGGCAGCCTGGCACGCCGAAATCATCGACAAGGTGGGCTCCATGGTCGGCGGCCTGACCTACGGCGCCAAGAAGGACGCCGCGCTCAAGCACTACGAGACTTCGCTCAAGCTCAACCCCGACTCGGCGATCACCAAGGTCGAGTACGCCAACGGCCTGGTGATGCTCGAGGGCAAGAAGGCGCTCGCCAAGGCCGAGGCGCTCTACCAGGAAGCCGCCGCCACCGTGCCTCGCGACGCCATGGAGCGGCTCGACGTGGAACTGGCGCGCGCCGAGCTCGAGGACTAGCCCGAGAGGCGGGCCACGTCCTCGCGGGCCTGTGTCAGCGCCTCGCTGCCGAGCAGGGCCTGGGCCTCGGCCGTGGTGATGCGGGGCACGAAGCGCGCGATGCGCTGGTCGAAGGCGGGGCTGCGCTGCCAGCGCACGCCGTCGAGCACGCGCGCCGCCGCCACCGGGTCGTTGCACACCAGGACCAGGTCGCAGCCGGCCTCGAAGGCGGCTTCCGCGCGATCGACCATGCCACCCTTCACCGCGGCGCCTTCCATCAGCAGGTCGTCGCTGAAGACCGCGCCGGTGAACCCGAGCTCGCGCCGCAGCAGTTCGATCCACACCCGCGAGAAGCCCGCCGGCTCGGCGTCCACCGCCGGATACACCACGTGCGCCGGCATCACGCCTGCCAGCGCCGCGCCCATCCAGCGGTAGGGGGCGGCGTCGCGCGCCAGGATCGTCTCGAGCGGGCGCTCGTCGATGGGCAGGTGGGTATGCGAGTCGGCTTCGGCCCAGCCATGCCCGGGGAAGTGCTTGCCGCAGTTGGCCATGCCGCCGATCGCCATGCCGTGCACGAGTTGCAGGGCCAGCAGGCTCACCACGCGCTCGTCGCCGTGGAAGGCGCGGTCGCCGATCACCCCGCTGCGCCCCCAGTCGAGATCCAGCACCGGCGCGAAGCTCAGGTCCACGCCGCAGGCGCGCAATTCGGCCGCGAGCACCAGCCCCGTGCCCAGCGCTGCCCGGCAGGCCGCCAGCACGTCGCGATCCCAGAGCTCGCCCAGCGCGCGCATCGCCGGCAGGCGCGTGAAGCCGCTGCGGAAGCGCTGCACCCGGCCGCCCTCGTGATCCACCGCGATCAGCAGGCGGGGCGTGCGCACGGCGTGGATCTCGGCGGTGAGCGCGCGCAACTGCTCGGCCGACTCGAAGTTGCGCCCGAACAGGATCACCATGCCCACCAGCGGATGCTCGAGCATCTCGCGCTCGGCCTCGGTGAGGCGCGTGCCCTGCACATCGACGACCACGGGTCCCAGCATGATCAAGCTCCCTCGTCTTCGGCGATCGCGCTGGCCATCGCCATGCTGCGTTCGTCAGTCAGTGATACGTGCAGGCGCAGCCGCCGCTCGCGCACGTGCTCGGCCAGCGCACCGTGGGTGCGAACCTGGGGTGCGCCTCCCGGTGCATTGAGCACCTCGGCCGCGCGCCAGCTCATGGGGCTGCGCATGCCCAGCCCCAGGGCCTTGGAGATGGCCTCCTTGGCGGCGAAGCGGGTGGCCAGGTAGGCGATCCCGCGCTCGGCGCTGCGCGCGCGTCGCGCCTCCCAGACCTGCAATTCGCCCGGGCCGAGGATGCGTTGTGCAAAGCGCGCGCCGTGGCGGGCGTAGGCCGCGCGGATGCGCTCGATCTCGATCAGGTCGCAACCCGTGCCGACGATCAAGCCGCCCCTCCGCTCGCACCTGCGCGACGCAGGGTGGCCACGTAGCGGCGCACGGTGTCGGCCATGCCGAACTCCAGCGCCTCGGCCACCAGTGCGTGGCCGATCGATACCTCGACCACGCCCGGCACACCGGCGATGAAGTCGCCCAGGTTCGCAAGGCTCAGGTCGTGCCCGGCGTTGACTTCGAGGCCGGCAGCAATCGCCGCCTCCGCCGTGGCGCGGTATCGCGCTATCACGCTCGCCTGCTGCGCCGTTCCCCAGGCCTGCGCATAGGGCTCGGTGTACAGCTCCACGCGCTGCGCACCCAGCGCGGCGGCGCGCGCCATCGCGTCGGGCTCGGCATTGACGAACAGACTCACGCGCGCCCCGGCCGCGCGCGCGCGTGCGATCTGCGCGCGCAGCCGATCGCCGGCCCCGGCCAGGTCGTAGCCATGGTCCGAGGTCGAGGCCTCGGGCGTGTCTGGCACGAAGGTGGCCTGAGCCGGCCGCACGCGTTCGACGATCTCGAGCAGACCGTGCTCGGGATTGCCCTCGAGGTTGAACTCGCAACCCGGCCATTCGCGCAGCGCCTCGGCCAGGGCGTCGACGTCGGCGGGGCGAATGTGGCGCGCATCGGGGCGCGGGTGCACGGTGATGCCGCCCGCCCCCGCCGCCAGGGCGATCAGGGCGAAGCGCACCGGATCGGGATAGGCCAGCGGCCGTGCGTTGCGCAGCAGCGCGACCTTGTTCAAGTTGACGCTGAGGATGGTGGCCGCCATCACAGGCTCTTCAGGTCCTGCAGGATGCGGCGCGTGTTGAGTGGCCGCTCGCCCAGATGGTAGCGAATCAGGCTGCGCAGCACGCCCTTGGCCTGGGCCGCGGCCTGCGCGTCGCGAAAGTCGCGCGCCGCCAGGGCCCGCACGGTGGCCGCACTCACCACCGGCCAGTCCCCGGCCGAGGAGCCGCGCGGCAAGGGCTGCAGGTGTCCGCCGCGCAGCACCCAGTCCTGGCCGGCCTCGGTCTCGTCGAGCGACAGCCCGTAGCCGATCTGCGCCAGCAGCTCGAGCTCGAAGCAGCGCAACAGCGCATCGTGCCGCTCCTCGTCCTGCGCGAGTCCGCGCAGCACCTCGACGTAGGCTGCGAACAGACGCTCGTGGGCGTCGTCGCGCGGCAGCATCCGCACCATCAGCTCGTTGACGTAGAAGCCCGCCAGCAAGGCCTCGCCGCGTAGCGGCACCATCCCGCCCAGCCACTCGGCGCGCACCAGGGTCTTGACCTCGCCGCGCCCGCTCCACGACACCGACAGCGGGCAAAACGGGCTGAGCATGCCCCGGAACTGCGAGGTCGGCCGCTTGGCGCCGCGCGCCGCCAGAGCCAGCCGGCCGTGATCGCGCGAGTAGACCTCGACCACCAGGCTCGTCTCGCGCCACGGCGTGGTGTGCAGAACGAAGGCGGGCTGCTGCTCGACGCGATGCTCGGGTCCGCGGCGCCGCGTGGGGCGCGCGGTCTCAGTCATAGCCCAGGGTCTTGAGCGAGCGCGGGTCGTCGCTCCAGCCCTTGCGCACCCGCACCCAGGTCTCGAGGTGGACGCGCTTGTCGAGCATCTTTTGCATATCGAGCCGCGCCAGGCGCCCGATCTCGCGCAGCTTGGCGCCGCCCTCGCCGATCACGATGGGCTTGTGCGCCTCGCGCTCGACCACCAGCGTGGCGGCGATGTCCACGCTGGCGTCGGTCTCGTCCCAGCGGTCGATCGTCACCGCGATGCCGTAGGGCAGTTCGTCGCCGAGCAGGCGGTAGGCCTTCTCGCGGATCAGTTCGGCGGCCAGGAAGCGCACCGGACGATCGGTGTACTGATCCGCCTCGAAGAGCGGCTCGCCCTCGGGCAGACGCTTGCGCAGTTCGCCCAGCAGGTCGTCGAGCTGGCGCGACTTCTCGGCGCTCACCGGCACCACGGCCCCGAAGGGATAGCGCTCAACGCTCTGGGCGAGCAGCGGCAGCAGCGCGCTGCGCTCGCGCATCAGGTCGGTCTTGTTCACCGCCAGGAGCACGCGCGCGGCGGCCTCGGGCTCGCGCGGCAGGAGCGCGAGCACCTCCTCGTCCTCGCGCCGCCAGCCGCCGGCCTCGATCACCAGCACCACCGCGTCGACCTCGGCGAGAGTGCGCCGCACGCTGTCGTTCATGCGGCGTGTGAGCAGGGAGCGGTGCTTGCGCTGGAATCCGGGCGTGTCGATGAAGACGAACTGCGCATCCGCGTCGGTGCGTACTCCGAGCACACGGTGCCTCGTGGTCTGCGGCTTGGCCGAGGTGATCGAGACCTTCTCGCCGATCAGCGCGTTGATCAGCGTGCTCTTGCCGACGTTGGGTCGGCCCACCACGGCCACCAGGCCCGTGCGGAAGGCGTCAGCATGCACGAGGCCTCAGCCCTCCGCCGGGGCGACCGGCGCCACGGGCGCCGCCGGCTCCTGGGACGCAGGCGCCTCGGGCGCGACCGTCACCTGGGCAGCAGCGTCGGGCGCGTCGGCGGCCTTGCGCCGCGGCTTGCGTCCGGCCGCGGCCACCGCCGCCTGCGCGGCATCGAGCGCCAGCTTGGCGGCGGACTGCTCGGCAGCGCGGCGCGAGCGTCCCGAGCCGCGCACGCTGATCGTCAGCTTGGGGATGGCGCACTCGACCTCGAACTCCTGCGCGTGCGCCGCGCCGCGGGTCTCGACCACGGTGTAGACGGGCAGCGCGATGCGCTTGCCCTGCAGGTACTCCTGCAGCAGGGTCTTGGAGTCCTTGCCCAGGGTCTTGGGGTCGACCGTCTTGAGTATGGGTTCGAACAGGCGCGCGATCACCCCGCGCGCAGCCTCGAAGCCGGCGTCGATCAGCACCGCTCCGAAGGTGGCCTCGAGCGTGTCGGCCAGGATCGAGGGGCGGCGAAAGCCGCCGCTCTTCATCTCTCCCTCGCCCAGGCGCAGAAAGTCCGACAGGCTCAGCCGCTCGGCGATCTCGGCCAGGGTGCTCTGCTTGACGAGGTTGGCGCGCAGGCGCGACAGGTCTCCCTCGTCCAGACGCGCGTACTTGGAGTAGAGCAACTGGGCGACCACGCAGTTGAGCACCGAATCGCCGAGGAACTCCAGTCTTTCGTTGTGGACGGCACCGAAGCTGCGGTGCGTCACCGCCTGCTCGAGCAGCCTTGCCTCGCCGAAGCGGTGCCCGAGCTTGTCCTCAAGGGCGGCGAGCGGCAGCATGGAATCCTTGTCGTCGGAGCTTCACGGCACCGCCTTGGCCTTGCGGTTGCGGTCGCGCGTCGAACCCGAGAAGTCGATCAGCAGGTAGACGTTGTCCATGATCGGGATGCGCTTCTCGTAGGCAAAGCTCACCACGATCTGCTCGCCCTCCTTGGTGATGTCGAGGTCGCGACCCGTGATGCTCTTGATGTCGTCGATCGTGGCGAAGCGGTCGAAGGCCGCGCGCACCTCGCCCACGGTGTTGCCCTCGTTCTTCACCTTCTGGATGGCCCGCTCGATCGCGATGTACTCCACCACGACGGGCACGATCCTGGCACCGAGCATCAGCAGGGCCACGCCGATGATGCCGAAGAAGATCAGGCTGATGAGCGAGAGGCCGCGTTGGCGGCGAGCGGTGGCTGATGTCATGCGGGTCTCTTGGACGGGGTGGTCGGAGGACGGGCGGGCCTACCGGAAGCTGCCTATCCGGCCGATATTGCCAAAATTCATCCAGATGAAAAAGGCGCGTCCCTTGAGGTTCTCGTCGGGAACGAAGCCCCAGTAGCGGCTGTCCTCCGAGTTGTCACGGTTGTCGCCCATCACGAAATATTGTCCCTTGGGAACAACACAGCTCACGCCGCGTCCGCTCCATTGGCAGGCCTCGGGATGAGTGTGCAGAAAGCCGCGCGACACCCCCGGCGGCACGGCGTCGTTGACGATCACCCGGTGCTCGACCTCGCCGAGCTTCTCGGAGTACTGCGAGTAGTACTGCGCCCGGTCCGGGTCGAAGTACTGGTCCAACCGGGTCAGCGGCACCGGCTGGCCGTTGATCAGGATGCGCTTGTCGATCACCTCGACCTTGTCGCCGGGCAGGCCCACCACGCGCTTGATGTAGTCCTGGCTGGGATTGTGCGGGAAGCGGAACACCACGACGTCGCCGCGCGCGGGGCTGCCGAGGTCCACGATCTTCTTGTTGATCACGGGCAGGCGCACCCCGTACTCGTACTTGTTGACGAGGATGAGGTCGCCGATGTGCAGCGTGGGGATCATCGAGCCCGAGGGAATGCGGAAGGGCTCGTACAGGAAGGAGCGCAGCACGAACACGAGCAGGATCACCGGGAAGAAGCTCGCCGTGTACTCCAGCCAGGCGGGCTGGCGCGTGGTGCGTTCCTCGAGCGCGTGGCGCTCCTTGAGCACCAGCGGCTCGGCGCGGCCCAGCGCCGCGGCGTTGCGCGCGTCGAACTCCTTGAGGGCGGCGTCCGCCGCAGCGCGCCGCGCCGGGGCCAGGCGAAAGCGGTCGAGCAGCCACAGCGCGCCGGTGGCCAGCGTGAGGATCAGCAGGATCAGGGAGAAGTCCATCACTTGTCTTCCACTTGCAGGATGGCGAGAAAGGCCTCCTGGGGAATCTCTACGGAACCGACCTGCTTCATGCGCTTCTTGCCGGCCTTCTGCTTCTCGAGCAGCTTCTTCTTGCGCGTGATGTCGCCGCCGTAGCACTTGGCCAGCACGTTCTTGCGCAGTGCCTTGACGTTCTCTCGGGCGATGATGTTGGCGCCAATTGCCGCCTGGATGGCCACGTCGTACATCTGGCGGGGGATCAGCTCCCGCATCTTGGCCGCGATTTCGCGGCCGCGCGATGCCGAGTTCGAGCGATGCACGATGGTCGACAGCGCGTCGACCCGGTCGCTGTTGATCAGGATGTCGACCTTGACCACGTCGGCGGCGCGGTACTCCTTGAATTCGTAGTCCATCGAGGCGTAGCCGCGCGAGATCGACTTGAGACGGTCGAAGAAGTCCAGCACGATCTCGGCCAGGGGCAGCTCGTAGGTCAGGTGCACCTGGCGGCCGTGGTAGGCGAGGTTGACCTGCACCCCGCGCTTGTTGTTGCACAGGGTCATGACGGCGCCGACGTACTCCTGCGGCACGAACACGGTGACGATGTCGATCGGCTCGCGAATCTCGGCAATCTTGTCCACCGGCGGCAGCTTGGACGGGTTCTCGACCGAGATCACCTCGCCGTCGCGCATCAGGACCTCGTAGACCACCGAGGGCGCGGTGGTGATGAGGTCCATGTCGTACTCGCGCTCGAGCCGCTCCTGCACGATGTCCATGTGCAGCAGGCCCAGAAAGCCGGCCCGGAAGCCGAAGCCCAGGGCCTGGCTCACCTCGGGCTCGAAGCGCAGCGCCGAATCGTTGAGCTGCAGCTTGGTCAGCGCGTCGCGCAGCGCGTCGTACTGGTTGGCCTCCACGGGAAAGAGCCCCGCGAACACCTGCGGCTTGACCTCCTTGAAGCCCGGCAGCGGCGCGGACGCGGGCTTGCCGAAGTGGGTCACCGTGTCGCCCACGCGCGCGTCCTTGAGCTCCTTGATGCCCGAGATGATGAAGCCGACCTCGCCGGCCGACAGCAAGGCGCGGCCCGCGGACTTGGGCGTGAACACGCCCACCTGCTCCACCAGATGGCTCGCGCCCGTGGCCATCAGCAGCATCTTGTCCTTGGGCTTGACCGTGCCGTTGACCACGCGCACCAGCATCACGACGCCCACGTAGTTGTCGAACCACGAGTCGATGATCAGCGCCTGCAGCGGCGCCTCGGGGTCACCCTGAGGCTCGGGAACGCGCTCGATGATGCGCTCCAGGATCTCGTCGATGCCCATGCCGGTCTTGGCGCTGGCCAGCACCGCGTCGGTGGCGTCGATGCCGATCACCTCCTCGACCTCGGCCCTGGCCTGCTCGGGGTTGGCCGAGGCCAGGTCCATCTTGTTGAGCACCGGCAGCACTTCCACCCCGAGCTCGATCGCGGTGTAGCAGTTGGCCACGGTCTGCGCCTCGACGCCCTGGCTGGCGTCGACCACCAGGAGCGCGCCCTCGCACGCCGACAGCGAGCGGCTGACCTCGTAGCTGAAGTCCACGTGACCGGGCGTGTCGATCAGGTTCAGGTTGTAGACCCGGCCATCGCGCGCCTTGTACTGCAGCGCCGCCGTCTGGGCCTTGATCGTGATGCCGCGCTCGCGCTCCAGGTCCATGGAATCCAGCACCTGCTCCTCCATCTCGCGGTCGGACAGGCCCCCGCAGCGCTGGATCAGGCGATCCGCCAGCGTGGACTTGCCGTGGTCGATGTGGGCGATGATGGAGAAGTTGCGAATGTGCTGCATGGACTCTGCGGTGAACTGCGTGCCGGATGGCACCGGCTGCCCGGGGGCGGGCTCGGCAGCGGCGCCACAAAAAACGGGGGGTGCATTCCCACACCCCCCGTCTCGCGGGCCGACTGGCGCGTAAGCGGCTGATTTTACCCCGGCGGCCGTCCGGCCCGCTCAGCGCTCTCCGCGGACGATGATGAAGCTCGCCTGGTCGCCACGCCGCACCAGCAGGGCCGCGTTCTTCTTGGGGTCGAGCCGCGCGACGATCTCGTTGAACTGGCGCGCATTGGCCACGTCGGTGTTGTTGATCGCGAGGATCACGTCGCCGGCCCTCACCCCCGAGCGCGCGGCGGCACCCTCCACCGCGTCGACCACCACGCCGCCCTTGACCGCCAGTTCCTTGGCCCGCTCCGCCGGCAGGTCGCTGACCGCCAGACCCAGGGCATTGGCCTTCTGGGGCGCGGGCTTGGGCGCTTCGGGCGTGGCGCGGGCCTGCGTGGTCTCGGCGGGCATTTCGGCCACCGTCACCCGCAGATCTCGGCTGCCCCCCTTGCGGAAGACCGTGATGGGCACCGTCGCGCCCGGCTTGGTGCCCGCCACCGTGCGCGGCAGGTCCGAGACGCGTTCGATCGGCTTGCCGTCGAAGCGCAGGATGATGTCGCCCGCCTCCACGCCGGCCTTGGCGGCCGGGCCGTCCTTCTCGACGCTGTTGACCAGCGCCCCCTGGGGCTTGGCCAGCCCGAGCGCCTCGGCCACGTCCTTGCTCACCGGCTCGATGCCCACCCCGATGCGCCCGCGCGTGACCCGGCCGGTGGCGCGCAGCTGGTCGCCCACGCGCACCGCCTCGTCGATGGGAATGGCAAACGAAATGCCGTTGTAGCCGCCGGAGGTGGTGAAGATCTGCGAGTTGATACCCACCACCTCGCCGCGCAGGTTGATCAGCGGGCCGCCCGAATTACCCGGGTTGACCGCCACGTCGGTCTGGATGAAGGGCAGGAAGTCGCCCGTCTCGCGCCCCTTGGCGCTCACGATGCCTGCGGTGACCGTGTTCTCCAGCCCGAAGGGCGAGCCGATGGCGATCACCCATTCGCCCACCCGCATGCGGTTGGGGTCGCCCACCTTGATCGTGGGCAGGCCGGTGGCGTCGATCTTCACGATCGCCACGTCGGTGCGCTTGTCGGCACCGATCACCCGCCCCTTGAACTCACGCTTGTCCGGCAGGGTGACGATGATCTCTTCCGCCCCCTCGACCACGTGCGCATTGGTCATCAGGAAGCCGTCGGCGCTGAGGACGAAGCCCGAACCCTGCCCGCGGGGCATCTCGCGCTCGCCACGGGGGCTGCGCGGTCCCTGGCGCGGCGTGGGGCCCTGCGGCCCGGGCTGGGGAAAGAAGCGCCGGAAGAACTCGGCCATCGGATCGTCCTCGTCCATCCCCGGCGGCAGCGCGGGGTGGTTGCGCGGCACGCGGCTGGTGGTGCGGATGTTCACCACGGCGGGGCTGGCACGCTCCACCAGGTCGGCGAAGTCGGGCAGCGCCTGGGCCTGGGCCGGCGCCGGCGGGCTGCCCAGCAGCAAGCCGAGGGCGAGCGCGGGCGCGGCCAGGGCCGCGATGGGGGTGAGTCTCATTTGCCGGAACCTCCGCTGGGAGCGGCCGCAGGGCCGCGGGTCTGAATGGATTGTGCCGCAGCGCGCGCGCCGGCCGGGGGCACCTCGCCCACCGCCGTGACCACGCCCGGGCCAAGGCGGCGCGTGACCGCCGACATCGCACCGGTACGCATCTCGCCATCCGTCTGATGGGGCGAGGCGGCGCCGTCTTCGATGAACACGGAGATGTGCGCGAGTCCGTCGCTGTAGAGCAATTGGATGGCGGGCACCGCCATGCCGCCCGGCCCGGTCATCACGCGCGGCACGGCGCGCACCAGCAAGAAGCCTGGCGGGGGCACGGCCGTCCAGCCGCGTTGCGCGAGGTCCAGATCCTCGGGGGGCAGGCGCTCGACGGTCCAGCCCTGGGTCGTCCAGGAAGGCGCCACCGAGCTGGCCGGCAGCTTCGCCCCCAGGCGAAGCTCGCTGAAGGCGGTCTGTTCGATCGGGCGCCCGTCCTGGAGCACCTGGAAGCGCAGCAACAGACCCGAGTCGCGATCGATCCACAGGCGGTAGGCGTGGCGCAGGCCATCGCGTGGCGCCAGATCGACAAGTTGCGCGGGCCGACCCGTCACCCGCTCGACCGGACCCAGGCTCGCGGTGTAGCTGCGCAGCACCGCGTCCACGGGCTTGCCGAACAGGGTCGGAAAGCGCGTCTCGACAGCGCGCTGGCGCACCGTGACGAGCTTGCGCCCGGGGATCAGGCACTGCACCTCGTCCTGCGTCCCGCTGCGCCGGCGGATGAACTCCATCGCCTCACCGTCGAGCATCTGCACCCGCTGCACCGAGACGGATCTCTCGACCCGATGCGCGATGTGCGCGCTGCGCATCTGCTCCTCGCGCTGGTGCACGGCCGTGCCCTCGTAGTCGATGCCTCGGGCGGCGTCCTGCATCAGCCGCAGCCATTGCTCGGCGCTGCGCTGGGCGACGGTCGCGTTCACGCTGGGCTGCGTCTCGACCGCCTGCCCCGCGCCGGCCAGCAAGGCCAGCGCCAGACCGAGCGCCCCCCAGCGGCGTCGGCCAAGCGTGGCACGCGCCGCGGCGTGACCCGCCTGCCTCAAGGGCGCCCCCCTGCGGCGCGCCCGGCAGGCAGCACGTCGGCCGGCGGCATGCCGCCCGCGAGTTCGAGGTGGGCCCGCAGATAGGAGTCCACCCGGCCCACCCCCGGGACCGAGCGCGATGCCAGCGCCACGTTCGACGCCGGCTGCGCCGTGAGCGCGACGGGAGCGGCCGGCGGTGAGGCCGTGCGCAGCAGGGGCAGCGCGGCGAAGGCGAGCCCGGCCACCGCGGCTGCCACGGCCGCGCCGCCGAGCCAGCGCGGCGTTGGCCGCATCCGATGACGAGCCGGTGCGAGCACGGTGGGCTCGAGTTCGAGCCGCTCGTGCACGCGAGCCGCGAAGCCCGGTCGGTGCCATGCCCCCACCTCGGGCGAGCGCAGGGCGTCGCCCACCGCGCAGTAGATCTGCCAGCGCTCCACCAGTTCGGGCGAGCTCTTGAGCGCCTGCCGGCAGGCCATGGCCGCCGCGTCGTCGAGGGCGTCGTCGACCAGGGCGGATACCGCCTCGGCCTGGGGCGCCAGGCGCCCATTCGTTTGTTCTTGGTTCATCCCGTCCTCACCAGCGTCGATCGCTGCCATGGTCCAGCAGCGGCCGCAGTTCTGCGGCGATGGCCTCGCGCGCCCGGAAGATGCGCGAGCGCACCGTTCCGATCGGGCAGTTCATCGCCTCTGCGATCTCTTCGTAGCTCATCCCCTCGATCTCGCGCAGCACGATCGATTGCCTGAGGTCCTCGGGCAGGCGGTCGACCGCGCGGTTCACGGCCTCGGCGACCTGCTTGGAAAGCAGGATCGAGTCCGGGGTGTCCACCTCCCTTAGTGCGGTGGCCTCGTCAAAAGTTTCAGCCTCTTCGACATCGTTGGGCGTCGACGTCGGTGCCCGCCGCCCCCGGGTCGCCAGCCAGTTCTTGGCGGTGTTGATCGCGATGCGGTAGAGCCAGGTGTAAAAGGCGCTCTCGCCCCGGAAGCCGGGTAGCGCGCGATAGGCCTTGATGAAGGCCTCCTGGGCCACGTCCTCGACCTCGGCGGCGTCGCGCACCAGCCGCGAGACGAGCCGCAGGATCCTGCGCTGGTACTTGCCGACCAGCAGTTCGAAGGCGTGCTTGTCCCCTGCCTGGGCCGCCTCGACCAGCCGCTGATCCTCGTCGCGGGGGCTCATCGGCCGGGGCTCCGCGCGCCCCATGGCACGCGCACGGCAGACTCAATTCGGAGGCTGGCCACCCGCCCATCGCGCCAGGGCGCATAGGCGTCGGAAGCTGGCAGGCGGCACGGCATCGGGCCAGACGGCGAGCAGGTAGGAAGAGGAGGCCAAGACTACCAAGCGCGGCGAGACAAATTGCGCTCGCGCCGCCTCGGGCGCGCTCTCGTGGCCCAGTTCCAGCCGGCCCTCAGGGTTGACCCTGAACTGCACGGTGCCCGGGCGCCGCGGGCGCAGGGTCCAAAGGGCGCCGATCGCCAGGACCGCCGCCAGCACCAACGCGCCAGCACCACCGCTCAGGCCGAGGAAGGCGGCCGCCAAGACAGAAACGAAGGCAGCCCCCAGCCGCAGGTAGCGCTCGATGCGCGAGGAGCGCGGGCTCAGCCAGCCGTGTGGCGCGGCGGACTCAGAGTCGGCGCAGGACGAGCGTCCCGTTGGTGCCGCCGAAGCCGAAGGAATTCTTGATGGCAACATCGATCTTCATGTCCCGTGCCGTGTTGGCACAGTAGTCGAGATCGCACTCGGGGTCCTGGTTGAAGATGTTGATCGTGGGCGGCGAGACCTGGCGGTGCAGGGCCAGGGTCGTGAACACGGTCTCGATCCCGCCGGCACCCCCGAGCAGGTGTCCGGTCATGGACTTGGTGGAGTTGACCACCAGAGCGCGTGCCGCGTCCTCGCCCAGGGCAGCCTTGATCGCGCGCGTCTCGTTCACGTCGCCCAGCGGCGTCGAGGTGCCGTGGGCGTTGAGGTAGTCGACCTCGTCGGGCGCGACACCGGCGCTGCGCAGCGCCGCGATCATGCAGCGGCGCGGTCCGTCCATGTCCGGCGCCGTCATGTGGTGCGCGTCCGCCGTGAGGCCGTAGCCGACGAGTTCCGCGTAGATGCGGGCGCCACGCGCTCGCGCGTGCTCGTATTCCTCGAGCACCAGCACGCCCGCGCCCTCGCCGAGCACGAAGCCGTCGCGGTCGCGGTCGAAGGGGCGGCTCGCCGTGGCCGGGTCGTCGTTGCGCGTGGACAGCGCCTTCATCGAGTCGAAGCCGCCGACCCCCAGCGCGCACACGGTGCTCTCTGCGCCGCCCGCGATCATCACGTCGGCGTCGCCGCGGCGGATGATCCAGCCGGCCTCGCCGACCGAGTGAAGTCCGGTGGTGCAGGCCGTGACGATCGACAGGTTCGGGCCCTTCAGCCCGTACATGATCGACAACTGCCCCGAGATCATGTTGATGATCGAGCCCGGCACGAAGAAGGGCGAGATGCGCCGTGCGCCGCGGGCGAGGAAGTCGCGGTGATTGTCCTCGATCATCGGCAGGCCGCCGATGCCCGAGCTGATCACGCAGCCGATGCGATCGGCATTGTCCTCGCGCACCTCGAGGCCGGCGTCGCGCATGGCCTGCGCGGAGGCCGCGATGCCGTAGTGAATGAAGGTGTCCATGCGCCGCGCATCCTTGGCCGGGATGTACGCGGACAGGTCGAAGTTCTTGACCTCGGCGGCGATCTTCGTGGTGAAGCCCGAAGCGTCGAAGCGGGTGATCGGGCCGACGCCCGAGCGCCCTGCGACGAGGTTGTCCCAGGCCGTGGCGACGTCGTTGCCGACCGGGCTGACCACGCCCAGGCCGGTGATCACCACGCGGCGCGAACTCATCGTGCTGAGGCCCGGTCTCAAGCCTTCTTGAGGTTGGAGTTGATGTAGTCGATCGCCTGCTGCACGGTGCGGATCTTCTCGGCCTGCTCGTCGGGAATCTCGGTCTCGAACTCGTCTTCGAGGGCCATCACCAGCTCGACGGTGTCGAGCGAGTCCGCGCCCAGGTCCTCGACGAAGGCCGATTCGTTCTTGATGTCGGCCTCGTTCACGCCGAGCTGCTCGGCGACGATCTTCTTGACGCGCTGTTCGATGTTGTCCATGCACTCCTCCTGCCGGGAAAGTTGTCGTGTACCGCCGCCCTCACGGCGGCCTGCCTGCTGGGGCAAAAAATGCGGCGCGAGTCTAACAGAGCGGGTCCCCCGCCCCGGCAGCTTCGCGCTGCGCCTTCAGTTCATGTACATGCCGCCGTTGACGTGCAAGGTGGCACCGCTCACGTAGGCTCCCGCCGCGGACGCCAGGAACACCACCGCGGCCGCGACATCGTCGGGCTGGCCCAGCCGGCCCAGCGGGATCTGCCCGAGCAGCGTCTGGGTCTGCTGTTCGTTGAGGGCACGGGTCATGTCGGTGTCGATGAAGCCCGGCGCCACGCAGTTGACCGTGATGCCGCGGCTGCCGAGCTCGCGCGCCAGTGCGCGGCTCATCCCCGCCACCCCGGCCTTGGCGGCAGCGTAGTTGGCCTGACCCGCGTTGCCGCTCGATCCGACCACCGAGGTGACGTTGATGATCCGCCCCTGGCGTGCCTTCATCATGCCGCGCATCACCGCGCGCGACAGGCGGAACACGGCCGAGAGATTGGTGTCGATCACCGCGGCCCAGTCGTCGTCCTTCATGCGCATTGCCAGCGTGTCGCGCGTGATGCCCGCGTTGTTGACCAGCACCGAGAGCTTGCCGTGGGTGCGGGTGATGTCCTCGACCAGCGCCTCGGCCGCCGCCGCATCGCCCACGTCGAGCACCGCTCCGCGCCCGCCGCGCGCCGCCAGGCGCTCGCCGATCGCGGCCGCGCCTTCCGGCGTGGTGGCGGTGCCGATCACGGTGGCGCCGGCCGCGGCGAGCGCCTCGGCGATCGCCCGGCCGATGCCGCGCGAGGCTCCGGTCACCAGGGCAACCTCGCCGGCCAGCGCCGCGGCAGAGAACACGGGAGCGGGCATCGATTGATCCTTCAGGCAGTCAGCTGCGCAAGAGTTTCGTCGAGACTGGCGGCATCGCCAATCGACCCGGTCTGCAGGTCCGGCGCGATGCGCTTGACCAGGCCAGAGAGCACCTTGCCCGGGCCGCACTCGATCACGTGGGTCACGCCCCGCGACTGCAGTTCGAGCACGGTGCGCACCCATTGCACCGGCGCGGCGGCCTGGCGCGCGAGCGCGTCGCGGATGCGGGCGGCGGAGTCTTCCGCGCGCACGTCGACGTTGTTGATCACGGGCACCTGCGGCGCGGCGATCGAAACATTCGCCAGGTAGTCACGCAGGCGCGCGCTGGCGGGCGCGAGGAGCGACGAATGAAATGGCGCCGACACGGGCAGCTGCATGGCACGCTTGGCGCCGAGCTTCTTGGCTTCCTGGCACGCGCGCTCCACCGCGGCGCGGGCACCAGCGATCACCACCTGCGCGGGCGCGTTGTAGTTCACGGCCTCGACCACTTCGCCCTGCGCGGCAGCGGCACAGGCGGCGCGCACCGCGTCGTCGTCCAGACCAAGGATGGCGGCCATGCCGCCCTGCCCCACGGGCACGGCCTCCTGCATCGCCTGCGCTCGAAAGCGCACCAGCCTGACCGCGTCCTCCAGAGCCAGGCAGCCCGCCGCCGTCAGCGCCGTGTACTCGCCCAGGCTGTGTCCCGCCATCAGCGCCGGCTGGGCACCGCCGGCCGCGCGCCAGGCCTCGAAGGCCGCGAGGCCCGCGACCAGCATCGCCGGCTGGGTGTTGACCGTGAGGTTGAGTGACTCGGCGGGGCCCGAGCGGATCAGGCCGGCCAGGTCCTCGCCCAACGCGGCGTCGGCGCGAGCCAGTACGCCGCGCACGGCCGGGTTGTCGCCGAAGCCGTCGAGCATGCCGACCGCCTGCGAACCCTGCCCCGGAAAGACGAACGCGATCTTCATGTCACCACTCGAGAATGATGGAACCCCAGGTGAAGCCGCCGCCCACCCCTTGCAGCAGCACGCGATGACCGGGCTGGATGCGGCCGTCGCGCACCGCGGCGTCGAGCGCCAGAGGCACGGAGGCCGCCGAGGTGTTGCCGTGCTGATCGAGCGTGACGATCAGCTTCGACTCGGGCACGCCCAGACGCTTGGCGATGCCCGAAAGAATGCGCACATTGGCCTGGTGCGGGATCAGCCAGTCGAGGTCGCCGGCTTGCAGACCCGCAGCCTCGAGCACCTCGAGGGCGCTGTCGCACAAGGAAGCAACGGCGAGCCGGAACACCGCGTGCCCATCCATGGTCAGGAAAGGGTGCCCCTCGACGCGCCCCTGCTCCACCCGCCCGGGTGTGGCGAGGATGGCTGCCTGGCTGCCATCGGCGCGCAGGCGCGCGGCGAGCAAGCCGGGCGTGTCGGCAGGCTCCAGGACCACTGCCCCGGCACCGTCGCCGAACAGCACGCAGGTTCCGCGGTCGTCCCAGTCGAGGATGCGCGAGAACACCTCGGCCCCGATCACCAAGGCGCAGCGAAAGGCCCCGGTGCGCAGCAGCGCATCGGCGGTGACGAGTCCGTAGACGAATCCGCTGCACACGGCCTGAACGTCGAAGGCGGCGGCACCGGCGTTGCCGAGTTGCGCCTGGATGAGGCATGCCGTGCTCGGGAAGATCTGGTCGGGTGTGGAGGTCGCCACGACGATCAGGTCGCACTCGGCCGCCGTGCGTCCCGCGGCGGCCAGCGCCGAGCGCGCCGCGCGGGTACCGAGCTCCGTGGTCGTGAGGCCGGGCTCGGCGAGGTAGCGGCTGCGTATGCCGGTGCGTGCGCTGATCCACTCGTCCGAGGTCTCGACTCCGCGGCGGGCGAGTTCGGCGGCCAGTTCGGCGTTGCTGACCGCGCGCGCCGGCAAGGCCGATCCCGTGCCCGTGATCCGCGTGGTCTTCATGCCTCGGTCACGGGTTCGGGCTGCATGGCCCGCATCAGCTGTTCCCGATAGGGCTCCATCGCCGCCACCGTGCGCTCCAGCAGGCGATGGTCGGCGGCCTCGAAACCGCGGCGCAGCGCCGCCTCGAAGCCGCGCGCATCGGCGCCGCCGTGACTCTTGATCACGATGCCGCGCAGGCCGAGCAGGGCCGCGCCGTTGAGGCGGCTCGGATCGACGCGCTGCTTGAAGCGGCGCAGCACCGGCATGGCCACCAGCGCCGCGAGCCGCGTCGCCCAGTTGCGGCCGAATTCTTCCTTGATGAAGTCGCCAAGCATGCCGGCCACACCCTCGGAGGCCTTGAGCGCGACGTTGCCCACGAAGCCGTCGCACACCACCACGTCGGTCGTGCCTTTGTAGATGTCGTTGCCTTCGACGTTGCCGTGGAAGTTCAGCGGTCCGCCCCGCAGCAGTTCGCCAGCGCGCTTGACGATGTCGTTGCCCTTGATCGCTTCCTCGCCGATGTTGAGCAGCCCGACGGTGGGATGCTCCTTTTCCTGCAGCGCCGACACCAGGGCCGACCCGAGGATGGCGAACTCGAGCAGATGCTCGGGGGTGCAATCGACGTTGGCGCCGAGGTCGAGCACGGTGGTCACGCCACCGAGCGCGTTGGGGATCGGGCCGGCGATCGCCGGCCGGTCGATGCCGTCGAGCGTGCGCAGCACGAAGCGCGAGATCGCCATCAGCGCCCCGGTGTTGCCGGCGCTCACGCAGGCGTCCGCCTCGCCATCCTTGACGAGTCGAATGGCGATTCGCATCGAGGAGTCGCGCTTGCTGCGCAGGGCCTGGGCAGGAGCATCGTCCATGCCGATCACCTGCTCGGCATGCACGACGCGAACGCGCGCATCCTCGGCGCGCGCGCCCAGCGCCGCATGGATCTCGGCTGCGCGCCCCACCAGCACCAGGGACGCACGCGGCTCACGGTCGATGAAGGCAAGCGAGGCGGGCACGGTCACGGCGAGCCCGTGGTCGCCGCCCATGCAATCGACTGCCAGACGCACTGTCATGGCTGCCATCCCCGCGTGTACTTGAGGCTGGCTCGGAAACGCGGACCGCGCTCTCCGATGCACCACCGCGGCGCTGCGGCCACGCGCAAGCCGTGCTTACTCGTCGGCCTTGGTCTGCAGGACCTTCTTGCCGCGATAGAAGCCGTTGGGGCTGATGTGGTGACGACGGTGGATCTCGCCGGTCGTCGGTTCGACGGCGGTCGGCGGGTTGTTCAGAAAGTCGTGCGAACGATGCATGCCGCGCTTCGACGCCGACTTCTTGTTTTGTTGGACAGCCATGGCTAAGCCCCCGAAAAGAAACGCGAAATATTACCCCAGATGAGTGCCGAGCGATAGCCGGCCCTCAGTGCTTGGCGGGCCGGCGCAAAGCTGCCAAGGCCGCAAACGGCTGCCGGCGCTCCTCGGGGGACTGCTCAGCCACCGCGACCTCGGGGTTTTCCCAAGCCACGGCCGGCGCGTTGCAGACCTCGTGCTTGGGCGCGACGGGCAAGGACAGCAGGACTTCCTCCTCGACCCAGTCGACGAGCGACATCGAGGGCGAACCGACCACGACTTCCTCGTCGCCCTCGCCCTCGAGCGGCAAGGCGTCGGCCTCGCCCTCGGATCCCACGAAGCGGAAGCGGACCTCGCGCTCGAGCACGAAGTCGAGCGCCTCCGCACAGCGCTCGCACTTGAGCCTGAGCGTGCCTCGCAGGTGCAGCTGCGCGCCAGGATGGCCCTGCGCGTCCGGTCCACCCACCACGGAGTAGTCGATGTGGCCGGCCGGCTCGGCGAGCTCTGCCACGAGGCGCGGCAGGCTGGCCACCCACAGTTGCCCGGCCAACCGCTGACGCAGCCGCGAGAGCTCGAACGCATCGAAGCGCAGATCGGCCCCGGCTTGTGGCTGACTCATCTGGCTAAACTCCTCGCATGTCGTCTGCGCCTGCGATCGTACTCGCCTCCACCTCGCCTTATCGGCGTGAACTGCTCGAGCGCTTGGGCTTGCCCTTCGAGGTCCTGCCGCCCCGCGTGGACGAGGCGGCACTGCCCGGCGAAACGCCGCGCGCCACAGCGCTGCGCCTAGCCTGCCTGAAGGCCGAGGCCGTGGCCCGCGAGCGTCCGCAGGCGGTGGTGATCGGATCGGACCAGGTCGCCGACCTCGATGGCGAGCCGCTGGGCAAGCCGCTGAGTCACGCGCGCGCAGTCGAGCAGTTGACGCGCATGCAGGGGCGCATGGTGGTCTTTCACACCGCGCTCGCGCTCGCCGCCCCCGGCCGGCCGCTGCAGTCCGACGTGGTCCCCACCATCGTGCGCATGCGTGTGCTCAGCCCCGCGGCGATCGAGCACTATCTCGCCCGCGAGCCGGCCTACGACTGCGCCGGCTCGGCCAAGATCGAGAAGCTCGGCATCGCTCTGGCCGAGGCGGTGGACAGCAGCGACCCAACCGCGCTGGTGGGTCTGCCCCTGATCCGCTTAATCAGCATGTTGGCGGCGGCGGGCATCGACGTGCTGGGCGACCGCGCCCGATGAGCACGCGCCCGTTCGGCACCCTGGTCCTGTTGCCCAACCGCATCGCGGAAGGTCCGCCCGAGGCCAGCCTGCCGGCGGGCACCCTCGACCAGGCACGCCGCCTGCACCACTTCCGCGCAGAGAACGCCAAGTCGGCCCGCGCCTTTCTCAAGGCGATCGGCCATCCCGTGCCGCTGGCTGAACTCGATATCCAGGAAATTGGCCATGCGCCCCCTCCGGAACGCCTTGCCGAGTGGCTCGCGCCGCTGGCCTCGGGAACGGACGTTGCAGTGCTGTCGGAATCGGGCTGCCCCGGTGTGGCCGATCCGGGCGCGAGCCTGGTGGCCGCGGCTCACGCCCTCGGCGCGCGGGTGCGTCCCCTGGTCGGCCCCTCGTCCATCCTGCTCGCGCTGATGGCCAGCGGCCTGGAGGGCCAGCGCTTCCGCTTCGTGGGTTACGTGCCCATCGAGGCGGACCGCCAGGCCAGCACGCTGCGCGCGCTGGAGCGCGATTCGGCGCGCGGCGAGACGCAGATCTTCATCGAGACGCCCTACCGCAACCGCCGGCTGTTCGAAGCCCTGCTCACCCACTGTGCCCCGCGCACGCGCCTGGCCGTGGCAGTGGACCTCACCGGGCCCGACGAGTTCATCGCCATGCACCGCATCGACGACTGGCGCACCCGCGCCGCGTCGGGCCTGCCGCCCTTCGAGCGCAGGCCCGCGGTGTTCTGCCTGCTCGCCTAGGCGGTCGGCCCCCAGCCGGGGGCGGGGCGCCACCACAGGCGACCATCGCGCTCCTCGACCTCGAGCTCGAGCAGTCCGCCGCGCCCCGCGCAAGGTCCGCCCGCGCAGCCGCCATCAGCGGGGTCGTAGAGCGCGCCGTGGGTCGAGCACACCAGCCAGCCGCGCTCCACATCGAAGAATTGCCCGGGCTGCCAGTCCAGTTCCATGGCGACGTGCGCGCAGCGGTTGAGGTAGGCGTGAACCCGGCCTTCGAAGCGCACCGCGAAGGCCGGGCGCGACTCTCCGTGCCTGGCCACCGTGAATCGCAGGCCGGCCCCGCGCTCGGTGAGCGCCGCGCCCGGACCGAGGTCGACCCAGGCTTCGCTCATCGCTGCGTGCGCAGCCAGGCCGCGAGTGCGGCCACGTCGTCGAACAGCCCCAGCGCGGGCTCGCTGGCCAGCTGCGCGCGCGGGTGCGCGCCGTAGGTCACGCCCAGGGCCGCGGCGCCCGCGTGACGCGCCATTTGCAGGTCATGCACGGTGTCGCCGATCATCAGCATCGCCTGCGGCGCGACGGCGGTCTCGTCGGCCAGCTCGAGCAGCATCGCAGGATGCGGCTTGGAATGCGTCTGGTCGGCGCAGCGCGTGGCCTCGAACAGCGGGCGCAGACCCGTGGCGTCGAGCGCTCGGGCCAGCCCCGCGCGGCTCTTGCCGGTGGCCACGGCCAGCCGGGCGCCGTCCTCGATCAGCTCGACCAGCAACTCGCGCATGCCCGCGAACAGCACGATCTCGGGTTCGCGCGCGAGGTAGTGGTCGCGATAGCGCAGCGAGAACTCCTCGATGCGCTCGGGCGGCAGGTCGGGCACGGCGCGCGCCAGCGCGTCGCGCAAGCCGAGGCCGATCACCTGGCTCGCCTCGCGATCGCTTGGCACGACCAGACCGAGGTCCGCCGCCGCGCGCTGGATGCAGCGGGCGATCAGCGCGGTCGAGTCCACCACCGTGCCGTCCCAATCGAACACCACCAGATCAAAGCGGCGTGGCACGGCGCAGTCCTCGAAGGAAGTCGTCGCAATCGGCGGGCAGCGGAGCTTCCACCACCAGCGGGGAGCCGTTCACCGGATGCGCCAGGGCCAGACGATGCGCGTGCAGGAACATGCGCCCCAGCCGCGCCCCCAGCTCGCCACGCGCGGCGCGCCGGTTGAGCTCGAAGTCACCGTACTTGTCGTCGCCGACGATGGGATAGCCAAGGTGCGCCAGGTGGACGCGGATCTGGTGCGTGCGGCCGGTCTTGAGCTCGGCCTCGAGAAGGCTGAGTCCGCCCAGGCGCTCGAGCAGGTTGAAAATGGTGTGCGAAGGCGCGCCCTGCTCCTGGTCCACGCTCACGCGCCGCTCGCCCGCCTTGTTGACGAACTTGTGCAGGGCGAGCCGCACGTGCTGACGCTCATGCGGCCAGGCTCCCGCCACCAGCGTGAAGTAGCGCTTGTCCACCCGGCCTTCGCGCATTGCCGCGTGTAGGGCGACCAGCGCCCGGCGGGTCTTGGCGAGGATGAGCGCGCCGGACGTCTCGCGGTCCAGGCGGTGCGCCAGTTCCAGGAAGCTCTGGGCAGGGCGGCCGGCGCGCACGCGCTCGATCAGGCCATGAGACACGCCGCTGCCCCCGTGCGCGGCCAGACCGGCCGGCTTGTCGACCACCATCAGGTGCTCGTCCTCGAACAGGACGGGAGGGATGAGTGCCACCGCGGGCGGTGGGCTGCTGGGCCGTTCGGCCACCCGCATGGGCGGCACGCGCACCTCGTCGCCCTCCTCCAGACGGTGATCCACCCCCACCCGTAAGCGGTTGACGCGCACCTCGCCGCTGCGCACCACCCGATAGATATGGCTCTTGGGAACACCCTTGGCCAGGCGCAGGAGAAAGTTGTCGAGTCGCTGCCCCGCCGAATCCGGACCGACGCGCACATGGGCCACCCGATCTGGGCCGATCTCTGACGGCGCGGCCGAGGGGGTTGGGGGCGCGGTTTTACGGCCGGCGTGCATGTTGCATATACTTGAGGGAGCGAGACTTTTTCCGCCGGTCCGGGGCAAGCCCCGGATCAGGGTGAAGTGCGGCGCCGCAGCTTGTGCGCCGCCAGCTCCACCCAGGCGACGGTCTCCGGCCTGCGCGCATTGTATGCCGGGCCCGGCAGGTTCCCTCCAGGCGAGCGGACCGCGGGCGGCGCGGCGCGCACCGCCCGGCGGCGAGAGTCTCCGGGCAAGCGCGGCGGACAACCGCCGCAATCTGAAAGTTAACCAGGCAGCCGTGGCGCCCGCCCCGAGGCGGAGGAAAGCCGGCTGCGCCGGCGAGGTTCAAGGAACCTCGCCTTGTGGAATCGGATCGAAGACCTCCGGCCGGCGGCGCATCGCGCGCCGCCGAGCACCAACCAACGCACCGCATGCCGCACACCACGAACACGCTTCCCGCTGCCGCCCTCGCCGCCGATCCGCTCCTTGGATCCCGGGCGCTGGCGCGCGGCCCGCGTCGTCCGGGGGCGGGGGCCACGCCCCCGCCGGCTGCAGGCGCTGGCTGAGCCCGCCCGGACCTGCGCTCCGCTTCGACACGCCTGACGCGCCCGCGACAGTGGCGCAGGGAGTGCTCATGAAGCGCATGTTGTTCAACGCCACGCACGCAGAAGAATTGCGCGTGGCCATCGTCGACGGCCAGCGGCTGGTCGACATCGACATCGAATCGGCCGGGCGCGAGCAGCGCAAGTCGAACATCTACAAAGGCCTGATCACACGCGTCGAGCCCAGCCTTGAGGCGTGCTTCGTCGACTACGGCGAGGAGCGCCATGGCTTCCTGCCCTTCAAGGAGGTCGCCCGCGCGTACTTCCGCGAAGGCGTCGACGTGCGCAGCGCCACCATCAAGGAAGCGCTCAAGGAAGGCCAGGAACTGATCGTCCAGGTCGAGAAGGAGGAGCGCGGCAACAAGGGCGCGGCACTGACCACCTTCATCTCGCTCGCCGGCCGCTACCTGGTGCTGATGCCCAACAACCCGCGCGGCGGCGGCGTGAGCCGGCGCATCGAGGGCGAGGACCGCCAGGAACTGCGCGAGACGATGGACAAGCTCGAGCTTCCCTCGGGCATGAGCATGATCGCGCGCACCGCGGGCATCGGCCGCTCCGCCGAAGAGCTGCAGTGGGACCTCAACTACCTGCTCAAGCTCTGGCACGCCATCGAGGACGCCTCGAACCCGCAATACGAGCTCAGCACCGAGGACCCGGCCAATCCGGGCAAGAAGACGGTCCAGTACGTCGCCGCCAAGACCGGCCCGGGCGGCGAAAAGCTCAAGCGCGCCAACCCCGCGCCCTTCCTGATCGTCGAGGAGAGCAACCTCGTCATCCGCGCGATCCGCGACTACTTCCATCCCGAGATCGGCGAGATCCTGGTCGACACCGACGACATCTACGACCAGGCCAGCCAGTTCATGGCCCATGTCATGCCCGACATGGTCGGCCGGGTGAAGCGCTACCGCGACGACACGCCGCTGTTCTCGCGCTTCCAGATCGAGCACCAGATCGAGACCGCCTACGCGCGCACCGTGCCGCTGCCTTCGGGCGGCGCGATCGTGATCGACCACACCGAGGCGCTGGTCTCGGTGGACGTGAACTCGGCGCGCTCCACCAAGGGCTCGGACATCGAGGAGACCGCCTACCGCACCAACTGCGAGGCGGCCGACGAGGTGGCCCGCCAGTTGCGCCTGCGCGACCTGGGCGGCCTGATCGTGATCGACTTCATCGACATGGAGGACGCCAAGAACCAGCGCTCCGTCGAGAACCGCCTCAAGGACGCCCTGCACTACGACCGCGCGCGGGTCCAGATGGGCAAGATCTCGCGCTTCGGCCTGATGGAACTGTCGCGCCAGCGCCTGCGCCCCGCGTTGTCGGAAGGCAGCCACGTCACCTGCCCGCGCTGCAACGGGGTGGGCGTGATCCGCGACACCGAGAGCAGTGCCCTGCACGTGCTACGCATCCTGCAGGAGGAGGCGATGAAGGACAGCACCGCCGCCGTGCACGCCCAGGTGCCGGTCGAGGTCGCCACCTTCCTGCTCAACGAGAAGCGCGCCGACATCGCCAAGCTCGAGGTGCGCCACCGTATGTCGATCGTGCTGATCCCCAACAAGTACATCGAGACGCCGCACTACCACGTCGAGCGCCTGCGCCACGACGATCCGCGCCTGGACGAAGTCAAGCCGAGCTACGACCGGGCCGCGGAACTGGCGCCCGAGCTCGACACGCCCTACTCCGCCACGCGCGCCGAGGACAAGGGCCGCGCCCGCCAGGAGGCTGTGGTCAAGGGCATCGTGCCTGAAACACCCGCGCCCATGGCCGCCGCCCCGGTGGCGCCAGTTGCCGCGCCCGTGCCCTCGCCGCTGGCCGCACCTGCACCCAGGGGCCTGTGGTCACGCATCGTTGAATTCTTTAGCGGCACGCCGGCGCCCGCCGCGCAGCCCGCACCTGCGGCCGCAGCGGCAGGCAGTACGACCGCGCGGCGCTCCGAACGCGGCGCACGCGGTGAGCGTCGCCCCGAGGGCCGTGGCGGCGACGGGCGTCGCGAGGGTCGCGGCGAAGGCCGCGGCGAAGGTCGCTCCGGGAAGGACGGTGAGCGGGGAGGCGAAGGCCGCGCCCCGCGCGAGGCGCGCGGCCGCGACGAGCCACGCCGCGAGCGCGGCGAAGGCCGAACCGACGCTGCCCGCGATGCGGGCCGTGAACCGCGGCGCGAGCCCAAGCCGCCGCGCGACGACGCCAGCGCACGCGATGGTCGCGACCGTCGCCGCGGCGGTCGCGGCGAGCGTCGTCCCCAGGACGCCGTGAGCGCCGCACCGCAAGGCGAAGCGCCCGCCGAAATTGCCGCCCACGCCTCCGCGCTGACCGAGGACGCGATCGCTCGCGCTCAGGCCGCCGCCCAGAGCGCGCTGGCCGCCCCGCCGGCCGAGGCGGTTGAACTCACGGCTGGCCTGCCGCCAGCTCCCGAGGCTCAGACCGAGGGCGAAGGCGGCGAGCAGCGGCGCCGTCGGCGCCGCCGTGGCCGTGGCCGCGGAGGTCGTGGTGCCGATGGCGCCGTGAACCAGGAAGGGACTGCCGACGCGGATGCCGCCGAGGGCGACGAGTCTGACGAGATCGGCGAGTCAGTCGATTCCACCGAGGCCATCGACGCCGCCAGGGCCGAAGCGCTGCCCCACGTCGCTGAGGCCGCGGTCGCACCGGCATTGATCAGCCCCGCACCGCTCGCCGAGCCGACTCCCGTCGTCCACGCCGCACCTCCCGCGGCGCCTCTTGCGGCGCCGGTTGCCGCACCCGCCCCGGTCACCGTCGCGACGGCGGTCGAGGTGGCGCCCGAAGCCCGCGGCATGGCGACTGCCATGCCCGTGGCGACGCCCGCACCCATGGCCCTGGCGGCCTTGCTGCCGGTGCTCGACGACGCGGGTCTGATCCTCGTGCAAACGGACGCCGCCAAGCACGCCGAGGTGGCGCAGCGCATCGCCGTCGAGCCGCGCCCCGCCCGCGTGCCGCGCGAGCGCCCCGTGCTGCCGCCGCTCGACACGGCGCCCCTGGTTCAGGTCGAGACTCGCGGCGAGAACCGCGCCGCGGCCGCGCCAGGCGCGCAGGGCTGAGCTGCCGTATCCGCTTCTGGCGCCGGGGTCATTCCCGGCGCCAGTGCGGACAATGCGCATAACATCGCCGCATGACCGACCGCATCATTCCGCTGCGCGACGAGCGCCTGCGTCATGCCGCCGTGCCGCGCCCCAGCGCGCTGGACGCACCCGCCGACTTCGTGGCCGACACCCTGGCGCGTCCGCTGCGCGACCTGCGCATCTCGGTCACCGACCGCTGCAACTTCCGCTGCACCTACTGCATGC
>ERZ795055.421-NODE-421-length-41195-cov-11.293267_pt1 | contig 41195 bp, 31 predicted proteins | sample MGYA00375139_ERZ795055 | MGnify/ENA primary metagenome ERZ795055 (study PRJEB30184, sample SAMN05720283) | anaerobic digester metagenome | isolation source: active sludge of municipal wastewater-treating anaerobic digesters | place: USA | collected 2015-01-23 ... | reverse complement strand
CGCGGACATCGCGGCCATTCCCGGCGTTCCCGGCGCGCGCCACTGGGGAGACTCGGCGCCACCCACCATCGAGGAGTGGGGAAGCCTAGACCGCGCTGCCCTTGCCAAGCGCGTCCCCGGCATCATGGACCGGCCGCACCACTACCTTGCGCTGTCGGGCGGCGGCCCGAACGGGGCCTTCGGCGCAGGGGTGCTGGTGGGCTGGACCGTCCACGGCACGCGGCCCGAATTCACCATGGTGACGGGGGTGAGCACCGGGGCGCTGATCGCCCCGTTCGCGTTCCTGGGGCCCAAGTACGACGCGACCCTGCGCAAGCTCTACACCGAGATGTCCACCTCCGACATCCTCGAGCGCCGCAGCCTCCTGGACATCGTTCGCAACGACTCGATCGCCTCGTCGGCCCCGCTGCTGCGCCTGATCGCGCGCTACGTGGACGATCAGGTCATCGCCGAACTGGCCGAGCAGCACCGGCGCGGACGCAAGCTGGTGATCGGCACCACGAATCTCGACGCCGACCGGCCGGTGAGCTGGAATCTGACGCGCATCGCGGCGAGCGGCTCGCCGCAGGCCAAGGCGCTGATCCACCGCGTGCTGCTCGCCTCGGCCTCGATCCCGGGAGTCTTTCCGCCGGTCATGTTCGAGGTCGACGCCGACGGCCGCCGGTTCGACGAGATGCACGTGGACGGCGGGGTGACCGCGCAGGTGATCGTGTACCCGGGTGGCCTGGACTGGCGCGAGGTGGGGCGCGCGCTGAACGTGATCGGAAAGCCCAAGCTCTACCTGATCAACAACTCGCACACCACCGGGATATGGCAGGAGATGGACCAGCGCATCGTGCCCATCCTGCTGCGCACCATCGACGCGCTGATCCGCACCCAGGGCAACGGCGACATCGCGCAGATCTTCCTGCTGTCGCAGCGCGACGGGATCGACTTCAACCTGGCCTACATCCCGCGGACCTTCACCGAGCAGCCCAACGAGCAGTTCGACCCGGTGTACATGCGCAAGCTCTTCGAGCTGGGCTTCGAGATGGCCAAGCAGGGCTACCCGTGGGTCACGCAGTGGCAGAAGCGCTAGGGCGAAGGCGCGGCATGCGCCGTCGAGCGTGCCCAAAAGCCAAGGCCCCGCCGAAGCAGGGCCTTGCGAAGAATCTGGTGGAGAAGAGGAGGATCGAACTCCCGACCTCCGCATTGCGAACGCGGCGCTCTCCCAGCTGAGCTACTTCCCCGGGACTTCGCGGCGGGGCGCGGGCCCCGGGCGAAGAGGCGCGAATTGTAGCCGGTTTGGCGCCGGCCTTCCAACCGGCGCCGGCTCCCTGGGGCTGGCTAAACTCGGCCGGCCGAGGGAGACCCCATGAAGTTCACAACCGAGTTTTGCGAGCGCGAGTACAACGCCTGACCCCCTGCCTTTGGGACCGAAAAGTCCTCGTTTACGCAAAATTTACGTAACGAGGCTTCCATGGCAAGCATCACCAAGCGGTCGACGGGCTGGCAGGTCGAGGTCCGTCGCAAAGGTCACCCCTCCACTTCTCGCATGTTCAGCTCCCGGGCCGAAGGCCTCGCCTGGGCGCGGAACATCGAAGCCCAGCAGGACCGGGGCGCCTGGATCGATCCCACCGAGTCCCTGCGCACCACGCTGAGCGAGGCTTTGCGCCGATACGTGGCGGAGATCAGCCCCAGCAAGAAGGGGTACAAGCAGGAGAAGTACATCAGCACCGTCCTTCTCCGACACCCGATCGCCGCCTACGTCCTCGGCAACATCCGCTCCGCTCACGTGGCCGCCTACCGCGACGAGCGTCTCCGGACCGTCAAGCCCGCCACGGTCCTCCGCGAACTCGCCCTCCTCTCCCACGTGTTCACCGTCGCGATCAAGGAGTGGCGGATGGAGAACCTCCGGAATCCGGTCCAGATGATTCGCAAGCCGCGGCTGCCCCGTGGCCGCGATCGCCGACCGGGCATGGTCCAGGTCGGAGACGGGGAGGTGTCGGAGCTGGACCTTATCTCCGCTGCCACGGACAGTCCCGTGCTACCTGCGGTCCTCACGATGCTGGTGGAGACGGCGATGCGCAGAGAGGAACTCGCCACCCTTCGCTGGGAGCAGGTCAATCTCCGCGAGCGGTATCTCTGCCTGGACGACACCAAGAACGGCTCGCGACGCCTCGTCCCCCTCACGGTCAAGGCGATGGCCTTGCTGGAGAAGATGCCACGCAACCCCAAGGATCCGCGCGTCTTTGGGATCAGCAAGCACGGCATCACCCGCGCGTACCTCCGGGCCCGCAAGCGGGCCGGCATCAAGGACCTGCGCCTCCACGACCTGCGGCACGAGGCCACGTCGCGCCTTTTCGAGGTGTACGACCTCAACACCCTGGAGGCGGCGGCGATCACCGGACATCGGGACTTGAGGATGCTTGCCAGATACACGCACATCTCTCCGCAAGCGCTGATCCGCAAGCTCGACCGCGCCGGTGGCGTAATGGCGGAGACGACGAGCCGCACGTCGTAGGTGTCTGCGCAGGGAGCTGAGGCTGCCATCTCCGCCGTCTCCGGCTCCCTCTCTGCCTTCGCGTTCTCCGGTCGGAGCGGAGGCGATGGCGTAGTGGCTCAACCTTGCGCTCCGTCTGCCGGTGCCTATCACCTCCCTTCGCTAAGTTCGCGTCCTGCGTTGCAGGAGATGCGCAAGGGTCGTGGATTGGTCGCGGAGATGATCTCCGCCGGAGACAAAGCATCTCCGCCAATGCATTCGCCCCCGTTGACCCCTTGAAAGGGAGTCAGGAGAAGAGCGTTCCTCCCTGGCCCCCCCCGGGGGGTGGTGGGCCTTTCGCCGGTGGATCCGCGTTGGAAGGTCACCTAGCCCCGACATGATCGCCACCACTTTTTAGAACGTCGGGCACGACCTTGATGCGGGGTGCTTGTGGTCTGCTGTGCGATGGCGTCGTCCGTAGACTCCGCACCGCCCGCCAGAAGTGGCCACCATGGCGGGCTGCGTCCTCCTGAACTACGCCCGGCCATTCCGCTCCACCCGTGACCCTGCCACTCCTGCTCCATACCGTCCGCCACAACAACGTCCGCTAGACCAACACCACCCGGCGAGCTTTCACCATGCCGGTTGGTTGTCCGCCCAAGACTCCGGTTGTCCGCCTTGGACTACTGGAGATCACTATGAATACGAATGCCCGGCCTTCCGCCGTCCCCGTCGGCGCACTTCTGCGCCTCAAGCAAGTCCTTCAACTCGTTCCCGTCGCCAAGAGCACCTGGTGGAAAGGGGTAAAGACGGGGCGCTTTCCTCAACCCGTGAAGCTCGGGTCGCGTGTCACTGCATGGAAGAGCGAGGACATTCGTGTTCTTCTAGAGAAGGGGATCTGAGCCATGCTCGACCTCCTCGAACTCGATCTCAGCGACGTACAGGCAGGAGCCAACCGAGCCCCAGACCTTCCGGAACTCCGTCCCCTGCTTTCCAAGGCAGAGAGAGAGTTGCTGGCCAACACGCCAGAGCCGGACTGGACCTTGGTCGCCCTGAGCTACCTCCTGGAGACACTCCAGCGGCATGGCAACCGTCCACTGGCCGAACACCGACACGCACTGCTCGCCCTCCTATGCGGCTTCACCAACCAGGCCTTCGGCGTAATCACCAAGCGACTGGCCTATCCGCTGCCGACGGGCATGGGCAAGACGCAGGCGATCGTGGCTTGGTGTCGGGCCATGTTCGAGGCAGGGCACTTCAGCCAGGGGCAGATGTCCATTGCTGTCAGCGCGGCCAAGGTCGAAGCCCTCTGCACCTTGAAGCGAGACCTGATCGCCGCTGGGATACCGTCGGAGTACGTCGGCCTCATGCACTCCTACAAACATGATCCCCGCGGGCGTAACGCCAAGGCACTGCTTACTGGCTACGCCAGCGAACCCTGCGACCCCAATGCGTCCGCACGACCCATCCTGCTCGCTGCGCATAACCGCATTCGGGCCGGAGTCGTAGAGCGCTTCAACCGATACCTTGGCCAACCGCGCGATCTCCTCATCTGGGATGAGTCGCTGATGAGTACCCACTCCCGGGGTTACACACTCAAGGATCTTCAGTTCCTCATCGACCTCTTCCGTCGGCATTTGTCTAAGGACGGCGCAGCGGTTGCTCTTCTTAAGGGCGCCATGACCACCTTGGAAGCGGAACGAGCCCGGCGTACTCAAGGCTACCCGCCGCAGACGCTACAGCTAAGCGGCGACATCGCCGTAGCCCAAGCCGAACTCCGCGCCCTGGTCAATGTCCGCGCCCTTCCGTTCGTCCATGAGGCAGCCGAACTGCTCAGTGACTTCTTCGACATGACTGCACTTCCGTTTGTGCTCCAGGACACGGGGCAAGGCTCTGGCTTGATCACGTTCATCCCGACTGTCCCGGCAGAGCTGAGTTCCATCGCGATCCTCGACGCTTCCTACCCAATTCGCGAGCTTTGCCAGCTAGACAAGTCCATAGAGATGGCGGCCGGCACTGCTAGCGATCTAAAGCGCTTCGACAACGTCGCCCTGCACGTCATCGACGCGCACTCCGGTCGGCACAGCTTGGAGGAAGACCTTGCTGGTGAAGGCAAGTGGGCTCGCTTCGTCACTGACACGCTCCGATCCCTTCCAGAAGATGAGTCGGTAATCGTGTTCACATTTCGGCCAAAGTCGGGGCGTCGCGTCGATTGCGTCGGGAGACTCAAGGACGCGCTCCTCGCAGCCGGAGTAGATCCCGACCAGCGCGACCGTCACGGTCGCCGCCGCCTCGTGTTCCTGACCTGGGGACAAGAGACCTCGATTTCCCAGTACAGCTACTGCCAGAACGTCATCTTTGCTGGCGTCCTGCGCCGCAACCATCTCGAATTGGCGGCCAGCATCTGCGGCCAATCTGACGACCTGTTGGCCGCGCCTGACAACGAACGAATTCAAGCCATCGAGGAGTCCGAGATGGCCCACGCGATCTATCAGGCGGTCAGTCGGGGAAGCTGCCGGATCATCGAGGACGGTTACGCACGACCCATGAAGGTGTGGCTACCCGTCAAGGAAGAGCGGGTCATCGAACTGCTTCAGAGCGCTATGCCGGGCATGGTGATAGAGCGGATCGCATCTGAACACCTCACTCGAAGGGGACTTGCTGCGCAACTTGCAGTCGAGGTGGCCACCTTCCTGCGCGGTTTGGATGCCTCGACGAATCGGGTGACATCAGCAAAGTTGAAGAAGTCCGTCGTCCGCCTTTCGTCGGCCTCTAAGGACGTTTCTGCAGACGCAATCCAACAAGGCGCCAAGCAGGCGGGATGGGTGCGCTTACTACGCACCGTCGCAAGACTCGAGGGTCACTAAGTCGATTTCTTCCAAAGACATACAGGGGAAGGTCGACTTAGCGAAGTTGATCCTCAAAGCGGGCTGCGCATCGTCCCTTGACGGTGCGACTCTCATGCAGTCGGGGCCGTCCGGAGCTAGGGAGTCTTCGGCGGCCCACAACGACCCTGAGGCATCCTCCGCGCCATCGTGAGCGGTCGCCCCGCTCCAGACCAGATCGCCGAGGCGGTTCGTAACCGAATAGTGCACGGCACCAGCAGGATCCACGTCGAGGGTGAATCGCTCCTCAGGTTGAGCCGCAAAGCGGACGACGAGTAGTCCGTCACTCTGCGAGGCAACTCGGTCTCTCGTCGCCTCGCGCGTCGCGTCGCCATCTGAGAAACTACGAGGTGACCGCAGACGAAAACGTAGCGAAGTCTTCTGCGACTCCGGCGGCCAACGAGGGTTTCCTTTCACCGCGTCACAATCGACCTCCTGTCTCAAGACGCCAGGGACGTAGATCTGGGACGTTCCCAGCAAGTAACGGTCAGCCTCGGATCGAACCGTTTGCCATACGACGGACGCCCAGCCTCACGCGAGTTGAAATGCCTCTAATTCAGCACAACCACCTTGCCCAAATCGCTGCTCGACCCGATGGCCACCAGAAATTTGGGGAGATGGTCCGACGCCTTGTATTCGCAACGACCGCCAAAAGGCGACCCAACGCCACCTTTCTTGCAGGTGAGGTGAACAACCAGGCTGGTTGGGATGGCTGGGTCGAGGTGCCTACTGGCGCCGACGACTCGCCCCGCCACCGGTCAGTCTGGGAATTGAGCGCTCAGGAGGGTGTCGAGAGGAAGATTCTCGGAGATCACGCGAAATCGCTGACGAGGGATCTTCCAAGCGGATGGAGTCCTGGCGAAGTGATCTACGTGGCAGCAACACTTCGCAATCTGACTCAGCGGGCAAAGGCGACGCTAAAGCGGAAAATTCTGACGGCTCACCCCACGCATTGGCAGGGAGTGGTGATTCTTGACGCTCAAGATTTCGTAGAGTGGATCGAGAAGGTTCCCAGCGTCGAGTCTTGGATCGCAGAGGAATTCAAGCTCGGGCTGGGGCGGTTTGGAAAATCACTAGAGGCAGCTTGGAATGGCTGGGCGGGAGACACTAGACCCGAGGTCTCAACCGATCTTGTTGTCGCTGGCCGAGACGTGTCGCGCCTCGTCAGCGCCTTAAGGTTCGACGAATCACAGAGTGCTTCGGTACTTGCCGACTCGGCGCTGGAAGCCGTAGCCCTCGTCTACTGCGCGATCAAGACCTTGCCCGCGGCTGAGGCGGCGCAAGTCCTATCGCGTTCGCTTGTCGTGAGCGACCGCAATCTTGCCGATGCCCTGACGTCCGAGCAGGTAGGCGCGGATGCGGCTCCAGTCACCATCCTCTTGCCGCCAGCAACGCAGAAGTCCGAGGCTTTGATTCGGCGTGGCCACTGCGTGATTCATGCCTACGACCGCAGTCACGATCATCCCAATGTAATGGCGTTTGGCCGTTCTGACATCGAGAGCTTCAAAAGGGCCCTTACCGACTCAATGGCTCGTACCGAGGCGGAGGCCGAGAGGACCGCGCGAGCATGCGGATGCAGCGTATCGATCTGGCGTATCTACAACCTATACGAACAGAATCTGCACCATGGGGCTCTGCCTTCGTGGGCTGAGGCGACGCCTCCTCGCGCTGTTGTGCCTGCGATCTTCCTAGGCGGATGGTGCGACGAGTCGGAGCCTGATAGAAGAGTCATCAGGAGCATCTCTGGGCTCAGCGTCGACGAGTTTTCGCGACAACTGCACCGATTCTCCCAGTGCGACGAGCCCCTGATCGAAGTGATTGGCGATGAGAGAGTAGTTATCGCGCCGGTGGCGGCGTTTGCCTTTGTATCTCGCCACATCACGGGACCCGATCTTGAACGCTTGTCGACTGTCTGTCGCGAGCTCTTCTCAACAGTAGAGTCTGCGGTTCGCGATCGATGGGAGGGGCGCCCAAGCGAGATCAGTGTCAAGCGAAAGAACGAAGACCTTTCTGACTTGATTCTCGACGGACTAGCAGAGACTCTGCTTCGCATCGCCGTCTTGGACTACTGGCTAAAGACGACAGGTGCGCTTGGTAACCACGCAAGCGGACAGGCGTTTGTCGATTCCCTCGTCCGCGATCTGCCGGGTCTACGCGAGGACCCACGGGTGATGGCCTCCTTGGACCAGCAACTCCCCTACCTCGCCGAGGCCGCGCCAGTCCCTTTTCTTGACGCCCTGGAGTCGCTCCTCCAGGGCGACTCCGCGCAGATGCGTCTATGGATGCAAGACGAAGGCGGTCTCTTCGGTCGGTCGTTTCACACGGGACTTCTTTGGTCCCTCGAGACCCTCGCTTGGTCGCCAGATTACTTAGCCCGCGTCTCGCTTTTGCTTGCACGACTAGCCGACGTCGATCCCGGCGGTCAGATATCGAACCGACCGATCAATAGTCTCGCGGAGGTCTTTCTTCCCTGGCGTCCTGGAACCTCGGCCTGTCTGGCCGAACGCAACGAAGCGATTCGCCAACTAATGAGGCAGGTACCCTCGGTCGCGTGGCGATTGCTGCTTCAATTGATGCCGGGCGAGCGGACGATTTCGAGCTCTACGCATGAACCGAAGTGGAGGGACTTCGGCCAGGCTACGGCCCGTCGGCTCACCCGCGCCGACGTTGTTCGTGCCTATCAGGCGCTTGTCGACCTGGCGATAGAGGCCGCAGGGAGAGATCCGCTGCGGCTCGCTGAGCTTGCTAGGCGCTATAGCCATCTTTCGCCAGAGCATCGAGCCATGTTGCTCGATGCTCTGAAAGCGGCTTCGCAAGCTGCGATCAATGATGAGGACCGTCTCTCTGTCTGGTCACGGCTTCACGCTCTCATCGCCCGCCATCGGGGGCTCGCTGGCGCCAGCTGGGCTCTTCCTCCCGAAGAGCTGACGCGCTTGGACGACGTGGCCAAACTCTTCCTCCCGAAGGGAGTGGTCGCCAAGCATCGGTGGCTGTTCGATTCACAGTTCCCCGATACCGGCCACAGCAGAGACGACTTCGCTGGCCGCGACGCGGATCTTCGAGCGAGAAGAAGGCGGGCCATCCAAGAAGTTCTGTCCTTGAACGGATGGGAAGGCGTCCATCAACTGGTGAAGGAGGCAAAGTACCCGCACATCGTTGGTAGCGAAGCAGCGTGCGTGGCAGGACAAAGCGAAGAATTGCTTGACGCTATGGACACTTGGCGCGAAGGCGGATCGCCATCAGAGCTCATGGCGTACAGGTCCGCATCGGCAGCTCGCCTTGATCGCACAGGAGAAAGTTGGACAGACGATCTCTTGGCCTATTCAAGTGCCAAGCAATGGCCGCCCGAGGCGACTGCACGGGCGTTGCTCGACTATCCAATGACAGAAACGACGCTTCGGACTGTCGAGAGCCTCGGCGAAGAGGTTAACGAGACCTTCTGGCGCGAGCGCTATGCCTATCTGCGTGCCGATGAGGCTGACACAGAAACGCAAAGGAGAGCGGTCGAATGTTTCATCGCACACGGCCGCGCCGCTGCCGTCATTGACATGAATCGACCACTTCTGCAGAGGCTTGGTTATTCGGCGGCGATGACCGCCCTAGACGCGCTGATCGAGCAGATGGACCGTGGAGGGCTGCCCGACAACGTCGGCACGTTTCATTACGACCTCCAGGAGCTCTTCAAGTGGCTGCGGCAGCAGCCAGAAGCAGACCAGATGGCGATCGCTCATAGGGAGTGGGCACTCCTGCCACTCTTGAAAGAGTACGGATCTGAAACTAGTGACCTAGCCCTGCACAGCCTCTTGGCCTCCGACCCGCAGTTCTTTATCGATGTGCTGTGCCTGCTCTACAAGCCGCGCTCCCCCGAGCCCGTCGAAGGGCCTGCTGCGGTTGACGAGCAAGCTAGGAGCCGCGCTCATGCAGCGTTCGATCTGCTGCGCTCCTGGACGATGCCGCCTGGACGTGGCGCAGATGGCGCCGTTGATAGTGCGGTACTGAATGATTGGGTAGAGAAAGCACGAATGCTCGCAGCGGGACGAGACCGTACCGAAGTAGCGGACCAAGAAATCGGAAAGGTGCTTTACTACCTGCCCTCTGATCCATCGGACCAAGCCTGGCCGCACTTGGCGCTACGTGAACTACTTGAGCGCATCCAAAGCAAGAATGTCGAGAGCGGCTTGCATGTTGAAGCGATCAACTCGCGCGGCGTCGTGAGTAGGAGCTTGGACGAAGGCGGGAACCAAGAGCGAGAGCTTGAAGCGATGTGGCGAGCCCGAGCGGCGTTCCTTGGCTCGCGCTGGCCTCGGGCGAAGTCTGTCTGCGTCTCGCTCGCAGAAGACTTCCGCAGTCAAGCCGAACGTGAAGACAACGACGTACGCAAGCGGCGCTCTCAATCGTCTAGATAGGTCTTGGAGCCGGCCAGACTAGGCTTACGCGGCCTAGATCACTCCGTCACCAGTCTCTCTTCTTCGAAGCTGAAAGCGACTGTCCCGCCGCTCGGCGAGTCGTCGAAGGACGTCGCTGCTGAAGCAATCGCCTTGGACGCTGCGACGGCCGGATGTATCTGATCCCAACGCAGCGTCGTGCGGGAACCGGCCAAGCTGTGAATTTGGTCGACTTTCCCCAAAGAACATAGGGCTGCGTCGATCTAGTGCGCCGCCACTTCGACTGGTCCGCAGTTTGACCGCGCGGGCCGATGGACGCTTCCTACCCGTAAAGTACCCTCGCCAAACGACCGCCGTCCCCGTTTTCTTGGTAGGAGCAAGACTCGGGGCGGCGGCTCAAATTTTCATTGGGGCCTACTCGCAATGCGTCTCTTCTTTGTGAACACCGATGCCGTGTCATACGACAGCAAGAGCGCTCACGACGAATGGTTTCGTCGCGGGATCATCCTGACTGGGGGCGCAGCCAGCTACAAGAACAAGATCGACCGCATTCCTGCGGGCGCCTACGTCTTGGTTTACGTGAAGTCGATCGGCGTGGTTGGCGTGGCCAAGGTGATGTCCGATCAGACCGACGTAGTTCTCTCGCCTGCGACCGTCTACATCACCAATGAGCCGGAGTACCACCGCAAAGTTGCTTGGTTGCTGGACCTGCGATCGAGCCCCATTACATGGGCCGAGTTGCAGTCGCTGGTTGGCCAGGGCCCCCTTTCCTCCGTGCAGGAAGTCCACCAGGGCAAAGACGCCCTTTGGGGCCGAGTGGAAGAGCTCATGGCGCAGCCGACGAGCGACCGAAGCACCTATTTGCGTAGTTCAGCAACTCTCCTTAGACGCGGTCTCGTGGCGAGGCCAGCTGGCCACATTCAGCCCAAGCAAGTTTCGACGGTCAGCGCAGAGTACATCCGCGACCCCAAAGTCCGAGCCTGGACGCTTCAGCGGGCGCAGGGCCGCTGCGAACTGTGTGGCCATAGCGCACCCTTTGTAGATGACTATTCGGAGCCCTACCTGGAGTCTCACCACATCACGCCTCTGGCCAATGGCGGCCCCGACACTCCTGGCAACACGGCAGCGCTGTGCCCGGACTGTCACCGAGAGCTTCACCTTGGCTTGGAGCGAGTCACCAAGACCGAGTTACTCCGATCGCTCATCACGGTGAAGGACGCAAAGAACCACTAGGCATCGGACGTCGCGGGGTCGTTGATCTTCCGATGAAGGCAGTTGACCCTTTGAGTGGCGTCCACCCCGCCTTCGCGCCGCGACCGCGCGAAGCCATGGCGTAGGAGTCTTGGTGAAGCTTGCCCACGATTTGACGACCTGACCCGATGGACCGAACGCGCTTTCCAGAACTATTGAAGACCATCTACGACGCCGTCGACGAACTCGAACGGATGTTTCCCGGGCGCCATTTCACGCCTGATGGTCACTTGGTGGGCAGTCTAGGAGAGGCTTTGGCCGCCTTTCACTACGGTATCGAGTTGCTCCCCGCTTCTGCCGCACGCCACGACGGAACCTGTCAAGGAAGGCAGGTTCAGGTCAAGGCCACGCAAGGGAAGCGGGGCGTGGCTCTCTCGAGCGAGCCAGAGCACCTGCTTGTCCTCCGAATTGAGCGGGACGGCGCCTTCACCGAGGAGTTCAACGGGCCTGGCCACTTGGCCTGGAGCTTGGTGCAGCACAAGAGTCGCCCTAAGAACGGCCAGTACACCGTATCCCTTACCGCCCTCCGCAAGTTGATGGCCGATGTACCACTCGAAAGTCGACTGCCGAGGCGCAGGCTTTGACGACTACCGTGGGGCACGACCATGCGCCGGGTTGACGAAAAGTCAGCAGACAGACGCGACGGGCAGCCGCTAGTCTTTGAAGTCATGTCGCAAGCAGGAGGCAGGCGAAAGTGATCCGATGCTCAATGACAGGACTCCCCATGCAATCGGGCGACGGCATCTACGACGACGGTGAGTGGATCAGCTGGGACTGGATCAACGGCCAGTTGTACGAGCAGGAACTCAAGCAGCAGTACCCGCTCGTCGATACCGAGCTTGCCTCGGTCTTTGAGGAACTCGTCGAGACGGCCCGGAACTACCACCACCTCACGGGTCGCTACTTGCAGATCTGGGGCGAGTTGGGCGAGCTGTACGCGGAGGTAAAGCACGGGGTCAAGCTTCACCGGCCTCACACCAGGGGATCGGACGGGAAGCTTGGCAACCACTTCGTTGAAGTGAAGACCATCTCCCCGGAGAAGGATGGCGAGAAGGTCGAGGTCAAGCGGGCGGGGAACTTCAGCCACCTCTTGGTCGTCAAGATCAGCAAGGAGTTTGAGTTCGAGAGCCGCCTCATCGAGCGCAGGAAGATCCCAAAGGGAGACGGAACGCACGCACGAGTGTCGTGGTCGACCCTTCCGCCAGCGGTGCCAGGAGCCGACGAAGCAAGCTCCTAGGCGCTGAGGCGTGCGAACGCGAAGCACTGAACGATGCCATCTCCGGTCTCATCTCAAGCACCTCAAAGGAATGTCCAATGAGCTTCGATGAGTTCCTCGCCGAGCACCGGTCGTCGATCCTCGGCGTCTACCTCATGCAGGCACGAGGCGACCGCAAGCGCCTTCTCGATTGGCCATACAGGCCCTCTACGTTGTCGGAAGATGACCTCGCGGAACTGGTTGACGAGTTGAAGGAGGCCATGCCCGCTGACAGCCTCATCGCTGATCTTCTGGACTGGGACTTGCAACTCTATGACCTCATGGGCGACGACTGGTACTTCGGAGCAGCGTTTGGGCCCGATTCGACCGTAGGTGCCTACGCGGACGAACTCGCGGAAATCTTCAAGGAGAAGGTTGAGGAGTGGGGGATGGACTACAACCGAGACGCCGATCCAGACTTCTTTGACGCATACGTCGCCGAGGAGGCTTTCAAGTTCATCCAGGACTGGCGCAAGGGGCTTTACGCGAAGCACTCTCGGACGGCTTGACCTCGAACTCCCGGTCTTTGGGCTCCGGGGCCACCCGAATGATCAACAAGGCGTCAGCCCGAATGCTTGGGCGAGCAGCGCGTCGAACGTGACCTGCGCCGAAGCTGTGGCCTCTGCCTGCTTACGGGCGATAGCCTCGGCCGACACGACGTGCTTTGCAAACACGTGCTGTTCGTTGAGCGGCGGCAGTAGCACCGGGAATGCGCTGAGCTGCGTCTTGTTGATCGATGCAATCCCAGTCGTCTTCTTGGCCACGCTCAGGAAGTAGGCCTTTCCGTAGGCACTGCCCGCCAAGGAACGAAGGTATTCGGGCGAGAGCTTGGAGCGGTCAGTTCGGACCTTGAACACGTGGTTCTGGTGAACGCACAGGTCGATCTCGCCACGCCATAGGGCCGCGCGGCCAAGCTTGTCGGGGTCGCCCCCTTCCGTCATTAGCAGGTCCCCTGGCTCGATGCGCAGCCGCTCGACCTCGCTACTCTTGATCTCGATAGTCTTCACCTCATCGAGGTCGAGGTAACCATCCTTGACATTGCCGACACGCATGTACGGCAACTCCACAGCCTCTCTGGGGTCCAGCTTCCTACCCTTCGCTACCCCAGAGATCACTTCAGCCACAGAACTCAAGGGCTTCTGCGGCCAACCCTTCGGATTCGTCGCCGGGTCGCCGAACATGTCGATGAAGATCGCCGGGATCAGCTCGGCGGCCTTCTGTTGGGCTTCGCGGCGCAACCGGACGATGCCCTCGGCGCGACCGAGCAGATCGACGATGCGACGCTGCTCCCGCAACGAGGGAAGCGGAAGTGGCTGGCTGAGCACCTGTGAGTCGGTAACCGCGGGGTACATAGCGCCGGCGACCAGCTTGCACAGACCGTCCACGAACACCTTAGAGCGCACGTAAAAGTACAAGTACTCGGGAAGGGCGCACTCCTTGGCTCGAAGCACACATAACCCAGTGCTTGCGATATGCCCGTCCAGCTCATCGGGAACAATCGCGACCGCGTTCAAGTTCGGGCGCACCGTCGAGACGAGCACGTCGTTCCTACGCATGAGCTTCCGCGCACGGCTCGGAGCTTCGCTGCCAAGCAGCACCCGAGCTGCGACGATCCGCTTCTCCTCGTTGTCGATCGCTGCGACGTCGACATATGTGAACGGATCCTGAGGGGCGATAGCTGGATTGCGCAGCCCAGCCTTTGGCTCAACCACATCCCTGAGCGAGACAATTGTTCTACTCAAGTCATGGGCTCCATCAGCGCTGCTCGTAAGGCGCCCACCTCTTCCGCGATCTCTGCCTCGATCGCCTCCAGTTCATCCAGCAACTCGCGCGGATCACGTTGCTCGACCTGCGCCTGGCTCATCGGCCTGTAGCGCCCCGCCGACAGATTGAAGTCGTTCGCCCGCAGCGTCGCTGCATCGGCAAACCACCACTTCTCACTCCACTCGTCCGCGGTGTCTCTTGCTCTCCAGCCTTCCCACGCCGTCTGTCGCTGCACATAGGCTTGCGCTAGCGCCGGCAGGTCGTCGGCCTCGATGGGCGTGTCGTGGTTGGCGTCGAGCTTGTAGCCATCCTCGTCGGCGTGCAGGAACAGCACCCGCTCCGTGGCGCCACCCTTGCGGAAGAACAGCGCCGAGGTCTTCACGCCCGAGTAAGGCTGGAAGACACCTCCGGGCAGGCTCAGCACAGCCTCGACGCGGTTGCTTTCGACGAGCTGGCGGCGGAGTTCCTTGTGGGCGCCGGTGGACCCGAACAGCACTCCCTCCGGCACGATGACGCCGCAGCGCCCTCCGGGCCGAAGGCTGTCGAGCATGTACTTGAGGAACAGCAGCTCGGTGGCCGTGCTGTTGCCTACCTTCACGTCCTCCACGATGCGATCCTTGTCCACGCGGCCAGAGAACGGCGGATTGGCCAGGATCACATGGAAGCCCTCGGTCGGCTGGCCCAACTCCCGCTTCTGTTCGCTGTCGAGCGTGGTGGTCAGCACGTTGCGAAGCAGGATCGGCACGTTTGGCAGGCCGCGCAGCGTGAGGTTCATCGTGGCCAGCCGGACCATTTTCGGATCCACGTCATTGCCGAAGAAGGTGGCCGTCTGCAGGGCACTTACCTGTGAGGCGGAGAGGAGATCCCCGAACCCGCGCCGTTGCAGCTTTCCGTCTAGCTCGATCTCTTGCAAGGCGTTAGCTGACGAGTTGGCCAACCGTATGTGGTTGTAGGCCGCGACGAGGAAGCCGGCGGTACCCGCAGCTGGGTCGTAGATCGTCTCGCCAACCTTCGGGTCGATCATCTCCACGATCGTGCGAATGATGTGTCTGGGAGTACGGAACTGACCCAGCTCACCGGCCTGCTTTATCTGCCGAAGCACATGTTCGAACAGGTCGCCCTTGGTGTCCGCATCGGACTGGTCCAGGCGCAGGCCGTCCACCAGGCTCACCACCTGCGTGAGCACGGTGGGCTCGTCGATCGTCAGACGAGCTCCGCGCATGAAGTTGTGGGCTGCACCCTCGCCCATCTCCGCGAAAAAGGCGAACACTTCATCTCGCACGAAGCGCACGAGCGCCTCGCCGGAGAGCCCCTTGGCCCACACTGACCAGCGAAATCGGTCACGCGGAATCACGGTCGCGCCGACATCGGCAGCGTTCAATGGGTTCTTCAGCGTCCAATCGCCTTCGTAGAGGCTGGTGTACCGACTCTTCAGTACCTTGGCGCGGAGTCGGTTCTCGGCATCGATTCCCTCGATGAGATAAAAGAAGAACAGGAACGAGAGCTGCTCGGCGTTGCTGACCGGGTCGGGGTAGCCTCCACCGAACAGGTAGTTGCGGATCTGGTCGATCGACTGCCGCATGCTGGGCGTGAGGGGCATGGCTCTTGTGTCGCTTCGCTGGGTGGTGCGCTGTAGATCTGTGGTCAGTGGAACGGTGGAGGTGAGTCGGCGGCTTGATCAACGACCGTTGCCTCCGTGCCCCCACTAGCGCGGAACACGCCTTCGTTCAGGCTGTCGATCAAGCGCTGCGTACGCTCCTCACTCCCAAAGACGCGCACGGCCTGTGGCAGGCCCCCCAGTTGCGAGAACGGGTGGAATGCGAACTGCTCGACCATGAACTCGGCGCCGTCGTGGGAATAGTGGTCCGCGTTGGCGCGGAGGTGGCTCCCGATCATGCGCAGCCACACCTCCTCGCCGGGGCTAAGGTCGCTCTGCCTCAAAAGCCAAGCTTCGAACCGAGCGCCAAGCGCGGCCTTGATCTGTTCCGAGGCCTCGGGAAACACCATGTTCCCCTCCTCGTCGAGGGTGATCCACTCGCGCGTCGTCGGGTCAATGTGGTCTTCGACGTCGATGGCGAGGAGTCGGCGGGGCTGGTACTTCTTCTTGGCCGGCGCTGCCCTGACGACACCACCATCGGCATACTCGTCGCTGTCTCCGTGGTAGTCGCAGACCCCGACGAAGTCGAACATCGTGAACGCCGACTTGTGCCTCGCCCTCCTTGTGCCTCGTCCGCGCATCTGCTGGTAGAGGATGCTCGATCGCGTAAACCGCGCAAACACTAGGTTGACCACGTCCGGGCAGTCAAAGCCTGTGTCCAGCATGTTTACCGACACCAGGATCTGCGGGAACCGCTCCCTCTTGAAGCGGCGGATCAGAGTCATGGCGTCCATGGTGTCGTCCCCACCCAGCCCGCTAACCACATAGTCGGCCACGCGCACTTCGGGTGACGGCTTTAGATGCGCGAACTCCGAGTCGAGCATCTGCGCCAGCGTCGCCGCGTGTCGCTTGGTCACCGCAAACACGATGGTCTTGCCTAGGAGTGGCCGGCGCAGTACGCCCTTGGCGTCGGTGAATCCATGGTCCAGCACCTGGCGGAACTCCCGCACGATGGCACGATTGCGCTCGGGGATGGTGAAACGGCGTTCCAGGGCAGACGGATCGACAATGACCGTGTCGCTCTGACCGAACACCTGCTCAAAGTCGGCGCGGGTCGCCTCGTCCATGGCCGACCAGTCCAGCTCCGAGCGCTTGACCTCGAAGCCCCCTTCGGCTGCGGTCTTGACTGTCTCCGCCTTGTAGATCTGGTACGGCACTAAGTAACCGTCGCGGATCGCGTCCTTCAGCTTGTAGCTGTAAGTGGGAGCTTCGACCTCGAAGAACCGCAGCGTGTCCCGCACGAACGCGCGGTCTTCCTCGTCACCCGAGTCAGCATCCGCACCGACGACACAGGGCGTGGCCGTGAGGCCGATCTGGACGCCGTCGAAGTGCTTTAGCACCCCACTCCACTGGCCATAGATGCTGCGGTGGCATTCGTCGCTGATGACAAGGTCGAAATAGCCGCTGGAGTAGTCGGCGTACATGTTCACCATGCTCTGCAGCGTGGTGATCGTGATTCGCTTCTCGTCCTGGAAGCGGCGACCAGCCCGGAGGACGTAGGCCGGGTAGTCGGGCAGATGCTCTGCAAATGCATCTTCGGTCTGCTTGGCCAGTGGAATGCGATCCACCAGGAACAGGACTCGTGTTACGGCGTTGGCTTCGAACAGGCGCTTGATGAGAGCCGCCGCCGTGCGTGTCTTCCCCGTGCCAGTTGCCATCTCCACTAGCAGCTTCCGCCGACCCTGAGCCATCTCGCGACAGAGCGTGTCGATGCAGTCGAGCTGGTAGTCGCGCTCGACAATGTGCCGATCGATTCCGATCTGCAACGGATCTCTCTTCAGCTTCAGGGAGGCGTGGCGCCGCTCTAGGTCGTCCTGCTTGAAGAAGGTCTTGACCGCGCGGGGATACGCCTCTCGCTGCCACTCCCAGAACTGAACCTCGGCCCCATTGCTCAGGAACACATACGGCACCCCGATCTGCTGCGCGTAGTGCCGGCCCTGAGCAGCGGCATCACCTGGCTGGACGGAGAAGCGCTTGGCCTCGATGACGGCCATGGCGCGACCATGTCGGTCGCACAAGACGTAATCGGCGCGTTTGCCGTCGGGCATCGGCGCCTCGAACCGGACGGCGTTGGTGTCTTGGATGTTCCAGTCTTGCGCTGCGAGTAGCGCGTCGATCTTTACTCGGGCGAAGGCTTCGTTGGTCATGAGATTTAGCAGGGCGGCGGCCTCAACAGGATCGCGAAGCCGCCTCTGAGCAATTGGCTCGCCTCTCAGAGCCACCCAAGGATGCTCGACGGGTCACCCCATAGGGAACGCGGAGCGATTTGGCAATGGTAAGTGAACGCACAAAGCGTGGTGCAACCCAGCCGTATAGCACCGATTCCGGAGACCCGATGTTGGCGCAAATGAGCACCCTCGCCTGACGCCGATCACGCCGTCCTTCACAGCGCCAGCCTAACCTCACAAAGTTGGGAAAGCCGTGGCGGAAATGAAGGAGGTGGGCGCAATGGGGCATCTGCAAGCAAGCAGTCGCGAGGATCCAAAGGTCGCCAAGGAGGTCATTGAAAGCCTCATCCCGATTCGCCTGGAACGGGAGGCAATCTTGCGACAACTCATCTCGTCAATAGATTTCGCCTCGGCAATCGCGTCCGACAGCGCCGCCGTCACCCTCTTCACTGATGGATTCCGACTCAACGTAGGCGCAGTCATGGCGCTTTCGTGCTTCGATGAATTGATCATGCTCGGTCTGCACGGCAGCATGCCAGCAAGCTTGCAGCAGTCGGCGCACCTGCGTCCCTCTTCGTTTTCAAGCGTCCCCCAGCCTCAGTACTTCTTTTGCGGTCGGATCTCTGACCTGATTACATGGAAAGACACAATCCGCGAGGCTCACGAAGCCTACCTCCGCGCAGCGGCCGTGACTGAAACAGGCAAGCCGCGCCGCGCTGTCTATGCCAAGTCCCACTCGCCCGGCTTGGTAGCCTACGCGGAGGACGCCACACGAAAGAATCCCGTTCGAAGTCGATACGAGCAATGAGACGCCGGAGCGATTCGCCCGGCGCAAGGTGGCCAATTCGGAAAGGATCGGCGCTCCTTACGTGTCTTCTTCAGCCCTCTTAGAAGGAACCTGCTTCGTCCTCATGCTCAAGACCCTGTACATCGACCTCGACAACGTACTCGTCGACTTTCCCTCGGCGATACCTCACATTGCGGCGGAGACTCTCAAACAATACGAGGGGCACCTGGACGATGTTCCGGGCATCTTCGCTCTGATGAGACCGATGTCCGGAGCCATAGAAGCGTTCGAGGAACTTGCCGGACTCTTCGACACCTATGTCCTCTCGACCTCGCCTTGGGACAACCCTTCCGCCTGGACCGACAAGCTGCTCTGGGTGAAGAGGCATCTCGGTCGACCGGCCTACAAGCGCCTGATCCTCACCCACCACAAGAACTTGAACCTGGGGCACTACCTCGTCGACGATCGCACTAAGAATGGGGCAGACCGCTTCCTGGGAGAGCACATTCTCTTTGGCTCTCCGGCGTTTCCTAACTGGCCGACAGTCACTGACTACCTGAGACGCAACGCGACCTGACCCCGCCTCTTGGCAGTCCGCTGGCAAACGTACGGTCAGACCAACCATAAGTCCCCCGCCCACCCCACCCTGGTCGCCAGACCGCTACAAGGCTCGCAGCTCCTCATGTCGCACCTTGAAGATCTCATTGCCGAGTACTACGACTGGTCAGGCTATCTCGTTAAGCGCAACCTGAAGGTCGGTCGGCTCGCTCATGGTGGTTGGGAGATGGAGCTAGACATCGTGGCGTTCCACCCGACGACCAAGCATTTGGTTCACGTGGAGCCATCGATTGACGCGCACTCCTGGAAGAAGCGAGAGCAGCGCTTCAAGAAGAAGTTCAAGTCCGGCGAGCGCTACATGTTTTCTCACGTCTTCCCTTGGTTGGATCCTAAGACCCCAGTGGACCGGATGGCTGTTCTGGTGAGTCACCCCAAGGGCCGGGACGTGCTATGCGGCGCGAGGATCGTGTCGATCGACGAGTTCATGTCGATGCTGCGGGAGAAGATCGGCGCGTGCGGCAAGATGGCCAAGGGGGCTATCTCGGAGCAGTACCCGCTGCTGCGCACCATTCAGCTTGCGGTTCAGGGCTACTACAAGCACTTGGACCAGGCTGAGCCGTCAGGTCGGCGTCGCCGGCCGTAGCCAGGTTCGGCCACCTCCCGCCGAGGGTGCCATCAACTCGCTCTCACGCGCGGGGCTCTCACCGCCTTGATCGCCGGCGGATGGCTTCGAACGAGCAGACAGCCCTATCGAGCCAGTTCGCCCCGCCAATTAGCGATCAACGGATTGGTTGTCCGTTGCTCTGCCACTCCGCCACTCCGTGTGCTCTCGTCGGCTCGCCGTCAACGATTCCGAAGCCCTATGAGCGACCGACGGCGTGAGCTCGAAAAAAAATCTACCGGGTTGTGTCGGGTTGTCTTGGCTTCCCAGGGAGAGGGCCATAGTGTTCTTGATCCTTCAACCCGTAACGGAGGATCACCATGGAGTCCTATGGAAATGAGAAGTGGGCCGCGCTCATGCGATCGGAGGAAGAGCCGATCAGGATCATCAGTCGCGTCCTTCCGAGGCACTTTCGAGGGCTGAATACGCAACTCGTAGACGGCCACCTGACATTCGAGGAGACCATCTCCGACGAGTTGAGGCGTGGCCGCCTGATGACCACATCGAAGGACGTGACCAAGCTCGCCCGGATTGTGGAGAGCAGCGGTCAGCGGGCATCAACCTTGGTGATGGCAAATCGAGGCCTTGGCCGGGCGGATTGGTGCAGCCTGTTTTCGATGATGAGCGGTCCGAGAACACCTACCAAAGAGCGTGTAGACGTCAAGACTGCAACTAGGCTGGCGGCATGTAATCGCTGGGAACGCGATGCCAGCGATCCCGTAATCAACTTCGAAGGACAAACGGCGACCTTGTTCGCTCTGGATCTCACCGCTGGGGGAGTGGTCGGGTTCGCGCAGGTGTCCTTCTCGCTGATGTGGAGCGAGCCCGAGGGCAAGTATGAGACGGATCTCTACATCAAGGTCGATCGCATTCACGTTGCGCCTCAACACCGAGGCAAGGGCTACGGCATCGACCTTGCGATCGCCATGGGAGACCTGTGCGCCGATGTCTTGGTGGCATGCAAGCGAACGACGCTCCCCCGTCATGGGATGGGGACGATGGTGAGTGGAGACCATTTGACGCCCCGAGGACGCCCCGCCGTGGAGCAGGTCTTTGGCCGACTGTACGCAGTACGCGCAGAGCTGATGGGAGGCGCGAAGGCGCGTCCACCACACGTTCGACGTATTAGGTACGACGAACCGCACCTCTTCGCCGTCCCGATTTCGTTCGAGGCGCTACGCAGTTCTTGCGTAGCGACGGCCACAGAGAGCGACTCTTGAGCGCTTCGGCCGCATTCCAGTACGCTCTCGCCGTCGACCATCCCGGTCGACCGAGGACGTCAGTCTCAGCGAAAGTCAGAGGGGATTCGCTTTAGGAATCAGGTCGTTACTAACTTCATGCGGGCCACAAAGCACAAAGGCCAGTCGCTTGGACTGGCCTTTCGCAAGGGGTGGAGTGGAGCGGCGATTCGCGTTTCGGCGGCATTGCGAACGCGGCGCTCTCCCAGCTGAGCTACTTCCCCGGGACTTCGCGGCGGGGCGCGGGCCCCGGGCGAAGAGGCGCGAATTGTAGCCGGTTTGGCGCCGGCCTTCCAACCGGCGCCGGCCCCCTGGGGCTGGCTAAACTCGGCCGGCCGAGGGAGACCCCATGAAGTTCACGACCGAGTTTTGCGAGCGCGAGTACAACGCGCGGGCCATGATCCCCGAGCATCCGGCGATCTTCGCGCGCTGGGCCGAGCACTCAGCAGCCACGCGGCGCACGCGCGCCTGCCTGCTGGACCTGCCTTACGGCGAGACCGCGGCCGAGCGCCTCGACCTGTTTCCGGCCCGCCACGACGCCGCGCCCCTGCTGGTGTTCATCCATGGCGGCTACTGGCGCTCGCTCGACAAGAGCGACTTCTCCTGGATCGGGCCGGCCTATGCGGCGCACGGCGTGTCGGTGGCGCTGATCAACTACGGCCTCGCGCCGCGCGTGCCGATGGAACAGATCGTGCGCCAGACGCTGCTCGCGCTGGCCTGGCTCTACCGCAACGGCGACCGGCTGGGCTTCGATCCCGAGCGCATCACGCTCGCCGGGCACTCGGCGGGCGGGCACCTCACGGCGATGGCGATGGCCGCTCTGTGGCCGGTGCTCGGCGCCGACCTGCCCGCCACGCTGGTCAAGGGCGGTGTGGCGGTGAGCGGGCTCTACGACCTCACGCCGCTGACGCACGCGCCCTTCGTGAACCAGGATCTCAAGCTCGATGCCGGGCGTGCTCGGCGCCTGTCACCGGTGCGCCTGCCCGCGGCCACGAGCGCGCCGCTGCACACCGCCGTGGGCGGTCTGGAGTCATCCGAGTTCCGCCGCCAGAACGGGCTGATCGCCCAGGCCTGGCCCGCCAACTTCCGCGGCGACGTGCCCGCCCCGGGCATGAATCATCTGACGGTGTGCGATGCGCTCGCCGATCCGCAGCACGCACTGTTTCGCGCCACCCTGGAGCTCGCGCGCGGCCACTGAGGCGGAAAGGCCAAGCGGCTGCCGCCACTCTGCCGCCACTGTCTGCCGGCGTGTTCCGGCGGCAAGCCTGCGCCCCGGCTGAGGGCCGGGCGCGGCCTGCGCAGCCTCAAGCGGGATCGGCGCGGCCGTTGGCGGCTTCCAGCACCTTGAGCAAGGCGCTCGTGTCGAGGCGACTGCCGCCCTGCCCCGCCAGCGCATTGAGCTGCTGCGCCACCAGAGCCACGGCCGGCAGGCCCAGGTTCAGCTCGCGCGCCATGTCGACGATCAGGCCGTAGTCCTTCTGGTGCAGGCGCGACTCGATACCGGCCGCGAAGTCGCGCGCCACCATCTTCGGACCCATGAGGTCGAGCATGCGGCTGCCCGCAAAGCCCGCCGCCAGGGCCGAGAGCACGCGTTGCGTATCCACGCCCTGCGCGCTGGCGAAGAGCATGGCTTCAGCGATGCCCTGAATGTTCACCACCTGCACGATCTGATTGCAGGCCTTGGCCACCTGGCCCGCCCCCGAGGGGCCGATGTGGGTGATGGTCTTGCCCAGGCACTCGAGCAGCGGCCGCGCACGCGCGAGCGCCGCGTCGTCTCCGCCCACCATGATGCTCAGGCTCGCCGCCTGCGCGCCCTTCACGCCGCCCGAGACCGGCGCGTCGAGCAACTGAACACCCTGCGCCACGAGGCGGGCGGCGAAGCCGCGCGTGGCCGGAGCGCTGATCGTGCTGTGGTCGATCACCACGGTGCCCGGCGCAGCGCCAGCAGCCACGCCGTCCGCGGCGAACAGGACCTGCTCCACGTCGCCCGTGGCGGTCACGTTCACGAACACGAACTCGGCGCCGCGCGCAGCCTCGGCCGCGCTGGCGCAGCCCACCGCGCCGCGTTCGATCAGGGGTGCCATGGCCTCGGCACGGCGCGCATGCACGCGCAGCGCATGCCCGGCCGCCAGCAGGTGAGCGGCCATGGGCGCACCCATCGCACCCAGGCCGATGAAGGCGACGCTGCTCATGGCCTCAGCGGCTCCAGCTGCCGTGGTAGAGCACCACGCGGTAGCCGTCGGGGTCCTCGAAGGTGGCGCCGTGCGCGTCCCAATAGGGATTCACGGAACTGACCTGCGCCTGGCCGGCCTCGAACATGCGCGTCAGCGCCGCCTGCCACTCGGCGCGGTCCTCGATGTAGAAGACCAGCAGGTGGTCGGGCGTGGGCGCGCGCGGCGCGACCTCGCCGTCGTGATGGCGGGTGAACTCCAGGTGATAGGGCCAGCCGGGGTGGCCCAGCATGATTCCGTCCCAGCGGTTGTGGTCCTCGAAGCCGCCGATCACCTCGAAGCCCAGGCCGTCGCGGTAGAACGGCAGCAGGCGCTCGAGGTTGTTCGACGGGCGGGCGACGCGCAGGCGCGGCAGGCTGTTCATGGTTCTCCTTCAGGGCTGGGCAATGCCTGCGCTGCGCGCACGGGCGCGAGTCAGGGCGTGAACGTGACGGGTGACCGGCATGGCGAGGCCCGCGTCCTGCGCAAGCTCCATCACCGCCTCGACGATCGGCCCGAGCTCGAGGCGGCGGCCGGCCTCGAGGTCCTGCATCATCGAGATGCGCGCCGCGCCGAGCTGGCGCGCGAGGTCGATGCGCGCCTCGGGCGTCATGGGGATCCTCACGCCTAGGTGCTCGGCCACCGCCATGGCCTCGAGCATCGAGGCGCGGATCACTTCCACCACCCCCTCGTCGGCGCACAGCTGGTCCATGCGGTAGCCGGTGAGCGCGGCCACGGGGTTGAACGAGAGGTTGCCCACGAGCTTGGTCCACACGGCGAGGCGGATGTCGCTCGTGGCCTCGGCCTCGAAACCCGCTTGCGCGAGCAGCGCCGCCACCCGCTCGAGCCGCGCCGTGCTGCCGCCGCGCGGCTCGCCCAGGATCAGCCGCCGCCCGCCCGTGTGATGCACGGTGCCGGGCGAGCGCACCTCGGCCGCCACGTGGACGACACAACCGAGCAGGCGATCGGGATCGAGCGCCGCGAACATCGTTCCGGCCGGGTCGAGTGCGCGCACCACGCGCCCCTCGTTCGCGCCGCCCACGCCGTGGAAGTACCACCAGGGCAGGCCGTTGATCGCCGGCACCACGCTCGTGTGCGGCCCCAGCAGCGGCGCGACGCGCTCGAGCATCGGCCCGATGTCGTGCGCCTTGAGCGCGAGGAAGACCACGTCCTGGGCCCCCAGCTCGGCGGGCTCGGCGCTCGCGCGCAGGCGCAGCCTGTGTTCCGCACCCGCAGCCTCGTCGACGAAGCGCAGCCCCTGCTCCTGCAGCGCAGCGAGATGCGCGCCGCGGGCGACAAGCCCGACCTCGTGCCCCGCAAGAGCGAGCCGCGCCCCCAGGGTCGCGCCGATGCCGCCCGCGCCGACGACGCAGACCCTCATCCCGCGTTCTGGCTGCGCGCGGCCACCTCGGGCCGGTCGTTGCGCTGGGGCGTGAGCACGCCGGGCGCGGCGCCCGCTGCGCGCTGTTCGCGCCACACGCGCTTGCGCTCGTTCCACTCGGCCAGCCGGGCGTGCGTGCTCTTGCTCTCCTCCATCATCTGCATCTCGGAAGCGAGCTGGGCCGACAGTTCGATGCGCACGCCATTGGGATCGAAGAAGTAGATCGACTTGAAGATGTGGTGGTCGGTCACGCCCACCACCTCCACGCCGTGCGCCTCGAGCCGTGCCTTCATGCGCTCGAGCTCGTCGACCGAGTCGACGCGGAAGGCGATGTGGTTGACCCACGCCGGCGTGTTCGGGCTGGGCTCGCAGGCCTGGTCGTCGCCGAGGTCGAAGAAGGCGATGCACGATCCGTCGCGCAGGCGAAAGAAGATGTGCGTGTAGGGGCAGTACTCGCCCGTCGAGGGCACGTAGTCGCTCTGGATGATGTGGTAGAGCGGCAGCCCCAGCACGTCCTCGTAGAAGCGGCGGGTCTGCTCGGCGTCGCGGCAGCGGTAGGCGTAGTGATGGAGCCCGTGAATCGGCACGGGCGCAGGCAAGGTGTCCATGGTGTCCTCCGGGGACGGGGCGTGGCGGCAGTCTATCGGAGCCGCGCCCGCGCTCAGAGGCCGAAGGCTTCCTGCAGGCGGCGCTTGTCCCAGCCGGGTGCGAGCAGCTCGATGAACGAGTAGACGAAGCCGCGCTGGTAGGCGCCGCGCTTGACCGCGAGCCGCGCCACGTTGGTGCCGAACAGGTGCCCGCAGGGCAGAGCCACCACGCGGTCGCGCTCGGGGTCGATCGCCAGGTCGGCGACGATGCCCACCCCCAGGCCCACGCCCACGTAGGTCTTGATCACGTCGGCGTCGAGCGCCTCGAGCACGATGTTGGGCTCGATCCCCGCGGCGGCGAAGGCCGCGTCGATCTTGCTGCGGCCGGCGAACTGGCCCTCGTAGGTGATGAGCGGGTGGCGCGCCAGGTCCTTCAGGCCCAGGCGCTCGGGATGCTTGGCAAAGCGCGCCAGCGCATGACCCGGCGGCACGCACGCCGCGTGGTGCCACTGATAGACCTCGATGCTGGCCAATGCCGGCGCGTCGGCCAGGGCCTCGGTGGCAACGCCCACGTCGGCCTCGCCGCTGGCCAGCATCGCGGCGACCTGAGCAGGGTTGGCCTCGAGCAGCTTGAGCCGGACCTCGGGATAGCGCCGCGCGAACTCGCCCACCACGCGGGGCAGCGCGTAGCGCGCCTGCGTGTGAGTGGTCGCCACGCGCAGCGTTCCCTCGGGCGAGCCCGCGTAGTCGCGCGCAAGCTTCTTGAGCCGGTCGACCTCGGTCATGATGACCTCGGCGGCGTGCAGCACCTGCTGTCCCGGAGGGGTGAGACCGAGCACGCGCCGGCCATGGCGCGCCAGCACCGGCACGCCGAGCTCCCCCTCGAGATCGATGATCGCCTTGGACATCGCCGGCTGCGAGGTATGCAGCGAGGCCGCGGCCGCGGTGAGCGAGAACTTGCTTCGCGCGATCTCGCGCAGGAAGCGGAACTGCTGCAGGTTCATGTCCATTCTCCTTGCGCCGCGGTCGCGGCCGTGGCGCGGACGCTGCACCGGCAGGGTGCAGAAATCTACTATATGTAGTGAAACCAGCGTCGCCGCATCGACATATTGTGCCCCAGGTCAAATCCGGTCTGCCGATCGTCGGTTCGGTGCCGCGCTCCGCGATGGCGCCGGGCCGGTGCCGATGCGGCCTCCTATACTGCCCGCTTGAACGACCAGACATTACGCCGCGCCCCGCCCTGTGCCGGGGTGCTTCGCGCCAGGAGACTCCATGAAGATAGACAAGGCCCAGCTGCTCGTGGACGAGCAGCCGATCTCGATCGACGTGCTCATCGAGAAGTACGCCAAGGGCGGCGAAAAGACGGTTGACGAGGTGCGGTCCCGCGTGGCGCGCGGGCTCGCCTCCGTCGAGAAGCCCGAGTTGCGCGCCGATTGGGAGCGCCGCTTCCACCAGGCGATGACCGACGGCTTCATTCCCGGCGGCCGCGTCAACAGCGCCGCCGGCACCGAGATCGCCGCCACCCTGATCAACTGCTTCGTGCAGCCGGTGGGCGACGCCATCAGCGGCGAGGGCAACGGCCTGCCCTCGATCTACAAGGCGCTCAACCAGGCCGCCGAGACCATGCGGCGCGGTGGCGGCGTGGGCTACGACTTCTCGGCCATCCGCCCCAAGGGCGCCCTGGTCAAGGGCACGCACTCGCGCGCCAGCGGCCCGCTGAGCTACATGCGCGTGTTCGACAAGAGCTGCGAGACCCTCGAGTCGGCCGGGGCGCGGCGCGGCGCGCAGATGGGGATGATCCGTTGCGACCACCCCGACGTGGAGGACTTCATCCACGCCAAGCGCGACGGCTCGCTGAGCAACTTCAACATGAGCGTCGCGGTCACCGATGCATTCATGAGTGCGGTGGACAAGGACGAGCAGGTCGAGCTCTGGCACCCCGCCGAGCCCTTCGACCGGGAAAGCGCCTACCGCCGCGCCGACGGCACCTGGGTCTACCGTCGCGTCCCCGCCCGCGAACTGTTCGACCAGATCATGCAGTCGACCTACAGCCACGCCGAACCCGGCGTGGTGTTCGTCGACCGCATCAATGCCGACAACAACCTCTCCTACTGCGAACGCATCTCGGCCACCAATCCCTGCGGCGAGCAGCCCCTGCCGCCCTACGGCTGCTGCTGCCTGGGCTCGGTCAACCTCACGCGCTTCGTGCTCGACCCCTTCGGCGAGCAGCCGGCCTTCGACTTCGCCAAGTTCCGAGAGGTGGTGAAGGTCTCGATCCGCGCGCTCGACAACGTGCTCGCCGCCACCCTCTGGCCCCTGCCCGAGCAGGAGGCCGAGGCCGCGGCCAAGCGCCGCGTCGGCCTGGGCTTCACCGGCCTGGGCAACACGCTGATCATGCTGGGCCTGCGCTACGACACCGCTGAGGCGCGTGCCATGGCCGGCAACATCGCCCGCGAGATGCGCGACGCGGCCTACGACGCCTCCTGCGAACTCGCCCAGGAGAAGGGCCCCTTCCCGCTGTTCGACGCCGACAAGTTCCTGGCCGAGCCGCACTGCGCAAGCCGGCTGCCCGAGGACCTGAAGCGCAAGATCCGCGCGCACGGCCTGCGCAACTCGCACCTGCTGTCGATCGCCCCCACGGGCACGATCTCGCTCGCCTTCGCGGCCAATGCCTCGGGCGGCATCGAGCCCACGTTTTCGTGGACCTACATCCGCAAGAAGCGCATGCCCGACGGCACCAAGCAGGAGTACGCCGTGGAGGACTACGCCTATCGGCTCTACCGCCGCATGGGCGGCGACGTCGAGCACCTGCCGGCGTCCTTCGTGCACGCGCTCGAGATGGGCGCGCTCGACCACATGAAGATGATCGCCGCGGTCCAGCCTTACGTTGACTCGGCGATCAGCAAGACCGTGAACGTGCCCGAGGACTACCCCTTCGACGACTTCCGCAACCTGTACCTCGAGGCCTGGAGGTCGGGGCTCAAGGGCATCACCACCTACCGGCCGAACAACGTGATCGGCTCGGTGCTCGAGGTCAAGTCCGAGCCCGCCGCCACGCCGCAGTCGACGCCCCAGGACCTGCAGGACGATCCCGACCGCCGGGTGCGCCTCGACTCGACCCCGCAGCCCGCGCTGGCCAGCCTCAAGTGGCCGGGCCGGCCCGACCTGTCCGAAGGCAACATGGCCTGGACCTACATGGTCGAGATCCCATCGCGCCACGAAAATTTCGCGATCTTCATCGGCCAGGTGGGCGAGCCCGCACGGCCCTTCGAGGTCTGGGTCAACGGCGCCGAGCAGCCACGCGGCCTGGGCGCGATCGCCAAGTCGCTGTCGATGGACATGCGCTCCGAGGACCGCGCCTGGCTGAAGATGAAGCTCGAGGCGCTGGCCAAGTCGCGCGACGAGCAGGGCTTCACGATCCCCTTCCCGCCGGGCGGAGACCCGACCTGGCAGAACGGCGTGGTCTCGGCCTTCGCCAACATCGTGCGCTGGCGCTGCGACCGTCTGGGCGCCTTCGAGAACATGGGCGGCGAGCCCACGCCGGTGCTGGATGCGCTCTTTTCCAAGAAGGAGCCCAAGGCCGGGCCGCTGGGCACGATGAGTTGGACGGTGGATATCGAGAACCCGAACACCGGTGACGACTTCGTGCTAGGCGTGAAGGAACTGCACCTGCCGGATGGCAGCCGCCGACCCTACTCGATCTGGCTCGCGGGCGAGTACCCGCGCCCGCTCGACGGCCTGTGCAAGCTGCTCTCGCTCGACATGCGCGTGGTCGACGCCAACTGGATCGGCATGAAGCTGCGCAAGCTGCTCAACTTCGGCGAGCAGAACGGCGAGTTCTGGGCGGCGGTGCCGGGCGGCGACAAGAGCTCGCTCTACCCCAGCACGGTGGCCTACATCGCCGCACTGCTCCTCCACCGCTACAAGGTGCTGGGCATCCTCGACGACGAGGGCCGCGCGATTCAGTCGGCGGGCATCCTGGCCCTGCCCGATGCGGTGAAGGTGATCCAGAACGAGACCGCGCCGGTCAAGGGCAAGACCTGCCCCAACTGCGGCGCGGCGGCCGTGATCAAGCGCGACGGCTGCGAGTTCTGCACCGCCTGCGGCTACACGGGGCACTGCAGCTAGCCCTAGCTGCGTCCGACGCAAGGGCCGCCCTCGGGCGGCCCTTGCTTCTGGTGCCCAAGCGCGTCCGCGAGGCGCCCACTCGTACAGGCCCGCGCCCTCAGGTTGGCAGTGCCGGCCCGATGCCGGACGCGCGCCGAAAGCGCCCCGGAGGCGCGCCGTGCACGCGCTTGAAGGCCTTGGCGAACACGGCCTCGGAGCCGTAGCCCAGCTCTGCACCCACCAGCCCGACCGACAGGCGTGTCTCGCGCAGCAGGGTCGCAGCGCGCGTCATGCGCCAGCGCTCCAGGTAGCGCATGGGCGGCTCGCCCACGAGTTGCTTGAAGCGCACCGCCAGCAGGGTGCGTGAGATCCCTGCCGCCCGCGCCAGGGCCTCCAGCGTCCAGGGCTCGGCGTAGCGTTCGTGCAGCAGAGCCAGCGCGCGAGCCACGCGCGCATCCGACAGTCCGCGCAGCCAGCCGCTCGCGTCGTGCGGCGACTGCGCGATCACGGCGCGCACCGCCTGGATGAAGAGCACGTCGGCCAGACGCCTCAGCACGGTGCGCCCGCCCTGCGCCGGGTGGTCCTGCTCGGCCTCGATGAAGGCCAGGGTGGGAGCGAGCCACTCGCGCATCTGCTCGGAGTCGGCCTTCAGGTGGATCAAGGCCGGCAGGGCCGCGAACAGCGGGTTGGCACGCAGCGAGTCGCACGAGAAGAAGCCGCCGGTCACTCGCGTGAGCGGTCCGCGCCCCCTCAGGCGCACGCGACCCGCGGCGTCCATGGGATGCGTGGCCAGGAAGTCGTCAAAGCCGACCAGCAGCGCGTCCGGCCCGGAGCGCACGGTGTGCGCCGTGCCCCGCGGGATCAGCACGAAGTCGCCTGCCTCGATAACGTGCGTGGCCCGCAGCCCGCGCACGCGCAGTTCTGCCCTGCCTTCGGCGAGGAAGTAGAAGGGCGAGCGTCCCTCGCGCGCGATGTCCAGCCCCCAGGGTGCGGGCAGTTCAGCGTGGAAGTAGACGGTGCCTTCGAGGCGCACCTGCTCCATGAGGTCGGTGAGCAGGTCGAAGGAACTGGAGGCGGAAGCGGTCATGTCACTCGAGCGCCCCGGCAGCGCGCCCTCTTGAACGAATCGACATGAATTCTGGCGGAAATGTACTTAATTCTTCAAGTGCGAACGAGCAAAGTGGCATTGCACCACTGAAGAAAGGAACCTGACATGAACAGCTCCCGCCTCCTCCTCCCCGCCGTTCTGGCCCTCACCGCCCTGAGCGCCCACGCACAAGCCCCACAGGCTGCCCGCCCCGAGGCACCGCGACGCGCGCTCGAGCCCGTGACCGTGACCGCGCCCCGCGCGCACGATCCCTTCAGTCCCTTCGTCTACGACGTGATGGGCTTGAATGCGCCGATCCGCATCGATCTGATTCGCGCGTGGTTCAGGCGCGAGGCAGCCCCGGCAGCGCCGGTGGCCGCTCTCCCGGCAGCGGACGAAGCACTGCGCACCGCTCAGGCGGGCAACAGCGGCGACGCGGCACGCCGCTAAGGTAACTGGCGTGCGGGCCGCCAGACGCGGCCCGCGCTCAGCCCAGGCGGGCCTCGGCGTACTCGACCGAGACCAGGCCCGCGTCCGACCGCCCGCCCTGCGCCGCGCGAATCGCGCGCACCTGGTTGACGATCTCGAGCGCACTGCGTGATGCAGGCGGAAGTTCCGCGTCGGACTGCGCTATGGGCGTGACCCGCTCGCCCCAGCGCACGAGGTGCGCGCAGACGGTGAGGCCTGCCCCGAAGGCCGGCATGAGCAGCAGCGCGCCCGGCCTGACGCGCCCCTCCTCCAGGGCCTCGACCAGGGCGACGGGCACGGTGGCCGAGCTCATGTTGCCGTAGCGCTGGACGGTGAGCATCACCTTGTCCATGGGCAGGCCGGAGCGCTTGACCACGGCCTCGATGATGCGCAGGTTGGCCTGGTGCGGCACGACGAGGTCGACGTCCTCGGGGCGCACGCCGCACTTGGCGAGCACGGCCTCGGACGCCTGGCTCATGCCGCCCACGGCGCGCTTGAAGATCTCCTGACCATCGAAGTCCCAGAGCGTGTCGCCGAGCGTGACGTTGCGGTTGGCGTAGGCACAACCCATGCCGCGCACTCGCAGGCTCTGCCGCGCCTCGGCGATGCAGCCGAGCCTCTCGCCCAGCACGCCCTCCTCGCGTTCGCTGGCCTGCAGCACCACGGCGGCACAGCCGTCGCCGAAGAGCACGGCGACGCCCCGGTTGTTCCAGTCCATGTAGGGCGAGATCAGTTCCACCCCGATCACCACGGCATTGCGCACGGCGCCCGTTCGGATCATTGCCGACGCGGTGGACAGGCCGTACAGGAAGCTGGTGCACGCGGTGTTCACGTCCATGGCGCCGGCGTGGTGCGCGCCCAGGCCAATCTGCACTCCGGAGGCAGAGTTGGGCACCTGCTCGTCGCAGGAGGCGCTGCCATAGACGATCAGGTCTAGATCGGCCGCGTCGAGCCCGGCACAGGCCAGCGCGCGCTTGGCGGCCACGGTCGCCATCTCGATCGCCGACACGTGCGAGATGCGCCGCTCCTTCATCCCGGTGCGGCTGACGATCCACTCGTCGTCGGTGTCGAGGAAGGTGGCCAGATCGGCATTGGTGAGTACCGAGGGGGGCATGCACTTGCCCCATCCGGTGATCGCGGCGTAGCTCATCTGATGCTGCCTTGTAGATCGTGTTCGTGGGCCGACATTGTGGCGAAATCCGCCGCTTGGCGCCGGCAGGCAAAAAGAAGGGCGCGGGTTCACCGCGCCCAAACGGGTTGGCAGCTCCCGCTGCCCCCTCCTCCTCCCTCGCGCGGACCTCGGCCCGCGCCAGCAGCCGCGATCCTACGCGGGTTTTCCCGCAATGCAAGCGGGGGCATGGGCGAGCCGCAGCATTGACCGCATCACGTCCCGACTGCTCTAATCCGCCCGCCTTCCATGGGGAGTAGCCGACCGGTCCGCGCAAGACGGACCGCAGGCCGCGCAGTCGTCAGTACGTCAATCGGGCGCCGTTGGCGCGAGCCCGCTTGTCCGGCGCGCGGAGCACGCAATGCGTGCCGGCAAGACCGTTCGGGCATTCGAATCCCACCGCGAGCCCGGCGCCGGCCCGCCCCGAGAGATCTCCATGCAATCCATAGGCACCCCCCTGATGTGGACGCTGTTCGCGGCGTTCGTCCTTGTCGCCCTGCTCATCGACTTTTTCGCGATGAGCAAGCAGGGTGCGCACAAGGTCACCATGAAGGAGGCTGCCGTCTGGTCGCTGATCTGGGTGGCGGTGAGCTTCGTCTTCCTCACCGGCCTGTGGTTCTACCTCGATGCCAACACCACGCGCGAGGTGGCCAACGCGAAGTCGCTCGAGTTCCTGACGGGTTACCTGGTCGAGAAGGCGCTGGCGGTGGACAACATCTTCGTGTTCCTGATGGTCTTCACGTACTTCGCCGTCCCGCTCGAGTTCCAGAAGCGCGTGCTGATGATCGGCATCCTGGGGGCCCTGGTGCTACGCGCCGGCATGATCCTGGTGGGCGCCTGGCTGATCTCTCAGTTCCACTGGGTGCTGTACCTGTTCGGTGCCTTCCTGGTGTTCACGGGCGTGAAGATGTGGTGGGCGGCGGGCCAGGAGCCCGACCTCACGGACAACCCCGCGCTCAAGTGGATCCGCAGCCACATGAAGATCGCCCCGCACTACGACGGCGAGCGCTTCACCACCCTGGTGGGCGGCGTCAAGCACTACACGCCGCTGTTCGTGGTGATCGTGCTGATCGGCATCGTCGACGTGATCTTCGCGGTCGACTCGATCCCGGCGATCTTCGCGATCACCACCGACCCGTTCATCGTGCTGACCTCGAACGTGTTCGCCATCCTGGGCCTGCGCGCGATGTACTTCCTGCTGGCCGGGATGCACGAGAAGTTCCACCTCCTCTCGTACGGTCTGGCCATCGTGCTCGTCTTCATCGGCACCAAGATGCTGCTGATCGACGTCTACAAGATCCCGGTGTCGTGGTCGCTCGCGGTCACCGTCACGGTGCTCGCGGCGACCATGCTGCTCAGCCTGCGCTTTCCGCCGCGCAGCAAGGAGGCCGAGCGCCCGGCCGCCTGAGCGCGCGCCCGCCAGGCGCGCAGAACGGGGCGTCCCGCGCCTAGCGCCGCTCGACCCACCAGAGCAGGCCGGCAGCCACGCCCAGCATCACAAGACTGGGCAGCACGGCCACGGTGATCGGCGGCCAGGTGTTGAGCAGGCCGAGGTGGGCGAACAGCTTGTTCAGCCCGTAAAAGCCGATGCCGATCATCACGCCGGCGAAGATCCTCAGGCTGATGCCGCCCGATCGCACGTTCATGTAGGCAAAGGGCAGCGCCAGCGCCAGCATCACCAGGATGGCCAGCGGGTAGAAGACCTTGCCCCAGTAAGCGATCTGGTAGCGGTCGGTCTGCTGCCGGTTGTCCTCGAGGTGGCGTAGGTACTGGTGCAGGTCCACGAGCGCCATGTTCTGCGGCTCGACCATCAGCACGCCGAAGATGTCGGGCGACAGACCGCTGCCCCACATCAGTTCGGGATCGCGAACGACCTGGGTGCGTTCGCTGGTCTGCTTGCCGTCCGGATCGGCGGTCGGCGGGATGCGCGTCTGCACCACGTCGAAGAGCCGCCAGCCCTGGTCCGCAACGTATTCGCCGCGGGCGGCCTGCAGGATGGTGCGCAGGCGGTAGTCGCCGTCGAACTCGAAGACGCGCCAGCCTTCGGCCTCCGTGCCAGGCTTCACCCGGGTCACGTTGATGAAGCGCAGCGCGCTCACCCCGCCCTCGGGACTGCGCACCACGTCGCGCACCCACACGCCGGAAAAAAATCCCTTGACCACGAAGTCGCTCTTGGTCGCGACCAGCTTGACCCGCTTGGCGAGGCGATCCGCCGGCGGCGCCACCAGTTCACCGAAAAGGTAGGTGGCCACGACCAGCAGCGCTCCGACCCCGGCCAGGGTGCGCGCCAGACGCCAGGCGCTCATCCCCGACACGCGCAGGATCGTGAACTCGGAGCTCGCCGCCATGCGCGAGAGCACGTAGACCCCGCCCACCAGGGTGGCGATCGGCATGATCTCGTAGATTCGCGAGGGCAGCGACAGCAGGGTCACGAGGAAGGCCTGCGACAGCCTCATGCGCGTGCCCACCTCGTCGAGCTGGCCCAGCAGGTCGAAGAAGGCGAACAACGCCACGAGCGCAAAGAGCACGAAGACCACCGCCACGAGCAGTTCGCGCGAGAGGTAGCGCGTGACGATTCTCACGAGCGCGCCCTCGCCTGCCAGTAGCCCAGGCTCATCCAGGCGGGCAGCCAACGCTGCAACCAGACACGGCGCACGAAGAAGAGAAGCGTCAGCGCGAACACCGCGCCGTGCACCGCCCACACGCCGACCTCGAAGCGCAGCCGCCCTTGCTGCACCCAGGCCTGGCTGACGCTGATGACGTTCATGTAGATCACGAACACCAGCACCGCGATGATCAGGTTGAGCGAACGTCCGGCCCGCGGGTTGGTGTACGACAGCGGGATCGCCAGCAGCACCAGGTTCACGCAGGCGATCGGCCAGGCCAGCCGCCACAGCAGCTCGCCCAGGTGCGTGGGGTTGGGCTCGTCGAGCAGGGCGCGCAGCGGCTTGCTGCCGGCGCGTTGCGCCTCCCGCGGAGCGTCGGGCCTGGCGTCGATGCGCACCGCGTAGCGCTTGAACTCGAGCACGCGGTACTCCGGCTGTCCTGGGGTGCCCTCGTAGCGCCGGCCGTCCTCGAGCACCAGGAAGCGGTCGCCGTTGGGCTTGACCTCGATCACTCCGCGCGCGCCCACGACCACGTTCTCGCCGCCCTTGACGCTGCGCTGGCTGATGAAGACGTTCCTGACCTCGTTGCCCGCCTCGTCGACGTCCTCCACGAAGAACACGCGCAGTCCGTTGCGGGTCTCGATGAAGCGGCCGGGCGAGACCTTGCTCACGTCGTCGCGCTGCGCAAAGCGCTGCTTGCTGAGCTCGATCTGCTGCTTGGACCAGGGCGAAGCCACGAGCGACAGACCCGCCACCACCGCCGCCACCGGCAGCGCAAAGCGCAACACCGGCGGGATCCAGGCCAGCAGGCTCAGGCCGGACGAGAACCACACCACCATCTCGGAGTCGAGCCAGGAGCGCGACAGGGTCATGAGCGTGGCGATGAACAGGGTCAGCGCCAGCAGGGCCGGAAGAAGGGTGAACGCGGTGTAGACGACGATCTCGAAGACCGCGGCATTGTCGATCTGACCGCCCGCGGCCTGGCCGAGGATGCGCACCAGGCCGACCGTGAGCACGATCGAGAAGATCACCGTGAAGACGGCGCCCGCGGTATTGGCCAGTTGCGAGACCAGCGAACGCCTGAAGATCATGGGGCGGCGGCGCGCAGCGCGAGGCTAGGAGGGGGAGGGGCCGCTATATACTCGCGGCCTGCCGGGGCGCGGAGCCGTGCACGTTTGCGCCCGAGTCCAAAAACCCGTGCGCCCAGTCGCACTACCACCGAGCGGAACACCTCATGGAATTTAGCACGAAGCATGCCTCGGCCGAGGCGGTCAAGACCGCAGCACTCGTCGTCGGCGTCTACGCGGACGGCGACCTCACTGCCGCAGCACGCAGCGTCGACGCAGCCAGCAAGGGGGCGGTCAAGGCCCAGGTCAAGAGCGGCGACATCAACGGCAAGCGCGGCAACGTCGTCGTGCTGCGCGGCCTCAGTGGCGTGCAAGCTGCCCGCATCGTGGTGGTGGGTCTGGGCAAGCGAGCTGACTTCAACGAGAAGGCGCTCTTCGAGGCGCTGCGCGCGGCAGTCAAGGCCGCGCCCGCGGCCAGTGAACTGACGCTGGCGGTGGACGACTGGAGCGTGCCCGGGCGCGGCCTCGAGTGGCTGGCGCGCCAGGTGGTGCTGAGCGCGCGCGAGGCCTGCTTCCGGGTCGACGAACTCAAGAGCAAGCGCGACGAAGTCCCGGTGCCCGCCAAGCTGCACTTCCTGCTCTCGTCCAAGGACGCGGCGGTCGAGCGCGGCCTCGCCCAGGGCACCGCGATCGCCAACGGCATGGAGCTCACGAAGCGCCTGGGCAACCTGCCGCCCAACGTTTGCACCCCGAGCCATCTTGCGGACACGGCACGCAAGATGGCCAAGGAGTTCAAGCTCGGCGTCGACGTGCTCGACCAGAAGCAGATGGAGTCGCTGAAAATGGGCTCGCTGCTGTCGGTTGCGAAGGGCTCGATCCAGCCGCCCAAGCTCATCGTCCTGAAGTACCAGGGCGCCGGCGCCAAGGCTGCGCCGCTGGTGCTGGTGGGCAAGGGCATCACCTTCGACTCGGGCGGCATCTCGCTCAAGCCGGGCGCCGGGATGGACGAGATGAAGTACGACATGGGCGGCGCAGCCAGCGTGCTGGGCACCATGCGCGCCATCGCCGAGCTCAAGCCCAAGATCAACCTCGTGGTGATCGTGCCTGCGTGCGAGAACATGCCCTCGGGCGGCGCGTCCAAGCCGGGCGACATCGTCACCTCGATGTCGGGCCAGACCATCGAGATCCTCAACACCGACGCCGAGGGGCGCCTCATCCTGTGCGACGCGCTCACCTACGCCGAGCGCTTCAAGCCCGCGGCCGTGGTGGACGTGGCCACGCTCACCGGAGCGTGCGTGGTCGCCCTGGGCAACGTGAACTCGGGCCTGTTCGCCAACGACGAGGCGCTCGCCGCCGAGCTGCTCGCGGCTTCCAAGGTGGCCGTGGACCCGGCGTGGCGCATGCCGATCGACGAGGACTACAACGAGCAACTGAAGAGCAACTTCGCCGACATGGCCAACATCGGCAGCCCGGCCAACGCGGGCGCGGTCACCGCCGCCTGCTTCCTGTCGCGCTTCACGAAGGCCTATCCCTGGGCGCACCTGGACATCGCGGGCACCGCCTGGAAGAGCGGCGCGGCCAAGGGCGCCACCGGGCGCCCGGTCGGGCTGCTCGCGCAGTTCGCGCTGGGCCGCGCCGGCTGAAGCACAAGGACTGTTCGGGCGTGGCACAGCTCGACTTCCATTTCAACGTGCCCGAGCGCGTCGAGTACGCCTGCCGCGTGGTCCGCAAGGCCCGCGCGGCAGGCAAGACCGTGGTGGCCTGGACCGCCGACGCCGAGCGCCTAGCGCGTTTCGACGCGGCGCTCTGGACCTTCTCGGCGCTGGACTTCCTGCCCCACGTCTACGCGGACAACCCGCTCGCCGCCGAGACACCGGTGCTGCTTGCGCGCGACGCGGCCAGGCTGCCGCAAGCCGATGTGCTGCTGCTGCTCGACGACGCCCCGCCGCCCGCCCACACGGCGCTGTTCGCGCGCTACGAACGCGTGATCGACGTGGTCTCGCGCGACGAGGCCGAGCGCGCCGCGGCGCGGCTGCGCTTCAAGGCCTATCGCGACGAGGGCCTCGGGCCCACGGCGCACGACCAGGCGGCGCGGTGAGCTCCCAGCCTCCACCACGCCCCGCCGCGCCCGGCCTCGCCGACGACGCCGCCATCCCGGTGCTCACCGAGCGCCTCGCCCTGCCCGAGGTGGAGCTCGACGTCACGCCGCCCAAGGCTCCCGTCGTGACGGCTGAAGGCGCCGCACGGATCGAGGCTTCGGTGCGTGCCGCCGCGCTTGCGGAACTGCGCGCCGAGTTGCCCCGCCTGATCGAGGCCACGCTGCGCGAGGAACTGGCCGGCACGGTGGACGATGCCGTGCGCGACATGCTGGCGCTTCTGCAGGTGACCCTCGAAGGCAGGGTGCGCCAGATCGTGCGGCGCGCCGTGGAAGACGCCATCGCCCGCCTGCCTGGCGCCCCGTCCGACGTACGCTAGGCGCTCGCGCAGGGCGGCGCCTGCGCCGCAGCGGCTCGCGCGAGCGAATCTGGGACAATTCGCCCGCCCCAGCCCACAGCCCGCGTCTGCGCATGAACTCCTCCGACCACGTCCCCGCCCCCGGCGAACTCGCCAAGAGTTTCGAGCCCGCCGCCATCGAAGCCCGTTGGTATCCGGTGTGGGAGTCGCGCGGCTACTTCCGCGCCGGCACCGACCCGGCCAAGCCGGGCTTCTCGATCCAACTGCCGCCGCCCAACATCACCGGCATCCTGCACATGGGCCATGCCTTCAACCAGACGGTGATGGATGCGCTCACGCGCTACCACCGCATGGCGGGCTTCAACACGCTGTGGCTGCCGGGCACGGACCACGCGGGCATCGCCACCCAGATCGTGGTCGAGCGTCAGCTCGAGGCCCAGGGGATCGACCGCCGCGACATGAGCCGCGCGGACTTCGTGAAAAAGGTGTGGGAGTGGAAGGACTACTCCGGCGGCACCATCCTCGGCCAGATGAAGCGGCTGGGAGACTCGGTGGACTGGGAGCGCACCTACTTCACGATGGACGACAAGCTCTCGAAGGTGGTGGTCGAGACCTTCGTGCAGCTCTACGAGCAGGGCCTGATCTACCGCGGCAAGCGCCTCGTGAACTGGGACCCGAAGCTGCAAAGCGCCGTCTCGGACCTCGAAGTGGAGTTCGAGGAGGCCGACGGCAGGATCTGGGAGATCCGCTACCCGGCCGTCGACGGCGGCGAGGGCGTGGTGGTGGCCACCACCCGCCCCGAGACCCTGCTGGGCGACGTGGCGGTGGCGGTGAACCCCGGCGACGAGCGCTACGCCGCGCTGGTGGGCAAGAAGCTCAGGCTGCCCCTGACCTCCCGCGAGATCCCGGTGGTGGCCGACGACTACGTCGACCGCGAGTTCGGCTCGGGCGCGGTCAAGATCACGCCAGCGCACGACTTCAACGACTTCGCGCTGGGCAACCGCCACGGACTCGAGCCCATCTCGATCTTCACCAAGACCGCCACGGTCAACGAGCACGCGCCCGAGAAGTACCGCGGACTCGACCGCTACGCCGCGCGCAAGGCGGTGCTCGCCGACCTGGAGGCGCAGGGGCTGCTGGTGGGCGTCAAGCCGCACAAGATGCAGGTGCCGCGCGTGGCGCGCACCGGCGAGATCGTCGAGCCCATGCTGTCCGAGCAGTGGTACATGGCGATGAGCAAGCCCGCGCCGGCGGGCACGCTCAACCCCGGCAAGTCGATCGCCGCGGTGGGCCTGGAGGCCGTCACCAGCGGCGAGGTCAACATCTTCCCCGAGCAGTGGGAGACGACCTACAAGCAGTGGCTGGAGAACATCCAGGACTGGTGCATCTCGCGCCAGCTGTGGTGGGGTCACCAGATTCCGGCCTGGTACGACGAGGCGGGCAATGTGTTCGTCGCTCGCAGCGAGGCCGAGGCCCGGGCCCAGGCGGGCGCGGGCGTGACGCTCACGCGCGACCCCGACGTGCTCGACACCTGGTATTCGTCGGCGATGGTGCCCTTCTCGACTCTGGGCTGGCCCGATCCGCAGGGCGAGGACAAGCTCGCCTACGACCTGTATCTGCCCTCGTCCGTGCTGGTGACGGGCTACGACATCATCTTCTTCTGGGTCGCCCGGATGGTGATGATGAGCAAGCACTTCACCGGGCGCGTGCCCTTCAAGGACGTGTACATCCACGGTCTGGTGCGCGACGCCGAAGGCCAGAAGATGAGCAAGTCCGAGGGCAACACGCTCGACCCGATCGACATCATCGACGGCATCGACCTTGAAGCTCTGGTCGCCAAGAACACCACCGGACTGCGCCGCCCCGAGGACGCGCCCAAGGTCGCCAAGAAGGTGCGCAAGCACTTCCCCGAGGGCATCGCCCCGCACGGCGCCGACGCGCTGCGCTTCACCATGGCGGCCTACGCCACCCTGGGCCGCAACATCAACTTCGACCTCAAGCGCGCCGAGGGCTACCGCAATTTCTGCAACAAGCTGTGGAATGCCACGCGCTTCGTGCTGATGAACGTCGAAGGCCAGGACTGCGGGCTCGATGCCTCGTTGCCCGTTGAGCTCTCCTTCGTCGACCGCTGGATCATCGGTGAGCTGCAGCGCACCGAGGCCGAAGTGGCCAAGGCCTTCGCCGAGTACCGGCTGGACAACGCCGCCAACGCCATCTACGGCTTCGTGTGGAACGAGTACTGCGACTGGTATCTCGAGCTCACCAAGGTCCAGCTCGCGGCCGGCAACGAGATCCAGTGCCGCGGCACCCGCCGCACCCTGGTGCGCGTGCTCGAGACCCTGCTGCGCCTCGCCCACCCGATCATCCCCTTCATCACCGAAGAGCTGTGGCAGAAGGTGGCGGTGGTCGCGGGCAAGCGCGCCGAGGGTGATGAGACCTCGGTGATGATCCAGCCCTACCCCGTGGCGGCATCCGAGAAGATCGACCCGGCGGCCGACGCGCAGATGGCACTCACCAAGCGGCTGATCGACGCCGTTCGCAACCTGCGCGGCGAGATGGCGCTCTCCCCCGCGCTGAAAGTGCCGCTCGCCATGAGCGGCCCGGCCGACACGGTGGCGGCAGTCGCTCCGTATCTGGCGCAGCTCGCGCGGCTGGCCGAAGTCAAGCACGTGGCCGAGGTCGACGAAGAAGCCCGGGGCTCGACCGCGCCGGTGGCCATCGTGGGCGACTACAAGCTGATGCTGGTGATCGAGGTGGACGTGGCCGCCGAGCGCGAGCGCCTGGCCAAGGAGATCGCGCGCCTCGAGGGCGAGATCACCAAGGCGAACGCCAAGCTCGGCAACGAAAGCTTCGTGGCGCGCGCCCCCGCCGCGGTGGTGGCGCAGGAACGCGAGCGTCTGGCGAGCTTTGCGGCGCTGCTCGAGAAAGTGCGCGAACAGTTCGCCAAGCTGCCACGCGCTTGAGCTCGCACCCGTGCGCGCCGTCCCGCG
>ERZ795055.417-NODE-417-length-41393-cov-8.998984_pt1 | contig 41393 bp, 30 predicted proteins | sample MGYA00375139_ERZ795055 | MGnify/ENA primary metagenome ERZ795055 (study PRJEB30184, sample SAMN05720283) | anaerobic digester metagenome | isolation source: active sludge of municipal wastewater-treating anaerobic digesters | place: USA | collected 2015-01-23 ... | reverse complement strand
GCGGAATGGCTGACTTTGACGGCGATTGCGATGTGGACCAGTCCGACTTCGGCATCTTCCAGCGGTGTTGGAGCGGCTCGAACGTGCCGGCCGATCCGGATTGCGCGAACTGAATCGGAGCCGTTCTGATTCGAGGTGAACCACAAGTGACCGCGCCAGGCGGACCCGTAGCATTTACGTCCGCGACCACCTCTGCATCGCGTGGGTATCACCTCCGCCTTCTCACCCAGCGATCCAACGGCGACTCCGTCAGGGATCGCAGAACCGCCGCTTTCCGTCGCTCCCAATCTGAATTGAGCTTCTGCATCACAGCAGCCGCTTGTTCTGATCCGTCTTGTTCAGCCATGCTCCTCACCTCCATGCCAAGGGCACTGCTCAATCCTGGGCAGTGCCCGCCGGCCTCAGCTGGCCTTCCCCGCTTCCCGAACTCCAGTACCGGCTATCTTCACCGATGATCACGAACTCGATGACCGGGATGCCGAGGATCTCGCCGGCCTGCTTCACTTTGCCATTGATCTCCTCGTCCTCGGCACTCGGCAGAGGGTAGCCGCCGGGGTGATTGTGCAGCACGATGATCCGCACGGCTCCGCTGAGGATCGCGCCTTTGAAAACCTCGCGGGGGTGAATGAGCGCGGAGTTCACCGTACCGATGGAAACGACTTCCTCGCCGATGACCCGGTTCCGATTGTCGAGGTCCAGCCGGATCAGCCGCTCTCGATCGTACTGCTCAAGATAGGCATATCGTGATGCGGTTTCGGCCGACGAGTTCACCGCCGATTGTGGTTCCCGCAGTCTGACCCGGACGATTTCGAGATGATAGGCGTCGGTCACACGGATCACCTCGCTCGGATGCTAGCCGTTTCCCGCCGCAGCAGCCTGACAATCGCATCCCTCAGTCGATCCCACTCCGGCATGCAGATTGCTAGCTGAGTCGTTGCTCGCTGCGGGTCGTCCGAGGGCACTGTGATGCGGTGGTAGCCCAGTACCTCCTCGAACTCTTCGATAATGCGGAAGGCCATGTCACGCGCCTGCGCGATCTTCCCTGTTCGCACGCTGCCCTTCACCAGGATGTCCGTGATCGCATCTTCGAGCAGATAGTACTCCGTGCCGTAGATCCTGGCCTCTTCTTCTCGGCCTTCCCTGTCGTTGGACGGGATGGTGATGTCCTTCTCGTCGAGGAGCTCCTCAAAGTCGCCGATGATGGCGAAAGCCAGCTCCCTTGCATCGTCCTCCTTCATAGAGCCACCTCCGGCAGCGAAAACCACTCGATCGCAATTCCCCTGCCGGTCTTGCGGTTGACCCAGACCTCGGTCCGATCCTCGGTATGACCGTATTCATGGTCATACTCGTAACCCTGCTTCCTCAGCTCATCTTGGATGCTCATGGTTGACTACCTCCGTGCCCGCAGGCACCGTCCGTTCCGGATCGGTGCCCAGGGCGTTCCTATCCATTCAGCGACGTTCAACACGTTTGGCCTTGGCACCAATCGTCGACTCCATCCTGCTTGACATCTCGGATGGCGTTCTGGATCTCGTCGCAGTAGTGCTCTCGAAGGAGCGACAGGCCGATTCTGGCGGCCTGGTTCCTGAACTTGTCCAAGTCGTTCGTGGTTGCCTCCGGAGAACAGAAACGGCTCTCCCTGATCGGAGAGCCGTTTGCACTCAGATACACGCCATCGCTCCGGTCAGGCACTGTCGCTTGCAGCCAGAAACTCAAAGCATGCCGGGTCCGCGCCTTCAACCCCGATCTCCCGGCGGCAGAGCTGGTACATCCGGCAGCCCCAGCAGGTCAGGCCGTGCGCAGGTTTCATTCCGGCCACCCGCGTTCATCGTCTTCGGCCCAAGCCTGTCTCGACGAGAAGAATCCCCGCGGCGTGAACTGCCAGCAAGCGTCATCTCCCGCCACTCGGCCATCCTGGCGCCGGCAGTCAATGAAGAACTCGCATTCTTGGCAGCACGGGCCAAACGACACTTCCGTTCGCAGGGCCATATCCATTACACCGCCGCCAGCCGGTCGCTATCTGCGTCCGCCTGGATGGTTTCGCACCGAGCACAGATGTCCGACAGGAAGCTCTCTTCGCGCCAACGCCCACATACATGACATCGCTTCTTCATCTTTAATACCTCCGCCGGCTATGCCTCTTCCGGGCAAGCTCAGCTCGATTCCGGGCTGAGCTTGCCAGATTCCCAGCACCGGCCGGGAAACAAGGATCGGCGGCTCAAACCCGCTACTCCGTCTGTGGCGACCTCGCGCCACCCCGGCCGGGATTCAGGTCGCAACTCGGCCGGAGCAACCCGAACGTTGGGAGTTCCCTACCTTCGTTGGCCTGTACGAGAAGACCGCCCCGCCCCTGGCCCGGCGGACGCCCGGCCTGATCGATCTCCCGCTGGATCCGCCCCTCCGGCCGGACGACTGCCGAATGCTAGACGTTTCCGCGCTGGCCAACACCGATCCGTTCACCGCGCCGTTCGGCGTTCAGAATCCGGGCAAGTTCCTGTTCACCGGCATGCCCGTCGGGGTGCAGATCGTTGGCGGCGTTCCGTTCCAGATCGTCGATCCGGCGAAGAACGAAGGTCGGGGCTTCATTGTCCTGCACTCGGACAAGGCCCCGACCGACCGGCAGTGACCTCGCGAGGTGGAACTTCCCGTTCACGCGAAGGGCAGCGCACTCTACTTCCTGGGAAACGTCCATGGGTGGGCACCCGCCGATACCGGCACCGGCCCCCCTCGGGCGCCGTCGCCGAGTACGTCATTTGCTACGCGGACGGCCAGACGCAGACCGTGCCGCTCATCACGGGCCGGACGATCGAGGAGTGAACGGAGGCGCCGACGGCCGCGGACGTATCTTGCGGGCTGAAAGGCGATCCCTGGCACCTCAACGTGCTGGGCGTCGCGCTCCGACCGGTCGAGGTGACCAAGGTCGTCTTCCGAGATACCGGGACGCCAGCCGCTCCCGTGCGGGTCGGGGTCACGCTCGCGCAATAAGAACGACCGCCGGCCGAACGACGATCAGAGCTCGGAGACTCGCCCTATCAGCGTCCTCATGACTTGCTCTGCGCCAGTGCTCCTACACCCACTCCCACTGCCGCAGCCATTGGTAGTTGGCCGGCAGATCGGCCCACATCCGGTCGGTGAGTGCCTCGTAGCGCGCCGCCTCCGCCCGATCGAAGCGCCGTCGCTCCTGGACCGCCGCGGCCACGTTCTTGACCTGATCCACCGTGATCAGCCCGGGAATCGTGGCGGTAAGCACATCGCAGCAGAGCACATAGCGTATCGCCATGCGGGCCCGCTCATCGTCTTCTTCCTTCGTCGGCGAATCGGGCGTCCCCCCGGACCCAAACAACGTGCCGCTTGCGAAGGGCTTGATGCCGATCAGCCCGACGTTGTGCTTTCGTATCGCGTCGAACATGCTGCCGGCGGGTTTCTCCTTGCTGCCGGCCGCATAGGGCGTGATGATCACCTCAAACGAAGGGTACTTGCTCACGGCCTCAGCAATCCAGGCGCGGTGATGCGTCGAAAGGCCCGTGGCCCGGGCCTTGCCCGTCTTCTTGCCCCACTCGAGGGCGGCGGCCACGGCCTCGATCTCCTGCTCGGTATTGCGTGTCACCTGTTCGCGAAGCGTGACCCGCCAGACGTCCACGTACTCGAGCTTAGCCGCCTGCAGCCCTTCGTCGAGCTGCTGTTTCATCTTCTCCAGCGAGCCGGTGATCTGCGGGTCGCGTCCACCGTGCCAGTCAAACCCGAAGTAGATCTGCTCGCGACGCCGTCCCAGCGCCTCGGCGTACACCATCACCTCTCCCGACGAGCAGGCGTCAACGTAGTTGATACCGTGATCGAGAGCGGCGCTGATGACCTCGCGTCGGTTTTTCTTGAAATCCTCGCTGCCGTGGCTGAACGGAATGCACTTCCAATGGCCGCCCATGCTGACCGCCGAGAGCATGAGCCCCGTGCGTCCTAGGCAACGGTATTCCATATTCTCGTTGTAGCTGCGCGTCTTGCGCGGATCGGGCGCGGGAGCGGTCGCCGGAGCGGCCTCCGCCCGGCCCGCCGACGCCGCCAGGGCGGCGCCGACGGCCATTCCCGCGGCGGTGGCTGCCGCACCCTGCACAAATTCACGTCGCGACACCTGTCTCGAGTCCACGTGCTTTCTCCGTCAAGGTTCAAGCCGGCCGGCCGGTCAGCTCGTTGGCCTTTGGGGTTACCTCGTCGAAGTTCGGCTTCACTTCGGCCTTGATATCGCCAAGCGCCCAGCCAATCCCGCCCAAGGCGATGGATTGGAAGAACGGGTTGGTCCAGATGTCCTCGCGATGTCCCAGTGAAGTGTAGAACACCCGGCCTTTCCCGTGCAGCCGGGCCCAGGTGCAGGGGAACGGCGGGCGCTGGTAGCACTCGCCGCGCATATACCGCGTCTCCTGCACGAGAATCACATGCAGATCCTTGGCGAAATTGCGCAAGGCGTACCATTCCTCGTGGAACGACAGGGCCTCGGCGCAACCGCACGCGTTGATGCCCGGAAAACGATCGGCGATGAACAAGGAAGCCTCCTGCTGTTCGCCGTGAGTGAGGAACTCTCCGCCGAGCATCGCGATGTAGGGATCGGTCTCGGATCGCTTCCCGTCCTTCCCCTCGGTGGAGCGGAAGCTGTCCGTGCAGGCGTGAAACCCGATGAAACCCTTGCCGGCAGCGATGAAATCGAGGAGCTTGCTCTTCCCCGTTCGGCTCATGGGCCGACCGCCGTCCGGCCCGGACTGGGTGAGGTCCCCGGCCGTGTAGAACGCAATGGCATCGTAGCTGTCGAGGCTCTGGTCGAACACGTCGCCATCCTTGGTACACACGACCTTGAAGCCGCCGCGTTTGCCCATCTCGGTGAGCAGCCGCTCGGAATGGCTGAGCTCGCCGCCCCGTCGTTGGACCACCGAGTGCCCATAGCCCACACTCTTCGTGAAGTAGAGGATTCTCCTCTTTGGCTTTCGATTCAACTCGTTGGCCGAAGCAGCGAAGGGGAAAGATGAAGCCCAGAGGCCCAAGGCGGCGCCGGAACCGGTCCTCAGCAGGTCGCGTCGTTTCATCTCCTGTTCCTCCCCCCGCGAAATGGGCTGCGGGTGCAAGGGTCGGTCAGAACACCCGTGAGGATACCAGCGAGCGAAACGGTCGGCAACGGCTTAGCCTGGTCTCATCCGGGGACTGGTGCTGTCGTAACCTTGCCCCCAAGAACCGGGCCGATGGAGAGTTTGGCCGAGATGGGTTCGACCCGGACGCACAACATGGACGAACGGACAAATGTATAGGATACGTCACCCTGGCCGGCCTGCGCGGACTGCCAGATCGGAGCTAAGGATGCAGTCGCCGAAGGGAACGCTGCGGCGTGAAGCCCCCATGCGCCACAACCCGCGACTCTCAGGAATCTAGCCGATTTCGGATGGTCATGTCCTTGTCGTTGTTCCGCGAGGAGAAGAGCGGAGGAGATCCGGGGCTGAGGCCGTCAAGCCCTGCCTGGTCCGCGCCGAATTGCCCATGCCTCCCCGCTCAGCTAGGATCACAACCCTGGTTTGAAGCCATCGGGCCATGCTTGTCACGCGAAATACGGAGCCCACCATGAATACCGCTCTTCCGGGCCTTGCCATCCTCCTTGCGGGTCTGGGAATCGCTCCAACGACCGCCGCAGTGACCATCGCCGAGGACGACGAGGCGAAGATGCAGGTCGTGATCGCGCCCGACGCAAGCCCAGCCGAGCGAACCGCGTCCGAGGAGCTGTGCGCGTACCTGAGCAAGGCCACCGGGGCCGGCTTCCACGCCGTACCCGAAAGCGATGCCGGTGCAAGAGGGCCGCAAATCCATGTCGGGCCTACCGGTTTCGCTCGACGCAACGGTCTGCTGGCTTCCGAGCTGGGCCCGGAGGAATGGGTCATCCGCACGGTGGAGAACAACCTGATCATCATCGGCGGCAGGCCTCGCGGCACCTTGTACGGCGCCTACCATTTTCTCGAGGACGTACTCGGCGTGCATTGGTGGAATCCGTTCGAGGAGACGGTCCCGCACACCCCGACGCTTACCCTGGAGCGACTCAACCGCCGGGGACAACCGACGCTGCGATATCGCGATATCTACATGCTGTACGGCAATGACCATGGCCGGTTCGCCGCCCGTAACAGGCTCAACCGCCAGGGCGACGAGGACATCGGCAAGGAATACGGCGGCGCCAGAGGCTACGGCCCCCCCTACCACGTACACACGTTCTACATGTATGTTCCGCCCGAGACTCACTTCAAGGAACACCCGGAGTGGTTCTCGCTGATCAACGGCAAGCGCACCGCGGCCGAGGGCCAGCTCTGCCTGACCAACCCGGATCTGCGCGCCTTTGTCGCCCGGAAGCTGGCCGCCTGGGTCCAGGAGTCGCACGAGGCCGCGGCCAAGGAGGGCCTGCCGCCGCCCACAGTGCTTTCCATTTCACAGAACGATTGGAACGGGGCCTGCCAATGCGATGCATGCCAAGCCATCGCCAAGCAGGAGGAGAGCGAGGCCGGGCCGTTACTGGACTTCGTCAACCACCTGGCTGATTCCATCAACGACAGCTACCCGGCCGTCTATCTCGACACGTTGGCGTACTTCTACACGGACAAGCCGCCCCGGACGATCAAGCCACGGGACAACGTCATCATCCGGCTTTGCGACACCGGCAGCAACTTCACGAGACCCATCACCGATCCGGAGAACACCGCCTTCCGGGAGCATGTGCTGCGTTGGTCTCAGATCGCCAAGAACCTGCGCATCTGGGAATACGCCGTGACCTACGGCCCCTACCCTGGTTTTCCCATGCCCACCGTGCATACCTACCCACTCAACTTCCAGTTCTATTCGGAACACAACGTGGAGGGGGTGTTTACGGAACTCGAGTATCCCGTCCTGGCGGACATGCGCGACTTCAAGATGTGGATGATGATGAAGCTGCTTGAGGACCCCCACCGGGATTACGGCGAGCTGGTGCGCGTTTTCACGGACGGCTTCTACGGTCCGGCCGGTGGGCACGTGCGCGAGTACCTCAGCAGGTTGGAGGCGGCCGCGAATGCCAAGCCATGCCATCTGGGCATGGGCGGCACCCCACGAGCGGCCCAGTACCTCGACCTCGTGTTTGTGCAGGACGCGATGTCGATCCTGGATCGGGCCCAGGCGGCCGTGCGAGACGACCCGATGCTCGTGCGTCGTGTTCGGCACGCTCGCCTGCCCTTGGACCGGGCGACCCTCGTGCTCTTTCCGCGGCTGGCCCAGGCGTGGATGGCCGCGGGCGGAACCGGCGATCGCTTCCCGCTGAACCGGGATGCGATTGCTCAACGATGCAGGGCCACGTGGTTTGAGCAGATCGAGTTCCGCTTGCCCGAGAGCCAGCGGGCGGCGGAACGGAAGGCGGCGAACGATGAGGTCGCCGCGTTGACCGTTCGCCCGGCATTTGTGCCATTCCCCGAGAGGTTCCGGGGGTTTCCCGCAGGCACGGTGTTTGATTTTACGGCCGATGCCTCGCGCAACCACATGGACATCGCCAAGGTGGTCCCGGACGCGGCGGCTGAAAGCGGGATCACGACTCGCCTGGAACTGCGCGAGGGCGACCCGGAGACGAACATCGGGCGCTACAGACTGCCCATGCCGTGGGGGCTGTATGATCCGACAAAAAAGAAAGGCGTCGGCAGCGCGTCGGTCAAAGCTGAGGATGTCGCCGGCCCCGGCTACCAGTGGTACAAGATGGGCACGTTCACGGTCACCCCCTCCTGCTACGTGTACTTCTTCTGGAGCTGGATCATCCAGATCGATGTCGACAACGCGGTAGACGCCGCGAATCCCGACCGGCCGTTCGAGATCTGGGCTCGGATCAAGTTCGAGGGGCCTGGGTTCCCACACGGCAAGCCGGAAGACAAGAACGCGATTTCGGTGGAGCGGGTCATACTCGTCAAACCGGGATCACGTTAGGAGTTCGTGGCCTGGAATCCCCGAGCCCCGGACTCGAAACAGGAGGCGGCGATCGGTCGCCGGTGGGTGCGATTGTGTCTCTCATCGCGGCTGGAGGAAGAACGAATGGAACGAACACTGCTGGTGAAAACGATCTCAGCCGTTCTGGCATCGATCGCGGCGATCTGCCCGTGGGCGAGTCGGTCATCGGCGGAGACGCTTTACCTCGCGCCCACCGGAAACGATGTGAATCCGGGCACGATTGATCAACCATTCGCCACGCTGGAACGTGCACGGAATCACATCCGGCAGCGACGAGCGAGCGGGCCTCTGCCCGACGGCGGCATGACTGTCGAACTGCGCAGCGGCGTGTATCAACTCCCGCGGCCGTTTGAGCTGGCGGCCGAGGACAGCGGTACCTACAAGGCACCGATCGTCTACCGGGCGCGGCCCGGTGAGGTCGTGAGGCTCACCGGGGGGCGCGAGGTGACCGGCTGGCGACAGGTCACCGATTCCGATGTATTGAAGCGGCTCGACGCCCCGGCACAGAACCAGGTACGACAGGCCGACCTTAAGGCCCTCGGGATCACGGACTTCCAGGGCATAGGCAACGCCGGGGTGTACCAGTCCGACCCCGGCCTCGAGTTGTTCTTCCAGGATAGGCCGATGACGTTGGCCCGCTACCCGAACTTAGGGTACATGACCATCGCCGGTGTTCTGGACGCCGACGGGACCCGTAAGACGGGTGACGTCAGCACCCCGGACGGCAAGTTCGTCTGTGACGACCCCCGGCCGGCCCGCTGGGTCGGCGAAAAGGGCATCTGGCTGCACGGCTTCTGGGTCTGGGACTGGGCCGACCAGCGCATCCCGCTCGGCAGCGTGGACCCAGCGGCCCACACCATCGGCTTCGAACCCAAGACCGGCCACACCTACGCGGTCCGGTCCGGGCAGTGGTTCTGCGCCGAGAACGCCCTGCCCGAACTCGATAGCCCGGGAGAGTGGTATCTGGACCGTGATACCGCGATCCTATACTTCTGGCCCCCCGAATCCCTGTCCTCGGGCAAGGTCGTCGTCTCCGTGGTCCGAGACCTCTTGCGCTTCAAGGACGTCTCGAATGTCACCGTGCGCGGCCTAGTCATCGAGGGCGGACGCGGCAGCGCCGTGCTCGTCAAGGGGGGCGGCAACGTGGGTGTCGTGGGCTGCACGATCCGCAACATGGGCAACTGGGCGGTGAAGGTCCACGGCGGGGCCCGGCACGGGGTCGTCGGCTGCGACATCTACCAGACGGGTCAAGGCGGCATCCACCTCGAAGGCGGGGACCGGAAGACGTTGACTCCCGCCGGGCACTACGCCGACAATAACCACATTCACCACACCGCCCTCTGGGACCCGGTCTATCAGCAGGCGATCACGGTCTTCGGCGTTGGGAACCGCGCCACCCACAACCTCATCCACCATGTGCCGCACGTGGCCATCGGCTTCACCGGCAACGACCAGACCATCGAGTACAACGAGATCCACAATGCGGTCTTCCAGTCCAATGACGCCGGTGCCGTGTATACCTCTCCGCCGGATGAAACCTGGTCGATGCGCGGCCACAAGATCCGCTACAACTACCTGCACAACATTCACGGGTTCAAAGGCAAGGGGTGTCTCGGCGTCTATCTGGATGACTGCTTCTCTTCCGCCGACATTTCGAGCAACATCTTCTTTGATGTCGCCACCGCCATTCTGATCGGCGGCGGACGCGACAACATCATGACCAACAACATGTTCATCAACTGCGGCCAGGCGTTCAGCATCGACGCCCGAGGCCTCGGCTGGGCTAAGGGCGTGGGCGAGCCTGCGACCCGGGAACTGACAGAGCTCAACTACAAGCAGCCTCCCTGGTCGGTCCGGTATCCCGAGTTGCTCAACATTCTCGACGACGAACCGCTCGCTCCGAAAGGCAACGTCGTGGCCCGCAGCATCTGCTGGGGCGGCAAGTGGGGTTCGACCGAACCAAACGCCCGGCCCTACGCCAAGTTCGAGAACAATCTCATCGACGCGGATCCGGGTTTCGTGGGTAAGCCTCCCGCCGACTTCCGCCTCGCCGAGGACTCGCCGGCCCGCAAGTTGGGGTTTATCCCCATCCCATTCGAGAAGATCGGCGTCTACAAGAGCGACGACCGGGCTTCCTGGCCGGTCAAGCACGCTGGCCGATAGCGGCAATGTCAACGCCGTTTTGATGGTGCAGTAAATCACTTGAGAGTCCCGAGATCTGAGGGGGGTTGGCTCAATGCTTCGCCGAGAACGGTTGCTTACCAGCCTTGCCCGAGGGCACGGATGGTCAATGCCCGGTGACCAGCGAGAACATTCACAACGTACATGTTCTCCAGAGCCTTGACGAGATCGAGGGAACGTGGCTGGAGATTCGGGGCCTGAACTGTGGTGTTCCCGGGTCGAATTGGGAAGGCGGCTACGATGCTCTTCCCTGCAGATCGAGTTCTTGGGTCTATAACGCGCAACAGTGGTGGTATTATATGAAGAACTCGCATTCCTGGCAGCACGGGCCAAACGACACTTCCGTTCGCAGGGCCATATCCATTACACCGCCGCCAGCCGGTCGCTATCTGCGTCCGCCTGGATGGTTTCGCACCGAGCACAGATGTCCGACAGGAAGCTCTCTTCGCGCCAACGCCCACATACATGACATCGCTTCTTCATCTTTAATACCTCCGCCGGCTATGCCTCTTCCGGGCAAGCTCAGCTCGATTCCGGGCTGAGCTTGCCAGATTCCCAGCACCGGCCGGAAAACAAGGATCGGCCGCTCGGAACTCCAATCCCTCCTGTTGTCGTCTCCCGCCGGCCGAAAAATCGCTTCTACGGGTTTCAAGTCACTTCCCCGTCACATGGACGGCATCGGTCCGCACGGCCTCGCTGAGACAATGACAGCTTGAGGCCGCTCGTTCGCATCGTCCCCCCGCAAGCCACATGGCGATCAGGCGATCGTATTTCGACCGGCTTTCGGGCGTGTCGTATGGGCCGAGGTAGAAGTCCTTCCCATCGATGGTAACGACGGCTTGATCGGACGGTTTGTGGTGGCGATAGCTTGGCTTATTGGCGGGCATATGCAGCCTCCATGAGCCCAATCCGGTAGATTACCGGTTTGTGGGGCTCTCAGGGCCGCACTGCCCGACTCAGGCAGGTATGCGTAAGTCACGCATTCGGCTGGGCTTACGCCCATTAGCGGGGACTGGACTCGAACCAGTGACCTCGAGGTTATGAGCCTCGCGAGCTACCAACTGCTCCACCCCGCAGTCGAGAAACGCAAACGTACACCAAGTCTAGAGAGCTGTCAAATCGAATGGCAGGCTTTTTCGCCCCGTCACGGACGGCGGCCTATTCACCCCGAGAACGCGGCATCTTCACCCGGTCGGACGTAGAGATAGCGATGCTTGTGCTGCTCGTTGCCCTTGCGGTACCGGTCGGCCTCGCTGCGGTCCAGCTCGGCCAAAACGCCCGGCCGCAGGAGGTGGCCTCGAACCGGAGCCAGGCGGGCACTCTGCCGCTTACCGGCGTACTCCACGTTGACCGCGTGGAGCTGCTCGTCAAGCATGCTCGCCAGCCGGTCCAGCCACTCCGCAGGGGCGACCCCGGCGGAGTGGCCGGTGGGGTGCGCATTTCCCGCCACGGCCGTTGGGTGAGAGAAAGGCTCCACATGGAGAAGGTAGTACGGCGGGTCGGCCCACCGCGGAGCGAGAACGAAGCTGGCGATCGTCAGCCTCAGTGCGGCCGTCGCCTTCTCCATCGCCAGGATGACCTGGTGTTCGGTCAGCTTCTCACCGGCCATCGAGGAGATATGGGCGCCCTTGTTGAGGAACTCGATGATCGGAGCCTGTCCGGCGAACCCAACCACGCGGACCAGATCGCCGAGGTCGTAGCGGTACAGCCCGGACGACGTGGTCAGCAGAACGAAGTACTCCTGGCCGACCTCGACTTCGTGGCTGCGGAACGCTCGCGGGGAGGTCTCCTCCATTCGGTCGCGGGGTACGAACTCGAAGAAGTTGCTGGTCACCTCGAGGATGCCGGCCGGCGTGCCGTCGTCGACCGGGATCGAGACTCGCCCCTCGCTGGCGAGCAGGCCCACATCGCGGACTGGCACATCCCCGAAGTACTCGGGGAACTCCTGCAGGTAGAGGCCCATGGTCCCGCCTGTCCAGTTGGCGAGGAAGGCGAGATCCCAGTAGTGCCGCGGCAGCAGCCGCCCGTGCTGCCTGACGATGGCTTCCAGGTGCCGGGCGGTTTCGACATCGGTCTTGAGCCGCGGGCGGAGCATCTCACGGACGGTCGACGGCACGGGCAGGTCGGCGCGGAGCGTTCCATCATGAACGTCGCGGATGATCTGCTCGCGGCAGTCGTCGGCTGTGCGGGCGAGCTTGAGCTGGGTGGCCGGACTGGCGGTGATGACGAAGGCGGCGTCGGCCGGGACCGCGAGCCGCATGATGGTGTAGTGCTTGGCGGCGGCATCGTCGATCTCGGCCAGGCATCTCGGGGTGATGTAGTACTTGCGAACCAGCCGCTTCTGCGTAGCGGCCATCAGCCCGGTGATCGCGCCGCAGGGGATGCCGGCTTGGGTGCGGGCCTCGTCCATCCGCGAGCTGACTTGCACGATGCCGCGGAGCATGGCCACCGGATGATCGAGCAGGGCTTTGATGCCGAATGCGTTCCACCCCTGGCGGTACTCGTTTAGGAAGGCGTCGGTGACCGGGATGTACTTGGGTTGCTCGGTGGTGCCACTGCTCATCGCGAACATGTGCACGCGCTGCCGTCCGCCGAACAGGGCGCTCCGTTCGCCCGCCTTGACCCGCTCGACGTAGGGGCGGAAGTCCTCGTATCGCAGGATGGGCAACTCGCGGGCGAAGTCGGCGGCCGAGCGGATGCGATCGAAATGGTACTTGCGGCCGAAGTCGCTGTCCGCGTTGCGGCGAATCTTGGCGAGCAGGACCCGTTCCTGTACCTCCGTTGCCCGGCGGGTGGCGGCCTGGAAGCCTTCGTAAACCCGCCGGGCGTGGTTGCCAGCCATCAAGGCAGCGATGCGGTCGAAGACACTGGGGCGGCGTTTCATCGTGGGGCATGATACCCCCAGCATTGCGTACCGCAACGCTGGAGACAGTGAGCGCAGAGCATGGAGAGCGGCGACGGTGCGGATCCGCTCCGGAGAATCCCACGGGGGGCACACATCTCAATCCTCTATTCGCCGTGCTGGCCCCGACGTCTTCGTTCCCCCTTGATGCTTCTCTGGAAGCAGGTTAGCTTGACCGTGTTGAATCGACGTTGCCGTGTGCCGAGGGCGAACCGTGCCAGAGATCATGCCGTTTCGAGCGTTGCGTTACAGCCCGAGTCGTTGTGCGGGCCAGTGGGACCGCCTGATCGCTCCGCCCTATGACGTGCTCAGCGCGGACGACAAGGCCGCCCTGTTGCGCGGGCACGACCGCAACATCGTGGCCATCGACCTGCCGCACGTGCCGCCCAAGGAGGCGGGGCCCGACGAGGTCTATGCCCAAGCGGCCGGGACGCTCCAGCAATGGCGGCAGGACGGCACCCTCGCTCTTGACGACCAGCCCGCGCTGTACGTGTATCACCAGGAATACAGCTTCGGCGGCAAGGGCTTCCTCCGCCGCAAGTTCTTCGCCCGGATGCGCTTGGAGCCGTTCGGGACCGGAACGGTGTTCCCCCACGAGCAGACCTTCGGCGGCCCGAAAGCCGACCGGCTCAAGCTGATGCAGGCCACCCGCTGCCAGCTCTCGGCGGTCTTTGGCCTGTACGGTGATCCGGATCACGCGGTGAGCAAGCTGCTCGACCCCCGTGGCCGACCGGCCGACGTGACCGCGACGATGGAGGGGGTTGTCAACCGGCTGTGGGTGCTGCAAGACGCCAAGATCGCCCGTTCGGTGGCCGATCATCTCGCTCGCCGGCCGGTGTTCATTGCCGATGGGCATCATCGGTACGGTACCGCCCTGAACTATCGCGACCAGCTGCAGGGCGGGCAGGCCCTGCCTGCGGACCACCCTGCACACTTCACCCTGATCGGCTTGTGCGCCATGGAGGATCCCGGGGCAGTGATCATGCCTACCCACCGGGTGCTGTCGGGCTTCGGGAAGGTCGCGCCGGCGAGGGTGATCGAGTCGCTGGCCCAGGGGCTGATGATGAAGCCGGCCGGCGGCGTGAACGAGCCCGAGAAGCTGCTGCCCTGGAATTCGGCCGACGATCTGTGCGTGTACGTGGCCGCGAAGGGCCAAGCATATACCGCCCGATTCACCCGCCGCGAGGTTCTGGCGGCGCTGGCCCCGGAACGGAGCGCGGCCTGGCGCAAGCTCGATCTCGCGTACCTGCACCGATACCTGATCGACGAATTGGTAACCAAGGCGGCCCTTGGCGGGACGGCCCCCACGATTCAGTACCTCAAGGCGGCGGACCAGGCGATCGACGCAGCCCGGCAGTGCCACGGGATCGCCCTGCTGTGCAAACCGTGCACGATGGCGGAACTGAAGGCGGTCAGCGAGGCGGGCGATCTGATGCCGCAGAAGAGTACGTATTTCTATCCCAAGCTGGCGACCGGACTCGTGATCAACCCCCTCGAATGAGATGCCGTGATGGATGGGGGACCAGGGGAAAGTGAAGAACGTGAGCAAAGGCGTGGCTGACTGCTCATCGCGGCTCGCTGAGGGCCCGATTTCGCATGCAGGCACCACGGACGGATAACTCAGGCTCAACGACCGACCATTCTGGCTATGGCCATCTTCTACCATTGCTCCTGCGGTCAGAACATACGTCTCCCCAACGGGGCGGCGGGGAAGAAGGCTCGCTGCAAGGTGTGCCACCTGGTGTTCGTGGTCCCCGGCGACGTCCCCGTGATCCGTCGGCCGCCGCCATCATCGGCCCCGCCGACCGAAGCGGAAACGGAGGAGGAGCAGAGGGAGCAGGAAGACGAGTCGCGGGAAAACCATATGCCCCAGGAGGAATCCGAGAGCATCTACAGCCTGCCCGGACGGATGGAATTCCACGATGAAATCTCGGGGCCGCAGTCGCCGTTCTGGGCCGACCTGCTCGGTTCCTTCACCTTCTTCGTCGAGCCGGGGAACCTCATTACCTTGCTGGTCATCACCGCGGCTCAGTTCGGCCTCGACGCGCTGGGCTACCTTCCGTTCATCTGGTTCCTTCATTTCGCGGCCTATGTCCTCCTGGCAGGATTCCTCTGTGCCTTCTACTTCGCGATCATTCGGGAGACCGCCTCCGGTGAAGACGACCTGCCGACCGTCTGGTTCACGCGCATTCTGGACGATCTCATCGTGCCCCTGCTCGAGTTCCTGTGCACTTTCCTGGCGGCGTTCATGCCCGCCCTCATTCTCGTGTTTCTGAACTACTACTATTCCCTGTCAATTCCGCTGGCGGTGATCTGGCTGGTTGCGGTCCTCGGTTGTCTCCTCTGGCCGGCCATCATCCTGACCGTCGCTCTGGGCGGCGGCGTGGGCAGCCTCATGCCGCACCATGTGGTGCTCACCCCCTTGGCAGCACCCTTGGCGTATCTGGCCATCTGTGCCACCATTCTCGTGGCCATGGGCATCCTGATCGTCCCCGAGCTCCCCCAGGTCAGGCATTATGTTGCCCAGGCGGGCCTCGTCGGCGGCCTGTTCACCTCCGCCCTGAATGTCTACGCCTTCGTCGTCGCGATGCGGGCCATCGGCCTGTACTACCGCCATTTCAAGCACAAGTTCCCCTGGACGGCCGAATAGACGCGGCTGGCGCTCGTGCCGGCGAACACCGGTCGGGCGATATGGGTGGCGCCCATTCCGTGACGCGCTGCTGTAGAAGACCGAAGTCGTCTTGGCCGACGTCGCCGTCCAGGTCGAAGTCCGCCCCAGTGCCGTCGCCCGAGTAGCGAACGGCTGGCCCGGAAACGCAGGCGGCAAACCGGGGCGCCGGTGTTGTGTCCAGGCTGCACCTGGCCGTATAGTGCGGCCATGGCTGACGTGAACCCACAGGCGGGCGGCTGCTCAACGACACAGCAGGAAGTCTGGACGGTCGGACGGCTGCTTCAGTGGACGACGGGGTGGTTTCAGCAGAAGCAGGTCGAGGGCGGGCGGCTGGCAGCCGAGCTGCTCCTCGCCCGGGCGATGAATTGCAGGAAGATCGAGCTTTACACCCGGTACGACCAGGAGCCGACCGGGGAGCAGCGGGCGGCGTTCCGCGAGCTGGTCCGCAGTGCCGGTGCTCACACGCCGATTGCGTATCTGCTCGGGTTTCGGGAGTTCTTCTCGCTTGAATTCGAGGTGACGCCCGCAGTGCTCGTCCCCCGCCCGGAGACCGAGGCTCTGGTTCAGCGAGCGATCGACCTGTGTCGGGAGATGCCGGATCAGCCGTGGCGAATCCTCGACGTCGGTACCGGTACCGGTTGCGTGGCCGTCGCGATCGCCAAGTACGCCAAGAACGCATCGGTCGTGGCCGGGGACATATCCGGCGAGGCGGCGGCCGTCGCGAGAAGGAACGTCGAGCGGCACGGCCTGGACGAGCGGGTGCGGGTCGTTGAGGCCGATTGCACCGCGCTGCCGGCCGGGATCACCCCGGCAGGCGGCTTCGATCTGGTTGTCTCCAATCCGCCGTACATCAGCGAGGAGCTGTACCGCACGCTTCCGCCGCACATTCGCGACCACGAGCCGAAGATCGCTCTGGCCTTGGACGGCAGCGACGGGCTGGTCATGTACCGCCGGCTGGCGGCCGAGGCCCCAGCCGTGCTGCGCCAGCAGGGGCGTCTGCTGGCGGAAATCGGCTCCGGGCAATTGACCTCGGTGGTGGAGACGTTCGAAGCCGCTGGCGGCTGGAGCTATATGGGCGCCCACCGTGATCCGACCGATCCGCACGAGCGGGTGGTCGAGTTCCTTCGTGACTGAGGTCGTGGTCATGCTGCCCCAGGGCCGTCGAGGGGGCGACTTCTGGGTAATCGTGGTCGCCGTCGTATGCATGATCTTCTCGCTTGCGGTGACGTATTGGAAGCAGTGCCGTGACAAGCGGCATTGAACGGCGACCGGGCATTGCGACCTGCGCTTCTCAGAACGTGTGACCGCCGCCGGCTTGCAGAGTGTAGGGAGGGCGGCGGTCGCGTGCGGCCACGCCGCATTCGTAGGCGGCCTTCGAGACTGCCTCGGCAACCGCCGGGGCCACGCGCCGGTCGAAGACGCTGGGAATGACGTAATCGGGCGTGAGTTCCTGGGGGGAGATCACCTCGGCAATGGCCCGGGCGGCGGCGATCTTCATCTCCTGCGTGACCCGCCGAGCGCGGACATCGAGCATGCCTCGGAACAGCCCCGGGAAGCAGAGCACGTTGTTGATCTGGTTTGCATAGTCCGAACGGCCGGAAGCCACGACCGCCGCACAGGTTGCCGCAAGGTCGGGGTCGATTTCCGGATCGGGGTTGGCCAATGCGAAGACGATCGGCCGGGGGGCCATACGCTTGATGTCGTCGGCGGTGATCAGGTCGGCGGAGGCGACGCCGATGAACACGTCGGCGCCCGCCATCGCCTGGCCGATGGAGCCGCCGACCTGGTCCGGGTTGGTGTGCTCCACCAGCCACCTCTTGACGAGGTTACCGGAGGTATCGCGATCTCTGTTCAACGCCCCTTGCCGGTCGCAGACGACCACGGGGCCGACGCCCACCGACTGGAGCAGTTTGACGATCGCCTGGCCGGCTGCTCCGGCTCCGCAGACGGTGACGCGGAGGTCCTGCATCGGCTTCTGGACGATCCTCAGGGCGTTCTGCAGGGCGGCGAGCACCACGATCGCGGTGCCGTGCTGGTCGTCGTGGAAGACCGGGATGTCGAGCCGCCCGGCGAGTCGTTCCTCGATCTCCACACAGCGCGGCGAAGAGATGTCTTCCAGATTGACTCCGCCGAAGGTCGGGGCAAGGTAGGTGACGGTCTCGATGATCTTCTCCGCGTCCTTCGTATCGAGACAGATCGGGAAGGCATCGACCCCGCCGAACTCCTTGAAGAGCATCGCCTTGCCCTCCATCACCGGCATCGCGGCCAGCGGACCGATGTCGCCCAGGCCCAACACCGCCGTGCCGTCGGTCACGACGGCGACCGTGTTGCGCCGAATGGTCAACGAGAAGGCCGCGTCCGGATCGGCCTGGATCGACCGGCACACCCGTGCGACCCCGGGCGTGTAGGCCATCGAGAGATCGTCGCGGTTCTTGATGGCCATTCTCGGCTGAATCTGGATCTTCCCGCCGATGTGCAGCAGGTAGGTGCGGTCCGAAACCCGCAGCACCTCGACGTCGTTCATCGCATGAAGGCGATCGACGATGTGCTGGCCGTGCTCGACGTCCCGGGCGTTGAAGGTGATGTCGCGGACGATCATCTCCTTGCGGACCTCCACAAGATCGACCGAGCCGATCATGCCCTCGACTTCGCCGATGGCGGAGGTAATGCGGCCGAGTTGGCCGGTCTTGTCGGGATATCGCAGACGAACCGTGAGACTGTAGGAGGGGCTTTGACGTTTCATAATGACTTCAGAGGGATAGAGTAGGGAAAGGAAACAGGGGGCTTTGCGAGGCGGCGGGATGACGCCGAGGGGCGGGAATAGGAGGATGCACTGCCACGCATGTCAACCCTCCATCGGGCTCATTCCTGCCGACGGTCAAGTGCGGTCAGCCGGTTTCGCGGCATTCTCCCGGGGCGACAGGGTCCCGGGGACCGTCCACGGGAGCGGGAGGCATTGTACCTCCCTGATCTCGACCTTTCCAATGCTGAAAGCGGGCCCGCCTTGCTCAAGTCGGACAGGTCCGGATTCCGGATGTCAGCATGGTGTGCTCATTGCGCTGCGGACTGCCGGCGCCTCGCTGGCCGCACGCCGGCGGGCCTCCGCAGCCATCGAAAACCATGGCCCGCCCGCGAGTATCAGCTGCTCCGTGTTACCATCCGAACGCTCTATTCCCTGTTATCTGCCTGAGACCGAGAAGCTCGAACGGGAATAGAGGCAATGAGAGCCGGCAGCCCATCTGCGATCCGTCTTCTCCTTGAAGCCCGATGGCTTTGCTGTTTGCGGACGCGAACGACGGTTATCCGCCGTTCCTGGCCCGATAACCGTCGAGTTCTCGCGGAACGAATTGACCGGCGTTCTCCTGTATGTTATTTGGAGTAGGTGAGTTGCCCGATGCCGAGAGGCACTGTCCGCCTTGAAGGCAGAGATGCAGGCGAGGGCCGCCACTTCTGTTTCGCCTGCGACTTGGTCCGCTTTGGGAATGCCGGAGAACATCATGAGAGGTTGTAAGAGGTATGTGTTGGGTTCGTGCAACGCTCGTTGTGTCCGTGGGCTGGGGTTGCTGTTTGCCGGGGTAGCGGCGTTGAGTGGTGCCGAGCGGGCTTTTGCCAGCGGCAGTCTGGAGGTTCAACCGTCGTCTCTGACCATCGACTGCACGGGCACAGTGGTCGGAGCGTCTGCCGCGAGCGGTGCGCTGAATGCGCTGGACGTCGCTCCTCAGGGGACGCTCGATCTGTCCAATCCCCAGGCCGTTCTGGGACCGATTCGGCCTGACCAGATCACGATTCGTTTCAGGACTGCCCGGGCGGCCGCGCTTCACGCGGACCGGATGACGGTCGCCCCGCACGATCGGGGACGATGGATGGACCATACGGTGGCCGCCCGGCCGGCACGGTTGCCGGTCGCGGTTCAGGGCTTTCGTCCTCAGGCGTCCGGTCATGCCAAGGCGTTGCGGACCTTGAGCACGCACGCCCAGCTGCGGGCCGACGCGGCCACCGTCGCGGGCGGCAAGACGCTGGCCGCTCATCGCTCGGCGGCCGTATCGCAGGTCCTGGCCGGAGCTTTCCAACCCGCCGACCCGATGGGCATCTTCCATGCCAAGGTCGCCCCGGGCACGGACCTGCGGACCCTGTGTCTGGAACTCATGAAGCACCCGGAGGTGGTTTACGCCAGCCCGAGCCCGGTCTGCCGGCCGATGGTCACCCCGAACGATCCGCTGTATCCGCGCATGTGGAATCTGCCGATGATCGACATGCCTGCGGCCTGGGACGTGAGCGGGAACGCGCTCGGCACGGTTCGCGTCTGCCTGGTAGACAGCGGCGTGCGCATCACCCATTCCGAGCTGGCCGGCCGGATCGCCGATCCGACCGACGTCTATCTCGACAACGGAGACGCCTTCGCGGACGCCGACCCCAGCAACGACGACCCGGACGGCCACGGGACCGCCTGCGCCGGCATCATGGCGTCGATTCGGGGCAATGGGCTGCTGGTTGCCGGGATTGCCCCGGTCACCATCATCCCGGTCAACGGGTCCTATACGGAGAACGGCAACACCTACATCGCCAACTACACCGATGGCATTTACTGGGGTGTGGATCATGGGGCGAGCGTGATCAGCCTGAGTCTGGGCGGGACTCACTCCGATCCCTACCCGGAAGAAGTTGATGCCATCAACTACGCCCAAGCCCACGACGTGGTGGTGTGTGCAGCCGCGGGCAACGACGATGGCCCGGCGGAGCAGACCTTCCCGAGCGCGCTGCCCTACTGCATCCAGGTGGGTGCGGTGGACCAGGACGGCATCCGCGTCCGCCCGTCGAGGTGGTACTGGGGGAGCAACTACGGCTCCACCCTGGATGTCTGTGCCCCGGGCCAGGGGGACGTTGGCCTCTGGGACTCCATTCTGACGCTGGGCAACCTCACCAACACCGCCTACGTCAACTACTTCAACGGGACCAGTGCGGCGACACCGCACGTGGCCGGCCTCGCGGCCCTGCTCAAACACATCAACCCGGCCCTGACCGGCAGCCAGATTCGGAGCTGTATCGAATCCACCGCCCGCGACAGGGTAGGCGCTGCTGAGGAAGACACCGCGGGGCGTGACGCCTACCACGGTTACGGCCTGATTGACGCGGCTGCCGCGGCGCAATGCGCCCGAGACGGCGGGCACTGCCTGACGATCAGGAATTCCGGCTCGTCGCCGGTTCAGATCAGTGCGATTGAAGTACCGGGCTGGGCTCACGTGTTGCCGGCGGCTCCGTTGAGCATTCCGGCCGGAGCCAGCCAGCCGGTCTCCGTGACCGCCTGCGCCCAGTGTTCGGGATCGGGCATGGACGGCTCGATGGTCATCTACAGCAACGATCCGGGCCAGCCGGCGATCGCGATTCCGGTGCATGTGGATTGCGCGAGCTGCCAGCCGCTCACCGGCTGCCAGGCGGCCTCGGAGGCGGTCCTGGCCGGAGAATCGACGACCCTCCATGCCCTTCCCGGCGGCAGCGATACGGTCGAGTGGTTCACCGACAGTTGCGGGGGCACGCCGATCGAGGGGGGTGCCTCGCCCACGGTTGCGCCGACCCAGACGACGATCTACTACGCGCGCTCGGCGAACCCGGTGGCAGGTTGCGTGGGCAGCACCTGTTGCTCGGTTCAGGTGGCCGTGATCAGCGGCGACCTGACCGTCCAGTCCCTGACCGGTCCGAGCACCAGCGGCGCGGGTCAGACCATCAGTCTTGTCGCCACGACCCGGAACGGCACGACCTCCACGCTGGCCGGGGCCTCGGTGACCCGGCTCTACTGGTCCACCAATACCACCGTGGACGGTGACGACATCGAGATCGGGAGCTGCAGCATTCCCTCGCTGGAGGCGAGTCAGTCGAGCTCGTGCACCGTCACGGCGACCATCGCTCCCGATACCGCTGCCGGCACCTACTACGTGATCGCCCAGGCCGACGCGGACAACGACGTGACCGAAACCAACGAGGCCAACAACACCAGGACCCTGACCGTCAAGGTCGGCCCGGACCTGACGGTGTCGACCCTGACCGGTCCGTCCACCAGCGGGGCGGGCCAAGTCGTGACCCTCACGGCCATCGTCAAGAACGGCACGACCGCGAGCCCGGCTGCGGCCTCGACCCTGCGGTTCTACTGGTCCACCAACACGACGCTCGACGGGGGAGACGCCGAGATCGCCAGCTGTGGCGTCGCCGCCCTGGCCGCGAACCAGTCCGGGGCGCCGTGCTCCATCCAGCTCGACATTCCCGCGGACATCGTTCCGGCCACGTACTACGTCTTCGCGAAGGCGGATGCCGACAACGCGGTAGCGGAGACGAGCGAGACCAACAATACCCGGTACAGGTCGATCAAGATCGGTCCGGACCTGAGCGTCTCGGCCCTGACGGTTCCGAGCACGAGCGGGGCCGGCCAGGCGATCGCGATCAGTGCGACGGTCAAGAACGGCTCGACCTCGAGTCCCGCGGGACCGTTCTTCACGCGACTCTACTGGTCGACCAACAGCACGCTGGAGATCGGCGACACCGAGATCGCCAGCTGGAGCGTGGACGGCCTGGGGGCCGGCGAATCGACCAGCTTCCAGACGACGTTGACCATTCCTCCCGGCACCGCCTCCGCGACCTACTACGTCATTGCCAGGACGGACGATGGTGATGCGGTTCTTTCGGAGGTCAGCGAGACCAACAACATCAAGTACGCACCGATCAAGATCGGTGCCGACCTGACTATTCCCACTCTGACGGCTCCGGCCACGAGCGGCATGGGCCAAGTCATCACCGTCACGGCGACGGTGAAGAACGGCGCGACCAGCAGTCCCACGGGCCCGTTTGTGACCCGGGTGTACCTGTCGACCAACACCACGATCGACGCGGGTGATTCCGAGATCGGCAGCTGCAGCACGGCCGATCTGCAACCCGGCCAGTCGACGCCATGTTCGTTGTCCGTAGCCATCACCTCGGACATTGTCGCCGGTTCGTATTACCTGATCGCGAAGGCAGACGCCGACGATGCAGTTGTCTCCGAGACCAGTGAGTCCAACAACACCAAGTACGCGTCGATCAAGATCGGGGCCGAGCTGACGATCTCGGCGATGACCAACCCGAACTCCGTCGTTGCGGGGCAGTCCATCACGGTCACGGCGACGACGAAGAACGGTACGACCGCGAGCCCGGCCGAGGCGTTCTTCACCCGGCTGTACTGGTCGACCAATTCGGCGCTTGACGCGAGCGATGTCGAGATCGGAAGCTGCAGCATCGCCGAGCTGGGGCCGAACGCATCCACGACCTGCACCTTTGCGGTGACCGTGCCGCAGGTCAGTGTCCGGGCCGTGTATTACCTCATTGCCAAGGCCGATGCGGACGGTGTCGTGGTGGAGACCAGCGAGACGAACAACACCCTCTCGCGTTTCATTGTCGTGAGCCCGTGAGCTGGGTTCGTCGAAGGCCGCGGCCGGTTCGCGGCGCCGCGGCCCGCTGGGGCAAGCTGCGGCCGCGGCGTTCACTGTGTCCTCGGCCGTTGGGCGGAGACCGGCCGGATGGCGGGCGCGCCGTCGGCCGGGGCGATCTCGATCGCCTGGACCATGGCCTCGCCGGAGAAGCGGTTCCAGAACCGGATGGCGATGACTCCGTAGGGGTGCTCGACGACCGGATGGGCGAAGTACTTCCGGGCGGACTGGGTCTGCTGAGCGGTCGCGGAGATGCTGCCGAGCAGGGCGATCATTCCGAGGGAGGCTGAGACCGGTGGTGACATCGCATAGCTTCCATTCTGGACCTAAAGGAGTACTTTGCCATACCGGGCACTGGCGGGTGAGCGTCGTCTGTTGTTGCGGCGCCCGACGGCGAGTTACAGTCTGCCCATCCATGGAGTCCGTTTCCGGCCGCCGGTTGCGTACCCTTCGCCTGACGCCAGGTGGCGGGGCATCTTCGGGCTGCTTGTTCTCTGCTCTTGATTCGTGTGGTGGCCGGTTGCGTCCGAGCGCGATCACGGTCATTGTTTCGACTGAACGAAGCCAATTGGGCGGTCAGCGGTCAGCGCTCAGCAATCAGAGCCGTCAGCCGGACGGGGTTGACCGATGGTTGAGTGCCGACTGCTTGCGCCAAACGAACCCAACGCAGGGGGTGCGGAGGGCGGTCGCGGGTTTGGGCCGAGCCTCTGCCGGAATAACACCGCAGGCGCTCCGGCAGCCCACATGGCAGACGAATCCGGCGAGTGGGTCAGGACCGGATGTCCTACCTGCTTGACGGTTGGCGCTCAGCGGTCAGCGGCAATACCTGGCAGGCGGACTCGCGGAGTCGTGCGGGATGGCCGAGCCTATCGTCGGGCATCTGGCTGCGTGCCTGCCTGCCCGTGGTCTTCCGCCCAGATGGCTCTGATCGCATCTTCATCGCCGAAGCCGTCGGGGACTGCAGGGCTGGGCGTGTTGGCGTAGTACCAGGGTTTGCCCTCAACCGGTGAGGCCAGTGTTCGGCTGCCGGGCATCTGGAGATGGGCGTTGGGATCCGCTCGCCGCACCCAATCCCACGCGTAGCGGAGCCAGTCGGCGCGGTACTGCCGGTTCTGGTGAGCGAACCAGCAGATCTCGTCGTAGCCCCAGACCCAGACGCCGCCGGCTCGGGCCTGGCCTGGCTGCCGACTGACACCCCAGTTGTCGATCTCGACCAGGTACGGCAGGTGTGTGCACTTCCACCCGCTGAACGTCGTGCCGCCCTTGCTCCGGCCATAGATACTGTCGGAGAAGCCGACCTTGAGGATTGCCTGCTGGGGCTTGTCGGGCAGCTCCATAATCCGTAACGGGAAGGAGTGGAAGTCCATCAGTAGTTGCCCGTTGCGAACCAGCCCGCCGCTGGGGACATGCGAGTCCAGCAGCACCATGTGCCGGCGAGCGTGCGTGGCTGCATGGGATCGGATCAGGCCGAGCACTTGGGCGTAGTGGTCGAGGTGCGGATCGTTCTGGTTCATGAGTTCGGTCTGCCCGAGGTGGATCGCTTCGCAGCCGAGGTCAATGAACGAGGCCCCCAGGAAGTAGAACCACAGCTTCGTCTCCGGGCGACTGACGTCCGGCACCGACTGGCCGCTGCGCCAGTGGTTCTTGAACCGGCCATCGGGATAGAGCATATCGGCGTAGCGGAAGTTGCGGGTCTCCACCGGCCGGCCGAGGGCCTTGAATGCCCAGTCCGGCACAGGAACCTGGTCGACCTGTGTGGTGACGATCTCGAAGATGCAGGCCTGCAGGATCATGTCCGGATCGACCTCGGACAATTTGGGGACCTGTTGCCGGGCTCGCTCCAGATTACTCAACACGCCCGCCTCGCCGCCCCACAGGCAGAGACTCCGCCCGATGAACTTGGCGCCGATCCGCTGCAGCATGCGGGCGTTGTCGGCCAGATCACCGTGGCCGTTGAGCAGGCCCTCCATGGTAATTGCCCGGGCAAGGTAGTTTTCGAGAACTTCGCGAGAGATGTGTTTGTCGAATCGGTAATTGTGGTCGCGGGCTCTGCTGCTCGAAGCGGCCACGGCCGTGGTCGACGTATGGTCCGACTGGGTCGAGGTCTGGCCGGCGGACATCAACGGATGCCAAGACAGGCCCAAGACCATGAGGAGCAGGAACCGAGCCATCTTTGTCTCCGTTCTTGGTTGAGGGTATGTCCCGCATGCTCGGCGGTAGCCGCGCCCATTTGGCCGGCGAATCTGGCCCTCGGCGAGAGCCGCCTGCTCTCCATGCCGGGGCGAGCATGATGTCAGCTCCGGCCTAGCGCTTATGGCTGAGGAGCCAACTGTAGAACTCGGGGCTGTCGTAGGTTCGGGTCCAGGAATCGTGATCGGCGTTGGGGTACATGGTCAGCTTGACGTTCGGGTTGGTCTGCTTGAGCATGTCGACCATGCGGGTGGACTCGCTTGGTGCGACCACCGGGTCCTTGGCTCCGTGGAACACCCAGGTAGGCGTCTTGGCGAGCTGTTCGCGGGCGAGGTAGGGGATTCCGCCGCCGCAGATGGGGGCGATGGCCGCGAACCGCTCCGGGTGGTGGCAGGCCAGGTTCCATGTGCCATAGCCGCCCATGCTCAGGCCGGTGAGGTAGATGCGTGATTCGTCGACCGCGTACTTGGCGACGATTTCATCGATGAGGGCGTCGAGGGCGGCGGGGTCCCACCATCTCTTGGCCGGGCACTGGGGGGATGCGACGATGAAGGGGAACTCGCGGCCGGCGGCGATGAGCTTGGGCGGGCCGTGCCGTTTCACGGCCTCGATATGAGTGCCGCGTTCGCCGGCGCCGTGGAGGAACAGGACCAACGGCCACTTCTTGTCGGGAGTTCCGTATTCCTTGGGCAGATAGAGCAGGTACTTGTACTCGAATGCTTTGGTGACCTCCTTCTTGAAGGTCTGGACGGTTTGGGCCGGGCGGCTGGTGGGGCCTTGTGCGAAAGCAGCGCAGCCGGACATCATCAGCCAGGTGATCATGGGAGACACGAAATGCGTGACCCGTCTCATCGGTTTTCTCCTCTTGAATGAGGCCCGGGGCATGGGGCCTACCCAGTGAGGGTCATGGGGCGAGCGGCGGGCCGGACCCGATCTCGAGATCGCGGTCACGTGCCTCCCGCGGCTCGGGCCGCTCGCTTGTGGCTCAACAGCCAGTCGTACAGTTCGTGACCCTCGTACGTGCGGGTCCAGGCATCATGGCCGACGCCGGGATAGACGGTCAAGCGGGCATTGCCGCCGGCTTGCTGAACTGCCTCGACCATTCGCTGGGACTCGTACGGGGGCACGACCTCGTCCTGGTCGCCGTGGAAGGCCCAGACGGGCACGCGTCTGAGCCGGTAGGCGATGTAGGGGGCGCCGCCGCCGCAGATGGGGGCGATGGCCGCGAATCGTTCCGGGGTATCGATTCCGAGAGCCCAGGTACCGAATCCGCCCATGCTGAGGCCGGTGAGGTAAACGCGGTCCTTGTCGATGTTGTGGTGTTCTTGTACCTCGTCGAGGAGTTCGGTGAGGAGGTGGGGGTGCCAGGTCTGGTCCTTGGGGCACAGGGGTGACAGGACGATGAAGGGTAGATCGCGGCCGGCGGCGATGAGCTTGGGCGGGCCGTGTTTTTTTACCATTTCGAGGTCGTCGCCCCGCTCGCCGGCGCCGTGCAGGTAGAGGATCAGTGGCCAGGGGTGGCCCTGAGGTTGGCAGGCGGATGGCAGATGGAGCAAGTAGCGGCATTGGGCTCGCCTGCGGAACGGCCGGTCGAGGCTCAGGGCCTGCTGGGGATTCGCCCTGTGGTTGAGGGATGGGTTATTGGAGGACATGCGGGTATTGTGCCGTTGGGTGGCCCGGCGGGCAAATGGCCGGTTTGGGGTCGTCGCTGGAGGCCGGTGGCCCAGGCTACTGTGGCGTGTAGCACGGCTGGGTCGTCCAGCCCGGGATGGGATTGACGCGTACCGCCCAGGTCGCGTAGGGCTGGCTGTTGAATGCGCTGCGTTTGGGCGCGAGCCATTGTCGCGATGGCGTGGGGCGGCCTTGTCAGGCCGTGTTCTTGCGAGGATGATAGGCTTTTGTCGGGTAACGGTGTGCGGGGCATGGAGGCGTGGGCGTGATGCCCCTGGGACGGTCGGGTCGGACCGAGCAGGCTGGCTTGACGGAAGCCCGCCTACCCCACTGCGGCGGACTGCATACGAGGGACGGATCGGTGGACTACTTTCAGATCGCCGGAGGCAAGCGCCTTCGCGGGACGGTTGAGATCAGCGGTTCGAAGAATGCGGCGTTGCCGATCATGGCCGCGTCGATTCTGTGCGAGGGCGAGGTTGTTCTGCACAATGTGCCCGACCTGGCCGACGTGCGGAGCATGGAGGTTCTGCTCAACAAGTTGGGTGTAGCCACCTCCCGTGAGGCTGGGGGGACGGTTCGGCTCAAGGTTCAGGACGAGATGAACTGCCATGCGGACTATGAGCTGGTCCGCAAGATGCGGGCGAGTGTTTGCGTCATGGGGCCGCTTCTTGCCAAGCGGCACAAGGCTCAGGTGAGCATGCCTGGCGGCTGCAACATCGGCGACCGGCCGATCAACCTGCACATTGCCGGTTTGACGGGGCTGGGGGCGGACACCGACCTGATGAGTGGCGACCTTCTACTCAAGGCCAAGCGGCTGACGGGGGCGGAGTTGTTTTTGGGCGGTCCGTTTGGATCGACAGTGACGGGTACGGCGAACATTCTCATGGCGGCCACGCTGGCCGAGGGTCGGACGGTGATCGAATCGGCCGCTTGTGAGCCGGAAGTGACCGATCTGGCCAACTTCTTGAAGGCGTGCGGGGCTCAGATTTCGGGCGAGGGCTCCCCGCGGATTACGGTGGACGGGGTCAAGCAGCTGAAGGGGTGCGAGTACACGATTATCCCGGATCGGATTGAGGCGGGGACGTTCATGATCGCGGGGGCAATCACCAATGGCGACATTCATTTGCGTAACTGCAGGCTGGAGCACCTGTTAGCGGTGGTTGACAGGCTGCGTCAGATTGGGGTGAACATTGAGCGGGAAGGTGAGGAGGTAGTGGTGTCGAGTTCTCGACGTCTGGAGCCGACCACGGTGACCTCGCAGCCTTATCCTGGTTTCCCGACGGATTTGCAGGCTCAGATCATGGCTTTGCTCTGCTTGGCGGACGGCAACAGCATCATCACGGAGAAGATCTACCCTGACCGGTTCATGCACGTGGCCGAGTTGAACCGACTGGGGGCGGTCTTGCGCAAGGAAGGGCCGACGGTGATTGTCGAAGGGGTGAAGAGGCTGATTGGGGCTCCGGTGATGGCCTCGGATTTACGGGCATCGGCGGCTCTGGTTCTGGCCGGTCTGGTGGCCAAGGGGGAGACGACGGTGAACCGGGTGTACCATATTGACCGCGGGTACGAGCGGATCGAGCGGAAACTGCGGCCGCTGGGGGCGGACATTGAGCGGTTGAATCGAGCGACAGAGGACAGCTGATCCGGGTGGCCGAGGCTGGTGGTGTATGTGGGAGCGGTGTGGCGGGGGGGTGTTTTTTGTCGAAATTCTGGTGTAGCGGGGCTTCGCGGGGGGGTGGAGGCGGGGTTGACAGGGCGGAGCGGATAAGTACAGTGTTGTGCGAGCCTCGCGCTGCCCGGCCGGGTGGCGGAACGGCCGCGAAAGTCCCAGCAAAGGAGCAAAGACGTGGTGAGAGCCGAGCGAGAGTATGGCCGCCGGTCCAGCCGTTCCAGGCGGGCCGCCTGGATGACGATGTCGGCGGGGTTGGTGCTGGCGGGGGCGATCGGCTGCAGCCAGACCCCGCGGGAGCACGGTTACTTCGACCAGGGGAAGACTCAGATCCAGTTTTTCTCTCCCCCGGGGACGAACGTGACTGTGCGGGCGTGTTCGATCCGCAGCCATGAGGTTGCGGAGTATGGTCCGTTCGAGAACCGGCTCGAGCAGACTCCCGAGGAGTTTGCGGTGTTCAATCTGCGGCCGGGCAGGTATGAGTTCAAGTACACCTCGGTTGATGGTTTGCCCGGGGCGAGCATCTACGGGGAGCTGGAGGTCATGTGGGCCAACAGCTCGGAGGCGGCGATGTTCCAACGGCGGGCGTTCATCCCTGTCTCGCTGCCTTCGGAGGCCTACAAGAAGGCCGAGATCACCGGGAACGAGATCTTCCCCTATCGTGGGGAAGCCTATCGCACCGCGATCGACGAGAATGACATCCGGCGGCTCCGGGAAGGCGACGTGGTTGAGAAGGTCTTCTTCGTAGCCGACATGGAGGCAGTGGCTCGGCAGAAGGACCAGACGGCGGAGGATTTGAAGGTTCTGGAGCGGAAGCTGGAGTACATCGAGGCCCGGTTCCGCAACAGCTACTACGACTTTCGGATCGACGTCAGTGACCCGAGCGCGAACTTCTGGCGGACGGACCGGGAGTTCATTCGCTGGGAGAAAGAACGGCAGGAGGCCCTGCAGAAGCAGGAGAAGCTCGAGTCCCGGCTGCGGCGGATGAACGCCCTGCTCAAGGGTGACACCGTCTTGACCCGCAAGGGGATGCTTGCCCTGGCGACCGAAGAGGTCGTGGCTTCGCACAAGGATGTGGCCAGAGCCTCGGGAGAAGTAGGCGAGGTGCTGCTGGTCATGCGAATTGGCGGGCGGCATATGAAGTGGAGCGACCCGAACCGCGAACTGGCGGCGGGGAAGAAGTACTGAGTCGCAAGGTTGCCGGAGCAGCTCCCCGGCCTGGATGGCCGGTGGTTAGGGAGGATACTTCGAATGGCGGCAGTCAATCGTGTTTGGACAGGTGGCCTGATGGCGTGTGCCCTGGCCGTGGTTCTGGCATCCGGATTCGGCTGCCACTGCAAGAACAAGAGCATGACCATCCTCCCGTCGCCCCTGGCAGACACGGCGGCGGTGCTTCCCGAGGGTGTTACTCTGCCTGCCGGGTTCTACCCGCTGGCGGGTCACTACCAGCCGAACAGCCAAGATGACGACTACAACGGCTGGCCGCGATACATCGTGTCCGATAAGGACGACATGATCATGGCCTACGTTCCCGCTCAGGCCATCGTGATGGGTGGCGGAGCGGGTCTGGACGAGGTGCCGGCGCGGACGGTGAGCGTCAGCCACTTCTACATCGACCTGCACGAGGTCAGCAACGCCCAGTTCAACCGGTTCTATCGCCTTGCGGTTCGGCAGGACGAGAAGGATTCGTCGTGGAGTCCGGAGCATCCGTTGCGGGCGAACGATCCTGACTACTGCGGAGCGATGGGGCGTCCGTGGCAGGTCACTCGCGCTTTCAAGGACTTCTGGAGGCTGAGCGCCAACAATCTGCACCCGGTCAGGAATGTGTCCTGGTGGGAGGCCAACAGCTACAGCCGCTGGACTGGCAAGCAGCTTCCGACCGAGGCTCAATGGGAAGCTGCGGCCCGCGGTTCCGACCGCCGCAAGTACCCGTGGGGCAACCAGAGTACCAGTGAGGTGACGCGCTATCTGTGCAACAGCAAGACGCAGAAGGCCAACTATGACGGCTATGAGTACACCGCCCCGGTGGAGAGCTTTGCTGGCGGCGTGAGCCCGTACGGGGTTTACCAGATGGCCGGCAATGTGGCCGAATGGTGCTCGGACTGGTACGACCCCGGTCGTTACGCCTATCCCAGCCTGGAGGATCCGCCGTCGGACGTGATTCGCGGCCCGAAGCTGTTTGGCGACCGGAACTACCCGAATCCGCAGGATAAGGATGCCCGCAACGCGCGTGTAGGTCCGCTTCGCGGCGATCAGAAGGCGATTCGAGGCGGTTCTTTTGCCGACCCGATCGAAAGCTGCCGGGTAGAGACTCGCGAGGCCGCTCGTCCCGACGCCCACCTGAATGATGTCGGGTTCCGTTGCGTTCTGCCACTCGCCTCGGCTCAGTGATGAGCCTTTGAGCCAACGTTCCGCCGGGCGGCGCTTCCACGTGGACGTTGAGCATCACGAAGACTGAAGACAGGGAGCCAAGCGAATCCGCTTGGCTCTCTTGTTTTGTGTCCGCCTCGGTTCGCGTGCCGCCGCGAACCCGGGGATGCGGTTGGGGGATGGGGGTGCGGGCGCCGGGTTTATCGGGCTTTTCGCAAGGTTGATTCTACGGTCTTGTCACATAACAATGAGATAGAGCGAAGAGTCGCGGCGACTTGGTTAACCCGGTGGAGGTGGAGGGATGATGCGGTTCTTCCCAGCCCTGTCTGTGGTCTCGACCTGGTGGCTGAGCGTCACTGTTGTTGGGCTCGGGCAGACTGTTCAGATTCCGTTTGATGCTCCCGAGGGGGTCGTTTTTGTCAGCCGGCCGTTGTGGCCCGGTGTGCGGGCAGAGGAAGTGGTGGTCCAGGAGCTTCTGGCCGGTCCCTCTCCAGAAGAGGCAGCCAGAGGACTGACCTCGCCGATTCCGCGGGGTGTCCGGCTGATGGAGTTCGTGTCCTCAGGGGATGGGGTCACCCTTGACTTGTCTCCGGAAGTGCTCAGCGGGCTTGGAGAGTCCTCGCTGACGGAGATGTTCTCGCGGGTGCGGCTGGCCCTTGATTCGTTTCCGGAGATACTGAGCGTTCGTCTGACCTGCTGCGGCAGCGTGCTGTCAGCCTACCTGCCTCCGACGACGTTGGAGTCTGTTCCGCCCGCGTCGCCTCGAGCGTTGGGAGGCAAAGGGTGCGGCGTGGCGGCGACAGGACTGGCCGGCAAGATCATCACCATTGGTCCGTCGCACGGTCGGTTCCACAACGGATCGGGCTGGTACTGGCAGCGGAGTGATCCCTGCGGTCTCGGGGAGGCTGTGTTGGAAGACACTAACTCGATCCGGCTGATGCAGTTCCTCTATCAGTACCTGAGCCAGGATGGGGCCACGGTGCACGTTCCGCGGCAGCTGGACGAGGGCGACTGCTGCCACTCGGCCACCGGTTTGCCGTGGTGGAAAATGGCCGCCCGCTACTGGCTCGAGCACAGCGGGCTTCCGTCCGCGGTGTGGGACAGCTCGGACACTCATCTCAATGACGACATCCGGGCTCGCCCGTTGTTCGCCGACTACCGGGGTTCGGACATCTACATTGCCCACCACACGAACGCGTATAAGGTGAACCAGGCCAGTGGTACGGAGGTTTATCGGGACACGGAGATGGAGCACCCTGCTCACGAGGCCAACAGCTACAGCCTGGCTCTGGCGATCAAGACGCACATCGAGTCTGCGATCCGCGACGTTTACGACAGTACGTGGCCGATTCGCAACGGCGGCCAGCCGCGCGACTCGGCCGGCGGTTTTGGCGAGATCCGGATCCCGAATCGGCCGGCGTGCCTGATCGAGCTGGCGTTTCACGACAACTGCAACAAGGATGGCCCTTACTTGACGGACAACTTCTTCCGGTCAACCGCCGAGTGGGGCGTCTATCAAGGTGTCTGCAGCTACTTCGGCGTCACCCCCACCTGGGACCGATACTCATGCGAGTACGTCAGCGACACCATCCCCGCGACGATGGTGGCCGGTGGGGCCTACAACGTGTCGGTCACGTTCCGCAATCGGGGCGTGGTCTGGTCGGTCGATCGTGGCTTCAAGTTGGGTGCGGTGGGTGACAGCGATCCTTTCACGGTCAGTACGCGGTCACCGGTGGCGGGTGAAGTGCGGCCGGGTCAGACTTTCACCTTCAGCTTCACGCTGACGGCCCCCGCGGCGGCTGGCCGGTACACTACGGACTGGCGCATGGTTCGTGAAGCCGTGGCCTGGTTTGGTCCCACGGTAGGCCGTCAGATCCAGGTGACGTTGCCTCCATCGCCTGGTGATCTGGATGGCGACAGCGACGTTGATCTGGATGATCTGGCGATCATGCAGCGATGCCTGACCGGTTCTGGCGTCAACCAGGGCGATCTCGCCTGCGCCCAGTGCCTGATTGAAGGCAACGATGGCGACGTGGACGGCGAGGATCTGCGCAAGCTGGTCGGATGCATGTCCGGGGCGGGCATCAAGGCTGATCCCGATTGTGGCCGATAGCGTCGAGAGGCCGGTGTTTGGGTGAATTGTCACTCGTTGTCGCAGTCGATATACTGAGCATCAATGTGTTCCGGGGCGTAGCTCAGCCTGGCTAGAGCGCCTGGTTTGGGACCAGGAGGCCGAAGGTTCAAATCCTTTCGCCCCGATTTCATATGCGCCTGTAAACACCGCAGTTGCAGGCGATCATCACTTCGTCATCAGCACCCCCAAACGTGGCATTACACTTTTCACTAGACTTTTGGAGGTGGTGTTATGCCACGCAGCAGACCAGCTTCGAACCCGCTCTCGTTTCACAAGCCGACCGGTCAGTACTACGTGACCAGGGGCGGCAGACGCATTTACCTCGGGGCGAGCGAGGAAGGAGCTCTTGAGGAGTACCATCGCCTGTCGCTCGGCCTTGGGCATGAGGCATTCACAGCTTCGACAGCCACTGAAGCCGGCCCAGATAGTCATCCGTAAGTCATTTCTGCGTTTGTGGTTGCGGGCCGTCTTGTGGCCCCGACGCCGGTTTGGACGCGACCTCGTGATCCAGAAGCCAGCAGAATCCGCTTGACCGCGACCCGGAATTGGAGTAGGTTCTTGCAAACGCGAGTTAGCAACTATGCCCAACCGCGTTAGCAAGCATTTCGAGGAACCATGGGAGTCAGGACGCCGACGACCGCCGAACAGATTGCCGCGCAGCTCAACCTGTCGCGGCCAAGGTCGAATGGTGGCTGGAGCTGTTCGCGGCCGTCTTGGAGTGCATCGGGCGCTTGCGTCAGGCGGCAGTCGGATGGGTGCCCTTCAAATGACCCGAGAAGTCGCTCAGACTGGCGCCTGTTGTGATGGCCCAAGGGGATGCCCGGCGCCGGTTGCAGGAAACGAGCCTGAAAGCCCCCCTTGGCGTCCAGGCGAGCGTTTCGCCTCAGCCCGGAGGACCGAAAAACGTCGAGAACGGGGTAGGCACAATTGGGGGGCGGGCGCTGTACAGTGACGACCAACTCTGGGCAAGATGCGTCGCGTCTCTTGGGAAGGACAGCACATGCTTCGATACCTCAGCGGGATGATGATTGCGGCGGCCGCGGCAGGCACGGCACAGGGACAGGACGCGCGGTGGATCACCGCCCCCGGCGTCGACTGCCCGCTCCTGCGAACCGAGTTCACGCTCATCGAAAAGCCGGCGCGGGCGGTCATTCGAATTGCCGGGCTGGGTCACTTCCAACTGCGCGTCAACGGTCAGGACCCCGGCGGGCGGACGGCAATCCACCAGCCGTGGTCAAAGTACGACCGAACGATCTACTTCGAGGAAATCGACCTCGTCCCGTTCGTGCAACGCGGGGGCAACGCGATCGGCGTGATGCTCGGCAATTCGTTCTGGCACTGCGCCCCCGTCCCGAAGGGCCGCTACCACAAGGTCGGCGTCGAGACCGACTACGGGACGCCGTTCCTGCTGTGGGTCGAGGCCGAATTCGAAGCGCCGGGCGGCACGCGCACGCGGATCGTATCGGACGAGACGTGGAAGACATGGCCGGGGCCGGTCACGTTCAGTCATGTCTACGCCGGCGAGGATTACGACGCCCGGCTTGAGCAGGCGGGATGGGATTCGCCCGGCTTCAACCACGCCAATTGGAAACCGGCCGTGCAGGTGATGTGCATCGACGCGGTGATCGGGGCGGCAGGCGTGCTCGACAAGGCGGAAGATGCCGCGCGGTACCGCAGGCTCCGCGAGCAAACGGCGGCCGCATTCGTTAAGGCCTTCTACAACCCGGCGACCAAAACATTCGCGCATAAGGACTCGCCACAGTGCGCCCACAGCATCGCACTTGCGGCCGGACTGGTACCGGAACCAGACAAGGCTGCGGTACTCGACGCGGTGCTTGTGGATCTCGCAAAACGGGGCTGGCAGCAGACGCCGGGGGACATCGGACACGTGTTCTTCATTCGGGCACTGGCGGAGGGGGGGGCGATCGGACGTCTTGCACCGCGTGTATTCGCGCGACGGGCTGGGCAGCTACGGCGGGATCCTCAAAAAGGGACTCACCGCCATGCCGGAGACCTGGGACGCGATGACCGACGGCTACCAGTCGCACAACCACTGCATGCTCGGACACGTGATCGAGTGGTTTTACGGGTACGTGGGAGGTATCCGGCAGCAAGCCGGCGACGTGGGGTGGAAGCGTGTGCTCATCGCGCCGGTCCCGGGGCCGCTCAGTCACGCCGAGGTGACGTTCGAAAGCCCCGCGGGACGAATCACCAGCCGGTGGACCGTCGAAAGCGGCAAGTTTACACTGCGGGCGGAGGTACCCGACGGCGTGCATGCGATGCTGAGAGCGCCGGACGGCACGTCCCGCGACGTTGGCAGCGGCAAACACGAACTGGAGGGAAGGTACGAGCGCGCAGCGCAGTGAGAACTCTTTGCGTCAGTGTTTCGAACAGCTGCGCAGCCTGCGGCCCGAGTAAGCCCTGGAAACGCCGTCGCGTTCCGTTTCGTCGGTAACATCGCCGCGCTCGGCGAGTTCGTAGTAGGCATACGCCCACCGAAGGGTCGTCGGGCGCCCATGCTCGTCCACGACCGGGCAATCCACGCTACGAGTTACTCCGCGGCATGGCCGCCGTTAAAGGATCAGGCTGGCCATCGTACGCTTCGGCAGTCCATGGAGTGTATTGTGCTTTGAGTGAGCGATAGGGTCAGGCGAAGTTCTTCGAACTGCTGTTACACACCTGTGAACATGAGACAGCGCAGAGAGCTCAGACAATCATGAACCACCTCAAATTCTCACCGTACCTGCTCATCCACTTGCTCTGGCTGGTCAGCGTCGCCGCTTCGGCGGAAGAATTGGTGCAGACCTTCCGCGAGCCGCCCGATGCTGCCCGGCCCGGCGCCTACTGGTACTTTATGGATGGCAACCTCTCACGCGAAGGTATGACGCGGGATTTGGAGTCCATGAGGGCGGCCGGGATAGGGCATGTGGTGTTTCTCGAGGTCAACGTGGGCGTCCCGCGCGGGCCGGTGGATTTCCTGAGCGAGGAATGGCAGGACTTGTACGTTCACGCCGTGCGCGAGGCTGAACGACTGGGCATCGAGATTATTCTCGGCTCGGGCCCGGGCTGGACTGGCAGCGGGGGGCCCTGGGTCAAGCCGGAGCAATCCATGCAGCATCTCGTCGCGAGCCCGGTCGAGGTGCAAGGACCAGGCTCGTTCACCGGCACGCTCCCGGTGGCGCCTCCGCGGCGACCGTTCTTTGGCGACGTGCCCAAGCAAATGCGCGTGCAATGGGAAAGCTATTATCGCGATGTGGCGGTGCTGGCGTTTCCGACGCCGCTCACGCCCGCGACCATCCCTGATATAGACGAGAAGGCCCTGGTGTATCGCGCCCCGTTTTCGTCACGACCGCACGTCAAAGCCCGGCTGGAAGCGCCAGCCGAGTTTCCCGCCGACCCTCCCCGTTCGACGATTCCGTTGGACCGGGTGATTGACCTGACGCAACGCCTGAAACCCGACGGCACGCTGGACTGGCAGATACCGGAGGGGAAGTGGACGGTGCTGCGGTTTGTGAGCCGGAACAACGGCGCCTCCACCCGGCCGGCGCCCAATCCGGGCATCGGCTTCGAGTGCGACAAGTTTGACGCCGCCGCGCTCGACGCGCACTTCGCGGAATACGGCGGCAAGTTGTTGGAGAAGGTGGGGCCGAGGCAGTCAGGCCGGGGCTGGACGATGCTGCACATTGACAGTTGGGAGATGGGGGCGCAGAACTGGACGCCGAACTGGCGCGAGGAGTTTCGGAAGCGGCGCGGCTACGATCCGCAACCCTTCTATCCCGCGTATCTCGGCTACGTGGTCGGCAGCCGCGAGCAGACCGAGCGATTCCTTTGGGACCTTCGCCTGACGGGCCAGGAGTTGGTGATCCAGAATCACGCCGAGCGTCTCAGGCAAATCGGCCACAAGCACGGCTTTACGCTCTCCATCGAGCCCTACGACATGAATCCGACCTGTGACTTTGACCTCGGTGCGGTGGCGGATGTGCCGATGGGCGAGTTCTGGAGTCTGGGCCCCGACACCACCTACAGCTGTCACACGGCGTCGTCCATCGCCCACGTGCTGGGCCGTCCGGTGGTGGCGGCGGAGGCGTTCACCGGCGCGCCGGGTGAGAACTGGAGATTTTATCCGGGCTCTCTGAAGAACCAGGGCGACTGGGCCTTTGCCACCGGCATCAACCGTCTCACCTATCACACCTTCGCCCACAAGCCGGATGAAGGCCGGCCGGGCATGGTCATGGGGCCGTATGGCGTGCATTGGGATCGCGGCCAGACGTGGTGGCCGATGGTTGACAGCTACCATCGGTATGTCAGTCGTTGCCAGCAGTTGCTCCGACAGGGGCGGACCGTGGCGGATGTTTTGTATCTCATTCCCGAGGGCGCGCCCGCGGTGTTTCAGCCTCCGTCTTCAGCGTTTGCGGGCAGCCGTCGCTTGCCGGATCGGAAGGGATACAATTTTGACGGCTGTTCCGCCGAGGTGCTGACGAGGTTCGCGAAAACGAAGTCGGGCAGTATCGTCTTCCCCAGCGGTGCGGAGTACCGGGTGTTGGTTCTGCCGTCGGTGGACACCATGACGCCCCAGCTGCTGGACAAGATCGAGGGTCTGGTCTGTGCCGGCGCGACGATTGTGGGAAATCCGCCGCGCAAATCCCCGAGTCTGGTCGATTATCCCGACTGCGACCGGCGAGTGGCTGACAAGGCGAAGTCGCTCTGGGTCGGCTTGACTCCGCCACCGGATCGGTCTTCAAAGCCGCACGGAAAAGGCAGAGTCATCTGGGGACAGGCGTTGTCTGAAGCCTCACCGGAGATTTCGCCAATCCTGGATGCAAAGTGGATTTGGAGGGACGAAGGCGATCCCGCACGCGTCGCCGCCGTTCAAAAAGTCCTGTTCCGCCGCGAGTATGTCGTCCCCACGAGCCGGCGGCTTTCCGGCGTTCAGATCGAAATGACCGCCGACAATTCCTTCGTTGTCTCGCTGAACGGCACACCGGTACTCGAAGGTGGGAACTTCAACCAGATCTATTGTGCGGACGCGTCGGGGGCCGCGCTGCGGCGTGGCACCAATGTCTTCACCGTGCTTGCCGAAAACGGCGGTGATGCTCCCAACCCTGCAGGGCTGATAGGGGCCATTATTCTGACATTTACCGATCGCTCGCAGCACCTGATTCACACCGATGACAGTTGGACGGCAGCGCCAGCAGAGAAGCCGGAGGAGTCGGCGCCGTCCAGAATCCTCGGGGCTGCCAAAGTGCTTCCGTGGAAGCTCTCGCCCCAACCAGCCGCCGCTCCTTTGTATCCGCAATACGACCTGACCGCCGCGGTGCTGAGCGAAATGGGAGTTGCGGAGGACTTTGTTTCGGATAGTCCGCTGCGCTACACGCATCGGCGCATGAAGGACCGTGATATCTACTTCTTGGCGAACCGTTCCGACGAAGCCGTTGAAGCCGTAGCGTCGTTTCGTGTTTCCGCAGGCGTGCCAGAACTGTGGAATCCGATCAACGGGGAAATCCGAGCGTTGCCCAAATTCACGCGCACCAGCAGCAAGACCGAGATTCCGCTGCGATTTGAACCCTACGAAAGCTGTTTCATCGTGTTCCCGGCAAGCTCGAATGCGGCCGTCGCTTCCCCGACTCAGGCGGCACGGAATTGTCAGCTTCCCACCGTGCTTCAGACTCTGGAGACAAGCTGGGCAGTCTCATTTGATCCGACAATGGGTGCGCCGGCCAACGTGCGTTTCGAGACATTGGAGGACTGGACGCAGCGTCCCGAGCTTGGGCTGAAGCATTACTCCGGCGTGGCGACCTACCGCAGTTCGTTCAATGTAGATGCCGCCGCTATTTCCTCTGCTGGCTCCCGACTGCTGCTGGATCTCGGCAAAGTCGAGGTCATGGCTCGAGTTCGCGTAAATGGCATGGATTGCGGCGTGGCCTGGACCGATCCATTGCGAGTGGACATCAGCCGTGCAGTGAAGCCCACCGGCAACGTGTTGGAAATCGAGGTTGCAAATCTCTGGCCCAACCGGATGATTGGCGATGCCGCTGCCCCGGAGCAGATGCTCACGCAGACCACTTATCGCCCGTTCAAAGCCGACGATCCCCTGTTGCCCTCGGGTCTGCTGGGGCCGATTCGGCTGCTCAAGGAGGACACGTTGCCGAACAAATAACCCGGAACGATCGAGCGGTCCTGGGGCAGGATGGGAAAACCCTGGGCGCACGCGTCATGGCTCCGGCGGGCGTGCAGTATACCGTGCATCCGAGCCGACGCGCCGCCGGATAACCTGACGGCGGATCACGATCCACCCAAAGAGCGGCGGATCCGTTTCCTGGTGGGGCTTCGTAGGCTTTCACGGCAGTTTCCTGGTGGCAAGCGACTTAACGATGCCGATGTATGTACTGGTCGTAGATCAGTGCTTTTCTGGCTGGCCTCATCAAACGTGGGAGGGGCTGTTCTGGTCCGTGGTCTGCGTGCACGTGGCGTGGTGGTATTGCCTCGGCAGGGGAGTCGCCGAACGCACGCTTCCGACCACAGGTCGTATTCTCGTCATCCTGCTCATTCCGGCCGTGGGCGCTGGCGCGATCCTGCTGGGTATCTACGCCACCGTCTTTCTCTTTGGCTTCGAGATATTTGTACCCTTCGTCCGGTCTTGACGCCTTGGGTTACCGCCCCGGACGGCACCGCCCGCCCGTCGTCCTCCTACGGCAACCCCTTTGCCTGGACCGGGCAGCGGTATGACCCTGCGGTGCGGCTGTACCACGTCTGGGCTCGGAGCTACTCGCCGGCCCTGGGACGCTGGCTGCAACGGGATCCGCTCGGGTATGTGGACGGGGTGGGGTTGTATGAGTACGTGGGGGGCCAGGCCACGGAGATGGCTGATCCTCTTGGGCTGGCCCCCAATCCACCTGAGGCAATCGGCGGCTTCGAGGACTTCAGCAGGTGGATCGTGGCACCACCTTCACCGAAGCCAACTCCTGGGACCGGGCCAGGCTACAACCAGGGATTCAACGATTGGCTTGCCCGGGACTTCTGGTTGCCGTATCACAGTGATGACTGGCTGCAGTCGAACTACGCTACCGGCGAACTGGTGTGCGGCGCCGCTCTTGTGCCTGCAGCGATCTACGCGGCCGAGGCAGCCGCTTTGGCGGCCTTGAACTATGCTCGGCAGAACCCGGACAAGGTCTCGCAGTTTGGGAACGCAGTAGTCGATGCCCTGCTGCCCGAGGGTGGGCCGACACTTCCGGGCAGTTACTGGTCGGAAAGGTGCGCCCTCAAGCAGGTCACGCCCGGCATGAGGCGGATTGAGGCCACGAAGCCTAGTAGCCGGGGCGGTCCACCATATCGGCGTGTGACCCATTATGACGAGTATGGGCGAATGACTGGTCAGACACACTACGGAACGCGCGGAGAACCGGGAGCCCATCCCAATCCTCATCACCACAGATACGACCCGGCCACTGGGGGGGAGTTGACGAATCCAGAAACCGGGAAGCGAAGATGGCCGGGCGTGCATCCTGAAGAACCCGAGGCGGGACATGGTAAGCGGTCGGGCTAATCATAGTGAGGAACTTTCATGAATACTATCGGCCCTTCGGGAATTGATGAGTTCGACCCACATCTACTCAACGACGTGTACAGTCTGACGTTGGCGAGGAGGACGGATGCCGATACTCCAAGGTTGGATCTGGACATAGAGGCGGGATATGGGAACGACGCGAAGATCCGTCTCAGGCTCGGTAATGTTCGCCAGCTTCGTCTTCCAGATTTGAGCTATGGACAGCTTCAGTTCGGCGAATGCTGGTTTGTGGATGTGAGTGATCGAGGCTGGGAATACATCAAGTATGAGCTGTCCGATGAGATTGAAGAGTGGGAGTGCGGGTTCGAGACATTAACCGTTCTCGGGGTGGATAGGATGCCGAATTAGTCTGAACGGCTCCGCGGTGCCCTTCCGTCGCATGTCTCCGGCTTCCAGTTCAGCTTCGACGAGGAGAACCGGCTGACGGCGGTGCGGCGGGTGTCGGACAACGCCCTGCTGCAGGAAATCAAGTACGACTCCCTCCGTCGTCGGATCGAGACGCTGGACTACATTGACCCGACCACCGGGGTGGTCTCGACGACGCCTGTGCGAACCGAGCCGGTTGCGTTGTCGCGCCGCGTTGCTTGCGGCGAGTTGGCGGACGGAGTGA
>ERZ795055.416-NODE-416-length-41441-cov-8.680592_pt1 | contig 41441 bp, 46 predicted proteins | sample MGYA00375139_ERZ795055 | MGnify/ENA primary metagenome ERZ795055 (study PRJEB30184, sample SAMN05720283) | anaerobic digester metagenome | isolation source: active sludge of municipal wastewater-treating anaerobic digesters | place: USA | collected 2015-01-23 ... | reverse complement strand
CGGCGGGGGCATGCCTGCATGCCCCCAAGAGCGTTAGAAATATTCAAAGGATTTCTACAGAGCCAAAATAAGATTCTTGTTTTCAGCGGTTTTCGCCGCCCCTGCGTTCATCGTACGGGATATCGGCGCTCCTGCCCCGGGGGAGTTTCCCCCGTTCCTTTTGTGCATTTTCGAACCGTTCATCCAGGGGGATCTCGGCGCTTTTTCCCCGGGAGAGCGGCTCCGGTTCGCGTTCCGATCTCAAAAAACGCTCCTCAAGCGGGATATCGGCACTCCTGCCCCGCGAAAGTCCGCCACCGTCCTCATGGTCCCGGCGTTCCTGATAGGTGATATCGCGGCTCTGCCGGGACAGTATCCTCTGCTTCCTTGAGTCCTCAACAGCGGGTGCGTCGGCATCGCGAATGAAATCGATATCCCTCTCGCCCGGTGTCGACCGGGCTTTCTGCCCGTTCTTCTGTAACGCCGTGATACGCGGGGCTGCTTTTTTTGGGGCCGGTCCAGCGGTGTATGCGTAAGGGCTCCGGCCGGGCGTGGCGTCCTTACCGCCCCGTATCTCCGCCACCCGCTCGTTGACGTGGTCGTCCCGGTCTTTCGCGCTCCATTCTGTGAACATAAGAAACTGGAGGAACGATTCCGGTTCATGGAAGAGGGATGCCCCCATCCCGGCAAATATAATCGTCCGTTTCACGTCCCCGTACCACCCTCCCGCCCGTATGGTAATGGCATCACCCCGGGAATCAAACTGGTACACGTATTCGATCTCGCCATGCCGTCCCCATGCGGTCTCGGTGATGCCATCAGGTTCATACGTGAAAATTTTACCGACAGCCCCATAATCTCCCCCTTCCCGGACAGCGATCCGCTTGCCGCCATCCTCGTACCGGAAGCTCCGCGGTCGCTGCCCGAATGCGAATGTTTCTTCAAGCATCCCGTAACGGTCAAAGACAAAACGCCGCAGGATCGTCTCCTGCCGGCGGGGATCCCGTTCTGTCATGATATCCGAAGCAGGATCGAACAAGTAAAGCCGTTTTACGTTGTTTTTGGTATCGAGGACCCGGACCCCACCACTGCCGTACTGGTATACCCGGGAGATCTCTTCCCTCCGTGTCCCGGTATGTTCCGTGATGAGTACATCTTTTATGAAAATCCACTCCCGCTTTCAGTCGTTCTAACGTTTTTTGTCTGTCGAGAAATAGTTTCTTCTGCCGTATACCGCCCTTTTGCATTCTGGTAAAGGGATAACATTGATTCATTCCTGCCACAAATACTGCTTTAATGTCTGAAGAGGCTCAAGTCCTGAAACCGGCTCCTGTTCCGGATCTCGTTCGCGAGGCAACGGAAAGAACCCTCTATCTGGGTACATGGACCACCCGGTTCTGGGCCTGGTTGATCGACTTTATCCTGGTCATACTCTTTCTCAATATTGTCCGGGGAATTTTTGAGCCGTTCTGGAAACTCCCGCTGCTGTGGGACTTTGCTCACTGGGAGTTCTTTGCCGTCTGGTTTGAGACCATTTTCTTTTTTGCCTACTGGACCGTGATGGAGGGGTTCCGGGGCCAGTCGATTGGAAAAATGGTCATGAACCTGCGTGTCGTCAATCGCGATGGTACCAAAGTCAGTTACACCACGGCAGCCATTGAAAGTATCGGCAAAGCGTTCCTGCTCCCTCTTGACTGCCTGATCGGGTGGATTGGCATGCCGGGAACCAAACTCCGGGTCTTCAACCGCATCTCCAATACCATTGTCATCAAGACCGATTACCGTGAACCGGCCGGTTTCCTGTACGTGAAAGAAAAAGAATAACTACACCCACCCCCACTCTTTCTTTTATGCCGAAATTTCCCGCTTTCCTGTTTATCCTCCTGGTATGCATGGCGCTTATTGCCGGATGTTCGATCCAGACACCTCCTGCAAATCGACCGGCGCCAACAACCCAGGTTGTGACGCCGTCTGCAACAACGGTCCCTTATGGTCCGATAAAAGAGGTGAGTATCATAGCCTCATCGTTTGATCCGGCAATCCTTTCCATCAGGCCGGGCACCACCGTGGTATGGACCAACGAAGACCGGATAAATCACCGTATCGAACATCTGCCGGAGTTACCTAGTGATAAATTGCTTTTTCGTTCAGAGTCGCTCTCCCCGGGCCAGAGTTTCAGTTACACATTCACACAGCCGGGCAGGTACAAATACGGAGACCCCCAACAGGCTGGCGGACGGACATCGCTTGTGATCGTTGAGTAAAATTATCGTGACCAGAGTGTCCTGCTATGGGAGGAAAAGGCACCGGCGATCTTGGTCATGATTCCCGGGACGGGCCGGACGATCGCGAATCCCGGAACAATTCCCGGCTCGAACACTTCATCCGCACGCTCTCTGATGAAAATGAAGAAAGCAGGTGGAAAAGTGCAGAGGCGCCGGGAAGGGTGGGTGATCCACGGGCGATGGATGATCTTATCGGTACCCTCTGGGATGATGACGCCCGTGTCAGGTTTAAAGCTGTATGGGCACTCGGCCGGATCGCTGAAAAGCGGGCTTATGCCCCGCTCCAGCGCCTTACCGGATGGAGAATGAAGAAGCCCGGGAGATAATTACCGAGGCACTCGAACATATACGACGGGGCATGAACCGGCAATGACCGGGGTCTGTTAAGCGTTTTTTTTGCAGCACCCGGAATACTTTTCGGGACGCAGCATATCAGGAAGTCAGTTTTATCCTTGCTCCGGTGATTATCATTCAGGAGATGCCATGACAGGCATCGATTCGCTCTTCAAAACATGAATGGCAGGATCTTCATTGCGATCCGACTCGCTTCAACCATGCAGATCTTCAACTCATCCGATCCAGCACCCTTCCACGAAAACGAACCGGACTCTGCCGCAGAACACGATCGTATCGGGACCGTAAAGGGTTTCCAAAAAAAAACACCGTTTAAAAAAATCGTCATCAGCCTTCCAATTGATATCTTAGGACCGGGCGGGCACAGCAGATCCGGGAGGCGGGCCGGAATCATTTTGCATATACGATGATGGTACAGGACCGGAAGTTCCGCCAGCGGTTCCGGCATGGCAGATTCACTCTGCTCATCGGGCTCACCTTCCTTGCCATAGCCCTTATTGCCCGCCAGGAGGTCTCCCCCATGAACAACCTTCTTTTCGCTCAGATCTTCGCCGACACCTTCCTGATCATCGGCTGGACGTCCATGCGGGACCGGTAACAGTACTTCTCTACGAGTTCGGGGAGATCCTCGAGCGGAAACACACGCAGGAAAAGATCAGCACAACGGAGATTGAGGTACTGTCCACTCCCTGATATTTCAGGGAAGGCGATGGACTTTTTTAAGGAGGCTCGCCAGTTTTTGCGTACTCTCATTTGTGGTTCCAGGTGCAGTCCGGTCTTCCGGTTGTCGCAGGGCTGAAAAGATGCAGGAGACCGCATCCCCGTGGGAAGGTCCGTACCCGCCCTCCAGGACAAGGGCCAAGGGACAACCCGCCCTGAGGAGAATTGAGGTGAAAACGGAAAAATCCGTGGGCATGATATTCATACCCCCCAACGGGTCATCCGAGAGGATATCCTGGCCGGCAGATACCAGCAGGCAATCCGGCCGGAACCGTTCCAGGGCAGGCAGGAAGATCTCCGAGAAGATCAGGGCGTAATCAGCACCCGTTGAACCGGACACAAGGGGAACGTTCAGGGTAAATCCCTTGCCATAACCGGTACCGATCTCTTCGATATCGCCCGAATACGGAAAATGATGCTCCTGGTGCACTGAGCAGTACAGGACTTGGTTTGTCCGGTAGAACGCATGCTGGGTGCCGTTGCCATGGTGGACATCCCAGTCAACGATGGCAACCCGATCAACGCTCTTCAGCGCATGCTCTGCGGCAATCGCGACATTGTTCAGGAGACAGAATCCCATGGCACGAGCCTGCTCCGCATGGTGGCCGGGTGGCCGGATAAAGGCAAAAGCATGTTCGCCATCAAGGGAACGATCCACTGCTGCAAGCGCCCCACCCGCGGCATGCAACGCCGCTTTGAATGAATGCGGGGTGATATACGTATCACTGTCCAGATGATTCAGGACGGCAGTTTCCGCACAGCGCTGCCGGAGGTGTTCCGTATACCAGGGATCATGGATACGGTGGACCTCCTCAAGGGACGCCGGCTCAGATACAATACGAGAAATCCCGGCAGGAACACCGGAAAGTGCTGTCAGCAGCCGGGACTGGCTCTCGAGATGGCAAGGGTTCTCGTGACCGGCGCACACCGGATCAATAATTACAGAGCAGTGACCCATATTCTGATTCACCGAATGCTGACAGGAATAATGCACATTGGGTTTGCATGGTTATCCATCTTATGCACAGGAACGTTTCCGGACCCATCCCGTGGCCGTGAAAAGGGGAGCAGGCAGATTTCGTTTCAGGGGGCTCTAAAGAAATCATCGGACAGACGCTTTCGGGGGCTTCAGCTCACGCCTGAGCCCAAGGCGCTTTCGCAGCCCCCCGCATTGCGATAATCACTAAAGAAGGTATATTACGGTCTTACGTAAGAAAAAAGGACAATCCAATCGTAATGCGCCATGAACCCCCGAGGGAGAGCAGGGCTGGCGCAGGGGAGGGGTCGATCATGGGGAGAAAAAGAAGGTTTCTCCAGAGCTCCGCTCTCTTAAGGGAAAAACGTGATGACTGGCGATCTGTTACCGGCGTTTGTACCGGTTACCGGCAATTATACCAAAAGGAATTTGAAGGATTTTTACGGCGGAATCCGTTTCATCGGGCTGACATCTGCTCCTTTAAGATCCCCGTTTGCGAAACTGAACCGGTCCCTGATGCTGAGCGGCAGGTCGCCTTCCCGGATCTCGACAAATCCAAACGTTCCATAAAACCCGACCAAATCAAGTGTTGAGTGCATATAGAGGGGCTCATTTCCGCATGCATCCACCAGTGCCCGTACCACCATCCGGGCATATCCCCGCCCGCGGTACTGGTCCGGGGTATAAACTGCATCGACCTCAAGACCATCAGGATGCCGGCGGCACCGGGCCAGAGCACCAAGGGTGTCCTCGATAAACACACCAAAGACCCGGTCAATGGCGGGGTCTGCTTTCTGCTGGTGGTACCCGAGCCAGACCTGTTCTGCAAGGAAAAATTCCTCTCCCCCAAGCTCTTTTACCAGCACGTTCAGGCTGATGCGGGGATTCACCATAAAGAGGGGCCGGACTGCGTGCATGGCAACCCCTTTCGCAACACTGCCTATCGGGATATTTTTGATATAATCGGACTGCCCGAGGCGGGCTATCATGATAAGGGATACATCAAGCTCCTCCGCAACCCGGGTTATTTCCCGGGCCGGACTTCCTGAACGGATGATGGATGCTGCCCGGATCCCTCCCTGTGCCAGATCTGCTTCGATGACAGCCATTTTCCTGCGGCACTCCTCAGTATTGCCTGCCCGATCAAACCCGGATGCCTTTGCATCCATGACGTGAAGGAGGGTTATTCGCGGGATACAGCCAAGGTTTTTTGCATATGCAAGAGTCTTTTCAGAGGGCCGGGAGAAATCAACCGGACAGAGTACGTGGGAAAATACATTCCTGCAGAATTTTTCAAGACCGGTCTCCACGGTGTTGTTCCGGCCCCGGAAATGCATGATGAGGACATCGGTCCTGCTGCGTTCAATCACCCCTTCTGAAACACTGCCGAGGATATATCCAGCGAGGAGCCCTTTGCCTCTCCCGCCCATGACAATAAGGGGGATATTATCCGAATGCGCCAGATGGATAATGGCACCGGCTGTGTCCCCGTCTCTCGCTTCGATAAGCCGCTGACTGACATGGACACCGGTCATCTGTTCAAGGAACAGCCGCTTTTCTTCCAGGCTGGCAAGCACCTGGTCACGGGGTGACGGCTGCGGTGACCATAACAAACCGGTACTGGTCGTGGGAAAGGTCTCGTTGATCACGTGGACCAGCAGAATCTGCTCAAGACCCGGGATCTGACCGATACATTCGATCATAGTATCGGCATGGGCTGAAAAGTCCGTTGCAACGAGAACCCGTTTGAACATACAACTTCCTGATCGTGTATCTGCCCCCATGGTTTTTTAACCTGTCACATTGACAGCCGGGCATGGTAAGGGTGGACGGGCCATCCTTACCAATCCAGGATGAGCAGGATGCGACATACCCTGCTCTTGAGATGTGTTCTTTTCATTGCTATGATCCTCATCCCCCTTGCAGCATCCCGGCCCCCTGTCGGGCAGTGCGTATTGTGATGCTTCCGTATTTCCTGTACAGGACAATCTGACACTCGTATGTACAACTCATACGGCGTCATCGCAACAAGGGTGTCACAGCAAAGAGACGAAGCCCTGGGAGCGGTATTTTGCGATTGTGCAGTATTTCCCGGACCTGGATTTTAGGTAATACAGAGGAATCGCATGCGCCCCCCGCCCATCAGCGGGGGCAGGTCTGGCGCAAGGGGGGATGGACGATAATTGACCTGAGAGGTTAGGGGCTGCGTTGTTACTTTACCCTCAGAATCTTCCCCAGAGAAAAAAACCGAAAGAACGTGAACGAATGCGGGGAGCCGGTCAACAGGAGTTGTATACGGCGTTTGCGTTATTTTGGGATCCGCAACACCGTGGACCCGGTCATTCCGGGTCATGCAGGAATCAGCATCGGATGACAATATCCTCTGGAAATCGGGATGACCGTACCTTCTGGTGCCGGAACCGGGAAGGTCTGCCGGTGTGGTTGTGTGGCGAGCCGGAAAGGAAGACAGGGTGTGTCGCAGGTACGATGATTACCTTGGTATCATGGTTGTTCAGTCAAAACAGGGTAATGACCTCTCAGGGAGCAGGTTAAAAACGGAAAAACCAGGGAGCTATCCGGCTTTTGTCAGCGTATCGAGTTGTTTTCGGCATGAGGGACAAAGTACTTTTTTCTTCCGGTCCAGCTCGTCCAGCGTATCGGGCCTGAACATAACGCATTCCCGATCACTGCAGTGAGGAAGCCCGAGGAGGTGTCCGATCTCATGTGCCCCTTCCTTGACGATCCGGTCGATATAGTCATCATCGCTGCTCTCCCGGCCGTAATACTCGTTCCCGAGACGGGAGGTGGAGACGACGCCGGCACCAACAGACTCCCGGGCAAGACCAAAAACAAAACTGTTCCCTTTCCTGAATAAATCCTGGTGCACGACAAGCAGGAGCGGTTCGTTCAGCTGATGCTGGTACTTGTAGACATGGATACTGTCCAGAAGGGCCTGGGCATCCACCTGTTTCCGTGCTGTCACATATCCCATGATACGCACAGGATTCTCGGTAACCGTTGTTTCAACGGAGAGAATTGATGATATCAGGCGCGACACCGGCACCTGGAAGCCGGCGGGAGACTGGCTATCCCAAAAAATATGGATATGCATTGCTATATTCTGTTGGAATGGACGAGTATAAACATATTGAGACGTGCATTGGGAGGTTCATCGCCGGCAATTATACCCGGGCCATTGAGGTCGGAATCGGAAAGAACACCGATGCGGCAAAGATCCTTTCCGGAGCGGGCATCCTGCTTTGCAGTACTGATATCAAAAATCTGCCGGTTCCTGATGAACTCGCGTTTATTGTCGATGATGTTTTTTCACCGGATATTACCCATTACCAGGGGGCCGATGTTATCTATGCAATCCGCCCTGCCATTGAGATGATCCCAGCCCTTATCTCACTTGCAAAGAGAGTAAACTGCGATCTTCTTGTCTATCATCTCGGTTTTGAGTTCTATTTGGAGGGCGGAGAAAAAATTGACTGCGGCGTCATCCTCCACCGGTATGCCGGGCGTCAGAACCCGTCGAACAGTGTTGACTGAGTCTTTGCAGGGGGTTTCTTCTCTGCGGGTTCTGCCGGGGCAGCGGGGGGTTCAGGGGAGGGCAATGCATTTTTTTTGGGCTCCGGCCCGGGTACCGTTTTTTTCTTTTTTTCCTCTTTTGCCATTTTCACCGGTTCTTGTTGCAGCTTCCTTGTCTTCTCCTTCTCGTTCTCCCGGTCTTCCTGTACGAGCGTTCGGATGATTGCAGCTGATCGGGTCCGGTCGGAAAGGAAAAAATTGAGCTGGTCTGCATCAAATGCAAGGTCCCGGGCAAATCCGGCTGGATCCTGCTCGATGAGCAGGGAAACGGTCCCGAGATACTGTTCCCGGAGCGTGTTCTGGGGAATATGCATCATGCCGGCAACCTTGTTGAGGGTCGAGATACGGATAGATTTCTGCTTCTTTGCCGTGGACATCTTCTGCCAGCGCTCGGGTGGCATGATCCTTGCATGGACACCCTTTCCCCCCGCGGCTTCCGCAACGCCCAGGAGCATGATGGCGGTTGCATAGCGCCAGAGAGTATGATACTGGCGGCGGTAAGTATAGCCAAGATATTCATCGGCGCGTGAAAGGTAACGGTAGGCATGTCCGGTGCCGGTAATGTCAGGGATCAGGTGCACGCTGCCCTCAACCCACTGTTCGATCGTTTCGGGCGTGTCATCCACTTCGCGGGAGAGCCGCATCAGTTCCTCATCCGGTGTCTTCCCGAACAGGGCTGTTATCAGAGAGAATATTGATACCCGTTCATCCTTCTGCGATGTGTGGACCCCGTCATCGCCGAGGGCTGTCCTCCCGATCGCGGAGGCATAGAGCATGTTGACCGCTGATCGTATGTCTCCCTCCGCACTTTCTGCAATGACACGGAGCGCGGTATCACTACAGGTAACCTTCTCGGCAGAGCAGAGATATTTGAGCCGCGGGACAATCGACCGTGCCTGCACCGCCTTGAACTGCACCGGCTCGCACCGGCTCCGTATCTCAGGTGAGAGGCCGTAGAGATCGTTTGCTATCAGGATCACCGGTTGCTGTGCCTGGTTTATACAGTCTACAATAGCCTTTGTACCACCGCGGTCCGCAGTACCCTGCAGGTTGTCTGCCTCGTCAAGCACGATCAGTTTATGGGAAGCGCCGGTGAGGCTCGCAGTTGTGCTCCCGATTCCGGCTATTCGTTCGATTACTCCAGCAGTCCGCTGGTCGCTTGCGTTCAGCTCGATTACTTCCCATCCCATGTCATGTGCCAGCGCCCAGGCGCTGGAAGTCTTGCCGGTACCGGGCTTGCCATAGATGAGCAATGGTCTGGACTTCCGGGACCATGTCTTCGCCCAGTCAGCCATCTGTCGTACCGCTGTTGCGTTGCCGACGATGTCCGCGAGGTGTGCCGGTCGGTATTTCTCGGCCCAGTCCATACAGACACGTTGACCGGGTATCAAATAAATTATCTCTGATGAAACGAAACTACCTTACACCAACCCAACCGGGAACCCATGAAAGGTGATGCCGTGGTCCACAGCTGCTCCACAGAGACAATTGCAAAAACTGTCCGGGAATATGAGGGCGTAAAGAGGAAACATGCTATCGGTGATATGGTCAGGGCACTGAAGATCGACGCCCCTCATGTGATTGCTGCATTCGGGGAGGATGCTGCAGTCATAGAACACCATGGCGAAGCACTGCTCCTGGCTGCTGATGGCATCTGGAGCAAGCTGATGGATGCCGATCCCTACTGGGCGGGATACTGTTCGGTACTGGTCAATATCCATGACATTGCAGCAATGGGCGGGCACCCGCTTGCCATGGTGGATATCTTTTCGATTGCCAAAACAACGGTACAGGAACAGGTCGTAAAGGGGATGCATGACGCCTCAGCGCAGTTCGGTGTCCCGATCGTGGGCGGGCACCTGCACCCGGACGCACCGTACAGCGTGATCGATGTATCGATCCTGGGTTCTGCCCGGCTCGACTCCGTTATTTACAGTCATACGGCACGGGAGGGAGACAGTGTTGTTGCGGCGATCGACCTGAACGGACGTGTCCACCCGTCATGCGCACTCAACTGGGACTCGGTGACCATGAAATCCTCTGCCGAAGTCAGGGCACAGATTGCGCTGATGGAAGAGATCGCACAAAAGCACCTTCTGACGGCAGGAAAAGACATCAGTAACCCGGGAATCATCGGAACGCTCGGCATGCTTCTGGAGGTGAGCGGGAAAGGAGCCGACATCGATCTTGGCCAGATCCCGAAACCGGATTTGGCCAAAAACAACCTGACATTCGAGCTCTGGGTCCGGATGTACCCGGGGATGGGTTTCATCATGACGGCAAAAAAAGAGCACGTTGCCGAGCTTGTCAGGCTTTTTGCGGGTGTCGGAATGACCGCAAAAGAGATCGGGACCGTGAACGGGTCAAGAGAGCTGCGGATCCATTATCAGGGAAAAGACACCCGGGTCTTCGATTTTCTCGGAAACGGGATCCTGCACATCGAACAAGAGGATATTTCATGCCAGGGGCGTTAAAACGCATCGGCATCGGGATTGCCGAAGATCCGGATAAAGTGATATCAGGTGCCAACAGTGTCAGCGGGCCGTTTGAGACGGTCTGTTATGGTTGCCCCGGCCTTGCTGATAACAAAACCGCTCATAAATACGTGCATTTTTCCGAACATACCCACCCGGAACAGGCTCTGGTTGACGACCTTGTTTCCGGGAAGATAGACGCTGCCGTACGGGGAACCCTCCCGTCAAATTCCACCCTGAAAGCCCTAAAAAGAGCGATGAAGGTAGATCACCTCGAACGGATCGCTCTTCTTGAGACGGTGCACGGGAAAAAATTCCTGCTCACACCGGTCGGTGTTGATGAGGGATGGTCTGTTGCGGAAAAACTCGAACTGATGCAAAAAGGCCGGATCCTGGCGAGAAAATTCGGGCTGCCGGAAAAAACCGGTATTCTCTCGGGGGGCAGACTCGGAGACATCGGGCGACACCCGCAGGTGGATGCCAGCATGGCTGAGGCAGAACTGGTTGCCCGTCTGGGAAATGCCACCCACTGCGAAATTCTCATTGAGGATGCTGTCGAAACCTGCGGGCTCATTATCGCACCGGACGGTATTTCCGGCAACCTGGTCTTCCGTACCCTCACATTTCTGGGAGGCGGGATCGGGCATGGCGCGCCAGTGGTAAATATCAGCAGAATTTTCGTGGATAGTTCGCGCGCCTCACCAAATTATGCCAATGCGCTAATGCTCGCAGCATCTTTGTTGGAATAAATTAAAATCCTTAAAAAACCTTTTTTTATCCAAAAAAACGATTTAAAGAGAGTAAAAAATATTCTGCGCAATTCTGAACTCCGTTTCCCGCTTTCTTGGCAGCATGCGTTCCGATATCGTATTGCTGGGTAAATTGGGCATTTTTCCCGGAAAGTTTATATAGCCACCAATTAACTTTCTTTTTGAGGTTAGAACCATGGCAGATTTACCAATTGCCGCAGTTGTAAGGATTGCAAAGAAGAACGGAGCCGAAAGAGTGGGAAGCGATGCCGCGGAAGCACTCGTTATCAAGGCTGAAAAGTATATTGCCCAGCTTACCAAGGAAGCCAACAAGCTTGCTGAACACGCGGGCAGAAAGACGATCAAGAAAGAAGATGTTGACCTGGCGGCAAAGCCATAAGATCAACCTTTTTTTTCTCTCATCTTACGAAAGCCGGTTTTTATCCTGGAGATTTTTCCGGTTCATTTGGCTCAGTTGCAATGCTTTTTTTTGGCTCGTCAGAAACGGGAATGAAGGGATCGGTTCAGACCGGAACGATGAAAATTGCAGCGGTGAGGGCTCCTTTGCCTCAGGGCCCCTCGCGGGGCATGGCGGGGCAGTTCCGTGTTTTTTTTTACTCAAGGTTATTGATCCGCCGCGGAGGCGCATTGCGACGGGATTATCCTTCTTCGAACACATGAGTCATACCGCATATCCCGATTTTTTACCCTTCTGGTGTGTGTTTCCGTTCATACAGGGTTTAAAAAAAAAAAGGGACCGGTCAGAACGTACCTTTTGTGCTCGGGACACCCTTTTTCTTGGAGCGGGAGAGCGCCTGCCCGAGAGCAATGCCGAATGCCTTGAACATCGCCTCGCACATGTGGTGGTCGTTCTTCCCGGTAAAAGCGATATGGGCTGTAATGCCGGCACGGTTGCAGAGGGAATAGAAGAAATGCTCGAAGATATCTGACGGGATGGTTCCGATGGCCCTGTTACCGAATGTGCCGGTAAAGACCAGATATCCACGCCCGCCGCAGTCCAGCGCAACGGTTGCAATGGATTCGTCCATCGGGACCACTGCATGGGCAAACCGTTGTATACCCCTGCCACCTGCCATCACCTGTTTCACTGCATCACCGAGCACGATTCCGATATCCTCGATCGTGTGATGGCAGTCCACGTGAAGGTCGCCCTTCGCGGTACAGGTGAGGTCGAAACCGCCATGTGTTGCCATCGACGTGAGCATGTGGTCAAAGAATGGTACACCACTGTCAACAGTGATGCTGCCCGTCCCATCCGGGTTCAGTTTCAGCATGATCTTTGTCTCTTTTGTCTCCCGTTTTTCCTCAACAATTGTCATCGGCATTCCTCCAGTGCATCTTTCAGTGAGATCTTCCCGCTGTAGAGTGCCGATCCAAGAACGGCACCATACGCTCCGGCATCCCGCAGTGCCCCAACATCGGCACATGACGAGATACCGCCCGCAACCACGACCGGGATGCGGATATGGTCGATCAAGCGTTTTACCGGTTCGAGCCGGACACCCTGCTGCAATCCTTCCACATCCACATTCGTGTAGAGAAGTGACCCGGCTCCGAGGTCTTCAAATTTTTTTGCCCAGCCCAGGTAATCACCGGCTGTTTCCTGCCAGCCATGCACGGCAATCTGACCACCCCTTGCATCAACACCGGGCATGATCCGCCCGCTGCCGAATTCCCGGGCAAGCGTACGGATACACGCGGGATCCTGAGTAGCAAGAGTAGAAATAATAATCCGATCCACACCGATCTCAAGCCAGTGCCGGGCGTCTTCGGCAGAACGGATACCCCCGCCAAGCTCGATCTCTGCGCCGGTCTTTTGTATCAGGTTCGTGATGAGATCGGCATTCCTTGAAGACATCCCGAACGCACCGTCGAGGTTCACCACATGGAGGGCAGTTGCGCCCTCGTCGATCCAGCGGGTTGCACAGGAGATGGGGTCTCCATAGGTCTTCGCACTCTCCCTGATTCCCTGTACCAGCTGGACGCATTTTCCTTCGAGAATATCTATTGCCGGGAATATTTTCATAAGGATCAGCGGATCATCCGTTGGATGGCCATCACGAGGATATCTTTTGCTCCTGCACGCTTCAACTGGTTGATAAGGGTATAGACCCGCTCCTCGTTCACTACCGCGTGAACAGCAACAAGGCCTTCAGACGAGGCAACATCCATTACCGTCGGACCCGAGAGTCCGGGCAGCAGACTCCGAACAATGTCGAGAGAGGTGCGTTTCACGTTCATCATCAGGTAACACTGGCCCCGCGCGCGGATAACGCTCTCAAGGGCAAGATGAATCTCATCAATCTTCTCTTTCTTGCTCACAAGCGATCTTCGGTTTGCGATCAGATGGGTAGACGTCACAAGCACCTCGTCGATGACCCGAAGACGGTTGGTTTTTAAGGTGGTACCTGAACTTGAGAGATCGATGATTGCGTCAGCAATCCCAAGGTGGGGCGCTGCTTCACAGGCCCCTCCGACAAGGACCACATCGACATCGATCTTCTGCCGTGCAAAATAGGCACGGGTGATGGTCGGAAACTCCGTGGCTACCTTGTGACCGGCAAGCTGCTGAGCGGTTGTTATTTTTGAATCCTCATGCACGGCAAGCACGAGCCGGGCTTTACCGGACTGGAGGTCGAGCAGTTCCTGTACATCGGATCCGCGCTCAACCACCATATCGTGGCCGGTGATCCCAAGGTCAGCAGCCCCGTTGGCAACATATTCCGGAATATCCACCGGCCGGGCAAAGAGGACCTCGACATGTGGATCAAGAGTTCTGGTGATAAGGCGGCGCTGTTCACCGGCTTCTGCAAGGTGGAGACCGCTTTTCTCAACCAGGTCCATAATTGGTGCCGCAATCCGTCCTTTGTTGGGAATAGCAAGCCGAACAATATCGGAAAACGGGGTTGTGTTGCCGGTTTTTTTCCCGGCATTTTTTACAGGCGGCATTTTTCGTATCAGAATGTCTTGAGTTTGCCGGCAATGACCTTTTCCGTAATGCTGGTAATGTTTGCCAGCTGATCATCGACAATCCCGTAGATCTCATCGTTGATGTCCTTCAGTTTCATCCCATGAGCGGGCAGGATCTGGATACTTGCTACGAGTGGCTTGTCGATCGGCTTGCCGATCTGGGAGAGGAGCCGTACATACATCTCCTCAATCCCGTCAACTTTCCTGACACATTCCTGAGCGATCTGGGTTGAGAGGAGATTGTACATCTTGCCGATGTGGTTGATCGGATTTTTACCGCTCGTTGCTTCCATGCTCATCGGGCGGTTGGGTGTGATGAGCCCATTGCAGCGGTTGCCACGGCCTACCGAACCATCATCTCCCATCTCAGCGGAAGTCCCGGTAACGGTCAAAAAGACACTCTTTTTCCGTATGTCGTCAGCGGTATTGACCTGCACCATGACCTTGCGCTTTGTGCTCTTTTCCGCAACCAAACCAATCTGTTCTTTCAAAATGCCCATGTATTCCTGGTATTCCCTGATATCAGCACAATGCCGGTCAACAATGGCGCATGCAATCGTGAGGGTGATTGTATCACGGTCCCGCAATCCCATAATCTTGATGTCCTGACCTATGGCAGGGTATTTTTTCCTGAGTTTCGTGTCAATGAAGTCCGCTGAGTTCCTGATAATTGTCTCGACTTCCGAGAAGGGGGCGTGCCCGACACCGAATGAAGTATCGTTCGAACGGGGCACCCTCCCGTTGCCCAGCTTGAAAACATCCCGGAGATCGGTCGAGCCCGTGCCGAGACGGCAATCGATCATCAGATCGCGGCTGGTATTGAGGTCCGGGAGGATCTTGTGAAGGTACTTTGTCGCGGCCTCAACCGCAACAGCATCGGCAGGTATTGTTACCCCGTTGAACTGTTTGGTTGCCCTTCCGTCGATAAGAATAAAGATGGGGCGGATCATCCTGCCGCCACCGAACTTCGGGTCTGACTCCCCGGCAACAACCTCCCCCTGGTCGGTATTGTGGTGGAGGACAACGCCAAACTCGTCAAGGTAGGTCCTGCAGAGCGCCTGACTGATGGATTCTGCAATACCGTCGGCGATACTGTCGGGATGGCCGAGACATTTGCGCTCGACAAGTTCATTCCGTTGTTTTTCAAGGGGGATCTGGTTCAATGCTTCGATATGGATGTTTCTCTTCATTGAGCTCCTCGTGACACTTCGTTAGTATACAAGGGACTGGTGTTCTTATAACATTTCTCATTCAGCAATAATGAGCTCACAATTATTACCCAAAGTAATTTTTTTTTAAACCATGAAACGCCGGCTCTGGAGAGTTCCATGCAACATGAAGACGCTCATGAGGACTCCGCTGAAGCATAGCCCAGCATGCGATGACGATGTGGTCGCTGTAACCGACACCGTCCCCTCGCAATGCGTCCCGTCACACAACGAAGGACTATCTGGCGCAGGAGGGAGGGATTACAACCAATAAAAAGGATTTCTGCAGGGCAGAAAAGCCAAAAAAATTGAAACGTGTTGAAACAGTCAGGAATACCAAGGACTGTCAGGACTGCCCGATACGATGAGGAGATCGTTTCCTCCCAAAGGAGGAAAAACAGCTCTGGAGAAAACCTCTTTTTCTCCCCAGGATCGAACCCCTTTTTGCCATTCCTGCCCCTATCGTGGGTGAGGGCCCATTGCGACAGGATTGTCCTCTTTTCTTTGGGGATATCGCAGAAAACCTTCTTTCGCGATTATCGCAATGCGGGGGCTGCCATTGCGGCGGGGCAGAGAATGAGCGGAGACCCGGGTGTGTCTCTCCGATGATTTCTGCAGATCCGGAAAAATTTATCTTCTGAGGAATTTATGGAGGATAGTCATCTCGCTTCCCTTGGGAGCTCTCTTTACCGGGGGTTTGGTAGGTTGCGGCTTTTCATCCTCGATCTCATCCTCATCAGGCTCTTTTGTCCGTGGCGAAGAAACCGGCCTCCGTTCGGGTATCACGGTATCTGCAGGAACAGATCTTCTCTCAAGGGTGGCCGGCGCGAAGCGGGGGTTGGGAAGGGTCCGGTTCTGGCCCAGCCGTGTTCCGCACCCGGGGCAGAAATTAGCTTCCGGGGGAATCTTCTTCCCGCAGTTATGACAGAACTGGGGCATATCCACGGGCTCTTCATGGACAGGGGGCTGGTGGACTTTCTCATGGATGATCGGCCTGCGGGGTGGTTCTGCTGCGATTTCTGCGGGTTCCGGTTCCACGACCGGGCGCCGCATGACATGTTCTGAGATATTCCGTTTCACCGGGCGGACCTGAGGTTGTGCCAGGGGTTTTAAGGCGCTTTTCATTGCAACTTTCATTGCGGACTGAACTTCAGGTTTTTTCACAGAATGGGCTTTATCGTGAGACACCGGGGATATCTCGCGCCCGGCATCCGCTACTGCGGGAGCCTGTTTTGCAGATTCAGTTACCTGCCGGACAAACGCACGCCGTGGAGGAGCCTCCGGTTGGATTACCGGGGATGCTACCTCCTCAGGCGCCCTGGTGAAGGAGATGAGCCGTTTTACCGGAGGCTGCTTTTCAACATACTTGACCGGCTTTTTTGTCGGTTTCAGCTCCTGGTTCTTCACAGGAATCCTGGGCCGGGGGGGTTCCTGTTCCTGCTCGGGCTCTGCTGGCTCTTCAGCAACAGAACGGGGCTGCCGGGGCGGTTCGTCCTCTTTGTGAAGAAGTGCGATCCACTCATCGATCTCGGCTGATCGATCCAGACCGTTCTGGACAAAGACTATCTTCATCGTCTTGATCTCATCATCAGGTGAGCGGATTGACAGGACAAGAACCGGGTCTGAATTTTCAGAAAACTCAACGATACTGCCGGCAAGGTTGTTCCGCGGGACATCCTTGGCCGTGACCTTAAGTTTCTTCTCCTGGGTGTCGATGAGAAAGATCCGCCGGTCGGTCATGTATGCATGGAAAAAAAATTTTTTAACTGATACATTGAGTGAGCCGATAAGTACCTGTTCGCCCGGCTGGAGGTAGGGGGTGAGACCCCCCTCTTCTTCCCCCTCTCCCTCCTCAATACCATTTGATGGAGTCTGGTCAGGAACAGTTCCCTTCAGTGCCGCTCCTGGGGGGGGGTAAAGCTTGCCCGGGCTTTCAGGCTGTTTCTGTGGCTGCTGGGGTATTTTTTCCCCACAGTAACCACATACAGGAGTGTCATCCCGTATATTCATTCCGCAGCTTGGGCACTTCATCAGTAAACTCCGCTTCCGGATATCAGGACTTGGTAACTATTATGTTATCATAAGGATATGAAAAATTCTCTGATCAAAAGGATGGCTCTGCGCTTGGGTGCATTCATAAAGATAAAGACCCGATGGGGAGAAGGTCAGCAATGGCACTGGTGACGGAAGATCGCCGGTCATCATTTTCATCTGCATGAACATACAGCCCGGCTTCTTTTTTATAATTGCAGAGCAGGGAATTGATCCGGCATCTCACAGGATCTCCGGACAAGAGACAGTCATCCGGCCCGATCCTGCCCAGCCGGTTATTGATAGTGATACCCAGGGGATCCGGGGAATTGATGACATGGTATATTCCCAGGTTTACTACAACGATAAGAAGGCCCTTTTTCCCGGTTTCTCCGGATTCTTCTGCCCGGAACGTCCCGTATCTTTCATCACCAGAGAAATTGAGGAATTCATGGTAGAATTGGTCGTGACGCTCCTTGAGCTGCCGTAAGAAAAGCCCGGTTTTCATAGGCAGGTACCGAAAATATTTCGCATTGACCGGCTTTCTCAAATGCTCATACGCCGGCTGCCCCAGGAGTTCTTCAAGGGTTTTTTGTGCCCGGCCAAATGCATCTTCCCGGACACTTCCGGAGAAGTGGAGAGAGACGGGACGGAAATACAAGGTTTTCCCCGGCAATGGTACGGCAAGGGATCCATCCTTCAGACAGGTCAGGCGTACGGAAGCAGGAGGCAGTGCAGGACCTGCAGGTTTTTTCCCGGCCGGGCGTGAAGCGGCTTTGCCTCCGGGTAGTGTACCGCGCGCAATCATGGACCATTCCTGACAGGTGTGGGTCCGGTCCAGGTGTTTTTTCCAGAGCGGGTCGCGGATAGTGGCAATGGATACCAGGCGATATGCCGGGCCAACCGGGATGAATTTTGCACCGCAATGGGAACATTCAATATAAAAATCAGTCCGTGGAATACCGAAGAGCTGCTTTCCCACTATCCGCTCCAGGACACCGGTCCGGCATACCGGACACAGGTCCAGCCAGGACAGGGACGATCCGTCACTGTCACCGGAAACACCGAGCCTGACAGAGGGAGCCATTACTGAAGCGATATGCCATGTCCACGCAGGAGTGAGCCGGATCCCCCGGATCTCCCGGTGTGTACGCGGGTCCGGGACCAGTGCCGGTTCCGCGATCCCGGCGCTGCAGAGCACCTCCGCGATGATCGGCCCGGCCATCTTTCCGGAGATGCGCAGGCGTTCCTCCAGGCACCGGTCCAGTCCGTCTTCGATCCCTTCACCGTTCCCCCGGGGCGTGGTGATGGCCCGGAATTTCGCGGGTACGGCATTGAGGCATTCCATGGAGACCCCGACCAGCTCTCCTGTTACCTTAAAACCGCTCCGGAGAAAGGGCAACTGCGAGACGCGGGCCGTGACCGTTGCGCAGGCATACGCAAACAGTTCCGGAGGTATCGGGAGGAACTGGGCGGGGGACATGATTGTCTGCCATACCATTTGGAAGGAAGTCGGAAAAACGTTTCTCGTGCCGGCATGCCATGGGCCATTCGGATAGTAAGGATCCCGGTACTATCCGGCGCGCTCGATTGCCCTCAGGTATAATCATATTAAGCCGGGAGGTCCATGTTGAAAGCACGCTCAGATAGCTCCGGTCGTGCCAACCCCCTTAACCTGTAACCAGACCGGTCAATGCTGTAAAAAAAATCGCAGATAGCCTATGAAGATTATCTTCTCTCTCCGGCGTTCCCTTGCAAGTCTCCTGCTGACCGCAGGGCTTGCCTATCCCGTGTGCGCAGCGGTCTGCCCCAAGGGGATCGGGGGATGCCCCTCCCCGGGGAGGTGCTTTCTCTTCACGGATGTGGACGGGAATGCGTTATGCGATTATACGGGCCGTTCGGTCTCATCGGTTACCGGAACAACGGCTCCGGCCGCACCGGCCCAGGGTTCAGCAGCCGCCCCCGCACAGTCAGTAATCCCGGTCCCGCCATCACCAAAACCAACCACAAGCCTGCTCCAGAATACCTCAACCGCCGGTATTTCCGATACGATTCTGGGATCCGTTCCGCTGACCGCCACGGTCCTGTTCATCGTATTTGCCGGGATTTTTTTCGCACTCTTCCGGACTGGGATCGCCGGTATCCGGATCGACCGGCCGCTGCCCGCGCTCGGTCTCTCTGCGTTCCTGGGACTCGGATTCTCTCTTATGGCAACACTCATCGTTTCCGGTGCCGGTGCTGCAGGGACCACGTTTGCTCTCGTCTACATGGGGGCCGGCACCTTCCTGGCCATGTATCTCTGGTACCGTGGAGCCATGGCGAGAAGAGCAATCTTCCTGACCGTACTCACTTCCACGCTTACCGGGTTTGTCTTCCTTGCCCCAATCATGCCGCTGGAACTCGGGGGGCTGGTCAACGTCCTGACCGGGCTCACTCCTGTCAGTGCAGGTATTGTTGTGATCCTCGCCATCATCGCATTCACGCTCCTTGCAGGGAGGACATTCTGCGGCGCAGTCTGCCCGGTCGGATCCGTGCAGGAAGTAGCCTTCTCCGTGCCACTGTCGAAGGTCACGTTCCACCACCCGTATATCCCGGAACTGATCCGGCTCGTGGTCTTCGGCTCAGCAGTCCTTTTGGCAGTGTATCTTATCGATCTCCTGGCATTCACCGGCCTGTATGACCTTTTCTCCCTCACACTCTCGGCATCGTTCCTGGCAGGGGCGGGAATCCTGGTCTTCTCGGTCTTCCTGTACCGTCCGGTCTGCCGTTTCCTCTGCCCGTTCGGCGTCCTGTTCTCGATCCCCGCGGCATTCAGCCGCTTACGGCTCCGCCGTACGGAGGTCTGCATCAACTGCAGCAAGTGCGAGAAAGCCTGCCCTGCGGGGGTTGCCGGCAGGGATGATTCGAAACGGGAGTGCTACCTTTGCGGCCGGTGCACGACGGCTTGCAGGGTAAAGGGGGCGCTGGAATATCGCTGATTTTCAAGGCTCATGAAACGGATTTCGTATAGTATCCGATAGCTATGGCCCCGCGCCAGGGGCTCGTGCGTGGCATTACGGGGCATATTCGGATTTTTAAAAAAAATGCTCTGGAGAAATCCTGAAGGAATTTTTTACCGCACATGGGATCTTTTCCCGCGCCAAAGAGGCAACCCCCATTGCGATAATGACCGTCTGCCTGACCCCGGAAGTGTCAGATTTTCAGCTCTTGGAGAAATCATCGGGTAGCCGCTCCCGATGGCTTTCGCTCACGCTTGAGCCCCCGCTGCTGTGGCAGCCCCCCGCATTGCGATAATCACTCAGGAAGGTTTTCCGGGGTCTCTTTGACGTAATTGCATATTCCAGCTCTGGAGAAATTCCCGTCTTATGGTGTCAGTGACCCTCTGTGGTAATGATGAGGGGGACCTCCTCTCTCCCCCAGAGGGGGAAGCAGCATGCGGGGGCAGGCCCTCTTCAAGCCCTTACACGGCCATACTCCACGGGGCGTGCCCCTACGAGGCGGCGAGCACCCGTGGCTTCATCGCTCATCGATAGAATATCACATACGAGGATTTTTCCATTGCAAACACCCCTGTCGCACTGCGCCCACGGAAGGGGCAGGGTTGGCGCAAGGGGGCGCCAAGAGAGCGGGAAGAGGATTTTTCCCGAACCGGTAATGCTATCAATCCACCAGGGGTCCCCCCGGGTTGGCAGCAGCCATATCTCTGCCGGATTACCTGCCCGGACAGGACAGCGCGATGAATGCAAAAAGAAAACAAACCGGGAATTTGTACAGATATACAGGTCTTTTCAGCAGCCGCACCGGTACAGCATCCGAACCATCTCCGGGATCTCGGAAACGCGGGACGCGACCGGCACGCCATGCTTTCTGAGCCGGGCGATCTTGGAGCGGGCATCGCCTTCGCCGCCCTCAACGATCGCGCCAGCGTGGCCCATGCGCTTGTCGGGCGGGGCCGAAATGCCGGCGATATAGGAGACGATCGGGAGATCGGTGGATGTTGCGCCCTCCTCCTCGAGATTCCCGCCAACCTCACCGATGAGGACCACCGCTTTTGTCTGGGGATCCTTCTCGAAGCGGGCCAGTACATCCACAAAGGTCTGGCCGATGACCGGGTCCCCGCCGATACCGATCACCGTGCTCTGGCCGATACCGGCGCGGGTCAGCTCGTCCACGACTTCGTAGGTCAGAGTGCCCGAGCGGGAGATGACACCGACATTTCCCCTTGAAAAGAGGCCGGCCGGCATGATCCCCATCTTCACCTCACCGGGGGAAAGAAGGCCGGGGCAATTGGGACCGATCACGCTCGCCCCCTCCATCCGCGCGTACGCGAGAGCTCTCATGGTATCCTGGACCGGGATGTGCTCGGTAATGCAGACGATGGTGGTGATGCCGGCGTGTGCCTCCTCCATGATGGCATCGGCTGCTGCCCCGGCCGGAACAAAGATCACGGCAGCCCCGATATCGTGGTTTTTCATGGCATCCTTCACGGTGTTGTAAACCGGGACACCGTGAACCTGCTGGCCTCCCTTGCCCGGCGTCACACCGGCTACTACCCCCCGGCCGCCCACGCTTTGGGCATAGGAATTCATAAGACCGATATGGAACTCACCCTGTTTACCCGTAGCACCCTGCACGAGAATCCCTGTCTGCTTGTCACCGTAGATCATGAGGTCACCTGCACAGCCTTCTTCACGACAAGGTCCATCGTGTCCAGCATTTCATAGCCCTTCTCGGAAAGGAGCCTCCGACCCTCCGCCTCGTTTGTCCCGGCAAGCCGGACGATCACTTTTTGAGAGATCCCCGCCGCGATGATCCCTTTTGCAACTTCGTCACACTTGGTGATTCCGCCAAGAAGATTGACAACAATGACCTGCACGGAAGGGACACGTGCCACAAGGCGGACCGCGTTCATCACGCGCTCGCTCTCCGCCCCGCCGCCAACATCGAGGAAATTCGCTGCCTTCCCGCCGTAGAACTCGATGAGATCAAGGGTAGCCATCGTGAGCCCGGCACCATTGCCGATGACCCCAATCTTACCGTCAAGCTCCACGTACGAGAATCCGTGCTTTTCAGCCTCCCGCTCGCGTTCAGAAAGGTCACGGTTCACGGTAAATCCCTGCCGCCCCAGGGCGTTGTCGTCAATGATGATCTTGGCATCGGCAGCAAAGATGCCATCCGGGGTAGTTACGAGCGGATTGATCTCGGCGAGGAGCGCGTCCTTTTCAAGGAAGACACGGTAGAGCCTGTTGATGATCGGGCCGATCTCTTTGGGGGCTGTGCCAATCAGTTCACGGAGCAGGAACGGCGGAAGGTCCCGCAGGAGAGGATTTGCGATGACTTTCCGGATTAATTCCGGGTGTTCTTTTGCGGTGATCTCGATCTCGACCCCGCCGGCATCAGTGAAGAGGATGAGCGGCTGCCTGCTCGAGCGGTCGACAGTGACAGAGAGGTAATACTCGTGTTTTATGTCGAGTTTCTGCTCGACAAGGATCTCCTTCACGGGAAGGCCTTTGATCCGCTTTCCGAAGAGATCCTTTGCCACCCTCGTTCCGTCTGCCCTGCCGGCCATCAGGATCCCGCCGGCCTTTCCCCTGCCCCCGACATCCACCTGGGCTTTCAGGACAAAGACGTCTCCCAGCTCGCCGAGCCGCGGGACAAGTTCATCGGGCGATGTTATCAAAAATCCCGCCGGGACAGGGATCCCGGCTGCTTTTAGTACGTTCTTTGCCTCGTGTTCGCGGAGTTTCATGGTTGCTTTCCCAGCTGCAGGCCGAGCTGCATGGCTTTCAGGTTGAGATCCTCTGTACCCTTTGGAACGGAATCAAGAATTGCTTTTCTCAGTGCTTCCTCACCAACAACATGCGTTGCGGCAACAAGTGCCCCGAGCATCACGATGTTTGCCACGATATCCTTTTTTAAGGTCTGCTTCGCTTCCTGCGTTGCAGGGACCTCGATACACCGGCACGTCGGTCGGGAATGGACGAGCGTGGAATCAACGAGCATTACCGCGGGATCCGGTGCGTCTGTTCCATACTTCTCGAAGCCCTCCTGAGACATGATAATGAAGATATTCGGGTTGGCCACTTTGGGATACAGGATCGGGTCGTCATCGATGATGACCTGGCTCATCGATGCCCCTCCGCGTGCCTCAGGACCGTATACCTGCGTCTGGACGGCATACTTATTATCGTACATCACGGCAGCCCGTCCTATGATGACAGCCGAGAGGATGATTCCCTGGCCGCCGAATCCCGAGAACCGGATCTCGTTTCTCATGGTTTCACCCCCGTCGCAGGCCGGTTTCTGCGGGTGAGTTCCCCGACAACGAACATGTCCTGGGGGATCTGTTCCCCTTTCTCGATCATCCGGTCACGTTTCGCCCGGAGCAGGGAATGGATTTTCAAGTACTCCACATGGTCTGCGACCTGCCGGAACTTGTTCCTGCGCCCGAATGCCGTGGGACACTGGACCAGTGCCTCGATGAACGAGAAGCCGGGGGTCTCAAGGCCCACCCTGATCGCCTTCTCGAGTTCCTTTACATGATACGAGGTCCAGCGGGAGACATAGTTGGCCCCGGCAGCGGTTGCGAGCTCGCAGAGGTCAAACGGGGTCTCGGCACACCCGTAGGGGGTGGTGGAGGAGAGGCAGCCCTTGGGGGTCGTCGGGCTCCCCTGCCCGCCGGTCATGCCATAGATCTGGTTGTTCATGCAGACTACCGTGAGGTCGATGTTCCGCCGGCAGGCATGGATGAAGTGGTTGCCGCCGATGGCTGCAAGGTCGCCGTCGCCGGTGAAGACCACGACGTTCAGGTCCGGGTTTGCCATCTTGACACCGGTGGCAAAGGCAAGTGCCCTCCCGTGGGTGGTATGGAGCGAGTCGGTGAGGATGTAGCCGGGAGCACGCGAGGAGCAGCCGATACCGGAGACAAAGACGGTCTCCTCCTTCTTCCAGCCCATCTGGTCAATCGCAGCAAGCGTGCAGTTGATGACCGTCCCGTTCCCGCAGCCCGCACAATAGATGTGAGGGAGCCGGTCCTGCCGGAACCAGTCTTCGAAACTCATTCTTTGGCCTCCAGTGCAGCAGCCAGTTCTGCAGGAGTGTGCAGCTCCCCCCCCAGCTTGGGGATGCTTTTTACGGGCACCTTTACGTGCCTTTCGATCTCGCGGGCAATCTGGCCAAGGTTCATCTCCGGGACAAGGAAACGCCGGGCGTTTTTGAATTGTGCAAGAGCCTTCTCCGCAAACGGCCAGACGGTCCGGATCCGGAGGAACCCCACATCCCCGCCGCGACGGTCATGGAGCACCTGCTGCACCGTCCTCACCGGTCCGCCATAGGCCACAAACACCTGTTCAGCTTCCGGGTTGATGATATCATAGTCCGCGATGTCATTTCGGGCAAGCTCGATCTTGTCCACCAGCCGCTGAACCAGGGCTGCATGCAGTTTCGGGTTGGTTGCACACGGGTATCCGCGCTCATCGTGGGTGAGTCCCGTCACATGGACATTATGCCCGGTGCCGAACTGCCCGAATCCCGGGATAAGGTCTTCCCCTGCCCTGAAAGGCAGGGCACCAGACGCCAGGGATTTTCTCGCGATGCGTTCGACCTTGTCCGGGATGAGAATCTTCTCCCGCATATGACCGACCGTCTCGTCAGCCATCAGGAAGACCGGGACACGGTACTTGTCCGCAAGATTGAAAGCTTTTGCGGTCTGCTCGAACATTTCCTGGACGGTTGCCGGGCAGAGGGCAATGATCGCATAGTCGCCATGCGATCCGAACCTTGCCTGCATCATGTCTCCCTGTGCCGACATGGTCGGCTGGCCGGTGGAAGGGCCGCCCCGCTGGACATTGACAACAACGCAGGGCGTCTCGGTCATCGCGGCAAACCCGATGTTCTCCATCATCAGCGAAAAGCCAGGACCGCTCGTTGCTGTCATGGCACGGGCGCCGGTCCAGGATGCACCGATGATGGATGCCATAGAGGCGATCTCGTCCTCCATCTGGATGAACACCCCGCCTTTTTTCGGGAGTTTTGCCGCCATATGCTCGGCTACCTCTGTCGACGGGGTGATCGGATACCCGCCAAAGAAATTGCATCCGGCGGCAAGTGCTCCTTCAGCACAGGCCGTGTTTCCCTGCCAGAATTCAATTCTCGGTGTCAATATTCAATCGCCACCTTGTGGGGTTCGTAGGGTTCTTCCTCGATCCAGTGAATGGCCTGGTCCGGGCAGGTGAGCTGGCAGACCCCGCAGAGCTGGCGGCCATAGAGGTTCCGGAGCCGGCAGTTGGCGCACCGCTCGGGACGATCCAGATCGGGCACTGCTATCCCTTTGCGATTGAGTTTTTTCCCCTCCCGGAAGATCCTGTACGGGCAGACTTTTGTGCAAAGGTTACAGCCCTTGCACCGGTTCTCGTCGATGGCGAGTTTCATGGATCGGCAGTCCTTTTCGTAGTATATATTCGGTGGCCGGTACAAAAAACCTCTTCTTTGGATCAGGAGCTGCCACCAGGGATCCTGCCCGCAAATTCCCTGAACGATGCTCTGGCATGGTTCCGGGCTGTATCAAAGATATCGTTGCCGTGAGCATCAATCCCCACTACAAGAGGGAGCCGGTCAAGCTCGATAACCCATACCGCTTCTGCCATGCCAAGATCCTCGAACTTCACTCCCTTCAGTTCCATATGGGACGAGGCCAGGGCTGCACACCCTCCGGTAAATGCAAAATATACTCCCTTTCCCGCAAGCTGCTTCCGGACTGTGACGCCCATGCCACCCTTGCCGATGAACGCCCGTATTCCCCGCTCAAGCAGGAATCCCGCGAGCTCGTTCAAACGGGCGGAAGTCGTGGGGCCGGCTGCAATGATTTTTTTATCCAGGACAACCGGGCCGCAGTGGTAGATAACTGCACCTTTCGGATCGAACGGGATCCCTTCTTCCTGCATCCGGAGGTGCGCTTCGTCCCGGGCAGTATAGACAATGCCGGAGAGCTCGACATGGTCACCTGCTTTGAGCGCAAGAACTTCATCACCGAGCGGGGTACGGATCTGTACGGGTTTTACCCTCATCGTTTCACCTCCGCCGTGGCATGCCGGTTCGCCCAGCACTGGACGTTCACGGCCACGGGTAATGATGCCGTATGGCAGCCTGCCGCCTTCACCTTCACGGCAAGAGCGGTGAAGTCCCCGCCAAGTCCCATAGGGCCGATACCAAGCCTGTTGACAGAGTCGCAGATCTGCTGCTCGAACCCGGTCATGCTATCCACCGGCAGGAGCAGCGCTTCCTTGGCAAGCGCAGCGGCACTGTCGAAGGTTCCCCCGATCCCTACCCCGAGGAAGACCGGCGGGCAGGGCCTGCCTTCCGCGTACAGCATCGTTTCGACCACGAATCCCTCGATGCCATACACCTGGGAAGGAAGGAGCATCGATATACGGGAGCAATTCTCCGCTCCTGCCCCTTTGGGAAGCACGGTCACGGTGAACCGCTCGCCCGGCTTCACATGGATGGCCGGCATACCGACACTTGTATTATCCCCGGTATTATGCCGTGTGAGGGGGTCCACGACATTCGGCCGGAGCGGCACCTCCTTTGTTGCCCTCCGGACGCCTCCTTCAACAGCGTCATAGAGGTCCTGCGTGAGCGGGACATCCGGAGGAAGGGTGAGGTAGATGACCGGCACACCGGTATCCTGGCACATCGGGATACCATGCATTTCTGCCAGTTCAATATTTTTGAGAATATGCTCAAACTCGCCGCGGGCAACGGGACTTGTCTCGGCAGCGGCTGCTTTTCTGATGACCCGCAGCACATCCGGCGGGAGGTGGGTGACTGCTTTCCGGTACGCCTGGAAGGTGGCGTCCGTAAGAGCGGATAAGAGGGGATCCTGAGCCGGTCTCTTCATTCATGTATACTGAGGAATGAAAGGTAAATATACCTCTGCGATGGCAGGGCCATGATATGAACGGGGGAAGATGCGAAATATCCGGTACGGTAAAAAAAATAATAAAATCCAAAAAAAATTTACTTCTTGCCGCCCTTTGCATGGGCGCCTTTCTTATCTTCAGCCTTGGCGGGTGCTGCTTCCTTGCCACCCTTTGCTGCCGGGGCTGCACCCTTCGCGGGTGCCGCTGCTCCCTTTGCTGCCGGGGCTGCACCTTTGGCTTCCTTGCCGCCCTTCGCGGGTGCCGCTCCCTTTGCGGGCTCAGCAGCAGCTTCCGCTGCCTCTTCGGCAACAACCGGTGCTGCAACAACCCGCTCACCGACAAGCTTCGGTGCTGCAATGATCCTGCCGCTGACCTTGATCGTACTGACCTTGAGCCGTGACGGAGTCGGGAGCTTGTGACCGCTGTGCCGGAGTGCATCCTTGATCTTTTCCAGATATTGGGGGGTGGAATAGACCGTCATGATCTTCTGGCCGGGTTCCACCCGGGCAGCCGTCCCGACAGCCTTGCCAAACGCGAGGCGCATGCCTTCCGAGACACGGTCGGCACCGGCTCCGGTTGCCTGCTTGTTCTCGCGCAGGACATGATGAGGGAAAACGCGTACCTTGAAATGGAAGTTTGACCTGCCCACATCCTTCATCAGCCGCCTGTTGGCGGTGATACGGGCAGCCTCAAGGGAACTGTGCCGGATCTGGCAGGCTTCATCTACGAGAAGATCTACTTCGGTCGGGAACTCCTGGGAGAGGTTCCCCATCTCGAACTGTACAATCTTGTTGCCGGGAACACCGCCCATATATTCGCGCCGGGTATAGGCTTTTTTGGAAATGTCCCTGTACATCTTTGCCGGTTTTCTGACCATCGCGTTCTACTCCTGTGGATATCATTAAAAGCGGGCAGAAATATCAGGTATTTTTACCGATATTGATGCCGGTACGCTTCACAAACTGCTTTAATAAAATGGAGATGCGGCGTATTAAACCTTACTGGATTGAGCAGTTCAGGTTGATAAGGTCAAGGACCTCGCGCCGGACCTGCGCAAATGCCGGGCTCGTACGGTCACGGGGCCGGGACAGATCCACGGGAAAGACCTGACAAATCCGGCCTGGCCGGGGTGTGAGGACGATAATCCTGTCAGAGAGAAAGACCGCTTCGTCAACACTGTGGGTTATGAAAACCACCGTCTTTTTCGTTGCTTCCCAGATCTCGAGGAGCTCCTTCTGGAGCATGTTCCTTGTCTGGGCATCAAGCGCCCCGAATGGTTCGTCCATGAGGAGCAGTACCGGATCGAGCGCCAGTGCCCGGGCTACCGCCACCCGCTGCCTCATCCCGCCCGAGAGTTCTGAAGGATAACTGTCCCGGAACTGGGTGAGGTTGACGAGTTTAAGGTAACGTTCCGCCAGACGATACCGGTCGTCCTTCGTCATTCCCTGCATCTCGAGGCCGAACGCGATGTTGTCAATCACCGACCGCCACGGGAACAGGGAATATTCCTGAAAGACCATCCCTACTCTTGCGTCTGTCCCTTTCATTTTTTCGCCATCAAGAACAATAGAGCCCGACTCCGCAGAATCAAGGCCGGCGATCATGCGCAGGAGCGTGGTCTTGCCGCAACCGGAGGAGCCAAGAATGCAGACAAACTCCTTGTCCTGAACCTCGAGACTGATATTGTCGAGAACCACGAGGCTGGAGCCATCCTCGCGGGGAAAGGCCTTGCTGAGGTTGCGGATCTCCAGCTTGCCCATCACGCCACCTCCCCGGTCCGCCATTTCAGGAACCGCCCTTCAATGTAATACCGGAATATCATGTCGATAACAAGGCCTATCAGGCCAAGGAGGATCATGTACACGACCACGGAGTCCATCTGGTGGAGATCATAGAAGAACCAGAGGTCCTTGCCCAGGCCGTTGTTGGAGACCCCGAAGAGTTCCGCGGCAACGAGACACATCCACCCGACGCCGGTAGCAATCCGGATCCCGGAGATCACGGAGGGCAGGGCGGCGGGAAACGCGATGTACCGTATCTGGTCACGGGTCCGCGTGCACCCGAGCATCCTGCCCGCCTCAACAAAGATCCGCGAGACGCCCCGGAAGCCGGTGTAGGTGTTGATCAGGATCGGGAAGACCGCCCCCATAAAGATGACAAACCCGGCAGAGACCGGCGTGAACCCGAACCAGATGATCGCAAACGGGATCCAGGCAAGGGGGGGAATCGGCCGGAGGATCTCTATGATCGGATTGAGGAATGCATCCATCCGGCTGTTCCAGCCCATGACAATCCCGATCGGGATGCCGATCAAAAGAGCCCCGCCGAGGCCGATGGCAAAGTGAATCAGGCTTACCCTGAAATCGCTCAGGAGGACCCCTTTCTGCAGGAGAGCGATGAACGCAAAGAAGACGTCCACCGGGCCCGGCAACAGGAACCTGTTTCTGATAAGGAAGATGGCATAGCAATGCCAGGCGATCAGGGTGAGAATGATGGCAAGAATGCCCGGCCAGTGATCCTTCACCCGTTGTACTTTGCCTGCGATGGTACTCACCTCATCCATTATCTTGTCTGTACGGGACCCTGTTTCGGACAGAGCAGTTTACCAGTATAGTACCCGTGCATAAGAGCAAAAAAGGTTGGGGAACCTTCCCTCAGCTCTTCTGGTAGAAGGTGAGATCGAAGATCTCTTCTTTGGTGAGAGGTTTTTTTATGTAGCCGAGGTTGTACTGGATCGTCGCGTAATCGAGGACCGGACTGACGATGACATTCGGGTCTGACGCCCAGTCCCCGTCCCATTCGGAAAGCGAAGCCTTCACATCAGTTACATTTGCACTGGTCTTCTTTGCATAGATCTCTGCGGCTTCGTCACGGTTCAGCTTGTTCCAGGCAACAGCTCTGTCATTGGTAGCGATGATCTGCCGGACAATCTCCGGGTGCTCGCGGATCAGTTTGCCGCTGACTACGAGAACACAGCAGGTATGGTTCGGGTACATCTCACCGGAATGGACAACGATCTTTCCCTTCCCCTGGTTCACGACAGTGCTGGGGGAGGGAGTTGGCAGGAAAATACCTTCAACTTTCCCGGCAATGATGGCCGTGACAGCGTCACCCGGGGCCATACCCTTGATAAAGACGTCCTTGTCGGGGGTGAGGTTGTTCCTGGTGAGCCAGTCTTTCAGAACCGTGTCCTGGATGCTGCCGGCCGGGAAGGTTGCAATGGTGGTGCCCTTCAGACTTTGCGGTCCCGTATAGTCAAGGTCGTTCCTCACGACAAGATCGGATCCCTGCGTGTTGACGCCGGCAACGATCCTGGCGTCAAGGCCGGTCGCGAGCGCTGTCAGGACCGGGGCTGCGCCGACGTAGGCAACATCGAGTTCCCCGGCCTGCATGGCCGCCATCTCGGGCGGTCCGCTCGGGAACACCTTGTCGGAGACATTGCCGACACCCAGCGGGGCAAGGTCCTGCTGCCACCAGCCCTTCTCCATGGCCGTGATCTCCGCCATCTGGTGAGTGCTGGGCTGGTATCCTATCCGGAGGTCTTTCACGGGTGCCGCCGTTGTGGGGGTTGTACCCGAAGGCTGGGTGCAGCCGGCTGTGAGCAGTAAGAGGGCAATGGCGATCAGCGCGATTGCCTCAATCCTCATCGGTTTCATGAGCTTATTGTTGCCGGTCAATCATAAAAAAGTGCTTTTAGGGGGCAATTTTTCTCCATTATTGTATCAATAGTTGGGATAAAATTCTCCAAAAATAGATAATTTTGTGTATAATTGTCCACATCCGCCAGCCTGCCCCGGCATTATTTCAGGACAAAAAGAAACATTTTTTAAAAAATTAACCTGATTGTATCAACAATATGGTGCAGACCGATCCTATTGACCGCCTCATGCGCGCCGCGCTCACTTCGGACGAGGAGTTTGTTCTCGCCCTCGACAACCTCTTGCGCCGCGACCTCCGGATCAGTATCCGGGAGTTATCAGATGCAAGCGGGATAGCCCAGAGTTCATTATACAAGATCCTCCACGGGAAACGATCTCCCAACCTCTCCACATTACGGGCAATCATCCGGGCGATGCGGAGGTTCTATCGTTCCGGGGAAGGAGAATTTATCGGACTTATCGCCGCCCGCCCGGTTCTCGAGACGATTGAGGAGAGAACGGCTGATGTCGATGCCCGGCGGGTCAAGGTGCGGGAGTACCCGGTCCACACCATGGAAGACGCCATTGTCTCGGCTGTGCGGGCAGAACATGAAGGGGCGGTTGCGATAGTCTGTGCCCCCATTGTCTCGAGTATCATCGAGCAGCTCGTTCATATTCCCGTTGCGACCATCATCCCCCGCGAATCGGTCCAGCGGGCGATCGAGCTTGCCGCCCGCAAGGCGTGGCTTTAATCAGTATATGACCAATAATAACGGGATAGAAAAGAGATGGATGAACGGATGCGAAAAGATGTGGTAAGGCTGGGGCGTCTGTCGGGTGAGCGGACTGGTGAGATGACGCATTTCCTCTCATCAATGCATGCCGACCGCCATATTGCTGATGCAGATATCCTTGTGGATATTGCGCATGTACTGATGCTCGACAAGCAGAAGATCATTGACCGCAAGGTGACAAAACAACTCCTGCCAGCACTCCTGGCAATGTATGACAACGGGATTTGCGAAGAAGTATTTGATGACCGCTTTGAGGATATCCATGCGGGGATCGAGTCGGTTCTCATCGGGTCAGCAGGAGCAGAGGCCGGAGGGCGGCTGCACATAGGCCGGTCCCGGAACGATGAGGTCGTAACCTGCATCCGGATAAAACTGCGGGAAGAGCTTCTCAAGCAGATGTCAGCGCTCCTGAAAGTCCGCGGGGTCCTCATTGCCCTTGCCGCGCAGCACAAGGATAGTGTGATGCCGGGGTTCACCCACCTGCAACACGCCCAGCCGACCACCCTTGCCCACCACCTCCTTGCCTACGAACAGGCCTTTTCCCGGGACTTCGACCGTCTCCGGGATGCGTACACAAGGGTCAACCTCTCCCCGCTCGGTGCAGCCGCTTTCGCATCTACCGGCTATTCGGTGAACCGTGATTACACTGCAGCCATCCTCGGCTTTGACGGTCTTGTCATAAACACCATGGATGCGGTGGCCACCCGTGACTTTGCCCTGGAGACCCTGGCCGATCTCGCCATTCTTATGGTCAATACGAGCCGGCTCTGCGAGGAACTGATCATATGGTCCACCTCGTTTGTGAGGTTTGTTTCGCTCGACGACGCGTTCTGCTCCACCTCTTCGATAATGCCCCAGAAGAAGAACCCTGATACCGCCGAGATCATGCGGGCAAAGAGCGGGTCGGTCTTTGGATCCTTCAGCGGGGCCATGATGACGGTCAAGGGACTTCCCATGAGCTACAACCGCGACCTGCAGGAACTCACGCCGAATATCTGGCGCGGGATGCAGGACACAAAAGAGAGCATCCGGCTCCTTATTGATATGCTTGCCAGTGCGAAATTTGATAAAGAACGCATGAGGGAGGAGGCCGGCAAGGGATTTTCTACTGCTACCGAACTTGCAGACTCGCTTGTCAGGGCATACAATATCCCCTTCCGGACTGCCCACAATATTGTCGGGAGAGCTGTACAGAAAGGAGATCTTTCTCTCGGCACACTCGAAGAAGCGGCACGGGAACTGGACAGCGGGATCTCGCTCGTCAAAAAAGGGCTCACCCAGGAAAAGATCAACAACGTGCTTGACCCGGAGTATTCCATCGGCCTCCGGAAAGCTCCCGGAGGGCCGGCTCCGGTGGCAATCAAAGGTGCCATCCATGACCGCAGGAAACAGCTTGATGCCGATTCTGTAATCGTTGACCAGAAACTGACAAAACTCGCAAAGGCAAGGGAAGAGCTCATCTCCAAAGCACGGAGGCTGATAGCATAACCCCACAGTTTGCCTCCGGCGACCATATCCAGTGCAGCTACAAGGGAATGAGCCGAAGAGGCGTGTACATCACGAAGCGCGACGGGATGGCTGTCGTAAAACTTGACTCCGGGTACAATATTGGTGTCCCTCCGGCTTCCTGCTCCCTGATTGAACACCCCGCACCGGTAGCGGTGACACAGCCAGCGGTTGTCCAGAACAAAAATCTCCCAACCCTTGCCATCGTCTCCACGGGGGGGACTATCGCAAGCAGGATCGATTACCGGACCGGCTCCGTCACGAGCCAGTTCAATGCGAGCGACATCCTGACCGCGATTCCCGCACTAAAAGAGATTGCGAACTACCGCACGATCCCGCTTGCAACCATCCTCTCGGAGAATATGACTCCTGCAATATGGCAGGAACTTGCCGGAGCGGTCCATGCTGAGATAAAAGGGGGAGCAACCGGCGTTATGGTAACCCATGGAACAGATACCATGGCCTACAGCGCGGCAGCGCTCAGTTTCATGATCGACACCCCTGTGCCGATAGTCTTTGTCGGTTCCCAGCGTTCCGCAGACCGGCCCTCGAGCGACAATGCCATGAACGCGGTCTGTGCCGCGGCTGCGGCAACAAGCGAACTCGGGGAGGTGGCAGTCGTAATGCACGCTACCACGAACGATGATACCTGCGCCATCCACCGGGGCACACGGGTGCGCAAGATGCACACCTCCCGCCGGGATGCCTTCCAGAGCCTTGGCATAGCCCCGATCGGTGAAGTCGGGTATCCCTCGCAGAACGTCACCCTTGCAAAGGAAGCGGTCAGGAGGGGGGCCCGCACTCTTGCGCTCCACGACGCTCTCGACCCGCACTGCGCCCTTGTCCAGTTCTACCCGGGCATGTCCCCGGACATCCTGAAAGCGTACGAAGACTACCACGGCCTTGTGATCGCGGGAACCGGCCTCGGGCACACCAGCACCACGCTCATCCCCGCGCTGGGACGTCTTGTTGAGAAGGGGACCCTCGTTGTCATGACCTCGCAGTGCATGCACGGCCGGGTCTGCGACCGGGTCTACGACACCGGCCGAGACCTCCTCGATGCGGGCATTATCGAGGGCGGCGATCTGCTGCCGGAGGTGGCTCTTGTGAAGATGATGTGGGTGCTCGGCAACGAGAAGGATGCAGGGAAAGCGGCAGCGATGATGCAGGAGAATCTCAAAGGCGAATGTTCGCGGAGGAGCCCTCATGGACTATAAAGCCCTTGGCCTCATGGCGGGTATCGAGATCCACCAGCAGCTGGATACGCGGGAGAAACTCTTCTGCCACTGCCCCACCATGCTTCGCGAGATAGCGGATCACAACGGTGAGTTCTCCCGTTACCTCCGTGCTACTGTCAGCGAGATGGGCGAGATCGACAGGGCGGCCCAGGAAGAGATGAAGCATGACCGGAAGTTCCGGTACTATACCTATGACACCACCTGCCTTGTCGAGAACGATGAGGAGCCTCCGGCACCGGTAAATGACGAATCAATGGCAGTCTGTCTCACCATCGCAAAGATGTTCGGCATGACACCCGTACCGCAGGTGCACACGATGAGAAAACTTGTCATCGACGGCTCCAACACGAGCGGTTTCCAGCGCACGGCACTTGTTGCATTCAACGGAAAACTCCCTGACGGCGGGCTGATAGAGACGATCTGCCTTGAAGAGGAGGCAGCCCAGCGGGTGAAGGACGAGATTTTCAGCCTTGACCGGCTCGGGATCCCGCTTATCGAGATCACGACCTCCCCCTGCATGTACACACCGGAAGATGTCCAGAAGGTGGCCGAGTATATTGGTATGGTACTCCGATCCACCGGAAAGGTCAAGCGGGGGCTCGGCACAATCCGGCAGGACGTCAATATATCGATAGCGGATGGAGCCCGCGTTGAGATTAAAGGCGTGCAGGAACTCGATCTTATCGCCGAAGTTGTCCGGCGCGAAGTCCGGCGCCAGATAAGCCTTCTTGCGATTCGCGATGATCTCAGGAAGTGCGGGGCCTCTGTTGATGCAACCGGAGGGGCTGATGTCACAACCCTGTTTCATGAAACCAAATCTGCCGTGCTTAAAAAAGCAAAGAAGATCCACGCGATAAATCTCAAGGGCTTTGCCGGTCTTGTCGGGCGCGAGATCCAGCCGGAGCGCAGGCTTGGCAGCGAGATATCGGATTACGCGAAAAAGTGCGGGGTCGGGGGTATCTTCCATACCGATGAGCTCCCGGCGTACGGGGTCACAGCGGAAGAAGTAAACCGTCTCCGGACCTGCATGCATGCCGAGAAAGAGGACTGCGTTGTCCTCGTTGCGGGAACCAGCGAAAAACAGGCCTCCTGCGCGGCCGGCCAGGTTATCCTCCGGGCAAAACTCGCACTCTCGGACAAACCGGTTCCGGAAGAGACCCGCAAGATGCTCGAGAACGGGAGCACCAGCTACATGCGACCTCTGCCGGGGGCAGCCCGGATGTATCCCGAAACAGATGTCATGCCGGTGGTCATTGATGATACAAGGTGGGAAGCTGTCATCATCCCCGAGCTGCTTACCACCAAGGCAGAACGGTTTGCTGCGGCCTTTGAGATCGACAGGAACTACGCGCTCCAGCTGGCAGCATCAGAGAAACTCCCGCTCTTCGAGCAGGCAGTACAGGAAGGAATCAAGCCGAAGCTTGCGGCCTTCACCATCCTTTCCACCACCACAGAACTCCGGAGGGACGGGGTTGATATCCGTACGGTCCCTGACCAGGCATATCTTGACATATGGCATGCCGTCGGTTCCGGGAAAGCGGCTAGGGAAGCGATCCCCGACATGCTCCGGAAGATTGCGGAGGGCAGCAGCTTCTCCGAAGCCCTTGCACAACTCGCCCCGGTCGTGTCCCGTGAAGATCTGGAAAAGATAATCAGGAACATTATTGCTGATCGCAAAGACTTTGTGGCACAGAAAGGTACTGCCGCGATCGGCCCGCTCATGGGAATCGTGATGGCAGAAGTGCGCGGATCGGCAAACGGGAAAATCGTGAGCGAAATTCTGAAAAAAGAGATCAATGCAGCAACTCCCCGAAAATAACCGCCTTTTATGGATGACGGCAAACCTTACGGGGAACCGATCAGGCGCGAACATTTATGAGCGGGGCAGCAGAATTAGATAAGGAGTTTAACTATGGGTAAAACAGGTACAACCCTCTGGGCACAGGTAAAAGGCGTCAAGGGCAAGATCCGGCTCGTGCCGAAAAAAGAAGGCGAAGCCAAGACCCCGGGACCGAACCAGCGGTTCAAGGCAGGCGCAAATGTCAAGCAGATCGACCAGATGGCAGAAGCCATGGGCGGCCGCGGGGGTTCCCGGGGTAGCCGCGGGGGACGTGGCGGCAGGCGTGGCGGCGATCGTTCCGGTGGCTCCGGGATGAATGAGTCAACGGCAAACCCGATGATCCGCAGAAGGATGCGCAGGGCGAAAGTCTCTGCCCTCGGTGCAAAGGCAAAGTCAGCTCGCTGATTCATTGTCTGGCGGAACCGTGCCCGTCCAGGGGTTCACCCGCCCCTTGTTCTTTTCAGTAGTATGCAATCTTTTCCGGCATGCATTATAAGAATGATAACTATATGGTCTCCACAACAGCTATGGTGAGTATGGAACCGAAAGTTGCTGTCTTGAATTACCAGTACGGGGAACGGGCAAAGTCAGAACTGATCCTGATGTCCCAGTTATCCCTTGCCCTCCCGGGATTCTCCGAACAGGAGAGGCCGGGCGGGAAAAAAATGCTTCTCATGATGATGGAATCGGTCCGGAGCGAACTTTCATTTGCACAAAAAAGCACCGGCCACCGGGAATTTGCCCGGGCGATCAACTCCCTCAACGAGGCGATCTCCTTAACAGAGAGCAATCAGCCGGAAGAAGCGTCCTTAAGGCTCGCCGCGGCGATCAGCGCCGCCGTCACCCCTGCACAGGAAGCTTGGCAGGTATTGGCAGAACATGGACTCCTCTGATTTTATCGGGTTTTTAAAGAGCCGGTCATCCGTACGCGAGTACGATGACGAGCCGCTGACACAGAGCGATATTGATTATATTCTCTCCTGTGCCAGTGCCGCTCCGAGCGCCGGTAACCTTGAAGCCTGGGATGTGGTTGTCGTCACTGAGGAAGAGACAAGAAGCGCACTCGCAGAAGCCGCTTTTTCGCAGGAACACGTGGAACGGGCGCCCGTGATCTTTGTGGTATGTTCAAATTATGTACGGTCTATGTCCCGGTACGGGGAGCGCGGGATCCTCTACGGTCTCGAGGATGCAACGATTGCCTGTACCTGTATGATGCTTGGGGCTCATGCCAGAAACCTCCACTCCTGCTGGACAGGAGCATTTGATGATGATGAAGTCCGCGGGATCCTCTCCCTCCCCCAGCATATCCGCCCGGTTTCCCTGCTCGCGGTGGGAAAGGGTCATTCTCCTGCACAGCACACGGATCGTATGGGTATCGGAGAACACGTTCACCGTGAAACCTGGTGAGAGGGAGACTATGCCTGACTATATCGTAACCATGGAATCTGCCTGGCTCATCCGCGATGTCAAGTCGCTAGACGATGCGACCGGTATCGCGATCAGCGAAGCGGGAAAACGGCTGAACCCGGCAACAAAATTTGTCGAAGTCGAGGCCGGCTATCTCACGTGCCCGTATTGCGAAGAAACCCTCGCAAGCGCAATCGTAGTTGCAGACACGGCACTTGTCGGCCTTATTCTGGAGATGAAGGTCTTCCGCGGCGAATCAAAGGAGCATGCAGGACGGATCGCCAAATCGGTCATCGGCAAAGCATTGCGGGACATACCGCTCAGAGTCCTGGATGTGGAAGAACAATGATCCATATCGTCGGGCATACCGCTATCGACAATATTTCGCGTGTCCCCCACCTGCCAAAAGCGAACTGCTCAACGCATATCACCGACCGCCAGATCTATTTTGGCGGAGGTGCCGCGAATATTGCAGCCGGTATCGCGATGCTGGGTGAGGAGGTGACCCTCCATTCCTGTATCGGGGGTGATTTTTCCGGCAGCGGGTACGACCAGTGGATGACCCGTCTGGGTATACAGCGGGAGTTCTTTGTTGTTTCGGATGCCCATACTCCCACGGCATTCATGTTCACCGATGATAACGGGGACCAGATGACCTTTTTTGAATGGGGTGCCTCCCGGGCATTTGCCTCCGCAGAAGCTCCCGGCCTGCCATTCGTGCACATGGCTACTGCCGACCCGGCCTTTAACTGCAGCGTGGCCGAGAAGAGCGAGTTTGTCTCGTTCGATCCGGGACAGGACGTGTTCTGGTACAACAAGGAACAACTGCATTCCATTATCGATAATGCAGATATTCTTTTTGCAAACCAGCACGAAGTTCGGCAGATGTGCGAGACCCTCGGGATCTCCCGGCAACAACTCATCGCGCAGGTCGATACCGCGGTATTTACCATGAGCGGGGATGGCAGCACGCTCTACACGCGGGGAACTGAGCATGTTATTCCGGTCGTGCCGGTGACCCTCGCTGACCCGACCGGTGCCGGCGACTCGTACCGGGCAGGATTCCTTTCCGCATATGTGCGAGGGTATGCACCGCTGACCTGCTGCAAGATAGGTACGGTAACCGCCTCGTTTGTGGTGGAGCATGTCGGGTGCCAGACACACCTGCCGGACTGGAAGCAGATGGAGGCACGGTACCGGCAGAATTTCGGTCTGCTTGAAGAACAACCCGGCAAAGGAGCATAAGTTTGGCCTGGGCGGCACTGACGTCTGGGGGGAAGGATTCCATCCTTTCCTGCCAGAAAGCGATCGACAGCAAAAAGGATGTCAGGTACATGGTGACAGTCCGCCCAAAAAACCCTGATTCCTATATGTTTCACGCTGCTAATCTCGATGCGGTCCCGGTCATTGCCCGAATCGCGGGTATGGAGTACGTTGAAATTGAAACGCCGGGGAACAAGGAGCAGGAACTGAAGGATCTGGAGGAAGGACTTGCTGCCCTTGCTATCGAAGGGGTCATTGCAGGGGCTGTTGCTTCCCGGTACCAGGCTGAGCGCATAAAGACCATAACAGACCGGCTGGGTCTGGCACTCTTCACCCCACTCTGGCACATGGATTTGGAGACACTCCTGTATGAGGTTGCCCGGAGGATGGACGCGATTATCGTCGTGACTGCGGCAGAAGGGCTTGATGAGAGCTTCCTTGGTGCCCGGTTCAATGATGACCTCATCCACCGGCTCAGGAAGGTTGCTGCCACAAGCCGGATCCACCTTGCCGGCGAGGGGGGTGAATACGAGAGCCTCACGCTCAATGCACCTTTTTATTCCCGTCCGTTAACCTATACAACAACAGAGGTCCGGTCGACAACGGACCGTCATGAACTTCGTATCGGAGGATTTGCCTGATGGCGCAGAGCAGTGATGTGAAGATGGGCCAGCTTGCCCGGTTCATCTTCACCGCCCCGTCATGGAAACGATCCCTTGCCCTGATCTTCCTTCTGGGCATTTTTATCGATGCAGCAAGCGCGAAATCCTGGCTGAACCTCAACCTCGCCGGCCCGATCTCCTATACCCTCCCCACGGTCATCAGCAACTTCTTTTCCCTCCCGGAACAATTCCTGTTTTCCGGCACGCTTGCCTTTACGATCCCGGCCATTGCAGCCCTGGTCCTGACAAAACCGATCATTGAATACACCGGAAAGACCATGACCTGGAACCGGTCTGCCCTCCTGGCACTGACCTGCACAGTCCTTGGGGTCATCATCACGCTCTCCGCCCTTGCATCCTCCGTGAAACTCATTCCGATGTGTTACGCGATCTCCCTTGGTTTCATCTTCGGGCTCCGGTTGTTTGTGCTGACCGCAATTGCAGATTACCGGGTTCCCCGGATGATCATCCCTGCGCTCACGCAGAGCGGTGTCGGGATTCTTGTCGGTATTTTCCTTTTCTCTCCGTTCTTTGCCATCATCGCGCTCGTTCTCCATGTTGTTTTCGGGCTTGGCTTTGCAATCCTGATATGGATGATCGAACAGCCCCTCAAGCGTGCATTCCAGATCCGGGGGCTTGCCTTCATCAACGCGTTCATCGCCCACATGACCGACGGTTCCTCGCGGGGCATGGAGAACTTCTTCCGGGAGATCGGCGAGGAGATCTTTGTCCCGCAGGTGAGTTTCTTTTTTAAATACGGGGGGGGTAACCAGGTAATCTTCACGGTTCCGAACCTGCACCCCGGCCCCATGGGCGAGATCGGTGGCGGAAACCTCCCGAAGATCATCCATGACAATTTCGATGAGGAGATCCTTGTCGCCCACGGGTGCGCTACCCATGATTTCAACCTTGTTTCAGAATCGGAGATCAATAAAGTAATTGACGCACTCCGGCGCTCGCAGGAGGGACTGGTCTATTCTGCTGCTGCCGGGAGATCGGGACGGACACAGGCAGGATCGGTCCAGGTGCTGTACCAGAGGTTCGGCGATTCCGTGCTGCTCGTCACTACGCGGTCGCCTAACCGGACGGAAGATGTTGATTTTTCGATCGGTATGACGATCATGGCCGAGGGGCACCGCTGGTTCCCGCATGTCGCGGTCGTTGATGCACACAACTGCATGACCGACCTGTCATCACCGGTCCTGCTTGCCACGACCACCGCGGTCGAGTACCAGAAGGCCGCAGTCAATGCCATGGAAGCCTGCCGGACAGCGCCCCAGGCCCCCTTTAAGGTGGGGGTTGCCCACCACACGCTCCCCTTCAACCGGGAGATGGGTTTCGGGGACCTGGGTGTCCAGGTGCTCGTCATTGAGGTGGAAGGACAGAAAACTGCCTATGTCCTTATGGACGGGAATAATATGGCACTGGGGGCGCGGGAAATACTGCTCGAGGAGATCCTCGGCTTTGTCGACGATGCCGAAATCATGACCACCGATTCCCATGTGGTGAACACCATCACCGGGAAAAACCCGGTCGGGATGAACGTGCCGGTCTCGGAATTTACTCCCTATGTCATACAGGCTCTCAATGAAGCAATAGGAAACCTTGCACCGGCTGATGCAGCGGCAGGCACGGCACAGTGCGAACATATCGTGGTGTTCGGTTCAAACCGCATCTCCCAGCTGGCAAGCACGGTCAATGCCATGCTGGTCTTTGTTGCACCCCTCTCGCTTGCCATGCTGCTCTTGGCATTCCTGCTCTCTGTCATTGCCTATATTGTCATGGCGTGATGAAGCGGGCGTGTCAGATTTTTTT